>Ga0209755_10009906_pt1 | contig 10035 bp, 4 predicted proteins | sample TergutCo191P1_FD_187301 | JGI IMG/M metagenome (GOLD analysis project Ga0209755, IMG submission 187301) | Cornitermes sp. P1 segment gut microbial communities from Petit-Saut dam, French Guiana - Co191P1 (SPAdes) (version 2) | ecosystem: Host-associated > Arthropoda: Insects > Digestive system >...
AGGTTGGCGTAGAACAGGTTTCTGCTGACGCGAAAGCGAGAGTATCGGGCGTCAGCGCGGAAATTGAAGCGGAAAAGCAGAACATCGAACTTTCGCGTAACCGTTACAACGCGGAAATAATTACGCCCGCGCAGGCGCAGAAAGAAAAAGCGGTGTTAGACGCAAAAGCGGAAGTCGCTTCATGGTATGAAGTAGCAAGGGCGGAAACGGAACAGCTTGAAGTCACGCTAAAAACAATTCAGGAAGGCGGCAAAGGAAAAGCGGCATGGCTTATCGAAAACTTTGACAGTATTTTTAAACCGTTTACGGAAACGCTAGCGCATTATCCTGTCAATCATGTTTCGATAATAACAGGCGCTGTCGGCAGCGGAGAACCGATTTCCGCGATTCACCCGAACGCCGCCGCGAAAGTCCGCAATGAAATTGTCGAGGACGCGATGAGGAAAGTATCGCAGCCTGCGGCAAAGAAACCGGTTGACAAGTAATAATTTGTTTAATTGAATCGCTTGTTTATGCGAATTAATTAATCAATCGTAATGCCCATAACGGAACAGGCGGGAAATGTAAACACAAAGCCCTGCCCGGTGCGCGCGAAATTTGAATAGTCTTCAAGGGTAACTTTTTCCGGGTCTGTAAAATCATTGTAAGCGCGCATATCGCCGTGAAGAAGCTGCGCGGATACGCTTCCGATTTTTACGCCGGGAAGCTCAAGTTCAATCTTGCGGTTCTCCGCGCAGGAAAGATTGGCGAGCGTTATGTGAATTTCATTTCCCTTCTGCGAGGCGGAAACATGTAAATCCGGAACCTGCGATTCTTCTGTTCCAATATTAGATGCCTCAACATAACTTTCGATTAAATCGGCGTCCTGATGCCTCTTGTAAAGATCAAAAACATGGTATGTGGGCGTTAATACCATTTTTTCCTTTTCGGTTAAAATGATCGCCTGAAGAACATTTACCATCTGTGCGATATTCGCCATCTTTACGCGATCGCAGTGTTTATTAAAAATATTCAAAGTGGAAGCCGCTACAAGCGCGTCCCTCATTGTGTTCTGCTGATATAAAAAGCCAGGGTTAGTTCCCGGCTCAACATCGAACCATGTTCCCCATTCGTCAACAATCATGCCGACCATTTTTCCCGGATCGTGAGCGTCCATGATGCGGCTGTGGTTCGCGATGATCTCATCAATTAAAAGAGCTTTTTTCAGCGTTTGGTAATATTCAGCCTCTGTAAAATCGGTTGCCGATCCCTTTTTATCCCATGTGCGCGTAACAGTGTAATAATGAAGAGAAAGCCCGTGCATGTGAAATTTCGCGTTATTCATCAGGACATCCGTCCATCTGTAATCAGAACCGTTCGAGCCGCAGGCGATTTTATAAATTTTATTTGCATCGTAACTGCGCACATATGTTTGATAACGGCGGTATTCATCGGCGTAATATTCAGGGCGCATGTTTCCTCCGCAGCCCCAGTTTTCGTTACCGACGCCGAAATATTTAAGCTCCCACGGTTTTTCGCGGCCGTTTTCTTTTCTAAGCGACGACATCGGGGAAAGGCCGCCGAATGTCATGTACTCGACCCATTCGCTCATTTCCTGCACAGTGCCGCTTCCGACATTTCCGTTGACATAGGGCTGGCATCCGACCTGCTCGCAAAAATCGAGGAACTCGTGCGTGCCGAAAGAATTATCTTCCACTACTCCGCCCCAGTGCGTGTTGATCATTTTTTTGCGTTTTTCCTTTGGGCCGATTCCGTCTTTCCAGTGATACTCGTCGGCGAAGCATCCGCCCGGCCAGCGAAGCACAGGCAGTTTGATATGTTTAAGCGCTTTTACAATATCGGATCTCATTCCCCTGACATTCGGTATCGAAGAATTTTCCCCGACATAAATCCCGTTATAAATACAGCTTCCAAGATGTTCGGAAAAATTACCGTAAATTTCGCTGTTGATTTTCGCGCCCTTTTTAGCGGCATTAATAATTAATTTACTCATAATTAAATTAAATCATAATAACGGCGTTTTATCAAGAGGAACGTTAGCTGAATTATTCCCAGCCTACTCTTTGGCTGGAGCCGTAAGTGTATTCTAAATTATCATTATTACCGGCGGTACTGTCTCTTAATAAATTATTTTCAAGTAAATTACTTTCAAGATACGCGGCGGCGCCCAGCTGCGCCATATTTCCTTTGTTCGATGCTTCGTTATTGCCGTAAATGATACCGCCTTTCTTCATGAAAGTGCCATCAATATAAAAATTGATGTACACTCCGCCGCCTGCTATTGCTTCATTTCCGGATATTTCACCGCTTAACATGGAAAAAATACCGTTTTCTATAAACACTCCGCCGCCATAATTAGCGGCAGCATTTCCTGATATAACGCCGTTTAGACTTAAATAAAAAAATCCATTTAATATATAAACCCCGCCGCCGTTTGAAGATGTAGAATGATTATCAGAGATTACCCCGCCAAGTAAGTTTAAACTGCCGCTGTTAACATAAACTCCGCCTCCGCTGCCGGTTGTATGATTACCTGTAATTTTAGAGCCGCTTAACATTTCCAGAGTTCCGTCTGGTTGAACATAAACAAGCGATTCAATATTGCCAGAGTTGCCTTTAAGAATAATATTACTGCCAAGAATAAGTTTAACATTTTCGCCGATTCTGAACATCGAGTTTCTATCCGTGATTGATATAGTTCGTACGGTATCCTTGCCTTCTAACGTAATGGTAACATTTTTCCCTTTAAATTCCAAAATCCTTGGAGTAAGAAATGTATCAGAGTAAGCGATGAGTTTGTAATTCCCTCCGTCCTGCGCGTTATCCTCAAGCCAGTCAAACTCTTCATTTAAATCACTGCCCGGGACAATGGTAACAGGAGAATTTTCTCTTGCTTTCTGGCGAAGGGTTTCAATGTCATCGCCAAGAAGGCAGCCGGAAAACAAAAACGGGGCTGTCAGAATAAATACAACACACGCTGCAAAAACGGCGGATACTGCGTTCGCAGGTTTTGCCGTATCTGACAAATATTTTGTTATGCGCATATATACCGCCTATTCAACGCGAAAAACATAACCAATCGAAAATTTGCTTCCGACTGAATTAAAATCCGTTTTAAGCGTATAAGAAACATTAATAACATTTCCTATATTTACGCCCGCTGTAAAGTTATACGCAAAAAGATTCAATGAAACGCTTCCGTATTCGAAAGTGCAGTTTCCTAACAAATACCCGATACCCATACTGAAAAAGAATCCTCCCTTTTCCTCGAAAGGATGGAAAATCCCGGCATTAAAGAAAGGATAAATGGAATTATAGCTTTCGACATCGCTGTAAATACTAAAGGCGCCGATTTCAAAACCAAAATCCAGGAATATGGAATTCATGGGAGCTATTGTTAAATTAATTGTTCCGATAAGTAAAGGATTAATGAATGATGTGCCTATCGAATATCCTATGGAATTAAATCTGCTTGACTGCCCAAGAAGTCTTCGTATCCTGCGAGGCGGCGGTTCTTCCTGATCAGCCGGCGGCTGGTATTCATACACAGGCTCTTGTGCGGTTACTTCAGGTTCTTCTTCGATTACGTCTTCCGCTGCAGGATGCTTTGGCGGCGACTTGGATCCGGGAAGCCTTAAACCTGTTTCGTTGTTCCGGTTAATCTGCCAGCCGATTGATAACTCAGGCCGGACCGATGTCCTTATATAATCATCAAAAAATATAAATATAACGTCTATTCCGGCTTTAATGAACATATCTTTCCAGAAAAAATATTGAAACGAAACGCCCGTATCTACCGCCAGTGAAATTCCTGAAAAATTATCAATGTAGTTATAAGGATTTGAAATTCCGAATCCGGCATGGAATCCGGCCTGCCAGTTATCTGATAAAATACGCTGATAATAAACGTTAAAAAATAAATGACTAAGAAGATCGATATTAACAAACTCCTGTTCTATCTTTGTGCGGTGGACATGATCCAATATATAAAAATCGATCCCTACGCCAAGTTTGTTTTCGCTCCAGCGGTACGGAAAATTCACATAACTTAATTTAAAACCGACAGGATTAAAGCCGTTCAAGAAACGGATTTGTTCGGCAGATCCAATATCTGATCTGAATCCATATAAATCGTAGCCGGATAGAGGAATCATCGGGGACCAGCCGAAAGATAAAACATGCTCGGCTTTCGGATGATGCGTTACAGGAACAGAATAGTCCTCTCCGCGGGAGGCGGCTTCCGCGACTTCGATGTGTTCAGACCATCTTCCGTACTGCCAGCCAAGGCCGATAAACGGGAAAACCGAAAAATGATTCAGCGGATACTCCGGTTCAAATGAATGGGTATATTGTAATCTTGCGCCGGCTTCCAGATACAGGTTCTTAAATAAAAAATACTGCACAGAATAGCCGGCGTTAAAATCCAGCGTGAACGGAACATGGTAATAAGTATGCGTATTTGTGCCGTCTACAAATGTGTACATGAAATTATGGTAAGCCATGCTGTATCCAATGCCGGCGCGAACATTGTGCTGCAAGCGCACTGTCTGCCGGAACTGCCAGAATAAATCCAGCGAAGCGCCTTTTAACAGATTAAAGAAAAGAATAAACACAGGTTCGCCATTAATTTTATTCCGGTGTTTATCATAATTATCCATTAAAAAATTAAATTCCAGTCCAAAGCCAAAACTAACAGATTTTGTTTTAAAAGGCAGCCAGCCCAGGCGGAAATAATATCCCAGCGGATTAAAAACATCCAGCTGCTGTATTATTATTTCTTCATTCGCTTCCCAGTTATAATCATGTTCCCACGCGTTCTCTATATCAAAGAGAGCTATCATCGGCGAATAGCCAAAGGAAAAAACAAAATCGGAATTCCTTCTGAAACCTACGCGCACTTCGCCGAACACTGTCCAAAGCCCTCCGGGGTTGCGTATAAAGATTTCATATGTCCCCTGTTTAAGCGATCCTCCCGGAAAAACAAGGCTTGCGGAATTTCCTTCTACGGTAACGCTAGCCGGGAAAATTACATCGCTGCGGCCTTCCAGAGACACGCCAAGCCAGTCCCTGTCTGTGCTTTTCCTGATAAGGGCAAATTCAGAGTAACTAAAAAAATCGCTTCCGTATATAATCAGCGCCCCGTTAGGATCGAGCATTTCAAAAAACATTCCGTAAAACGGCTGATAACCTTCTATTACAGGTTTAACAATGGGAAATATATTAAATTCCTGCCATTCAGACATTCCGTCCAGCAGGGTCATTCTGTTATACGCAAGCACTCTGTAACGGTAATGCCCCGCTCTTAAAGATACTGTAACGCTGTTTTCCTGCGTTACAATTTTTTCTATTAGCATTGTCTGCCCGTACTCGTCAATCCGCTCAATCTCAATTACATATTCATCAACATCATCAACCGCGGGAAAAGAAATTTTCTGAAAAACCTGTAATCCGTCATGTGTAACTGCGTACGATGTATTGTTAAAATCCTGCGCGTAAGCAAACTGCGAAAAAAGAAATAAAACAAAAAGTGTTAAAGAGGATTTTTTAAGGATTTCCATAAAAATCTCCCGGATCGGTAATCGGCAGTCTTCTAATCACAGCCTCTCTAGAGGATACCGTAAACATATTAGCGGAAGAAGGCAGCGCCCCCCAGTTTCCGCTGCTGTCTCTTTCATAAACCTGCCATACATAAACACCTTCTGCAAGGCTGCCGGGGTTTCTCAGTCTATAGGTATTGCCCCTGACAATATCAGGCGGCACAATCATTTCTCCGCCGGCGTTATAAAGCGCGAAACGGTATTCGTTTGCGCCGCCGCGCCATGAAAAATCTATAGACGAAGCTTCCTGCAGCTGCTGCATTGAAAGCTCATAATTATTAGTCGGGAAGGCATCATAAACCGCACGGTTTCCTGAGACCCTCATAAGCCGTGCAAGGGTTTCATCCTGCGTTTCACTCTGAGGAGGAAGCGGCCTGGGTTCAGGTATTGGTATTGGTATCGGCACTGGCTCAGGAAGTGGTACCGGTTCAGGTATCGGCGCCGGGATTGGCTCCGGTTCAGGCGGCCTTATTACAGAAACAGTCACGCTGGCTGCCTTAGTCGCGTCAAACACCGACACAGCTGTGACATATAAAACCGGATGAGTCTCGTTAGCTGAAATCACAAGAAGCCCTGACGCGCTGATGTTTGTTCCCTGCGCAACGGCTCCGGTTCCCGCCGCGTTGGAGCTTACCCTCCACGTTACAGCGGTGTTCGGGTTATTTGTTCCTGTTACAGCGGCGTTAAACTGAAGAGAGCTGCCGGTCTGCGCCGATTGATTTGCAGGCGTTACCGTTACGCTGCTAACCACAGGAGGCGGCAGCACTACAGTGACAGCCGCGCTGCCTGTAACAGCAGTGTCAAACACCGATACCGCAGTAACATAAAGCGTCCTCGGCGTTTCGTTAGCTGAAATTGTCAGAAGCCCTGACGCGCTGATGCCTGTTCCCTGTGCGACAGTTCCCGTTCCCGCCGCGTTGGAGCTTACCCTCCACGTTACAGCCGTGCTTGGATTGTTAACTCCGGTTACGGCGACGTTAAACTGAAGAGAACCGCCTGTTTGCACAGACCGGTTAAGCGGTGTTACAGTAACGCCTGTTACCGCCGGAACGGGCTCTGGTTCAGGTTCGGGTACAGGCACAGGTATAGGTTCTGGTTCGGGAACAGGCGGAAGAGGAATCACAGGCATGCTCGCTGATACAGAAAAATATCTTGAAGCTGAAACAGAAGGAGACGCTCCTCCTAAAGCTGACACTCTCCAGTACCATGTTCTTCCATCCTGTAAAATTTCATCAGTCATCGGAAAATAGTTTGATAATACATTCTGGCTTACAGTAATATTCTGAAAAAGCGCTGTATTGGAAATTTCCACAAGCCACGAGTCAGTACCCGGATCACTGCTCCAGACAAGCGCTTTTCCGCCGCCGGAAGAATCAATATATACATTATCGTTATTTAAGGGCGAGATTAATTCAGGTGCCGCAAGAACCGGCTTTTGGCGGACAACAGAAAACCGGCTGACATCGGATGGCCTCGCGGAGCCGAGTATCCAGTTTGGCATAACAGGCGTTACGCGCCAATACCAGCTGCTTACATCAAGTCCGCCGATGATGACGCTTGTTCCTTCAACGCTGCGTGAAACAACGGGGCGGCTCATATTCGCGTTATCTGATATTTCAATGATATAGGAAGAAGCGCCTTCCGCGCCTGTCCATGAAAATGAAACGCCTGTTTCCGCGGAAGAGGTAAATTCAGCGGCGTAAAAAGGCGATAGAAGCGAAACAGGCGCTACAGCGATTACTTCCAGAGTGCCAGAAGGGAAAACATTGTTCGCAGGTTCGCGGCTGCCGGATGTTACAGGATACGCGCGCCAGAAATAACTTCCGCTTTCCACTTGAATAACGGCGGAACTGCCGCTTGACTGCGCATCCCTCACAATATTGTTAAAGCCGCCGTCCCTTGCGATTTCGATAACCACCTGATTATCGGGAGTAAAGTTAGTTGATATCCATGTAAAATTAACAGGTATCGACTGGCCGGCTTCACCTAACACCCTTGCGGAATAGCCGAATGACGTAACAGCGACTAACGGCTTTACGTCGCGGTGGCCTTCGGAATCAACAGCGATAATGTTCCCTGTTTCGATTACTTCGCCGTCAAAAACCGCCTCGCCTTCGATAACAGAAAGACTGAAGCCGCCTTCGTGCATATCCAAATTGGCGTGTCCTTCAACTTTTATTTCCGAAGCGCCGGAAGTAATTACAACGCTCCTTGAAGAAGCGACTTCCATCCGTCCGCCGGAGAAATTAATTCTTGCTCCCTCGGTTTCGCTGTAATATATCTGAATTAAAGTATTTTCGTTTAACGTAAGAAAAGTGATATTATCCCTGAATGTAAGAACTGCTTCGGAAAATTCGATTGTGCGAATTGTGTCCCCGTTGTAAACGGGAGCCGCTTCCCTCAATCTGTCCCATACGACGCGATCAATAAATTTGCGCTCAGCAGTGCGTTTTTTAAAAACAATTGTCCCGACAGGTTCTTCATTCAGCTTTGTCAGCGTGCGGTTATACTCCTGCCAAAAAGCCGATCCGGAAAAAATGGATCCTGCCAGGCACAGAATGATGACCGCTAAATCAGCCGCCTTGAATCTTGAACTTCTTTTCTTCTGCATCTGTGTCAACCTTGCTAAAATCAGGCGGAGTTATATTTAAAAGCGTTCTGACTTCATCCAGTGTTTTTGGACCGTGCGCTCCTTTCATGTTTACAACGGCGAACATTCTGACAGGTTTTTCCTTGCCTTTAACAGTTACGGAAGGCATTTCCTCTGTAATAAATTTATCGCCTATAAAATTCCAGGTGTCTTCGGTAATTAAAATATCTGTTCCAAGCGGTTTATTTAACGCCTCTGTGCGGCTTGCAAGATTTACAGGGTCGCCTATTACAGTGTATTCCATACGCTGATCAGAACCGATTTGCCCGGCGGTTACAATGCCGGTATTAAGACCGCAGCCGATACGGATTTCCGGATTGCCGGGATCGTCTTTCTTCCGTTTTTTATTTAACTCATGAAGAGCGTTACGCATCATAAGCGCGGCTTTAACGCCGTTAAAAGCGTCGGCTGCCGGGCTTCCCGCGGAATACGCCGTGCCCCAATGCGCCATAACAGCGTCGCCGATAAATTTATCCACAACGCCGCCTGTTTTATCAACGCAGTCTACCATATAAGTAAAGTATTCATTAAGCCAGTGAACGATCCTGTTTGAAGCGTCATCCTTAAAAGCCTTGGTAAAATTTTCTGATTTTTCGGTAAAACCTCTGATGTCGGAAAAGAAAATTGTCGCGTGTTTCGGAAGACCGCCTGGTTTGATTTCACCCTTCATGGCGCGCACTGCGATATCTTTATTTGTAAATCGTCCGAAGATGTTTAACGCTCCGGTCATTTTACCGAAACTTTCAGTTAACAATCCTACCTCGTCATGCGTTTTTGGTTTAAGTTCTTGATCAAAGTTGCCGCCGACAATTTCTAAAGCGGCGTCCGCAAGTCCCCGAAGAGGACTGCTGATTGTTTTTGAAAAAAACCAGATGAACATGATCGCCAGAAATAGAACCGTTAATGTAAGGAAAATATTTTGAAGCGTTACTCTTCTTACAGCTTCAAAAACAACAGAATGAGGAATTACAGTAACAACAACGGTATCAGTCCCGTTGATTGGATAAAAAGCGCCGAAGTAATTCTCGCCGGAATCATCGGTATAAGAAACCTGTTTGCCTGTGGTTCCCCTTTCCTTTAAAAGATCCGCTACTATCGGAACGGAAGAAAAATTTTCTCCGTTAAGGACAAGTTCATTTTCCGGGTGCAGAAGCAAATCCCCCGATCCGTTTATTAAATAGCTGGTATTTGTCCCTGTCCCGAAAATTTCAGAAAGATTATCTGGCATAAAGATCACTTTTACGGTTTCATTGCCCCAGCTTATAACCGCGCTGATAAGAGAAAGCTTAAAAAACGGCGACGCGTTAAAATAAACAGTTCTTCCGGCGGCTGCCGTTCTGGAAATTAAAACAGAATCAAAATAATTTCTAATCTGACTTATATTGATGCTATTGGAAAGCATAAAAGTTTCATTCGGGATGAAGACATTATTTCCGTCTCTGGCGACAAGTTCAATCGCGGCAATGCTGCGGTTATAATTGAAAAAATCCCGTTCCATATCCGCGTCGCGGCTTCCCCATTGCGTAGTCGAAAGACGATCCATCATGCTCAAATAAAGAAGCACCGCTCCCTGTATGGAAGTAAAGGAGCCGTCCGTCTGAGAGCCGGCCTGTCGGTTAATGGTCAGGTTATTGTATTCTGCGGTACGCTGAACATCGGCGGTACTGAGAAATGAAACCAAAGCGATAACCGCTCCAAGCGATAAAAGAAGCAGTATGGAAATAATAATAATCAGCTTTGCGCCTATGGGAAATTTAATTCGTATGCTGGTTATTATTATTTCCATAC
>Ga0209755_10009907_pt1 | contig 10035 bp, 6 predicted proteins | sample TergutCo191P1_FD_187301 | JGI IMG/M metagenome (GOLD analysis project Ga0209755, IMG submission 187301) | Cornitermes sp. P1 segment gut microbial communities from Petit-Saut dam, French Guiana - Co191P1 (SPAdes) (version 2) | ecosystem: Host-associated > Arthropoda: Insects > Digestive system >...
GTTCAAATCGATTGCGATTTTCGACGAGCTGTTAAGCAGGATGATGGATATTGTCGCAACTAAGACAATCAGTATGGCAATTACCATAATACTCAATCTAATTTTTAGTTTCATTTTTCCCTCTCTGTTCGGTGCATAGTTTAGTGCATATTAGTGCATATTAGAAGTATAACCCAAAAACTTATAAATTAGTACTATATGCGGTAAAAACGCGGCTAATACGTTATTTTTTAATTACGGCAGACTAATAGACGCTTTTTTTGGTACTGCGGCATAATTCCTGATACAGTATCAGAGTAAGTTACCCAAGTTCTTTTAAATCGTATGGAGTTTCCTGATATACATAATTGAGCCAGTTGGAAAAGAAAAGGTGGGCATGGGCGCGCCATCGTACTATCGGGGTTTTTGACGGATCATTGTCCGGGTAGTAGTTCTTGGGAATATCTATGCGTATGCCCTTGCCCAAATCCCGCTGGTATTCCCTGTTCAGGGTGAGCGGGTCGTATTCCAGGTGGCCGGAAACGTAGATTTCCCGGCTTTCTCTGGCGGTGACGATAAAAATCCCCGCTTCACCGGTCTCGGACTGAATGGTCAGGCCGGGCGCGGCGGCTATGGCTTCGCGGTCGCTTGTGGTTTCCCTTGACTGGGGCGCGAGGAATTCGTCATCAAAACCCCGGAAGAGCGGAGAAAAGCGTTCGTTCACGCCATGCGGAAAAACACCGAATAGTTTTTTTGGAAGCTTGTATTTTTGTATACCGTAACGCCTGTACAATCCCGCCTGTGCGCCCCAGCATATATGCAAAGTTGACCACACGTTTTTCGCGGTGTAATCGATGACTGCCGCAAGTTCGTTCCAGTAATCCACTTCCTCGAAGGGCAGGGTCTCGACCGGCGCGCCGGTTATGATAAAACCGTCATAGCGCTCACCCTTCTTCATGATCTCTTCAGCGCCGGAATAGAACCGCTCAAGGTGTCCCGGCGGCGCGTTCTGGGATTCATGGCTTCCCATACGCAGAAAGCTTATGTCAACCTGTAATGGAGTATTGCTGAGAAGGCGCAGAAGCTGGACTTCGGTGTCTATGGTTGTCGGCATGAGGTTAACAATGGCGACCTTGAGCGGACGTATGTCCTGATGTTCCGCCCTTTCATCGGTCATGACAAAAACCCTCTCTTCTCTGAGGGCGTTATAAGCTGGCAGATCCCTGGAAATCTTTATAGGCATGGTAATGTAAACATGCCTAAAATCATGAAAAAACTCAAGAGCCCAGGTAATCCGAGAGCCGGCGGTAGGTTTGGTTTACAATGTGCTTTTTCTCTATGTCTACATCGTCTCCAAGCTCATCGATAAGAGCTTCAACGCTGGCTAGGCTTTCGTTAAGGCTTGTGTGAAAGCCTCTGGAACACCTGACCCAGTAATTGCCCGCGCCGTCCGTATAAAGACTCGCGAAGCCCAGTTCCTTCTTTCCCGGCTTCAGTAACGCGGGGCTGACCAGATCCGGCAATAGTTTCAATAGGGCGTCCAGGTTTGAGCCTGAGTTGAAGTTCGCTTTGCCGGGCCATTTCCGCTCATGGGCGCCGTCTATACGAAGCGCCGGAGCGAGGGACAGGATTAATCTGAGTTTCTCGCCGCCGAGTAGAGTATAACTTCCTTCAAGTATGATTATCCCTCGCAGGTTTTTGTACATGGCGGTGGTTTCCGGATTGATCCCGTCCATTACGGTTTTCAGTTTTTCCCAGGGAAGCCTGGCCTGCTTTTTTCCTTTTACGGTTTCAATCTCAAAGACTTCGCCGCCTATCTTTATGTGGCTGGTAAAGTCCCTCGGCCGCTTGAGCCTGTATCCTCTCTCTTCGCTGTCCCTTTCTTCTCTCGCACGAGGTCTGGCTTCGGAGCCCGCAAGGCCTGTGACCAGCGCGGGGCTGATTCTTTCCAGCGTTCTGTAAGACAGGGGACTCACGGACATCGCGTACATCCTCGTTGTCTTGACTATTTCTCCGGCAACGATGAACTCGGGGTTCATTCTGAACATTACCGAGCCGGGGTGGATGAGGATTCTGTCGGCTGTGAGGCTCCGGTAAAGTTCCCTGCCTGATCGGACGCATACAAACTGGATGAGCCCTCTGGCGACCGCGCAGAGGTAGTCCTCTTTGCTGCCGCCGGAGAGTACGGGGATTTTCAGGGCGGATACGATTTCCTCAAGCTGCGCCGTGACGTTAGCGATTTCAGCCATGGCCCGCTCGTCCAGGTAATTTTTCTCGCAGAATCTCTGTTTTAGCGGAGCGTCCAGATATGCCTGATAGAGTTTTAGATAGGATACAAAGTCGCCGTCCTCGTCCCTGAAACGGTGATGGGCGCGGCGCGCGTCAATTTCCTCTCCCGGCGGCAGAATGTACGGGCTTTGGGTGGAAAGAAAGGCCGCGGCGATTACTGTCTCTTTGATCACATCGGGGTATTTCAGGATGGCTTCCACGATGATCCTGGAATGGCGGGGCGGAAGGGGGAATTCGGTCATGAGGCGTCCGGTGTTTGAAAGCGTATGATCGCTTTCCAGAGCGTCAAGCAGGTTCAGTGTCTCAATTGCGGCGATTAATCCCTCCCTGTTCGGCTGGGAAAGAAAATCGAATTCCTCAAAGGAAGTGATCCCGAGGTCGGCCATGCGCAGAACCACTTCGGAAAGATCGGTGCGGTAGATTTCCTCGGTGGTGAAGAGAGGCCGGTTTTCAAAATCCTTCCGGCTGTAGAGTCTGTAGCAGTTTCCTTCCCGTGTGCGTCCGGCCCGGCCCTTGCGCTGGTTCGCGGAAGCTTTTGAAACCGGGGACTCCACCAGACTTGAAGTGAAAGTTCTGGGGTTGTAGTGGTTGAGTTTTGAAAGCCCCGAATCTATAACCGCGGTAATCCCGTCTATTGTTACCGAGGTCTCGGCGATGTTGGTCGAGATCACCACCTTGGTTTTTCCTTTCGGAGCTGTGTCAAAAACCCGCTCCTGTTCTTCTTTGCCGAGTCTTCCGTAAAGCGGCAGGAGATGAAGGCGCTGTCCGATAGAAGAACAGGCGAGGGCGGTCATGCAGTCCTTGATCATCTTTTCGCCGGGAAGAAAAATGAGAATATCGCCCGGTGTTTCTGTTCCGCCGGGATTGTCGTGTCTCTCGTTTATGAGCCGCTCGGTGATGGCGATGATTTTTATCAGCAGTTCTTCGGCCTCCGCCTGGCTGCCTTTCGTTCTATAGTTTTCGTTACTCCGGAAACTTCGGCCATTGGACTCACTTGGAGTTCTTGAAGCCGCGAGAGCCGGCGGATCGTAGATGAGGGTCACCGGGTAAGTTTCGGCTTCGATCTTTACAATCGGGCATTCCCCGAAGTATTCGGAGAAAACAAGCGCGTTGATGGTTGCCGAGGACACGATGACTTTGAATTCCTTCCTGGCTTCCAGCACCCTTTTCAGGAGTCCCAGGATAAAGTCGATGTTAAGGCTCCGTTCATGAGCCTCGTCAACCACAAGGCAGTCGTATTTTGAAAGCCAGGGATCGAGCTTCATCTCCTGTAAAAGTATTCCGTCGGTCATTATTTTGATTTTCGTTTCGGCTCCGGTTTTGTCCTCAAAGCGCATTTTATAGCCTACCAGCCCCGGCAGGCTTGAGCCCATCTGGCGGGCTATGAATTCGCTTACCGAAAGGGCCGCGATGCGCCGGGGCTGGGTCACCCCGATGACGCCGTTTTTGGCGCAGCCGGCGTTGTAAAGAATTACCGGAAGCTGCGTGGTTTTGCCCGAGCCGGTGGGGCTTTCCACGACAATGGCCTGACTTTTCTCCAGAGCGGCAAGGATGAGATCCTTGTGCCTGTAAACCGGCAGATCGAGGTAATTCATATATTTAAAGCCGGATGAGGCATTTTTAAAAATTTTACTTTCATTTTCTGACTTAGTATATAATAATATTTGCAGAGCTGAAAGTATGCATGGTGAATTATTACATAACCCTGTGGCTTTTCTGGCCCTTCACCTGGGGATTATATTCTTTGCTGTCCGCATTTGCGGCAGGCTGGTACGAAAGATAGGAATACCTCAGATCCTCGGCGAACTTATCGCCGGGATTATCATTGGGCCTTACGCCCTTGGCGGGATTCCCTTTCCCGGCTTTCCCGAAGGTATTTTTGCCCATGGCATGAGCGCCACCGGAGTGAGCACAGAATTATACGCTTTTTCCTCGATTGCTTCCGTTGTTTTGCTTTTCGCTTCCGGGCTGGAAACCAACATCGGGCTTTTTCTGCGCTATTCAGTGACCGGCGGAATAATCGGTCTTGGCGGATCAATCGCTTCTTTTGCCGTGGGCGGTCTCACCGGCGCTTTTTTGCTTAACACTTCCTTTATGGATCCGCGTTGTCTCTTTCTTGGGATTCTTTCAACAGTCACTTCCATGAGCATTGCCGCGCGCGTACTTTCTGATCAAAAAAAGATGGATTCTCCGGAAGGCGCGACCGTTCTGGCCGCAACGGTTTTTGAGGATGTTCTGGGCATTGTAGCCCTGGCTGTTGTATTGGGAATTGTGACGGTTTTGACTGATGAGCAGTCCGCGAACAGTTTAACCGCGTCCGCTGTTCTTGTTGTAGCGGGGAGAGCTTTCGGCATCTGGCTTGCTTTCACTGTCCTTGGAGTGATTTTCTCAAAAAAGATCGCGTCCTTTCTCAAGTTATTCAAAAGACCGTCCGATTTTTCCATTCTGGCTCTGGCCTTTGCCCTGATTCTGGCCGGACTTTTCGAGAAGCAGGGGCTGGCTCTGAAAATCGGCGCGTACATAGCCGGGCTTTCCCTCGCAAAGAGCGACATTGCCCCTGTGATCCAGGAGCGCATCCGGGGTATATATGATTTCTTTGTGCCGGTTTTTTTCGTTGTAATGGGAATGATGGTGAATTTCGTGAATTTCTTTTCACCTCCGGTACTTATTTTTGGTGCGATATACACTGTAACTGCGATTATCGTGAAGATCATTGCCTGCAGCGGTTGTTCCCTGCTTTTGGGTTTCAACGCAAGGGGGGCCTTGCGTATAGGTATGGGTATGACGCCTAGGGGCGAGCTGGTGCTTATCATAGCCAGTGTCGGTCTTGCGTCCGGGGTTTTAAATGATCAACTCTTCGCCATTGTTGTTCTTATGACGCTGATTACGATTTTGGCGGCGCCTCCCCTTATGGGCGCGGCCTTTAAGATTCCCGGCCCAGGTACGCGCAAACCGGTCAGGGATGATAATTTAATATCGATTACATGGGAATTTTCCTCGCAGGAAATATCGGATCTGGTGATAGACACCCTGCTGAAGGATCTCCGCAACGAAGGTTTTTATATTCAGGTTATGAATATTGACGAAGGGCTTTCCCAGGCCAGAAAAGACGATATCGTTCTTTTCATCAATGAGAAGGAAAATATTGTTACCATTGACACTTTTGAGCCGGAAATGCTCTTTGTTAAAACCGCCGTTTATGAGGTTATTGTGGAGCTGCATGAAGCCATTCACAGGCTCGATGAATCTTCGGCTCCGCAGGTCATGAAAAAACAGCTTCTTGATAACAGAAGCGGCATCCATAATGAGCTGCTTTCATATATCAGTTCTGAAAATACCACAATCGATCTGAGCGGCGAAACAAAGGAAGAAATCATAACCGAACTGGTAGATATACTCCATTCGCAGGGAAAACTCCTTGACCGGGATACCGTTCTGAGGGATGTATGGGAACGGGAATTGACTATGAATACCGGAATGGAATTCGGTATCGCGCTGCCTCATGCAAAAACTGACGGAGTTGAGGATCTTCTGGTGGCTGTCGGCATTAAAAAGGACGGCGTGGACTTTGGATCCATGGACGGAGAGAAGTCCCGGATTTTTATTCTGATGATTTCTCCGAAAAAATCTCCGGAACCGTACCTTGAGTTTCTGGCTGCCGTCAGTACCATTCTCAAAGAGAAAACCACAAGGGAAGCCGTTGTTAACGCGCCTACGCCGGAAGTCGCAGCGACGCTTTTGCGCACCGGAGAACGGCGCAGAAGAAACTGATTATTTCACGCCGGTTTTGTTTTCTTGCGTTCCAGTTCTTCCAGTTCCCTGAACGCAACTTTTCCGACGCGTGTCATGGGCATTTCCTGTATGAAATCAATGCTGCGGGGATGCGAATATGCCATTAGCTGGTTTTCACAACTGTCGATTATTTCCTTTTTTAAATTTTCTGAGCCAAGGCTCCTGTCTTTGAGCATTATATACGCTTTCGGAACTTCACCCTTTGATTCATGGGGAACTCCGATTACGCAGGAAAGACGCACAGCCGGATGTTTGTTGAGTACATCCTCAACCTGGGAAGGATAAATGGCTATGCCGGAAGTTTTGATGATCCGTTTGGAGCGCTGTTTAAAATAGAAAAATCCGTCTTTGTCCATGCTGCCGATGTCGCTGGTATGCAGCCATAATCTGCCGTCCTTGTGTGTTTTCAGAACTTCGGCAGTTGCCTTTGGATCGTTATAATACCCAAGCATGACCGTCGGGCCGGATACGCAGATTTCGCCGTCTTCCATGGCCATACATTCTTCCTCTGTGCCCGGTTTCACTACCTTGAGCCAGTTATCCGGACAGGGGATGCCGAAAGCCCTTTCCCTGTATTCGCTGCGCGGCATTATCGCGCAGGCGGTGACCGATTCGGTGAGCCCGTATCCTTCCCGCAGACTGACGGATGCGCCGCCTTTCTTTAATACCACGTCAAAGCGTTTTTTTATTTCAGGGCTGAGTGAATCTCCGCCGCAAAACAGGCCCTTGAAGGAATCCAGCCTGATTTTGTTGAAATCCTCGTTGGCCGCAAGAGCGTCAAACAAAGTGGGAACTCCTGCCATAAAATGGGGCCTGTATTTTTTTACCAGAGAGGACAACGTGGCCGCTTTGAATTTTGGAATTAGGATACATGTGCCGCCGTTGATTAGGATCGCGTGAATGCCGACGGCCAGGCCAAATCCGTGAAAAACCGGAAGTATGGAAAGCATCGACTCGCCCGTTTTTATTGGGCCGCCAAGGGCGTTCATCTGCATGGCCAGCGCGTTGCAATTCCTGTTTGAGAGCATAATGGCTTTGGGCTCGGCAGTGCTGCCGCCTGAAAAAAGTATCAGAGCCATTTCATCGGCTCCTATTGGATCAGGCGCTTCCAATTCGGGAGCTTCCGTGCCGGACTCCAGTTCCGCCCAGTCCAAAACTTTATCCGAAAACGGAACCTTTTTTATTTTGCGGCCTGCGGTAAGAGAGAAAACGGTTTTTGTTAAAAAGCCCATTTCGGTTTTCAGTGAGCACACAATGATCTTTTTGAAAGAGGATTGAATAGCGGCAAAGCGCGGGAAAAATCCGTCCAGGGCAATGGCGGTTTTTGCCGAGACCAGCTTCGTGTAGGTCTCAATTTCCCCCTCTGCTGAGAGCGGATGAATCGGTGCGGGAATCGCCCCAAGCCTGTTCAGGGCGTAAAACGAAACCACCGCCTGCGGACTATTCGGCAGACATACGATCACGGTATCGCCTTTTTTAATGCCGGCCTGGGCAAATTTGCGGCTCATATTTACGATATGGCTGTTCATTTGCGCTCTTGTGGTTTTTCTGTCAAAAAAAATGAATCCGGCTGAATCAGGTTCTTCTTCGCAGCTTTTTTTCACCATCGCGTATATCGAAAGATCGGGGTAATTGAGGCTTTTTGGAGTCTCGCCGGCATGGTTTAGCCAGGGTTGATTTTCATACATGTTTTGGTACTTCCTGTTCTGCCGCTTCTATGGCCAATTCTGATTCGGCAAGGCCGAGGCGGGACAATTGTTCGGAACTCAATTCAAGAGGTATTTCCAGTTTTTCCGGATTTTCTACGAGGTCTCGCACCATGTCCACAGCCCGTGCGCAGTAAATTCCGTCGGTGATTCTTTCGTCAAAGGTAAATGTAATATTCACCTTGCTTCTCACTTCAACCGTCCCGTCACGATTGACGCAATTTTCTTCTCTGATTTTTCCGATTACGCAAAAAATGCCGCAGTTGCCTATTTCAAAATTATGGTGGAACGGCGCGTCAATACCGACGCTTCCTACATTGGCAAAAAATATTGAACTGTAAAAAGGCAGGGAATTTATTGCCGACTTTGGAAGCGCGTTGTGGTAGTCAAGAAATTTCAGTCCCCATATTAAAAACCTGATGCAAAAACGCGGCAAGCGGGCAACAAGGGAATTGACTTTTTCCGAGCTTGAACTTGAACCTTTTTTGAGGGATGAAACGTAAGTGTGTATTTTTTTGCAAAACCCTTCCAGGGACAAAAGCGGCGAAAAAGACATAGTCACATTGATCTCTTCGCCCTCGTCGCTAAGATCCCTTTTGGCGATAAAATTAAACGATATGCGGTTTCGCTGATAGAAGCGGTGGCCGGAAACAAAGCGGTTCATTTTCGGCCTCTGCGCCAATGCCCTGATAGCCGCGTACAGGATGAGGTAAAAAATACTTATTTTCGGTACCGCGGGATCGCTCTTTCTTTTATTTACATAATCCAGAGTCCGGGTAACGTCAAATTCCTGCTTGTAAAATATTACCGCGTCCGAACGGTTTGGAAGGAGATACGGCATTAGCTGGGTAAAGAAATGTAAATTTTGTATGTAAGACCCGTCCGGGCGTTTTTTTGAAAACATAATTGTCTTTTCTGTAAGGCAATTTTATTAAATGCCAAAGATTGGTATAATGTCAAGATGCCGAATTTTTTCTGTCGCAAATTTTTCCTTTGTCTCTGTTTGTTATGCGCTATTTTGCTTCCTCTCGGCGCGGAAACTCCGGAAAACGAATCAGAGCCTCCTCTGCAATCCAAAGTATCACCGCTTCTCGCTTTTCACGATATAGGAAAAAATTTTCTTAATTCCATAACCTGGAACTACGGATTAAATTTTGTCGGAGCGGGTTTTGGCACATGGGCGCTGATAGAAACAGGCTTTGACTGGAAGTTCCGAAATATACTATACAATACCGTGGATAATACCAGAGGAGTGCCGAGTTTGGGGATTCCTATGCTGGCGGCAGGATACCTTGTTCCGGTAATCACTCCCGTTTCGGTATATCTGGCGGGCCGCTTTCGCGGCGATGCGAAGCTGCAGATTGCCGGCGCGGCATTGCTTCAATCGCTTGTATTGACCCAGGCTTTTCATCTTCCACTCAAGATGATAACAGGAAGAGCGGTACCGGGTCTTATTTCGGATGTCTTTTTTGAGCCGAATCATTTTATTGATGAACGTACGGATGATTTCAGCGGTGAATTTCACTGGTTCAAAGCGGATTTTATGGATGGATGGCCAAGCGGGCATACAGCCAGCGCTTTTTCGGCGGCGGCGGTGCTCTCGGAAATCTACAAAGACAATACCCTGCTTAAAGTCGGAGTGTATTCCTATGCGGCGCTGACGGCTTTCTCTGTCGGGATATCCGCGCACTGGGTGTCTGACGTAGTTGCCGGCGCCCTGATTGGTTATGCCGTCGGGAAGGCGGTCGGGGTCAGTTTTAACCGTTTATTGGGAAAAACGGAAAGCGGCAGTAAGGCAGCTTTCTACGCCGCTCCGAACTCGATAAGAGTGAGTCTTTCCCTGCCGTAAACCTGACGGATGGCCTCTTTGTTATTTTCGCTTGATGTGATAATCTTGAAAGATCAATACGGAGGTCTATTTGTATGGCAGTAAAAAATGTTTACTTCTTCGGCAACGGTAAAGCTGAAGGAGACGCGGCAATGAAGAATACTCTTGGAGGCAAAGGCGCCAATCTGGCGGAGATGACAAATCTCGGAATACCTGTTCCTCCCGGATTTACGATTTCGACAGATGTTTGCGCGGCTTTTTATGATAATAACAGGAAATATCCGGCCGGGCTTGAAAAGGAAGTTCTGTCTGTTTTGGGCAGGCTTGAGAAAACAATGGGAAAGAAACTGGGCGACCCGGATGATCCCCTGCTGGTTTCCGTACGCTCAGGCGCGCCGGTCTCCATGCCCGGCATGATGGATACCATTCTTAATCTGGGAA
>Ga0209755_10009908_pt1 | contig 10034 bp, 11 predicted proteins | sample TergutCo191P1_FD_187301 | JGI IMG/M metagenome (GOLD analysis project Ga0209755, IMG submission 187301) | Cornitermes sp. P1 segment gut microbial communities from Petit-Saut dam, French Guiana - Co191P1 (SPAdes) (version 2) | ecosystem: Host-associated > Arthropoda: Insects > Digestive system...
CACGCCGTCATCAGCGGCAGCCCTGGCGGGTGCGGGCGCGGGCGCAAGTGCGGGCGCAAGTGCGGGCGCAAATAGCGGCGCTGGTGTAGCGCAGGAAGTGAGCAATAAACTTAATGTCAGAAGCATAGCGATTGACAATCCGAAAAGTGCAGTCTTTTTCATAATCATCTCCTTATTGATTACTTTTGATGCTGGTTTTTGTTTGCAGTTTTTTGGTCAACGACCGGAAAACCTACGTTTAACAATTATAATTCTTAATTTTAACCTCCTTAGTTTGGGATTATTATTTATGATCATAATAAAAGTCAAGTAGACGTGGTGCCTCAAAATTATTTTAGTCCAAATTACAATGATTCCTGTTTATTATGGAAAATCAAATATTTGAGAAAGATATGATGTAAATTTAGACGATGTTGGTTTCCAGATAGTTCAATTCTTTTTGTCAAATGTCATCTAACGCAATACCAACCTCATTCCGGCATAAAGCGAAGGCGCATTATTTACTCTTCATGAAACCCTTTGGAAAACATCGCTATGCTCAAAACCTCCGACCACCTGAAACAATTTACCAGCATGGAAAAAACAGGCTTTATTGAAAACGCGCTTACTTTTACGCCGCGCACCTGGAACGCGAGTTTGGCGTTGATGTATTCGTTCTTCATGTGCGGCAAAAGGTTAATGGCGCACAGAATACCGTACGCGAATTTCCTTGGCAGTTTCGCGTCTTTCTGCATACTCTTTATCAGGTCGTAGGGGTTTGTTGTAAGATAAAAAAGAAGGCCCAGCCCCGCAAACGCGAAAAAGCGGGTGGACATAACAAGGCCGGCCCGTGCATCGGTAAGGCCGGAAACGCCGATTCCCCCGGTTGCCTCGGTTCCAAAGCGCGCGCCTGTCATAAAAATGCCAAACGCGAAAATGGCGACAACAATTAAAAACCTGGTTCCCCTAATCCATTGTTTGGGTCTGGCTCCTATAAGTAGCAAAAATACACTGACGGCAGCAACCCAAATGTTCAGGGGCATTGATCGTGTAAAAGAAAAGACGGTAGAAAAAACAATGATAAAAACAAATTTGAAAAACGGGTTTATCCTTGACAAAAAATCACTCATTCCCGTTACCTCCCAATCGGATTACTTTATGCGAAAAGTCCTGGGCGACTTTTTCGTTGTGCGTGGAAAAAATAACCGTAAGTCCGTTCCGCGCTTTTTCCAAAAGCAGTCCCATTATGGCGCGGATATTTTCGTAATCCTGACCGTAAGTGGGTTCGTCCAACAGGAGTATTTCCTGCTCTCCGGCAATCATGGACAGTACGGCAAGGCGGCGCTGCTGGCCCTGGCTTAATAAATACGGCGAGTATTTTTTGTACTTTTCCAAATCAAAAAGCCGCAGGAGTTCCAGGGTTTTTTCCTCTTTCTTGTCAGGGCTTTCGTTTTTGTGCCAGCGGTTTACGCTGAAAAAAATCTCATCGTAAACCGTAAGCGCCAAAAACTGGTTCGACGGGTTTTGGAACACAATCCCACACTTTGCGAAAATATCATTTTTCCCGCGCCTGGAAAGTTCCCTGCCAAGAAAATCAATGCTTCCTTTATACTTGTGCTGCTTTATCAGGGTTTTAAAAAACGTAGTTTTTCCGCAGCCGCTGGGGCCCAGTATCGCTGTCAGCGAGCCTTTTTCAAAAGCCATGTCCGGGTAGCAAATGCCGTTTGCCTTTAAATCTTTCGCGCTTAAAATGGTTTCGCCTGTTTTGTTTAACTCAGGCGCATTGTCCGTGCCACCATGCGCGCTGCCGTCAAGCGAAACGATATGGTCGTACGCACCTTCCCACAGCGCCGTATTGTGGTCAATGGCAAGGACTGTTGCGTTAAGGTTTTTTATAATCGAAATTATTTCCCTGGCGGATTGAAGGTCGATGTTCGCGAAAGCCTCATCCAAAATAATGCACTTTGATTTAAGGGCCAAAATGCAGCACAAGGCGCATTTTTGTTTTTCCCCGCCGGACATGGTGTTAAAATTCCGGTAAAGCAAATGCCGTATGCCAATGGTGTCAGTCACACTTTTAATAATGCCCGCTGTTTCTTCCGGCGCTGTCCCGATATTTTCCAGACAAAAAAGAAGCTCATTTTCCAAATTGTTCATGCAGAACTGCAAATCGCAGTTTTGAAACATCATTGCCACATGCGCGACTCTTTTGTCGGGCTTAAGCGCGTGAATATCCACGCCCCCATGAAACACGCTGCCGGATGTCAGAAAGCCGCAGTTCTCCGGGTAAAGGCCGGCAAGTATGTACGCCAGCGTACTTTTACCCGAACCGCTTTTTCCGGTAAGTATGGTTATTTTACCTTCCGGCAGCGAGAAATTCTGGTTTTCCAGAATATTTCTTTGGGTGTTTTTGAAATATTTAAAAGTGATGTTTTTTGCTTCAAGGCTCATCGGTTCAGGGCTCATCAATATTTCCAGCGTATTTTTCACCGATGGGATAGCTCTTCAGCACTCCGGCTTTTGCCAGCCTGTCCGCCAAAAGTTTTGCTAAAATCCCCGCAAAAAGCAGGGCGCTCGCCAGCCTGATGCCAAAGCGCATGGCGACAAAGCCAAAAGACAATTCCGCCCAAAGCCCTCGATACCACGCCAGCACAAAACTGAAAACAGTGCTGCCGAAGGCAGCCATTAATATGGTAAAAAGATTGAATTTTTTGTACCGCGTGAGCAGGAAAGCGGATTCCGATCCAACGCCCTGCCAAAAGGCGGAAAAGAAAACGGTAATGTTTGGATTGCCCAGGAAAATCTGTATTATCCCTGTCAGTGTTGAGGTAACCGTTGCGACTCCCGGTTTGCGTATTATATACGGTGAAAAAGTCGCTACAAAAAAGAAGATGCCGAAAAAGAATTCAAAGGTTAATTCCCCAAGGCCAAAGGGAGCCAAAAACGGCGTTAAAAATATAGCCAAATACACTGTTGACAAACAGATGATGGCGAAAAATACCGCCAAGAGGCTTACCAGAATAACGTCTTTCAGTTTCCACGAGTAAAGATTAAATAATGTTTTCTTGTCTTCCATAGTTCTTCTCCTGTTTAGTTGTGATTGCCTATCGCGACTGCGACGGACTGTTTGCCGAAAGTGTGATCTGCAAAACATAGTGAGGAATATTTTGCTCCGCGTATATTAAAGCGGCGTCAAAATAATCGAATAAATCATTTATGTCGCCTTTAAGCATGGTCGCGTAATGGGATGTCTCAACATGCAGGCCCCTGTCCATGGCAAGGCGTATAACATGCGCAATATGATCCATGTAGTCTGCAATTCCCAAAGGGTAAAACGACATTTTGCTGAATGTGGTGAATTTTATCCGCGTATTGTTAAGCGGCACATCATCTTCCGCGAGATACACATCGTCATCCGCATCGCCGGGGCTGCCTTTTGAAATCGCGGCTTCCATGGTGATATGCGTTTTGCCGTCATTAAAATGCGCGAAGCAGGCTTTAAGGCAGTCGGTGACATGGATTCTTTTGCCGCGATAAACAGTTGACATCACGTCCGTTGCGCTCCAGACTTTTTTCGTGTCAACCTTTTTTAGTGCGCCAAGAATCATGGATATAAAATTATCGCTCATGGACGAGACGCTGAATCTGCATCCCGTTATGTCTTTTGTTGTCCCGCGGCCGCGCCACGGGTAATTTTTTTGTTCCAAAAAAAGCCCCCATCCGGAAAATATTTCCCGGAACAGGGGCTCATATTAACAACCTTCACTCCCTACGCCGGTATTATCCGGATCAGGTTAGTGGGTTGAGGTTATGAACCTCTCTCAGCCGCGCAGCAATCAAAATTGCATAAGCAGCACCCCAGGATGGTTTTACCATAGCGGTTTTTTTTTGATATGTCAAGGGGACAAATAGCCGGAGTGTGCTATAATAATGCTTATGGATATTTTGCTGGTTGTGCTTGCTTTTGTGTTTCTTGTGGCGGGTTTGCTGGGCGCGATTATTCCGGTCATTCCGGGGCCGCCTTTAAGTTTCGCCGGTTTGCTGGTATTGCAATGGAGCGGACATGCGGGTTTTACCGTAGCTTTTTTGCTGCTATGGGCGTTCATTGCGGCGGCAGTGACGATACTGGATTATGTGCTCCCGTCATTTATGACAAAGCGTTTCGGCGGTTCACGCGCCGCCGCGATTGGCTCGTTTTTGGGGCTTTTGGCCGGCATGTTCTTTTTCCCGCCGTTTGGTTTGATACTGGGGCCGTTCCTGGGCGCGTTCGCCGGCGAATTGATAAACAGCAACAGTAATGGGGCCAAGGCGTTTAAAGTCGCGCTGGGCTCGTTTATCGCGTTTCTTGCCGGTTCGGGGGCAAAACTGGTCGTCAGCGGGATAATGCTGTTCTACGCGGCCAGGGCGCTTTTTTAATCCCACACCCCCAATTCAACAAGCGTCTTTGTAACCTCACAGCTCCAGCCGGCGTTTGCGCGGGGACTGGCGGGGCTTGGGTGGAGTATCTGCGCCGTGGAAAAAGGCTTTTCGTCCAGGTTCAACCGGTCTATCCGTTTTTTCGCAAAGCCGCCCACGCCTATGACCCAGTCAGGTTTTAGCACGTTGATCGTAGCCGCAAGAGCGCGGTCGCATGCTTCAAAAAGCGCGGCGGCTTCGTGCGCCGGGAGCTTGTCCGGTGTGATGTTTGCGCCGCCCTGTTCCATAAAGACAAGGGGGCAGTAATTTGCCACAAAATGCCTGCGGAAAAATTTGGCGGGAGTTTTAAAGCGTTCGCGAAAAAGGCCCCAAAGCCGGCGGCCGGAAACTTCCGATCTGGTAGAGGCAAAGCCAAGGACAGGGCGTTTGGGGTGTTCCTGCGCCGGTTTTGCGACATTCGCTTCTATACCAAGCCATTCCCGCACTGCCGCGACTTCCCCAAAAGGGACGCCCGTCTGCGCCATACCCCAGGGGCCGGGGTTCATGCCCAAAAAGATGACTTTTTTTGGGGACTTCCCTGCAAGCTCCAGGTACATGTTGTGGGGCTCGGCCGCGTAAACCAGAGGGTTATACACGGCCTTGACGTTTGAGCCAAAACGCAGGGTATCACACTCCGCTGCAAGGGCGGAGCTGATTTTTTGCAGTTCGACAAACGACATTATACCATAGAAGTGTAAATCGCGCTTATGGCTTTTTCGTCCAAATCCATATAGCCGGGGATGTTTCCGTTGTGGGTGTCAACAACGCGCTTGATCATGGCCGCAAGCTCTTCTTTGGGGACGCCCAGTTCCGTAAGGGTCAGAGGCATGCCAATGGAGCGTATCCAGGCGCGGAAGGCTTCGAGCCCCGCGTTGGCCGTGGCGGTAATGCCTTCCATATCTGCCCTTACGCCGAAAATGCTGACACCAAACTGGGCAACCCTGGCAACCTGCTCGGGGCTTCCGGTGTTCACAATGTACTGGAGCCACGCGGGCATTACCACCGCAAGTCCCGCACCGTGGACGGTATCGTAATGGCCGGAAAGCTGATGCTCCAGGGCGTGTTCACCCCCGCGGATACCGCTGCGGCCTATCCAGGTAAGGTCGTTGTGGCTGAATGTGGCGGCCATCATCAGCTCCGCCCTGGCTTCGTAGTCGTTGGGGTTGGCAACGGCGATGGGGCCGTACTTTAGGACTGTTCTGATAAGCCCCTCGGCAAATTCGTCGCCCATGCGGCTTACCGGGTTGTTTTTGATAAAGTAGCGGCTTACCGTGTGGGCCACAATGTCCGCGGCCCCGGCCCCTGTTTGATACGGCGAAACCGAATAGGTCAGTTCCGGGTTCATGACGGCGAATACGGGCCGGCAGGGATCCCACATGAAGCCCAGTTTGCGGCCGGTTTCCAAATCGTCAACGAGAACCGAAGAGCGGCTTGTCTCGCTCCCGGCCGCCGATATCGTATGAACAGTGCCGGTGGGGGCCATTTTTTCGGCGGGAGTGCCTTTAAAAAACTTCCAGTATTCCCCGTTATTTGCCAGAGCCAGGGCAATGGCCTTGGCAGTGTCAATGGCGCTTCCTCCCCCCAGGGCAAGCATAAAGTCAATATTTTCTTCCTGGGCGACTTTTATGCCCTTTTCTACCAGAGAACGACGGGGATTGGGCTGAACACCGCCAAATTCAATAAAATAAAGCCCCTCATCCTTAATGGTCTGAGTCACCCGATCAAAAAGCCCGCTTTTTTTGACCGAACCCCCGCCATAGACCACCATTACCCGCTTTCCCCCGTGTTTGAGGATCAATTTGCCCGTTTCTTTTTCCGTATCTTTTCCAAAAAGAATATCTGTATACAGGCATAAATTGAAATTAGAGAAATTCTTCATATTTGCTCCTTCGCTTTTCTCATGCTTTACTGATAATATACTATAAAAATGCAAAAAAATAGCAAGCCATCCCCTTGTGCTATTTCCTGTCACATGCTATTATGTATAAATCTTAAACTAGAAAGAGGAGATCAATGGCTGAAAAGAAAATGGTAGAAATACGTTGGCATGGTCGGGGCGGACAAGGCGCAAAAACAGCGTCACTGCTTCTGGCCGATGCGGCGTTCAACACCGGGAAATTTGTGCAAGGTTTCCCGGAGTACGGCCCGGAACGCATGGGTGCACCCATATCTGCGTACAACCGCATTAGCGATGAACGCTGTCCCATTCACAGCAACATCTACGAGCCGGACTATGTCGTGGTTGTGGATGAAACGCTGCTGGAAGCGGTTGATGTGACTGCAGGCCTTAAGAAAGACGGCGGCATCATCATCAATTCTGCAAAGTCCCCTGAGGAACTGAAGTCCAAGCTGGGGGGCTATGAAGGGAAAGTCTATACAATAGACGCGGGTGTCATATCCGAACAGGAAATCGGCAGAAATATCCCCAATACCCCCATGCTGGGCGCGGTGGTCAAAGTAAGCGGAGTTATCCCTGAGGACAAATTGTTGCAGGATATGGAAGCGTCCATGAAGCACAAATTTGCCAACAAACTTCACGTTATTGAAGGCAACATGAAGGCGCTCAAGCGTTCGCTGCAGGAGGTTAAAGGGTTATGATTTACATAAAAGACGCAAACCTGAGCCAAACCTGGAAAGAAGTTAACCCAGGCGGAAATATTTACGGGGGTGCAACCTCCCTGGAAGTCAACACAGGCGACTGGCGTATTTTTGTCCCGACATGGATAGAAGAAAAGTGCAAGCACTGCATGCTCTGCTTCCCTGTGTGCGGGGACAGTTCTATCCCTGTCAAAGACGAAAAACGTGCTGATTTTGATTTCAAGCACTGCAAAGGCTGCGGCGTATGCTTTAAAGTCTGCCCCTTCGGTGCGATAACATGGCAAAAGGAGGAAAAGTAATGGGAATCCGTGAAAGACTTTCGGGCAATGAAGCAGTTGCTACTGCCCTGAGGCAGGTAAACCCTGATGTGGTAGCCGCCTATCCTATAACACCGTCAACAGAAGTAGTGCATTACTTTTCGGAATACGTGGCCAATGGCCAGGTAGAAACCGAGTTTGTTGCCGTAGAATCCGAGCACAGCGCCATGTCCGCCTGTATAGGTGCCCAGGCCAGCGGAAGCCGCGCCGCCACCGTTACTTCGGCGTGCGGTCTTGCGCTTATGTGGGAACTGTTGTACGTGGCCTCCGGCTCGCGTGTGCCTGTCACCCTTGCTGTTATTAACCGCGCATTAAGCGGCCCGATTAACATCAACAACGACCACAGCGATTCCATGGGTGCCAGGGACTCCGGCTGGCTGCAGCTCTATTCGGAGAACAACCAGGAAGCTTATGACAACTACATAATGTCCATCCGCATGGGTGAACATAAAGACGTTATGCTTCCGGTCATGGTCTGCCAGGACGGCTTTATCACTTCGCACGCCATCGAAAACATCGAGCTTTTGGAAGATGCGGAGGTAAAGAAGTTTGTCGGTGAATTTACTCCCGATTGGTCAATGATATCGGGCAAGCCCACTTCGGTCGGCCCCTATGACACCCCGTTCTTCTATTTCGAGCACCAGTACCAGCGCGCAATGGCAATGAAAAATTGCAAAAAAGTCATCCTTGATGTCTTTAAGGAATTTGGCGCGCTTACCGGACGCCACTACGGCCTGTTTGAAGAGTACAGGATGGAAGACGCTGAGCGCGTCATTGTTGTCCTTAACTCCACTGCGGGAACAGCCAAAGGTGCCTGCGACCTTCTGCGCGCGAAAGGCGAAAAGGTCGGCGTTCTTAAACTGCGCGTGTACCGCCCCTTCCCCATGGAAGAAGTCGCGAAAGCACTTTCCCATGTCAAGGCAGTTGCGGTCATGGACAGGGCAGAAAGCTTCTCCGCCATTGGCGGGCCTGTTTTCGGCGATGTGCGCAGCGCCTGCTACGAGCTGGAAAAACGGCCGCATATCATCAACTATATTTACGGCCTTGGCGGCCGCGACATTGGCGTTAATGAAATCACGTTTGTCTATGACGAACTTGCCAAAGTCGTTAAAGCAGATAAGCCCGGCGAAATTTACCGCCATGTCGGCGTGAGGGGGGTAGAATAATGTCAGTAGTACCATCACTACCATCATACAATCTTAAAAAAGAAGCTTCCAAAGCGGAACGCTTTGTCGGCGGCCATCGCTTGTGCGCGGGCTGCGGTGCCGGTGTTGCGGTGCGCGGTGTACTCCGTGCGCTGAACGAGGAAGATAAATCGGTTTCAGGCGTTGCCACAAGCTGCCTTGAGGTGTCCAGCGTTTTGTACCCGTTCACCGCGTGGACGGACAGCTACATTCACTCGGCGTTTGAAAACGTGGCCGCCACGGTAAGCGGTGCGGAAGCCAGCTACCAGGCCCTTAAAAGAAAGGGCAAGCAGAAAGATTCCTACAAGTTCATCGCTTTTGGCGGGGACGGCGGAACGTACGACATCGGTTTCCAGAGCCTTTCCGGGGCGATGGAGCGCGAACATGACATGGTTTATGTCTGCTACGACAACGAAGCTTACATGAACACAGGTCTGCAGCGTTCATCATCAACCCCCAAGTTTGCCGAGGTTTCAACTGCTCCTGTCGGGACAAAAATCCCCGGCAAACAGCAGCACAAAAAAGATCTCACCGAAATAATGGTGGCGCACAACATTCCGTATGTTGCCCAGACCACCTTTGTCGGCAATTGCAGGGACATGCACGAAAAATCCTACAAGGCCCATTACACACCGGGCCCGGCGTTTTTGAACATCCTGGCACCCTGTCCGCGCGGCTGGCGCTACCCGCCTGAAGAACTGATGACCATCTGCAAGCTGGCTGTCGAAACCTGTATTTGGCCGCTGTACGAAGTCATTGAAGGCGAATGGAAGCTTTCCTATGAGCCCAAAACCAAACTGCCGGTCGAAGATTACCTGAAACTCCAGGGCCGCTTTAGCCACATGTTTGAAAAAGGCGCAGAGTGGATGCTCGAAGACATGCAGAAGTTTGTTGACACAAAGTGGGAAAAACTTCTGAAGAGGTGCAAAAACTAAAACACAACAGCGCTTAGCGTTTTGACCTAATGCTGTGTTTTGCAACTTAAGGCTGGTCAGGAAGACTTTTGTTTTCCTGCCAGCCTTTGTATTTTCTCCTTGCGATTTGAAGTGTAAAGATTTAAGAGGGGATGTATGCTTGCCAAAAAAAATTATGTGACGATAGAAGGCAATACCGCCGCGGCGTGGATTGCCCACGCGTTAAGTGAAGTAATCGCAATTTATCCAATTACCCCTTCCAGTCAGATGGGGGAACTTTCCGATGAGTTTTCTTCCCAGGGACGGAAAAACATTTGGGGTGCTGTCCCGGAAGTCGTAGAGCTGCAGTCCGAAGCGGGCGCGGCAGCGGCGGTACACGGGGCGCTTACAACAGGCGCAATGTCCACCACCTTTACAGCCTCCCAGGGCTTGCTGCTCATGATTCCCAGTATGTACAAAATAGCCGGGGAACTCACTCCCGCGGTTTTCCATATTTCCGCGCGGGCTTTGGCAACGTCAAGCCTTTGCATTTTCGGCGACCACCAGGATGTTATGGCCTGCCGCCAGACCGGCTGGGCAATGCTGGC
>Ga0209755_10009909_pt1 | contig 10034 bp, 7 predicted proteins | sample TergutCo191P1_FD_187301 | JGI IMG/M metagenome (GOLD analysis project Ga0209755, IMG submission 187301) | Cornitermes sp. P1 segment gut microbial communities from Petit-Saut dam, French Guiana - Co191P1 (SPAdes) (version 2) | ecosystem: Host-associated > Arthropoda: Insects > Digestive system >...
CGCCTGCTGGCTGAATACTTCCACACTGTTTCTGCCTTCTTGCGGATTATTCGCAACAACTTCAATACGGTTATTTCCGGGATCTAATTGTATGTTTAAATTCTAACTTGTTTTGATTTCCGGTAATGGTTACACCTGTGCCTTCCAGTTCCACTCCGCGAATACCGCGCATACCTCTTACAGCATCGCCGCTTAGCAGCCTGCCGTTTACAAGAAACTTAATATTTTTAATTGGCTGCTTTGATTCAATTACTACAGAAAGCTCGACTCGATTTGTCGTTAATATGGCGCCGTTAGCAGGGTTGCGTATAACAACTGTCGGCGGCTCTCCTGCTCGTTGGATTGCCGGAAGGTTATGTACAGGATCAGGTCTTCCTTGTAAACGCGCTTCCACTATTTGCGGATTGTAAAATGTGTTTCGGTATTGATCGATTCCATAAACATTGTTGCCGACACGGACATTTAAATATCTGTCACCGTTAGGTGAAGCGTTGTAATAGCCGTCGGGGGTAACTACGATCCATTCGCCGTCGATGAAGGAGATAAATTGGGCGATTTCTTTGCCGGTGGAGGTGTCCCAGATTCTTATTGTATTATCTCTAGAACCAGAAATTATCTGTCTGCCGTTAGGATCAAATGTTACATACATCACTCCATGTGAATGACCAGAGAATGTTCTTATTTCACGACCTGTAACTGTATCCCAGAGTTTTATTATATCATCAGAACAAGATACAATCTGCTTACCATTAGTGCTGAATGCTGCTGTTTTCACATAACTTGAATGCCCTGTAAAGGTTTTAATTTCTCGCTCTGTTGAGACGTCCCATAATTTTATTGTTCCATCCTGAGAAGTAGAGACAAACTGTCTACCATCAAAATTAAATGCTAAATACCACAGTCCAGGATGATTAAATGTACTAATTTCTCGCCATGTAGAAACATCCCAGAGTTTTATTATGCCATCACCAGAACCAGTTATTATCTGTCTGCAATCTGGACTAATTGCTACAGAACTACCCCTTTCTGAATGACCTGTAAAAGTTCTTATTTCCCGACCAGTTTCTGTATCCCAAATTTTTATTATACTTTCGTCAGTAGAGAATAATATTAACCTGCTATCCGGACTGAACGCTAAAGAGCTTAAACGTGAATGTTCTGAAAAAGTTCTTATCTCATGACCTGTTAAGGAATCCCATAGTTTTATTATAGTATTATCATTTTTGATGGAGCCAGAAAGAATATACTTGCCATCAGAACTGAATGCTACAGTATCTGCTGCATCTGGATGATTTGAATATGTCCTTATTTCACGACCTGTTACAATATCCCAGAGTTTTATTGTTTCAAAATAAGCAGTACCAGAGAGAATTTGTTTGCTATTAGGATTGAAAACAACAGAAAGTAACCAATCAGAATAACCTGATATAATTCTTATCTCTTTTCCTGTTACAACATCAAGGAGTGTCATTGCTCTATGACCTTTAGAAAGTATTTGCTTACCGTCAGGACTAAATATTGTATAACCACCATTAGAAGGATTACTTAAAGAATAATTCCTTATTTCTCTCCATGTAGAAGCATCCCAGAGTTTTATTATACCATCATGACTAGTTATTATCTGTCTTCCATCGGTACTAAATGCTCCATTTATACCAGAAAAAGTCCTTATTTCACGAGCTGTTGAAACATCCCAGAGTTTTATTATACTATAACCAGAAGAATTAGCACTAGAATTAGCTATTATTTGCCTTCCATCGGGACTAAATGCTACAGTATCCACTCCAAAACTAGAAATTATCGTTCTAATTTCTTGTCCTGTAGCGATATTCCAAAGTTTTATTGTATTGTCATTAGAACCAGATATAATTTGCTCACCACTTGGACTGAATGCAACAGAATTCACCGAATTAGAATGTTCAAAAAATGTTCGTACCACACGCCCTGTCGAAGTATCCCAGAGTTTTACTGTATTATCATTAGAACCAGAGATTATCTGGCTGCCGTCAGGACTGAATACTACAGAATTCACCCAAGAAGAATGACCAGAAAAAGTTCTAATCTCACGACCTGTAGAAACATCCCAGAGTTTTACTGTATTATCATTAGAACCAGAAATAATCCGGCTACCGTCAGGACTGAATGCTACAGAATTCACCCAAGAAGAATGACCAGAAAAAGTTCTAATCTCACGACCTGTAGAAGCATCCCAGAGTTTTACTGTACCATCAAGAGAACCGGAAATAATCCAGCTGCCGTCAGGACTGAATGCTACTGCTTGAATATATTCAGTATGCCCCAACTGTGGAAACACTTCCACATCCTGCGCGGCAGCATTCAAACAAACACTAATTAAAAATAAAACTAATAAAAAATATTTCCTCATTTTATCACCTCACTGGATCAGGTCTGCCCTGCAATCTGGCTTCAATAATTTGCGGTTTATAATAAGTGTTACGGTATCGATCAATTCCGTAAACATTATTTCCTGCACGGACATTCAGGTATTTATCGCCGTTAGGTGAAGCGTTGTAATAGCCGTCGGGGGTAATTACAAGCCATTCGTCATCGATAAAGTTTATAAATTGCGCTATTTCTTTGCCGGTGGAGATATCATGGAGAATCATTGTTCCATTAGATGATATTGAAGTTGCTCTTCTATCGTCAGAACTGCGTATATTAAAAAAAACACCTGTTATTGTTTTTATTTCACTCCTTGAAGCAATATCCCATAATTTTGTTCCAGTGTCGGAAATAGTATATATTTGTTTGCCGTCAGAGCTGAATGATGCGGATTTCAACCTTTCCGAATTATCTGTAAATGTCCATATATCACGTCCTGTTGAATATTCCCATAATTTTATAGTATTTCCAAAACTGGCAAGTACCTGCCTGCCATCAGGGCTAAACGCTACAGAGTTCACCCAACCTGCTGGATTGGTATATCTCCATACTTCATTACCTGTAGAAACATTTAATAATATTAATGCTTCTCCATTACTGGTAAGTATATGCCTGCCATCGGGACTGAAAGCCACATTATTCATCCGACCTTCTTCTATCGTAAAATCTCTTGATTCACTACCTGTAACAGAATCATAAAGTTTTATAGTTCCCGTTCTTTGGATATGAATAGCAAATGAGAAACCATTTTCTGTAGTGGTATTTGTATTATTATTTGTCGCTACAAGAATCTGACTTCCGTCCGGACTAAACATTAAAGAAGAAATCCTATCTAACCTTGAAAATGTTCTTATTTCACGGCCTGAATTAGTATCCCACAGCTTCACTGTACTTTCTAATTGTTCACGCCATAGTTTTCTTGTATTATCGTTAGCACCGGAAATTATTTGACTGCCGTCAGGATTAAAAGCAACAGAATTCACAGGAAATGAATGTCCGGATAAAGTTCTTATTTCTCTGCCTGTTATTATATCCCATAATTTTAATGTTCCGTCCTTTAATCCGGAAACTACCTGTCTGGAATTGGGGCTAAATGCCATGCTATTAATTTTATTTTGATAGCCGGATAATGTCCTTACTTCGCGGCCTGTAGTTACATTCCAAAGTTTTATTGTACTATCCTCTGAACCGGAAGCAATCTGTCTGCCGTCAGGACCGAACACTATAGAATTTACACTGCCTTGATGACCGGAAATAGCTCTGATTTCACGACCATTGGAAGCATCAAAGATTTTTATTGTTTTATCATTAGAACCAGAAATTATCTGCTTGCCGTCAGAGCTGAATATTACAACATTCACTCTTTCCTGATGCCCGGTTATTGTACCTATTTCATGACCTGTGAAAGCATCCCATAATTTAATCGTATTGTCTTCAGGCTCATCATAAAAAGGCCGGGAAAAAGAACCTGAGCCGGAGACAATAAACCTGCCGTCAGGGCTGAATGCTACAGAATTTACTGATTCAGAATGCCCTGAAAAAGTTTTAATTTCTTGTCCTGTAGAAGCGTCCCATAGTTTGACAGTATTATCACTTGATCCGGAGACTATCTGTTTGCCGTCAGGACTGAATGCTACAGAATTTACTGATTCAGAATGCCCTGAGATAACCCTTATTTCCCGCTTTGTATCTATATCCCAGATTCTTATTGTATTATCTTTATTGGAACGATCAGACGGATTCCAATCATGAGAACAAGAAACAATCTGTTTGCCATTTGGACTGAAAGCAACTGCTTTTACATCGCCTCTATGACCGATAAAATCTTTAATTATATGCCCTGTAGCAAGATCCCAAAATTTTATTATTTTACCACCAGATGAAACAATATATTTACCGTCAGGGCTTAATACTATTGCATCTACCCAATTAGAAGGATCATTATAACTTTTAATTTCACGTCCTGAAGCAGTATCCCAAAGCTTTATAGTCCTGCCGCCAGATGAAATAATCTGCCTTCCGTCAGGACTGAAAAATACTGCATTCACACTTCCTGAATGTCCCAACTGCGGGAACACAGTTACCTCCTGTGCTGTAACATTCCAATAGGTTACAAATAAAAATAAAACAGTTATAAATATTTTTATTTTCCTCATTTTTCTCACCTCTCACCAAAAAAATTCTTTACTTCTTTTTCTATAATTGAATTTGGTATTACAAAAGGTTTATCTGTAATAGTTACGCTAACCATATTAGACACACTATATTGTCCGGTAATACCCTTAGCGCGGAAATTTCCTTGTCGTTCATTTCCTGAAAATGTTCCGCCGCTTTCTTCAATTCCTGTTCGCACTGTATTTATCGCTTGCTCTATATTCGCAGGTCTGGCAAATGAAAAAGTATGTACTCCTCCTCCTCTTGTTGTTACTCCTGCGTTTCGTCCGCCTGAAAAATTATCAAGGTTATAAAACGTAAATTGAATCTTATCAGGCTCGTTGCGCGGTAAACGGTAACTCCCCCGTATATTATTTACAGTAAAAACGCCGCTGATGTCATTATTCCTGTCATCAAAAGTTCCGCCTTGTCTTATTACATCACTGTAAAGCATTTCTGCCATTTTTATCATATTTTCTGGTTTGCAATATTCGTATTCCTCATGCGGTTTCAATATCGTAATTGAATAAACAGCATCCCCTTCGCTTTGTTCTCCTATACTTCCTCTTACAGCCGTTCTTACTGCCCCACGCGTTGCTGGTTCAAACGGAACAAGATAGTACTGTTCAATATCTTTAAATTGTTCTGAAGACGCGGCAACTATTATCGTCTCAGTTCCATAAGGCTCGTACAGATATATTTTTTTAGATTCAAATATTTCTCTTAACGTATTTGCTCTAAGATAATTCTTCCCAGCCGCGGCAGTATCAACACTGTTTGGGTAAATCATCGTCTTTTGATTATTAACATCAATATGAAATACTATAAAATAACAATCCCTGTCAGCCGTTACGGTCATTCCCAATTCATCTCTATGCATATATGTTCTGCTTTCAGAATTAAAAAATGCCTGTATTTTTATTTTTTGATTTTCTCGTGGTATAAATGTTTCATCAGACAGAAAAGAAAAATTTTCAGGTTCAATAGAAATTCCCAATTCATTCAGAATATCTACGGATATCGAAAAAAATTGTGAACCGTCACCTTCTCCAGCCGGTGTTGTTAGTTCCAAAGTAACATCTACATGATTTCCTCTTTTAGTAAAAAATCCGCTGAGAGTTGAAATCTGATTATTTTCAATTTCACTATTTATTCGATATCTTCGCTGCGGATTATTAACCGCATAATGCTTTACCCTTTCTGTCAGAAAAAGGGATAATCCCGACGGTATATCTGTTCCTGTCAGCGCGAACAAACCTATTATTGTTTCTGTTTGATTTTTTAGTCTGCCGGCTAATGTATCAACTGCTTTTTTAATTCCTGTTTCAATTTCTGTTCTTGTTGCAAGAATAACAGTTAAAGGCATAACTTCAAAAGTAAATCCTCTGTTGATGTTTCTTCCGATATTTCCCGTTACTTCCTGTAAAAGCAATTCAATTTGCACAGTATATATCCCTGGTTCTAACCTTGTTGTATGATTTTGAAGTAAAAAAGAATTGTCATTATTGATTGTATAATTAGCTGTTGGCGCGTTTATATTCATCCCGCTTATTCTCACCCGGCAGTCAAACGGACCGATATTGGTTGTTTTTGATGAATTAAATCTTACTATTGTATCCAGAGTATCAGGTTTTTGAATTGAACGGTTAGGAATTTCAACAATTGTAATACTATTTATTAGTTCATTAATTCCTGACATCACATGACCATATAGACCTGTTCTTCCCGCGGTTCCTTCATGGTATGCGGTTACTCTGTGCAAAGTATTTTGCTGTAACGCTCTCGCGACAGTTATATAATCCTCAAGCGTTGATCTTAATGATGTTTTCGTTGTCATCATTGCAGAATATCTTTGTGATATATTTTTTGCAAAATTAGTAATTTCTTCTTCTGCTTTTTTTCTGCTTATCTGGCTAAGCGTATATACAATATATTCTTCCTGATTATTTTTGTTAATGTATACTTCTGTAAAATAACGATCAGTTCCTATCTGTGATATAACATTCTCAGCATAGCTTCTTATTTCATCTTCACGTACTACAAAAGTTTCTAGCGTATCTCTTGTATTGCCACTCATACTGCCGCTTTCTATAGCTTGTCTTTCAATAAATTCACCATAAAACTTTAACACCTGATTTCTCGCGTCTTCTCTCGCGTCATTTCTCGCGTTAGCCGCATTATCAAAATGTTGTGAAGTCCCTACGAAATAGTACTCGGTAGCGCTTTGAGGTACTTTATCTACCCAATCAGGTCTTTCGACAGGAATTGAATATAAAAAAATTTTCGTTTCTTCTGAGGGCTGTGTGCTGTTATTCATGTCCTTTATTCCGCCCGCATAAATCATTGTTTGCGCATTAATTACAAATAAAATAAATAATATTACCTTTGCGCGTTTACCGAGTTCTATCTTCATTTTTAAAATCCCAATTTTGAACTTAAATTACCGCCGAAAAACTCAGAGGCTCTTTCAAGCTGTTGTTTTCTCTGACGGTCAGTTTCTTCGGCTGCTCTTCTGGCGTACTCAGCGGCCTGTTCTTGTCCATAATTATCAATCGCTCTTCTTACAAGAGCTTTATCAATTTGCATTAACACATAAACTTCGTAAGCTTCACGATTTGATGAGTCAAGATAAACCAATGTGTAATATTCTCTTGGAGCTAACGCTTGTGATACGCTTTGTGCAATACGTTCATTTAATTGCTGCCCTGCCACTTGTGGTGCAAAAACATCACTCGAAATTCCATAAGTTGCCGCATGTGTTCTGGCTTGATTTACCATCAGCGTACCGTAATAATCAACAAGCTGTGTTCTTCCGTTTTCTTCAGCAAAGAATCTTGCTCCATGATTACCTGTAGCTGTAGCGTATTTTCCTGCTGAACCAATAAAACTTAACACAGCAGTTGATTCAGGAACAGAATCTACCCATGCCGGTCGTTGTGCAGGTTCAGTCCTGATCGGTGTAGCCGCTTCAATTGCCGCTTGCCTTGCTGATTTGACTGCTTGTGTTTCCAGAGATTGACTTGCGCAGCTTGATACCGCAATTACTAAAATAGCGAATGCAAATAACCCAAAAATTTGTTTTCTTTTCATAAAAAACTCCTCTAATTAATTTTCCCACTGCAACGCAGTGATTTTTTCTTGCTATATATACAGATACTTTTCAATTCATTTTTTCCACCGTAAAAAAATTATTATTGTTTACTCCATTCATTACTTGAGATATTTGTTCTTGTATAAGTACCGGATAATTTATCGTATACATTATAGAAATATGCAAAATTAGCAGGAAATGCGTCATCTTCCATAAATACATCCGCTCCAATAGTAATACTAATTAATGGATTATTTAAAAAAGCTCCGCTTCCTATTGATGTTACGTTCTCAGGAATTACAATATTTCTTATTTGATTATTTTCGAAAGCATTATTACTGATAAATGTAACTCTTTCCGGTATTACAATATCAGTTAATCCTCTGTTGGCAAACATGCTGTCAAAAATAAAGTTAATTCCTGCAGGGATTGTTACTGTATTATTTTCAGTTGTTTCTATTGGTTTCTGTTCTGTCGCTACACCCCTGACGTAAACACCGTTTTCATTATTAGGTACTTCTGCTATTACAATTGGTTCGGTTTCTCTAACAATCTTATTAGTTTGGTTTTTTTCAACTTTTGTTTCTGTCTCTTTAGTTTCATTTGGTAAAATAACAATTCTTTCATTTTCAAAATTATAATTATTATCATCAAAAACAATTATTTGTTTTTCTTCAATTTCTATATTATACTCTATATCATTTTTTGTAATTTCTGTTTCAGATACTTTTTTATTAAAATGAATAAATATAGGGATACATAAACACAAAATTGCTACAGCAATACCTGTTCCAATTAATATTTTCCTGTATTTTATTTTATCACTTCTATTAATAACTCTTTCGTTACTGTTATATTTAACAACTGTGAAAACAGGCGGATTATTTATCTTATTTTTAATTTCAATATCAATCTTTTTTAATTTTTCATATCGTAATCGAACAGCAACATCTGTTGTAATAGCGTTTTCAATTAATTTACGCTCTTTTTCTGTAACAGCATTCAAATGATAGAGTTCAAGCATAAATTGTGTTATTTGCTTTTTATCTCTCATTTATTTTCCTTGAATATTTTTTGTTTTATATTCTTTTCAAGTTTCCGTATTCTCTTTTCTACAGCCGATTTACTCAATCCAACCATACCGCCAATATCCTTATAGGTCATATCATCGTGGTAAAACAAAACATAAATCATTCTTGTAATTTCGTCTTCTTCCTTCAAAACAGCGGCAACAATCATTTCTGCTTCAATTTGCTCAAAATTATTATCTTTATAATTATTCGTTGCTTTTTCTTTAATTAGTAACTGCTTGATATCTACCTCTCCCTTTTCTTTAAGACGATTAATACTAATATTTGTAGCTTCTGCATAAACAAAAGCCGCTTCTTTTCTTCTTTCATTTATTTGTTTTAAGCCCATATTGGTAGCCATCCTGTAGAGGTAGCTGCTTGGAAAGTAAATATCATCTTCCTTTTTGAGAAGCTTTTCAAAAACAGTATTTGCCGCATTTTCAGCGTCTTCTTTATTACGAAGCAACTCCAGACACCGCCTGTAAACAAGAGGAAAATACTCTTTGTATAAAGCTTCAAAAATATGCCTTTCCATGCTTTTTTCACATATATATAAGATACTTTTGGCAGGCGGATTTCCACTTTTTTGCTATTAAAACAACAAAACATCGCTTTTTAAACCTTATTTCTTTGTTTTCTTAATAAAAGTACCAGAAATACTAAATTGCTGCCTTACATAATAACCATGATAATACAAGTGTTATAAAGGATATGGCTATTAGCATGAAAAATGACTTTAAAACAAATATTTATTAAAAATTTAAAGGATTTCCGCAAAAAAGAAGGAATTTAACAAATGAATCTGGTAATAAATTGTGATATATCAGCTGGCTACATAGGAGAAATTGGATCAAGGCGAAAATTCCCCTCTACGGAGTTAATAGAAAAAATTGCTTATGTATTAAGGGTAGAACCGTATCTTTTCTTCAAAGACCAAAAAGGAAACAGTTTATCAACTGAAACAGGTAATTTGCCGCCTTTGTCTTACAAGATAAAAAAGCAGATTAAAGCCAAAATTAAAGAAGAAATTACAACCCAAATTAGAACGCAAATAACTTCACAGGTAAATTTATCAGTTAAGAAAATTTTAAATGATATTAATAAAATAGTGGATAATAATTAGAAGATAATAAATGGAGCAGCAGATCTGACGATTTACTGAATGATTGAAGTATCAAATAATTGAACTTTTAAAACAATAAAGAGCTAATAACTAATTTTGTGTAAAACGCTATACTACCAAGGAGGAAGTATGGCGATAACAAAAGAAATACTGGATGAATTACTGAAGGATTGCAAGGGTCCTGACGAATTCT
>Ga0209755_10009910_pt1 | contig 10032 bp, 6 predicted proteins | sample TergutCo191P1_FD_187301 | JGI IMG/M metagenome (GOLD analysis project Ga0209755, IMG submission 187301) | Cornitermes sp. P1 segment gut microbial communities from Petit-Saut dam, French Guiana - Co191P1 (SPAdes) (version 2) | ecosystem: Host-associated > Arthropoda: Insects > Digestive system >...
GCGCCCGAAACATGTAGAGTGACCCTGCAGAAATAAAACCTGCACAGTGTTGCATCAAGTTGGTGTTTCATTTGACTTACACTTGTGTAAGTTAGCAAGGTACTAAATATGAGCTCCCTGAGGATGACGCAGTAGTGTAGAAACATGTAGGAGCAGTATAATAATTTGTCAATTAATTGTGCATTGGTTGGTCAATGTACAAAATAATAAAAGATGCACGGTACTAGTGTTAAAATATTAAAACGTTAATTTTTTATTAGGCGTATTCATTAAATGTAGTTAAAAAGTTATTTGTCGCTATGTTGTACTTTTTGTTTGCGTAAGACATCTAATTTTAAGTTCGATCCCTTATGGATATTGTCTCTGTATGATGTGTACTGAGTTACGTGTAAAAGCCGTAATAAATATTACTCTTGTATTATTCTACTGTGCTATACTCTTTAAAATGCTATTCTAAACGCAGTCTGCGAAAACAGCATGGTTCACATTCGCTGCAAGAATACTGTAGCCAATACAGTATGAATTACTTTTGTAATCTGTTAAATATTAACCAGTTTTAAATTTTAATGTAACGCTACCCGAGGATGATGTGATTCCGAAATATGCAGGAGGGAAGTAAGATTATATTTGTTTACATCGGCGGTGCATTTCTTGCTGTCATGAATGGAAAATTCAATTTAATAAATCCTTAAATGTATAATTTTACTGAGCATCAGTCATATGGACACTGAATAGTTAGCTAACCATCAAAATGTATATTTATCTGTCTGACTTTACGAGTGGCTAAATAACCGCTTGATTACTTAGCTAATAGACCGACTAATAGACTTAATTATTTTGAAGTTGTTTCATGGTTACCTACGTATATCTATAGTTGGAGACCTTGTAGAAGTAGCAATAGACTTATAAACATTTTTAACAACATTTGTGGAAATATGTTTAGGTCTAAAGTCCAGGGAACTTAAAACTGCATCGGCACGCCTTCTCGACGACATCGGCTTATAAACATCAAACTCTCATTTGGCGTTCGCCTTGCGTCTGTACCGGTGATTGCACTCTGTGGTGCCTATTTGGGAGGGATCACTTACGTGGCAGTTCACGCGTCACGATGCACAAACCTTTCCTGTCAAGTCTCCTGTCCGTTATTTTCCCCTCTTCAGTCTAAACCCGCGTTATTAAACAGCTGAAGTTTTGTGTGTGAATACAACACGTAGTCTTATGAGGTTTTTTAAGAGGTACCCATGTAACACTCTATAAATGATTACGTTGATTAAGTTGATAAATACGCGATTACTGAAATTCTGTTACAAACATCTACCCTCAAACATAAAGACAGATAGTGCGAAAGAAAGAATGTCGTCATCTATAAAAGATGGTTTCGTGATATAGACGGGTAGTCGCTGGGCTGTAGCATGGAAGGTTCTGCTTTGATCCAAGGTCAGTCTGTGTGAGATTTATGGTGGAGAAAGTGGCGCTGGGACGTGATTTTTTCCGAGTACTGCGGTCTTCCCTTGGCAGTACTGTACCAACTATTCTTCTTGCTTATCTGTCACCAACACTATATAACCTTAGCAAGTAGCAACGTCGTTAAATAACACAAAAGAAATATTTCCTGCGACTACAAATCTCCGCGTTGTCTAAGCTGTGCACTTCTTTCTACCGCGAGAAATCTGGGGTTTTGTTTCTTAAGCCTATTCCAAGAACGGCTTAGATGTGACTTCGACGTCCTTGTGTGTGTTTTACATTTAGGTAGAAACCGTGCAACGGGCCGATTCTTCTTCCTAGAATCCCAACCAATCACATTACAAAGATTATCAAACACAAAACTAAAGGCTCTGAGTCGCTTTGACCTATAAAGGCAAATTTGTCCCTGCGCACTTCATGAAGAGGCACGGAGGAGCATATAATAGGCGAGCTCGATCTAACCTTAGGGTGAGTTGTCAGATTCACGCTCTGGTCACTTTTCCACCGCCCCGCGAAAGATAGTGCCCGTTACCCATCGGCGAGGAGGCCTCAGAGCCGGTCTGAACGTCACAGAAAATTGCTTTCCACTTCCGGGAATCGAACCACGATTCCGTGGTCGTGCAACCCTAAGACCAATCACTGTTTTGTGCTGTTCACATTGCGTGCATTAATCATATGAATACAACATCAGTATCAAAAATGCATGATAGTGTTTTGATGTTTAATTACAGAGTATCTTCAACATATTTCGCTCACAGATATGGTCATCTTCATGGAAGTAGAAACCAGAATATATTTATAATTACGGAAGTGTCAGAACCTTCCCACCATTGAAAACAATTATATAGTCTAAGTACAAATTCAGTAGTCAAAAGGTAATTATAAAAATCGATTTAAAAATTCATTCATTTAGTAGTCTTGTCTTACGACAGGTCCAAAGCCACTTCCAAAGCGAACACTCCACATAGTGCGATCTAGAGCTTCCTCCTTCAAATGAGAGTATCCTCTCCTTTCCTTAAGGCCATCCAGTAGCTTCCTACGTCTTCTTCCTTGTCTTCCTGTCACTTCTATCCCCCCTTTTATCTTTCCTTCAATAACCCGTTGTAGAAGGCAGTTTCTACGCAAAAATTGACCAATCAAGTTAGCCTTCCGTTTACTTACTTCATGTAGTATATTCCTCTGCTCCTTGACTGTAAATAATACTTCTTCATTTCTCACATGATCGGTTCAACTTTTCTTTTCCAGCTTTCCCCAACACCAAATTTCAAAACTTTCCAGGTGTGTCTGATCTACTGCCCGAAGCGTCCAAGTTTTAGCACCATATAAAGCTATGCTCCAAATGTAGCACTTCACCAGCTTCTTCCTCAATTCTAAGTCCAATGTGCTAGAAATAAGAGCCTACTTCTTGTTGAATGCCGCTTTAGCCATAGCAATCCTGCATTTAATTTCACAAGTACATCTTCCATCATTTGTTAAAATGCTACCCAACTATTTAAAAGACTCCACATTCTCTAGTCGTTTTGGTCTATCGAAAGTTTTACTGGGAATGGTTGACTTTAAATTCTCATTACTTTTGTTTTTTCCACATTCATTTCCATTCCGTGGCATCTTCCAATTTCAATTAGTTTATCAATCATGTCCTGTAGCACCTTTTCTTCCTTAGTCAGTAACACAAGGTCATCTGCATGTTTCACAGTGTGAATGATTTGCCCTCCTATTTTGAAGCCTCCAAACTCTTCCAGAGCTTCCTTGGTAAGACATTCGCTGTACAAGTTGAACAGAATTGGCGACAAACAGCATCCTTGTCTAACTCCTCTTCCAATCTTCACACATCTCGTCTCCCCTCGGTGCAGTCGTACTTTAACACTCTGAACCATGTACAAGTTGCTAATCAATTTTCTTTCACGCCTTCAATACCAGTTCCCTTTGGGATCTGCATTAGTTTGGTCCAGTTGACTCGGTTAAACGCCTTTTGCCAGTCTAGTTTAAAAATATAGGGATAAAATACTGTACTTAAGTTCGTACCTTCTATGCACACTATCCACGAAGGCATGGCGTACTTCACAACTATAATTTATACGAATATTTTCAATGATGGAATGGTTGTGACACTTGTAATTGTATTCTTATAATAAAACCAACCAGATGTACTATTTTCTCAAATTTATTTTTGGAATAAAACTCTGCATGTTTGGGACAGTTACTCTGTCCATCATCAGGAGTTTTTCAGTAAACACACAGCAATGGTATGTATCATACAGGTTTGCTGACATGTACCATTGCTGTGTGTACAGTGAAAAACTCCTGATGATGGACAGAGGAACTGTCCGAAACATGTAGAGTTTTATTCCAAAAATAAATTTGAGAAATTATTGCATCTAGTTGGTTTTATTGTAGGAATTTACCACAATTCATGGTCACCTGAACATCAAATTTGTAACTGTATTCTTGTTTATGTCTCTTTGAAAGTTGGCAACGTAGGTGAATGAAACATTTTGGAGGATACCCTGTAATTTTAAACTGCATCAAACTAGCATTGTGTATTTGCTGGTATTGATATTGTGTTCACTTGTCAATGTATTTGACTACTCTGTCCGACTTTCGCATTGGACTGTAGCCCATGTTTTACCTTCTTAATTCTATTTTATTCTGTTCTACTTCACATAAGCAGTTATGCACGGCTCATATTCCGCACTTTAATCAATGATTGCCATATCAGTATCACCAGTGACGCCGTTTTATAACTTTGCCATCTAATGTGAAAGAAGGTGAAGTTGTTTAATGTTATGAATACAAGTTTACGAACTTATTAAACATAAGGTTACATTTTTACAGAAGTGAATAAAAGAAACTCGCTTACTGCGCGAAGTACTTGAATTTGCAAAGTAATAGTGCAAAGTCGGCTTACTTTACGTAAGAAATGTTCACATTATTGTGGCAACAACGAATTTGCATTCAAGAAGCTAAACCAAGAGGCCGAGAAATATGGACTAACAATAAATCAAAATAAAACAAAATACATGAGGCATTCAATAACGCAAACTAATAGGAAGGACATGGAAATAGAAATAGAAGGAATGAAAAGAGAAAAAGTAAGTAAGACCAAATACCTTGGAACAACAGTAACTATGGATAACCTAATTGAAGAAGAAATAAAGAAAGATTTGCAGCCGGTAATCGAGGCTCCTTCACGAACCAAAACACTCCAAAGTAAACTGATATCTAAGAAAACCAAAATGAAGTTGTCTAAAGCCCTAATTAGACCAGTAGCAGTATATGGATCCGAATGTTGGGTCTTAACAGAAAACATTCAGCAGAAATTATTGGTATTCGAAAGGAAGTTACTGAGAAGGATATTTGGCCCAACACAGAAGGCAAGCGGAGAGTGGAGACTCAAAACAAATGAAGAACTGGAAAAACCAATTAATAACGAAAATATAGTAAGATACATAAAACACAAACGACTGAGCTGGTTGGGACATGTAGAAAGAATGTCTAATGAAAAAGTGGCTAAGACCATATACAAATGGAAACCGTATGCAACAAGACCGAAGGGAAGGCCAAGAGTAAGATGGGAAGACGATGTGAGGAATGATTTGAAGAAGATGAGAGTGACCAATTGGAAACAAAGGACGCAGGAGAGGAAGCAATGGAAAGAAATAATTGAGTAAACCAAAACTCATAAAGAGTTGTAGAGCTGAAAGAAAAGAAGAAGAAAACGAATTTGGTCTAACAATGAGATTTGTATGAAAGAGGCATTACGTAAGCTTTTGAAACCTTAACACCTGCGACGCCAGTGTTGAGTGTTTGTAACTCTTATTGTGTTCCATGTGGATGAATCCCCGCTCGATTACTTTGCCTGAACCGTACATATTTCCTCCTTATGACAAATGTTAAAAGCTTTGTATGCCTGCAATCCAGGCCCTGGAATTATGTCGCAAGAGAGGAGACTGTGTGCCGCTTGGAGTGACACCCTGATGTAGAGGTTGAGGATAAGGAAAGGTGACTAAGAAGGAGGAAGTAACGCCTCAAGTGTAACAACGAGACAAGCGAATAAATGTGGATCATATATCACTCTAGTCAATGATGATCTATCGACTGTGGTAAAATAAAATCGTCAGAATTCACGATGCTTCCTTTGCAGATAGGTCTTACTATGCCCTGTGTATTTCTTTATACGAGTAATGAATAGTGCATATTTCTCTCCTTCCATTTATTTTTAAATTGGTGTAATGTAACTGGATATTTTTGTGAAGCGGTTTTCGCATCTCATTACGTTCGTAGTGGGTTGTAAATGACAGAAGTTTAAACAATATTTATTACAGTTCTGTTCTGGTTCATATCCTTTAAACATTCCTGTATGTTTTGCCTCCTTGCTGGTGCTCAAAGTAAATCACTGAGCAGTTTTAAACTATACCTTTAGCAAGGAACAATATATGCTCCCTGAGGATGATCGTGTGATCGAAATATGTAGGAGTGTTTTAGGTGTTTTAATGTAGATTTTAGATTTATTAAATAACATCGATATATATGTGCATTTGTTGGTGTGTTAATTAATTAAACTACAGAACGCACGGTGCAACGATAAAGATACATCAGTGCAATTACGTTACCGTAGTGTAACAATGCCCTTTTTTAAGCTTTTGAAGACTAAAATGAATCTGCATGATAAAAACATTCAGGGTGTGCGTCACCGAGAACACAACGTGTTTCTCTTACAAAGACCAAGAGGTTAATGCTGTGTAGGACAATGTCGGTGTTTATTTCAAGAATTATACGGAACACATCACTAAACCTTGTAGATAATATGCAGAGTTTTTATAATTCACCCTGATGGTGTACGTACTAACCAGCAGGCTTTGTAATGGTAAATATACAGTTTATTATAATATTGACAGATTTCTTTCTACCTTCCGTTAGCTCGACATACTTGCTCTCTTTGTATCAGTCTCCTTGCGACACAGATATCGCATTGTGTATCGCCGCCGTGAATTATAATTCTGAGGCATGATATGGGTCTGCAGGTTGCACCGAGTTGAGAGATGATGATCCCTGGGCGATATTCCGCAACCCGGATTAGGAACGGTGTGGGTTTGTATGTGGAAGCTTCGTAACTGAGGGTGGTGTTACAAGGTAATCAGATTGTTTCAGGGTGAGTACTCGAAGATGCTGGATAGGTGTTGATTGAAGCCACACAAGGAGAAGAACAAAATCCTGGGGGAGTTTAAAAAGCACAGAGCCTCACAAAAGAAGTCAGGGCTTTGTGTCATTTTTATAGATAGGCCTATACTGACGTGAATTTAGACGGTAGAAATTTGTGGATCTACTTTTTTTTTTTTTGCGATTTCTTTGCATTTCTTGATTTTTCACTGATATCACACAAGAATATTTTTGGCCGTCAGCGACGTAGTACAGTAGGTTACGTTTTGTTACATTTACATTCAGGAATCATAGAAATGTATTGGTGAATACGCACAAAGATGGGCTAAAAAAACTGCCTTAAAATTCACAGTCATTCATAAGCCTTTACACTAAAACTGATGAAAATTAATTGCCATGCATGCAATTTTCAGTGTTCTACATAACACTTAGTTACGTACTCATTGTGCAGTGAATTATAATGTGGAACAGAGCGGTGTTTGATTTTTCGCGGCTTTTTTGCAAATCATTTCACCTAAAATGCTAAGATGTTTTTTTTCAAAAACAGGACGTAAGTGATTCCTTCCCTTTCCCCCTCTTCCAGTTCATTATTTCTTTTCTCTATATTGCTGGACTCACTACGGTGTTTAAATTTATTTAATACTGCCAACCGCACCTTTTAACGTCTAATGTGTATTTATTTAACACACTTAACACACCTGTGTTTTATTACTAAACTAATTCCGAAATGTTCTGAGCTATACAGTTTATCATTTGAGGCTATTCAGTGGACACAAGCCATTATAGTTTACACACTGCTAAACGGAAGCAGAATATACGTCATTACATAGAGTCAACGTATAATTCTTGAATTATGTATTTTTAAGTCATGTTGTATTTTTATTAATCAACGTTATGGAGTTTACCGTGCTCATACAACCTGATGTATGCATGTTCATGTTACAGCATGCACTTAACTTTGATACGTGATTGGGTCATTAGTGACATCATCAGGCGTTGAATACACAAGTACCAAAATGCGATACAGCTGCCATAAATAATAATAAACATGAATTACAGTGCAACTAACATCTTAGAAGTTGTCGACTGAATAAGTGTTCAGAGAATTAGTAAAAATGATACATATTGTTAAAGTGTAAAATTGATACATATTTTTCTTATTGCATTCTGCAGTTTTATTTGCAAGTTCTCGTGGTCACAATCTATAACCATTTGTGTTTTTTCACTTGTGTGTTTGTTGTGGAGACGAACTCACAAATTTAAAATTTTTCTACTTGCTATGTGCAAGTTATTTCAAGTATCTGATATTGCAGCTGTGTAGAAAATCTTGCGTTATCTATTGTTAACTGTTGGTGATATCGTTTGTAATCGATAAAATTTTTCTTATTACTTACTGCACATGCACAGTTACAATATATGTCGGTGACTAGAGAGTGGAAAACAGATGTCACCTGTAGATGTATGGTATGACGAGTGTGTGTGTTGTCTGCTGCTTTAAAATTTGATGCTTGTGCTACACCTGAACCTCATGGCACTAATTACAGACAAACGTTTCGAATTTAAGTATATATTCTAATATGAATATGCCCAAATGATCTTATGTTAGGAAGAAAAGGCTCCAACATTAAAGTTCTATTCTGCTACAAGTATTAAACTCTTGTGAGATGTGCTTAAATAAATATTTTAGATTTGCTGATGATTTGCAAATTGGTGGAACTGTTATTTCACATAATTTTTTCAAATTTGTTTCCCCTCGTGCGAGTAGGCATTACTTAATATTGTTACTCTTTTTAGTAGTGTATTTGTAGGAGAGAAGAGAAATTATGGTAATGATAATAACAATGATAAGAATGTATAATTATGTTAATAATAATAATAATAATAATATGCTTTTGGTGTTCAGAAATTCTTGCGTAGATTTCAAGTATAAAATTGTATTATGGTTACTAAATGGTCAATTAGAATAAAGCTGTTGCGATTTCTTGTATAAGGTATTTTAAGTGATAATGTTGACAGCACTGTACGTTTGACGATGTACACAGTCTCTGCTTGTTAATCATTACTGTTCTTCAGTATTCCTCTGAAAGCCAACGTACGTCAACTTGAATACTTTTTGTAATGTACGCGTACGTAATCCAGCGAAGTCTTGGAAAACATAATTCCTACAGATTTACTAATAATGCAGTTATAATGAAGAGCTTCATAATTTGTACTCTTCGCAGAATACCAAAACCGAGATGCTGAATTGGGGATCACGTAGCATGAGAGAAGTAATGGAAATAGATAGAGAATATTGTTCTGAAAATCTGGAGGGAAGAGATCCCTTGCTTGCAGAAGGGTGGCAAGTGTTCAGTGGCTCTTACAGGGATAATGTGGTAGGAGAGAGCAGTCGTATGTGACTCAGGATAGGGTCACGTGACGTTCTCGTGTGAGCAGAGGAATGAGAATTCGGGTCATTAAAAGGCGCGAAATTCCATTACTACCTGGGAGACTACCGTTTCTTTAAGAATGTCTGCTCCATGGAGTTAATTTTAACTTTCAGACTAGATAATTATGGGCTTCCACGCGCAGTTGATACTTATTCACCTGAGGTACTAATATTTTCTTCGTGTGGAATCCCAGGGTTCTTCACACCACAAAACCTCGCCACCGAACTTGGCATTTCCCCTACCTATGCCTAACGTACTTCCCTATATCCCCTCCAGCTACATAGCCATTCTGTTCACACGAGTATTGCTACTGATAAGCTTAGCTGGCACCAAACCCCTTTTCGTAATTGATTTAGGCCGGAGGAGTCTGCAGAGGAACCCAGCAGTATGCAGATAGTGGAAACCTCGGGACCCTTGACATCCTCACCAACAGTGAGACCTTACGTATTCTTAGCATAACTGTCCCAATATTATATTCCCTCGAGGGTTTTCAAACTAAATTCTCGCGTTTTATTTCTTGTTTTTTCTTGCTCTATTCATCCCATTAGTAATAAAAAAAATTCAAATTAATGATTTTTTGTCTTTTTGTTTTTGATTTGTTCAGAATTATTGTTTTTCTAAAAAAGCTGCTTATATTTTGGGGATCGTTGAAAGTATTCTCACTATAAGACTCCCGACGTTATTCAGGTACGTCCATAAATTTAAATTGGAGAACACAGCGAGAGTAGAAGGAACTAGCTTGAACCAACTGTTGGAGATTATATATACGTCATCTCTACAGTTTGCGACCGCTTTGAAACGAAACACGTAAAATCCCCTCCTCCTCCTCGTTTCCTTGGCCATGGAGATTTTCATCTACCAAAAATTACCATTCGCTCGAAGTTTAACATTACCGTTTCAGATTTGAATAGTAACAGTTTAAAATCCTCTACTACTGCTTTAGACGGGTGGGAAAGATTTAGAGAAGGAAGCGGTAGGG
>Ga0209755_10009911_pt1 | contig 10031 bp, 11 predicted proteins | sample TergutCo191P1_FD_187301 | JGI IMG/M metagenome (GOLD analysis project Ga0209755, IMG submission 187301) | Cornitermes sp. P1 segment gut microbial communities from Petit-Saut dam, French Guiana - Co191P1 (SPAdes) (version 2) | ecosystem: Host-associated > Arthropoda: Insects > Digestive system...
CCTGGCTGTTCAACGGAACCATCGCCGACAACATCCGCTACGGCCGCCTGAACGCCACGGACGGGGAAATCAGGGAGGCCGCCAAGGCCGCGCAGGCGGATCACTTCGTGCGAACCCTGCCCGACGGCTACCGCATGATGATAAACGAGGAGGCCGACAACATATCCGCTGGACAGAAGCAGCTTCTGACTATAGCCCGCACGATTCTGGCCGACCCGGACATCCTGATTCTGGACGAGGCCACCAGCAACGTCGACACCCGCACCGAGGTTCTGATTCAGCGGGCCATGGACAACCTGATGAGGGGCCGCACCTGTTTCGTCATAGCCCATCGCCTTTCCACGATTCGCAGCGCGGATCTGATTCTGGTGATGGCGGACGGTGACATCGTGGAGCAGGGCTCCCACGACGGGCTTTTGGCCCGGGGCGGGGTGTACGCGGGGTTGTACAACAGCCAGTTTGGGGTGGAGGTGTAATAGTGGCCGACGATTGCCCCCTTTGCGCCAAGCACCGCGATCCCCAAACTGGCGAACTATGCCTTAACGCCGAGACGATAGCCGCTATAGAGGAAGGCCGCGCCATGATGCGTGGCGAGATTCCCGCAAAGTGGTACGGCTCCCTTGACGAGATGTGGGATGACCTTGAAAAAGAAGATGACACCGATTAACCCATGCTGACCCCGACTTTTACCAAGCTTTTCAAAAAAGAATACAAGCTAATGCAAAAACGTGGCATGGAAACCGACAAACTTAGGGAAGTAATAGATATGTGGCGTACAATCTGCAAGCCAAAGCCTCTATAAACCGTCACAGCCTGTCGGAAGTCATCGGCGAATTGGTTAGAAAAGAACTGTCCGCCGCCGTTTAACCCGAGATGAAGGTCTTGCTCTTCTCGCCAGTTTATGGCATAATTCTACCATGGGCTGGTTGTCTTTCAAGAATTATACGTGTATAGTTTGGTTTGCGAAATATAATACCATCAGCCAAATATTGTTACAAAGCAATGTATAGACATGGGTATAAACGCCCATATCTGCTTATCTCGCTTGGTTCAAGCGGCTTGGGCAGTTGTGGTTACCGACGCAAAGACATAATGCTGGGAAATCGAACCAGGGTTTTGCGGTGCGAGAAAAAGGAGATTGGTGATGTTACGATTGACAAACCTATTAAGCAATGAACAGGCAGAGTTTATTGTGGCTGGATCAACTCTAGAACAGGGAAAAGTAGCCTACAAGATTAAAGAAGGTGATGATGTTCGTATTGGAATTAATGTGAACGAAGATGAATGTGTGGAGTATCATTATCGCTGGAAGTTCAATGTGTATAAATTAAAGAATAGGACAACAAGTGACTAAGGAACGATTAGATCCATCTTTTTTCGTAAGGCCCCGCGGTACCTTGACTTCATACTTATATTGAAATATACTCGTAATGAACAAATAATAGGAGTGTACGTATGAAAAAATTGTTATTTCTGATGCCTACCCTGTTGGTCATGCTGTCGGTTACCGCTTTCGCACAAACACCCGCGATAACCGCACAGCCGGCTGCGACGACAATCGTGTTTGCCGGGTTCATAGAGGGCAGCCTGACTGTCGGGGTAAACGTTGCGGGGGGAACACCCAGCTTCCAGTGGTTCAGCAATACGGCAAACAGCAATGCCGGCGGTACGGCCATTGCCGGAGCTACGGGTGCGAGTTTTCCCATTCCGACAGGCCTTGCGCCGGGGGAGCATTTCTTCTTTAGCGAGGTTAGAAGCGGCGGGGCGACTATCCGCTCCAACGTGGCGACGGTTAGGGTCTTCGATTTTGAGGAATGCGACCTGTGTTAATTTAAGCTTGTCTGTCCATAATGTTTATGGACAGACTCGAAGGGCTACTGTTGGGCGATAAGATACGCCGCTTCCCTGCCGGCGACCCTACCAAAAATCACGGCGGCGGAAAAGTTGCCTAATGTGGCCGTTACCTCCCCGGCGGCAAACAAGCCAGGCACCACGGAGCCGTCCGGCATAAGTACCCGGCCTTTTTCATCCGGGACGACACCGCCGCGCGTCATGTGAACCGCGCTTGTCACCTGCATACCGAAGAAAGGGCCTTCCTCCCTGAACCTTCGTGTAAAGGCGGTAGGGCGGAAAGGGTCGCTGATGTAACCGTCAACGGCCCTGTTAAAGGTTTCGACGCTGGCGACAAGGTTTGCCCCGTTAATCCCAAGCTTCTGGGCAAGTTCCTCCAATGTGCTGGCGCTGACATGGTAACCTGCCCTGTACTGCCCTACCAAACGGCGTGATCCGACATAATCTTCGTCAAACATATTCTGGTCGTAAATGTAAAATACCCTGCCGCCGGGCTGCGCCATAAAACTTTGCGTTAGGGCCAAACCGCTGATAGTTTCAGCCACAAAGCGTTCGCCGTTTTCGTTGACGTAAATAAACCCAGGGCTGGCACCTATGCTCCCGGTCAGTACGCGGTTTACGCTCAGTATCGGCGTGGCCATTAGCAATTGGTGCATCCTTTCCATCCAAAACCCCTGCTCCTCAAACACCGATATAAAGTCGCCCGTCGCGTGCCTGGGGTTGGTGCTTGCTATGGCCGCGGCGGGGGGTACGTGCATTGCAAGCAGTTCCCTGCTCGCCGCGAACCCGCCCGTTGCTAGAATAACTGCGCTGGCCATGATGTTATACCGACCATACCTGTCCTCCACCACGACGCCAACAACCGCCCCGTCTTCCATGATCAGATCAATCCCTTTGGTGCCGGTGCGTATGTCCATGCCTAACTGATTCAGCTTTGCTTCCATTCCGGTCATTATGTGATTGCCGGCGTATGTGTCGGGCCCGGCTTTGTGGTGGAACCTACCCCAGTTATAGTTAAGCTCCACGCCGAAACTTCTAAACCACCCGTCCACCTCGCTGGCACCTTGCGCCCATACCGGTGTACGCTCGGCCACTATCTCGCGGCCGGAAATGTGGGCCTGGAAGCCTTCAACCGTTTCTTCCCTGTTATTGGCCAGTTGCGCTTGGGAGTTGATCATCTCGGCAAAATTCATATTGAATTTTCCGCTGCCGCCAAGTATATCGAGCTTTTCAATCAATATAAGGTTCTCCGCCCCAGACTGCTTGGCCCCGATTGCGGCGGCAAGCCCGGCGGGGCCGCCTCCCACTATAAGGATATCGGTTCTTACAGGGGGTCGTTCCACTTGCCTGGGCTCCGGGCCTCTGGTGGCAAGTGTCACGGTGCCAAAGTCAATGCCAGCCGCCCTGCTCGCCTCCGCAACCGCCGTTTTTACCGCAAAAGAGGTAAAGGTGGCGCCACTTACGCTGTCAACAATGGGCGAGCCTGCTTCCAATATACGCCGGCGAAGCACGGGGAATGCCCTTGAAAAAGTGGCATAGGTCTCGCGGTTGGAAATCAAGGCTATATCGCTGATTTCCCTGTCGCGTATTGTAAGGGCAAGACGCAACTCCCCGCCAAAACCGTTGCCCGAGCCTTCAAAAACACCGTCCCCCGCAGGCCGGCAAGCCGTAAATGAGAGCAAAATCGCACAAAGCGCCACTATCAGCTTCTTCATTGTTATTCCTCTTTAGCTTTGTTATGCTTCCCTAACTTTGGAAGAAAATGCTGACTAAACCCAATGTGGATTTAGTCAGCGCTATTTAACCATTACTGGTTTTGGATCAGGGCAAGCCCACGGCTGGAAAAACGTACCTGAGGGACGGGTTGGCAACAAATCCACCAATGTTGTACACATTGATGAAGCCCATAGTCGCAACCGCCCTTGCCGCTGGAACGGTCCGGCTTGCAGTCCCACAGTAAAGGAACATGTGGATATCCTTATACCCCAAGGCTGGATCCAAATTGGCCCGTTGTTCGGGGGTTAGGTCGTTGGCAATGAAATTACGCCATGCGGTAAGCACGTTCTCTTTAAAATCCGCATGTGTAAAGCCTTCTTCCACGGCCAGTTGGTTCGCCCACAAAACATGGGCATCGCCTTCGATATGACCCTGGGCCTGCCTTTCCGTCAACCTGCGCGTGTCCAAAGCGAGAACTGGAATCGCCGGGTCGTCGAATATGGCAAAGCTGCCCTGGGCGTTATCGGAAAACTCATCGCTGTGCCTGGCGTACCAAAACGGCCCCATCGGCTCGCTTAGCGACGAGAAATCCTCATCCGCCAAGGCCTGGACACGGAACCAGAACGGGCCGTCGCTAAGATCGTCAAACGCGACGTTGACGTTCAAATACAGGGCATCTATGCCGTCAACCCTGTCGAATGCCGCACTCGGATCATAGTTTTCAGCGTTTCTGAAAACAAGTACGCTGAAATTCTGCCGATCCTCAACGTCATCCCATGAAAGCCCCATTGGCCCCCCAAACGACAGGGGCTGTACGTGCCCCCTGTTAAGAACCAGATTCGCCGGGGTGTCCAAAGTGGCAACCGGCTGTTCCGGTGCCGTAGCGCATGATGAAACCATCACCAGTACCGCCAGTGGAGCTACCGCTTGCCATAGTTTAAAACAACGCTTCACCTGTAATACCTCTCCTAAAATTGATTTCGGAAATCAACCGATTTCCTTTACTACCAGTTGGTAGCCTAACACGCAGATTTTTAATTGTCAATACAGGGATTTTGTACTTCGTCCGTAAATATGATGCTTGCAACTAGCTGATCCCCTATGCCCTTGTCCATGACCATATTCATCTGTATGATCTGTCCTATATAAAGAGGCAGGCAGAATATATGGTTCAGACAGGGATAACAAATATGGCCGCATCCGATTTTGGCCGAGCCAGGGGCAAGGCCATACTTTCGGAAATTCAGCATTTCATGAACACCGATAAAAACAAACTGCTTTCCTTCAACGACGTGAAGGATATCCTTAAGCCGAAAAACCAGGTGTACCTTGGAATGCAGACCGTGCCGATTAAGCTAATCGCCGGTAGCGAGGGTCGTTACAAGGACTTCAACCGGTACTTCCTTCCCAAGGCGGATCACCTTCGCAGCCGCTGGATGCGGGTGGATGAGGCCCACTTGCAGGACATCATTCTTCCTTCGGTTCAGCTTTACGAGATTGGGGGCGTGTACTTTGTCAGGGACGGCAACCACCGTGTTTCGGTGGCGAAGACGCAGAACGTCGAATTCATCGATGCGGAGGTGATTGGGCTTGCCTCGGAGATAAATATCCAGCCGGACATGACCATCGACCAAATGCGCGAGGCGCTTATTGCCTACGAGAAAAATATCTTCTACGAAAACACAAAGTTCGGCGAGCTCACGGACGATAACTCGCTTGACTTTAGCACACCCGGTCGTTACGATGTAATCTACAACCATATCCTGGTGCACAAGTATTTTCTGAACGAGTCGCAGGAGAAGGAGATACCGTTTTCCGATGCCTTGGTTTCGTGGTACCAAAACGTGTATAGCCCGACTATCGAGGTAATCCGCAAACAGTGGCTTAAGCCCAACTTTCCTGGCAGAACCGAAAGCGACCTTTATGTCTGGATTGTCAAACACTGGGATTTTCTGAAAAAGAAATACCATGGCTATTCGCTTAGTGCGGCCGCAGGTGATTTTTCACGGAAGTATGGTCATGGCGGCGGAAGGTTTTTTAGGTTCCTGGCACTGCTGGTGGGGCGCATTTTTGGTAAAGCGTCCTAGGGAAGCTGCTTGCTAACTTGACGCAACAAACAAAAAGGAGATAAGCAATGGCTATTTTGTCGCTTCAGTCGCATGTGGTGTACGGCTATGCTGGGAACACGGCGGCGGTTTTTCCCATGCAAAAACTGGGTCGTGAGGTGTGGGCCATAAACACGGTCGAGTTTTCCAACCACACTGGCTACGGTGCATGGCGGGGGAAGGTTCTGGGTGGGGAACTTGCCGAGGAGCTTGTTGCGGGTCTTGAGGAAAGGGGCGTGCTCCCTGACTGCGAGGCGGTGCTTTCCGGTTACATGGGGGATGCGGCTGTTGCGAGGGCGATCAGCGGTGCCCTGCGTCGGGTTCGTTCCGTATCGCCAAAGGCCCTGTACTGCTGCGATCCCGTCATGGGCGACGTCGGCAGGGGCATTTACGTCAATCCGGACATCCCCGATATGTTCAAAAACGAGCTTGTCCCCTTGGCGGACATCGTTACCCCCAACGAGTTCGAGCTTGAAACCCTTACGGGCATCAACATACAGGGCATTGACGACGCTCGCCGCGCCATCGACATGCTTCACGGAAAGGGGCCCGGCATAGTGCTTGTTACCAGTTACCGCGGCGGCAAAGCTGCCTCTACGAGCGAGGGGGCGCATGTCGGGATGTTGGCCTCGGACAAAAGCGGGGTTTATATGGTAGAAACCCCGGAACTGCCGATCACCACCGCCGTGGCGGGATCCGGCGACATTACCGCTGCGGTGTTCCTTTCCCGCTACCTTGAAACGGGCGATGTCAGAAAGGCGCTGGAACTCTGCACGGCCTCGATCTTCGGCATTATGGAGGCGAGTTGGAAAGCCTTTTCCGCCGGGGATTCGGCAAGGCCGTCGGCGAAGTTGATGGAGCTGCGAATTATCCAGGCACAGAAGGAGCTCGACAGCCCGTCGCATTCTTTCGAAGCCAAACGGGTATAAGCTATGAGGCCTGGGGATAAAATCGACTGGACGGCGCAAAAGCCCTACGACCGTTTCTTTGACTTTATCGCCCCAGATGCCGACCGCTTTACCGTGCTTTTCGAGCACGTCCAAAGGCTCGACCTTAATACCCTGGTTGTTTCCATCGAGGGGAACCGCCATTTCTTCATTTTCCCGGGCGAAATCAACCTTAAGCTGTCCCCTGGCAGCGCCTTTCCTTTTCGTGGCGGGAGCCCGGTCGTTCTTACCGCCCATTACGATAGGGTGGACGGAAGCCCCGGGGCAAACGACAACAGCGCCTCGGTTTTCATGCTGCTCAAGGCCGCACTGCGGCTTGGCGAACTGGGCATTGGCCACTGGATAATCATTTTTACCGACAAGGAAGAACTGCTCAGCGGCGAGGGGATTCAGGAGCAGGGGTCCTACAGCCTGGCAAGGAAGCTATGCCAACTGGGCCTGGAAAACGCCCGTGTCTTTAACTTCGATGCCTGCGGGACCGGCGAAACTTTGGTCGTTTCCAGCACCGCCGACTACCTCTTGGAAAAAAACAACAAACCGAGCATCTGGAAAACAGGCCAGCGGATAAAGGCCCTGCGGGAAAAGGTCTTTGACACCGCCCGCAACCTTCACATAAGCCATGTGCTCTCGGTTCCCACCCCTTTTTCCGACGATGCCGGCTTTCTGCAGGGGGGCATACCCTCCCAAACCATCACCATGCTCCCGTCCAGCGAGGCCGCGCCTTTCGCATCCCTGCTTCGTAACCGCCCCAGTTTTGCCGACACCTTCATAGCCGGCTTGGCAAGGAATTCGCCCGAGCGCCTGCTTATCCCGGAAACCTGGCGTTGCATAAACGGCCCTTTGGACAATTTCCTGCGGCTTACACCAGAAAACTTTGAAAAGATTGTCCGTTTTGCGGTGGAGCTTTGCAAAGGGTAAAGGAAGGGACAGGCTATTCCCCGAGTCAGGCTTTCAAACAAAAACCATCGGTTGATTTGCTGTATAAGGCGTGATATAATTGGTTCGTACAACTGGGGCAGCTCTACATCAACCTTAGCAACAGTTAAAATGTAGTAGGATAGGAATACAGGGAGTTTATTTAAATCATGGATCTGGATATGATTTTTACGCTAATAGCACTTATCGTTTTGCTAATAATGGGTACCTTTTTCAGCGCCGCCGAAATGGCCTTTGCCTCCTTGAACCGCGCCCGCATCAAACACATGGCGGAAAACGGCGACAAACGGGCCAAACTGGTATTGAAGCTGTATGAACGCTTCGACGAGCTAATTTCCACCCTGCTAATCTGCAATAACGGCGTGGCCCTTACCACCGCAACGGTGTCCGCCTTTTTGTTCGTGCGGCTTATTGGGGAGGCCGGGCCGATTGTCTCCACCATTGTGATCACCATTATAGTCGTGGTGTTCACGGACGACCTGCCCAAAAGCATGGCAAAACAAACCCCAGAGAAGGTCGCGCTGTTTGCCGCACCGATTTTGCGGCTGCTTGTGCTTGTCCTCAAACCCATCAATTTCCTGATGGTTAAGTGGAAGACCAAAATCAGTGCCAAGTTTATTTCCAAGAAAAAAGACGAACCCAACGGGGAGGAACAGCGGGGGTTCCGTGGGGAAGAGCTGCTTTACGTGGTGGAGGAAGCGGAGCAGGAAGGCACCATTACCGAGGAGGATTCCCTGCGGATTAGCAACGCCATTGAGTTCAACGACTTGCTGGCCGAGGATATCTTGACACCAAGGGTAAATATTATTGGCATTTCAAAAAACGCCAGCGTCGAGGACATGGCGAATATCTTTCTGGAGAGCGGATATTCCCGTCTGCCCGTGTACGATGAAACCATCGACAATATTGTAGGCGTGGTGCATATACGGGATTTCTTGAAATGCACCATCAACGAGACCATATCCCTGGATGACATAATGGCTCCGGTAGTGTACACCACATTGGGAACCCCGGTGCCCGAGCTGTTCAAACTCTTGCAGAAGGAAAAAAACCACATGGCCATCGTTGCCGATGAATACGGCGGAACGGAGGGCCTGGTGGCGATGGAAGATATCCTGGAACAGTTGGTCGGGGATATCTGGGACGAAAACGACGAGATTGTCGAAGAGTTTGTGACCCTAGGAAGCAACCGGCACAAGGTGATCTGCACCGCCGCCATCGACAAAATGTATGAATACTTTGGCCTGGAAGGCGAGTCGGAATCCTCCACGGTGGGGGGCTGGATTATCGACATGCTTAAACAAATTCCCAAGAAAGGCGACACATTTACATATCATAACCTAACCGTCATGGTGACCAAGGCCGACCAGAAACGGGCGGTTGAATGCGTTGTGGAAGTGGCACTGGACGGGAATGAAAACCAGGAAAAAATGCCCAATGGGGTGGCACTTTAGTGCTGCTCTGTAACCAGCACATTTAGTCAAGTGGAAACCCTATATCTGCGAGAAATTCGATATCCGCACGTTCCCGTCCGGGAATTTGGCGACAATTTCAAGATCTCCGCCCATCGCCCTTATGTGGCTTCGCAGAGTGGAAATGTACATGTCCGCTCGTTTTTCCAATTTCGCCACCGCTGGCTGTTGGATGCGCAGGGTTTCGGCAAGCATCTTTTGGGAAAGGCCGCGGGCGTTCCGCAATTCGTTGAGCGGCATTTCGGCCAGGGTTTTCGCGACTTCCTGTTTAACCCATTCCCTTGACTCGGGACTCATTTTCGCTTCGAGTTCGGCAAACTTTCTAGCCATTGTTTTCCTCCCGTATTCCCTTTAAATGTTCGCCGTATATTTTGTCGGCCTTGGGAACCATCTCGTCATAGAACCTGTCGTCTCCCGTCTTATCCCCGCCAATAAGCAGGATCGCGGTGCGCCTGGGATCGAAGTGACCGAATACGATATTCGTTTGTGCTCAGCCTCGCCCATGGTTTCCCACCAGTCGTTAAACTCATCGGTGTACTCAACTTCCCACATCCATGCATTATATTCCCTGCATGGAATGCCGTCAAGCTGGCGGAATCGGCGATTGCCATCCTCGGTATGGTATCCCCCATACGGAAAGTAGTGAAAAAGTGCCAGTCACCCCTCGCGGAGGGTTTAAAAACGAATGACTGTCACCGTTGCGCCTCCGCTTCTTGACAAATATACGGTCTCGATCAATGCTTTGAACAGATAGGGGGAGTATATGCCGCTTATATCGCAGTTTTACGGAATATTGGTTTACATTTATAAGGAATTATGAGGACGAATTGAACGCCGCTTGGGTTGCGTGGAATGAAAGCGGCGAAATAATCAAAATCGAAGGGTTAAGGTGACAAATGATACGCCCAAAAGCCATAGATGTAGAACCCCGTTCCGACTATCGCCTTTTGGTTACATTCAGCAACAATGAGAAACGGTTGTTCGATGTAAAGCCATATCTACAG
>Ga0209755_10009912_pt1 | contig 10031 bp, 9 predicted proteins | sample TergutCo191P1_FD_187301 | JGI IMG/M metagenome (GOLD analysis project Ga0209755, IMG submission 187301) | Cornitermes sp. P1 segment gut microbial communities from Petit-Saut dam, French Guiana - Co191P1 (SPAdes) (version 2) | ecosystem: Host-associated > Arthropoda: Insects > Digestive system >...
TGATACAAGACATATACACAAACAACTCATGGGCACAACAATCATTCATGAGCGACGTAATCCACGAAAGAATAGCCAGGGTGTTCCTTCAGGGAAGGCCGGAGTATCTTGCATCAATAATCGGGTCCGCTCAATTCTATGGTTATTTAACAAACATAGCGACTGAAATGTTAATCGTAACCGCTGATTCATTGCGTGAACTTGGAACTTCATTTACTCTTACAACTGAATCAAGTATTCTTGATGAACCGGGAACTTTCCATTATAACCAAGAAACCGGCATGGTAACTTTGGGCGGAGATTGGTCTGAATTCCCATCTATGAAGTGGAATAACAGAAATGCTACACTGACTGCATCTGGACAATTCTTCTTTATGACTGTTGAAACTGTATTTACAAGATAATTATAAATATTCACTTGCAATTTTGGGCATATTAATAAATAATGGATACCATGGAAAACATTATTAAAACTTTCCCATGTGGTTTGCGAATGATTGTGCGACCGATGCCGAATTTCAAAAGCGTCGCTACAAGCGTGCACGTGGGCGTGGGCAGTCGCAACGAGGAAAAGCACGAATGGGGCTTGAGCCACTTTACAGAACATATGTTGTTCAAGGGGACGACGACGCGGACGGCAGAGCAGATTGCCCAGACTTTGTCCAGCCTTGGCGTCCAGTATAACGCGTACACCAGCAACACCGCGACGTGTTATCATACTAAAGGGCTTTTGACGAATTTGGACGATTGCTGTGATGTTTTAAGTGACATGTATTTTAATTTGAAATTTACTGATGAAGATTTCAAGCGTGAAACCGGCGTGATTCTGCAGGAGATTTCAATGTACGAAGACCAACCGCGGCATGTTCTTCATGCTTTGTGCTCGGAAACGTTTTTTGCCGGGACGACGTATGCTCACCCGATTTTGGGGACGGCAAAGTCGGTCAAATCTTTCAAGCCGTCGCATGTGCACGGTTTCATCAAAAAGCATTATACTGCGTCCAATACAATAATTTCGTTTGCGGGGGACATCACGGCGACCCAAGCGGAAGCGATGGTCAAAAAGTATTGGCTTTCAAAATTCAAGGACAAAGCAAAGCCAAACTTGCCGGTGAAAACCGACAAGACATTGAATCCGCCGAGTGGAATTGCAAAGCGAAAGAAAAAGATTGCCCAACACAATGCCGCGGTTTTGTTTCCTGTGCCGAATTTCTTTCATGGCGACAAGTATGCTTTGACTTTTATTGACGGCATTTTTTCCGATGACATGTCGTCGCGGCTTTTTACAAGCGTCCGAGAAAAACTTGGACTTGTTTATGCGATTAGCGGTGGATTTGATGTGACCGATATCGGAGGCTTTTATTATATTTGGTTTTCGTGTACGCCGGACAAGACTCAAACTGTTTTGAAAACAATTAATTCCGAAATCGCAAATCTGAAAGCCAACGGCGTGACCGAAGACGAGGTTCAAAAGGTCAAAAATGTCTTGCGTGCCCGCCGATTATTTAAAGCCGAAAACGTAGAGCGAACCAATCAACGCAACGTGACGCAATTAAGCACTCACGGCGAGATTGAAACTGACGCACAATACCTTTCCAAAATTGATAAAATCAAGGCGGGCGACGTTATGGCAATGGCGAATAAATACCTTGACATGGACAAGGCTATAATCTGCGTAGTAGGCAAGCCGTTCAAGAATAATTTGACGATTTAAAATTTTTGTCAAATCATCGCGAAATCGTTTGCCAGAATTAATTCGATATGGTATAATGTTTTAAGGGTGCACCGCAAAAGGAAGGGTGCACCGCAAAAGGAAGGGTGCACGTTTGCATATCTTAATCTACTATATGTCACTTGTTATAATGGTATATGGGTCGGTTGCTTCCATTCAAATCGCATACACAATTATCGGCTTTTTCTTTAAAGCGAAAAAATTTAAAAACACAAAGAACAGATGCAAGTACGCCGTTTTGATTCCTGCCCGAAACGAAGAGCAAACCATTGCAGAACTTGTCAAAAGTATAAAAGAGCAAGAGTATCCCCAAGAACTTATAACGGTTTTCGTGATTGCCCATAACTGTACGGACAAGACGGCAGAGATTGCGACCGCCGCCGGGGCGATTTGTTACGAATATAATAATCCAAAGAAAGCAAGAAAAGGCTATGCATTGGACGCTTTGTTAAAACAAATCAGAAAAGATTACGCGACGGAAGATGAGAAAAACGGAATTTTAACTTTTGACGGGTATTTTATTTTTGACGCAGATAATGTCTTGGAAAAAGATTGTATCTATCAAATGAACAAGGCATTTAACAATAAAAAGTATGACGTGTTTAGCGGATATTCGATTTCCAAAAACTATGAATCAAATTTAATTTCGTCATACGTAAGCAACATTTGGGTACGGCGTGCAATGTTTTCAAATCGACCACGAAGCCTTTTGAATATCGCTCCCGGTTTGGTAGGTGCAGGGGTACTTGTGCGAAGCCATATTTACAAAAATGGGTTTCCATGGAATTCATTGGTTGAAGATTTGGAAATGTTTTCAAGTTTTGTCTTGATGGGTTATCGCTGTACTTATTGCGAAGCCGCCCGATTTTACGAAGAACACCCGACCTCTTTTAAAATTCATATGAGACAGTCGTTGCGATGGTGGAAGGGTAGTTATATTGTTCTTTTTAAGGTAATGTTCTTTGTCCCTTTTGGGCTTCTATTTCCTTATCACAAGAAAACAAAACTCACACCAAAACGGAACTTTATGGAAAAGTGCGAGAACGAAATCATGAAACGAATTTCGGTTCTGGATTTCTTTTTTGACAGATTTTATACCTTTCTAAACTTTATCCAATTTCTCCTCGGATTCATATTTCCGCTTATATTTTATTTAATTGATGTTTTCAATGGATATCCCGACCCGACTCAATTTCTGTGGACTGTGTTCTTTGTTCATTCTTCGATTTATGTCGTTATTTTTTTACAAAATATCCTCATGGTAATCCGCGAGCACAAAATTATTAAAATAAGCCCGCTTAAATTAATCTTGTACATACCCTTTTGGCCTATCATGGGAATGTTCTTTAATGCGGTGGGGTTCTTTGCATTGTTCTTGCCCGTCAAATGGAAACCGATTCCGCACGTGATAAGCAAATCCGCGGAAGAATGTCAAAAAGAAAAAAATATCGCACAAAGATTAAAAGTGGTCAAAAGTGGTTGACAAGAGTGGTCAAAAGTGGTTAGAATAGGATAGACTCATAACGTGTGGCTGTGTCGGCATATCTTGGGGGCGTCGGCACAGTCACACGCTTGGGGGTCGTATCGGAGAAAAGAAGTGGTATTTGGGGAATTTCACCAGCAAACAGACGAAAAGGGTCGCACAAGAATACCTGCGAAGTTAAAGCCGTACCTTAATGACGGCGTAACGATAACCAAGGGTACGAATGGGTGCTTGTTTCTTTTTCCGTCTTCTGTGTGGCGTGCCGGTTTGGCAAATAAACTTTGGAACGTGCCAATGAGTGACCTTTCTGTTCAACGAAGTGTAAGAATGTTTTTCTCTAGTGCTAATACTTTGGAAGAAGACAATCAGGGGCGGTGCTTGTTACCGCGGAACTTGCGTGAATATGCAGGTATTGTAAAAGATATAGTTTATATCGGGGTCGGCAATCGTGCCGAGATTTGGGCGAAAGAAAATTATGAAGCCTATATGAACGGCGAGCCGATTAAACAAACCTACGATTTCGATAAACTTTTTGCGGAGTTAAAACAATATGGGGTGTGAGGCTGTGAAACACGAATATCATACTCCGGTATTACTTGAGGAGGTAATTAATCATGGTCTGGTTACAAAAATCGGGCAAGTTGTCTGTGACGTCACGTTCGGAGGTGGCGGTCATGCTTCGGCGATGGCGGAGAAGTTGTCGTCGAGTGATAAACTAATCGTACTTGACAAAGACATCAATGCGATACAACAAAACAAAAGCCGAGTTAAAACTCAAGCCCAAACCATATTTGTTCACGACGGGTTTGAAAATTTAAAGCAGGTCTTGCACGACCAAGGCATCGACGGCGTGGATTTCATTTTGGCAGACCTTGGGGTTTCAAGCCACCAAATTGATTGCCCCGAGCGTGGCTTTTCGTACATGCACGACGGGCGACTTGATATGCGAATGGACTCTCGAACCAAGCGTGACGCGTTTCATGTTGTTAATCATTACTCGGGGGATAGGCTTAAGGAAATTATCAAAGAATACGGCGAAGAACGTTACGCCGGGCGGATAACCGATGCGATTATAAAAGGTCGACCAATTAACACGACGAACGAGTTATCCAAGATTATAGTTGACGCCGTGCCGGGAAATTACTTTCGCACTGGGGGACACCCGGCAAAGCGGACTTTCCAAGCAATTCGCATCGAGGTCAATCGGGAACTTGAAAACCTTGAACGATTTTTGACCGATGCGGTAGATTGCCTTAACGCTGGCGGTCGAATCGCGGTGATAACTTTCCACAGTTTGGAAGACAGAATCGTAAAGCAGACTTTTAAATATATGGCGACGGAATGCCTTTGCCCGCCGAAATCGCCAAAGTGCATTTGTGGCAAGATACCGACGTTGAAGGTGATTACCAAAAAGCCGATATTGCCGACGGCGGACGAGATAAAGTCAAATCCAAGGAGTGCAAGTGCGAAATTACGAATCGCAGAAAAACAAGGGGGTGCAAATTGAAAACAGAAACACTATTCAATCTTGAACACAATTTGACAGAGTACAACAATTTGGTGTTGGACAAGTATCCCGATGAAATCGCCGAAGTCAGCGAACCCATGGCGGTGGAAACGGCAAGCATGTTTGCCCAACCTTGCATCGCGGTCGAGTTGGAAGAATACGCATCGCCGTGTGCATCATCGGGTTCAACGACGCAAGAAACTTTCCGCCCCAAAATTTTCGACACCGACATTACCGAGATTGATTTTAAAACTCCGGGCTTGCCAAGAAAACAACAATTTTCCAAAATCGAAAATATCATTGATATCGCACCGCATCTTGCGACAGAGCAACCTGAAGTCGCAACCGTTGCCGAAACCGAGGTCAAAGCCGAAGTCGAAACCGAAACCAACTTTGAAACGCGGTTCAAACTTAATGCTGTGGGCATGGTTGCGGTGGTTTCGTTTATTGCCGTGACTCTTTTGGTGATTTCGTTTATCATTGCGAACAGCGTGTCGATTTCCAATGTGGGGGCAAGAATCAATCAACTTCGCACCGACAATACGGCAATTCACCAACAAATTCAAAATCAACAACAACGAAACAATACCGCCCAAAGTAATCAGCAAGACGTTGCAAGGGATATGGCAAACAATTACCAAGAGAATGGACTTATCCAAGTTCCGCCACAGCAAATGCCGCCAAGCCTTGACGGTGGTCAAAACTTTGCCACTTGGACGCCGGCAAGTTCAATAACGACAAGCGGCACGGGGTTCTTTGATTGGCTCTCGAGGATTTTAAGCAGGATATTTGTAGGGTAGTATGAAAACAAAATACATAGCACACAGAGGATTTCAATCTAGAAACATCGAGAACACAATCGAGGCGTTTGAATACGCGGCAAGCACAAAGGCTTTTGGAATTGAAACCGATGTTCACATCACAAAGGACAAGCAATTTGTATGCTTTCGCGATGACAGCACACTACGATTATGCGGCAAAGAAATGGTTATAGAGCAAACAACACTTGGCGAATTGCAAAAGTTAAAAATAATGGGCAAATACAAAATTCCGACTCTTGAAGAATATATCAAGATTTGCAAGTCCGGTAAAAAAGTTTGTGTCGTAGAAATCAAAAATCCACTTGAACACGCGGACATTGAACTTCTTGTCAATCGCATCAAAGACCTTGGCTATCTTGATAAGACAATCTTTATCACGTTCGCTTGGCAAAATATTTTGCAACTGCGACGACTTTTGCCAGAGCAAGAAATTCAATTTTTGTCGCTTGTGTATGATGAAGTTATGCTTCCTGTCTTGGCACGCGAAAAAATCGACCTTGACATTGAATATACGTGCCTTACCAAAGAGCGAATCGAATATTGTAAAAGTCTTGGGGTAAAGGTAAATTGCTGGGTCATTGATGACGAAAAAATCGCAAAGCATTTTGAAAGTTGCGGAATTGATTATATTACATCAAATATTTTCCAAGGCTGACATATACATTTATCATGCGATATACTTCGACTTCGCTTAAGAAACGCGTACGTATCTTTTTGGCGTGCGTATGTTGTGCTCTTGTGATTATTTCTGGGCGGCTTGTATATGTTCAATTATTCCAAGCCCAAAGCCTGCGACTTCTTGCCGCCGAGCAATGGTATCGCGACTTGCCTCTTGAAGCCCGACGCGGAGCAATCTTTGACCGCAACGGTGTTTTGATGACGCAAAGTACACTGACATATTGCATTTATGTCCGACCGGTGGCGGTGCAAGATGCCTCACAGGTCGCAAGAGTTCTCGCCGACAACTTGGCTATGGATTACGACTTTTTATTGCGTCGTGTCCAAAATAAAAGCCAATCCGAGCACCTTATCAAAATGCAAGTGGAAAAAGACGTCGCGATAAGAATCGTTCAACAACGCGTCCCGGGGATTTATATTAGCCAAACATTTCGCCGCGATTATCCGTTGGGGGCAACCGCAGGGCAAGTCCTTGGCATTGTTTCAATTGACGGCAGAGGGCAAGCCGGCATCGAAGCCTTTTATGACAGTTTACTCCGCGGTGTAAACGGCAGAAGTGCCGTCGCGTCGGATTTGCGAGGGCGACCGCGTGCATGCGGCACAGAGTTTTTTGTCCCGTCGCTGCCCGGGCATAACATGGTTTTAAATATCGACGCACAAATTCAACGACTTGTCCAAGACGTACTTGAAAAGGCTCATTACGAACAGGGGGCACAAAACGTTTCCGCACTTGTTATGTGCATTCAATCCGGCGGCGTTGTGGCTTCGGCGTCGGCTCCTTTCTTTGATATGAACGACCAGCCGCGTAACGACGCAATGCGTTTGATGAACGAGATTAAAAACTTGCCAATGGTGAATGTCCTCGAGCCCGGTTCGACGTTTAAAATAATTACTCTTGCCGCGGCGTTGGAAGAAGGCTTGACCGACGAGAACGAACGTTTCCATTGTGCAGGCTTTCACATAATCGACGGCGAGCGTGTGAGATGCTGGAAAGCCAAGGGTCACGGTAGTCAAACTCTTGCCGAGGGCGTCATGCAAAGTTGCAACAAGGTCTTTATGGAACTTGGCATGAGGCTTGGCGTCGAGAGGTTTTACGATTACTTGCGTCGCTTTGGCATCGGGCGGAAAACCGGTATTGATACTTACGGCGAGCCAAGCGGATTGCTTCTTGACCCGCGTTACGTGCGACCCGTTGACCTTGCAAGAATTGCGTTCGGTCAGGCAATCGCCGTGTCGCCGATACAATTTCAAAATGTGCTTAATGCCATCGTGGGCGACGGAATCTTGCGAACACCGCGAATTGTGAATAATATCCCAACTTTGCCGGGGGCGGTTACTGCACCAAATCGCGGGCGAATTGTGTCACCGGAAACCGCACGCCGTGTTCGCGAAATGATGATAAGCGTCGTCAATACAGGCAGCGGCAAGCACGCAGGACACGCAGGCTTTAACATCGGTGGCAAGACTGGAACCGCACAAAAATACCGCGACGGCATAATTGACCAAGGCAAATATATATCGTCTTTCATCGGATTTATCGAGGTCGCAGGTGTCGCAAGATACAGCGTCTTTGTCATGGTGGACGAGCCGTCCAAAGCCGGGTATTACGGTTCAATCGTTGCCGCCCCGTATGTTGGGCAAATCTTCGCCGGCATTATCCAAATTATGAATTTGCCTGCCGACCCGAATCTTCCCGGACCCTTTATTCCAGAGTGGCTCCTGCCGCCGAACGCTCCGCCGCCGCTTGTGACTTTGCCGGACGTAAGTGGCATGCAATTATTTGAAGCGGTTGCGAAATTACAAACTATGGGCTTTTTCGTTCAGGTAAGCGGCACAGGCGTCACCGCGAATCGAACGTTTCCAAACGCCGGAAGCCGCCTCAGAAACGGCGAGCCTGTAGTAATTGTGACAGGTTGAATTGGCTGACAGTTACAGACTTTGCATTTTAATTCTTCAATATCAGATTTGATTTCATTAAGTGTTTCAATAATTTCCGCGTGCTGATTTGTTTGTGCGATTTGTTGCTGGGCGGATACTTGGTTTGACCCCGGTGCAAGAGTCATCGTAATCGCGACGACAAGTGCCAAGGCAAAGGTCATTGTTAAAATTTTTGCTCGTTTTGTCATGTAAATAATCTGCACATTTGGCAATCATATTATACATGGAAGAAAAAATTTCCATCACGGAACGCAACAAAAAGTACACAGATTACGTGTCACAAATTGCCCCCAAGCAAAAAAATTGGTGGTCGCTTGTTTGGGCGTTTTTAATTGGCGGCTTGATTTGCGTAATTGGTCAGGGCTTTTATGAACTTTATTCATTTTTATTTCCGGAATATACCGCGGTGCAAATTGGCGGTCTTGTTGCCGCGACCTTAATAGTCATCGCAAGCATTTTGACGGGCTTTGGATTGTGGGACAGAATCGGAACTTTCGGCGGAGCGGGGGCACTTGTTCCTATCACGGGATTTTCAAATGCGGTTACGGCGGCGGCGATGGAACACCGCAAAGAAGGAATCGTATTTGGAACGTGTGCCAACATGTTCAAAATCGCGGGTCCCGTCATCGTTTTCGGCGTGGCTTTGTCGATGTTGGTGGGATTAGTCTATTGGATAATCTCGCTGTTTGCGTAAGGGGGAATTATGGAAGAAAAAATTGATATTCACAAAGTCCAGCACAGTCAAACAATATATTTCAAAAACCGCCCGAGTATTATCGGCAGTTTTTCAATCGCAGGCAAAAAGGAATCACAAGGCAATATCGGCGACAAGATAAATCAAATCTTTGATGATTGCCATTTCGGCGAAAAGACCCACGAAAAAGCCGAGAAAAAAATGTTTGAAATCGCAATCGAAGGGGCTATAAAAGACGCCAAAATGAAACCGTCTGACATCGACATGATGCTTGCCGGCGACCTTTTGAACCAAATTATCTCGTCATCGTTTGCCGCCCGCAGTTTCGACATGATGTTTGTCGGGCTTTATGGGGCGTGTTCGACAATGGCATTAAGTCTTGCGATGGGCTCGGTCATGGTGGATGGGGGATACGCTAAAAACGTGGTCGTCGCAGCCGGCAGTCACTTTGCCACCGCCGAGCGTCAATATCGCACGCCGCTCGAGTTGGGCAATCAACGCTCGCCATTATCCCAGTGGACTGTGACGGGCTGTGGGAGTTGTGTGTTGGGAAAGGCGGAAAAAGCCCCCAAAGTCACCGCCGCGACCTTTGGCAAAGTCATTGATTACGGCGTGAAAGACGTCAACAATATGGGGGCAGCGATGGCTCCGGCGGCGATGCATACTTTGGTGGCTCATTTCAAAGATACTAAACGCAAGCCGACCGATTACGACGCGATTTTCACCGGCGACCTTGGCAAGTTGGGCGAAACGATTTTACGCGACCTTATGAATGACAAAGGCTATCCGCTTGACGACAGGTACAGCGATTGCGGTCGGATTGTCTTTAACGAAAAGCAAAATCTTTACCAAGGAGGCTCTGGTTGCGGTTGTTCCGCCATTGTGTTGAACAGTTACATTATGGAAAAACTGCGAAAAGGCGAATACAAGCGGGTTCTTTTTTGTGCGACTGGGGCATTGTTGTCGCCGGTTTCAAGTTACCAAGGCAACACCGTGCCGGGAATTGCCCACGCCGTTGTGATTGAATCGGTGTAAAAACATCGTGAAACGATACAAAAATCATTTGGCAAAAACCTTGCAAGCATGTTAAACTAAAGCATGGAAGCCACGAGAGAGCCTCACGCCGCAAAAGGCAAGGCAAGGCAAGGTCATAATTGACTTTATTTTCTATGGCATTT
>Ga0209755_10009913_pt1 | contig 10029 bp, 6 predicted proteins | sample TergutCo191P1_FD_187301 | JGI IMG/M metagenome (GOLD analysis project Ga0209755, IMG submission 187301) | Cornitermes sp. P1 segment gut microbial communities from Petit-Saut dam, French Guiana - Co191P1 (SPAdes) (version 2) | ecosystem: Host-associated > Arthropoda: Insects > Digestive system >...
TGATTACTACAAGTGGTGCTCAAATTGAAGAAAAGTTTTCTGTGCAAACATGATAAAAACTGCTGTCACAGATTGCAGCCTTTCCACTTGTGTGCAGAAATTAAAATTGTATGTATAATGGCAATTCTTTGTTTGCGGGGATCACATTCAAGTTATGTTAGTAACACAACCTCTGAACTTACCTGAAGGGGCTGTTCATTCTGCAGAGTTTGTTTGTCAGCAGCCAGGTCCCACAGGGCAGGTGCAGCCAGGCCAGTGTCAGACTCCTTGATACCTGTCAGCTCATTGACTCGCTTGATCACTGTCTGGATGTCATCTTCAACACCCTTGATGCTCTTTGTATACTGACCTTGGCCCTAAAAGAAGTGACACCAATTATGTTCAATTTTAGCTAAGTCCACAGAACAGTTCTTTCAATAGCCAGTCCTTCTAAATCTGTCATTCATAATAATCCTTACAACACATTCAAAATTGTAACTTCCACAGTCCGTAGTGTTGTTCAACAACTAACAACGCCACAGGACCTAACAAACAGGGGCATATAAGCATTCTCACAAGACAGCTACAAAGACTTCACACCAAGAGCACAGACACGATTGTGGGACATCCATTCTGATTATCTTAGCTGCCTTAATAGCTTAAAAATTCCCTTGTATAACAGTTACATATTACACACTGGATAAAACCTGCCACTTTTATGGTGGAAAAATGACTTCAGCATCCACCAAACAAAACTTCCTAATAAGATACACACCACTCATATGATCATAATGACAGAAAATTAATAAAGCTGGGCATTTTATTTGAGCACACTAACACAGCACTACTGGCAGGTAAAGGCACAGTGCGGATCCATATTCCGCAAGAAGCAGTATGGATGAGTGTCCACAGCTCAACTGAAAGAAGTTTGTGATATTTAGTATGAACATTCCCCACCTCATACCAATTTTAGAGCCATGCCACAGCTCATGTGCTAAGTCACCCAGCCTCTGTTCATGGAGGTGTGGATTTAATCCCAGAATGGCCATGTGGAATTTGTGGTGGAGAAGGTGGCATTGGGCTTTTTTTTTAAAGTAGCGTAAAATGTTGAACATCTGTCACCTGATTATCCATCAGTGTCTGTTAACCATCGTGGTGATGAGCCATGGTATGTGGGAGGCACAGGAGGAAAAGTGCAAGCATTCCTTATAACATAACATGTAGTCTGTAATTAAAACAGGACTGTTTTAATCCTGGATTATTACATAATGTTCAGTGTAAGTACATACACTGTAGTATGTAATATAATAAAGAAATTTTGTGTTATGCAGTGCGCAAATTTTAAGCACCTACGCTACTACCCATCTGTTCTCTTTTCTATTATTGTTTCAGCCTCAACCCTGACTGCAATTTAATTTTCTCCTGTCAGTATCATTCCATTAAAGCTCCACACTCATAGTTCATGCATCAACACTATATAATTTTATCAAATTTTAGTATTATTAAAGGTAACACTTCTCTGTCTCTGAAATGACAGAAAAATGGTGTCATTAAGAGAAGAGCTACGGGATTCAATTCCTGGCAGAGATGTTACAAATGTTTCTCGTAAATATCATGTTCAGAACGCTGTAGCATCTGTTCATCCAAGGGACCTTCCTCACTGGTCAAGGTGGCTACAATGCCAAACACTTATTTTATCTACCATCAAGGTTATACAAAAAATATGTACAGCTGTTACAAACTTTAGTGCATGGTGCTTCAGTAAATTGCACCAACTTCCTCTACATAATGGTGTAATTACAGCCACAATTCAAAGCTGTGTGACAGTCACCTCATAGTAAGGACTTTCGAATTTTTCACTAAATTCATGCTCAGCCTAAAATTCAATACTACTATCGACTACAAATCAGTGAAACATAAGAGAATATTCTTGCTACCCCCATTTAGTTTCAGACCCTCTTAATTAAAGTAGATGTGTTCTAGAATACCTGTCTACTGCAAATTATAATTTAATTAGAGAAATGGCCATTCAAATCAATGGGGGACTAAATATACTTGTAGAGGAACCATATTTGTTACAGGCTACCTGATTCCACAGACTGCCATTCCTTACGAAAAATAAATACAATCAAAATGAAAAACGAAATTACTTATATAAAATAGTAAGACTAAAAGCCTGGTTCTTATTGACAGTGATTTTACTCCTGCACATGTAGACAGTAACACCACCGCAATTCCAGAACATATGAGCACTGTTTTACTGAAAATGATAATACGTATTGTATTAAAAAAGAAATTTTATGTCCAAGAAGTAATAATTCCAACCACACCGACGACGACGAAGTATCTAAGAGAATTCACCCGAGAGCACACTCTACAAACTGTGATGACACTGGAGTTTGAGGTTACATCTACACATAATATATACCTAGTAAAACACAATGTCAGTAGGACAGAGCTCAGAATATTATAGGGGCTAGCCTGCTTGGCTGTAACAGGGGCGATGAAGACAACCCCAGCAGCTGCAATGGAGGTCCAACATGGACTTTCTCCTCTTCATGTAATGACTGAGGTGGAGGTTCAGGCAGGAATCTATAGACTAATGTGTACCCAACAGTGGTGACTTAAATACACTTAACTTCAGTCACACCAATAAATCTCAGAATATGAAGCAAGAAGCCAACCTACAGATGGGGTCTGACCAGATGTTTCTGAGATATGTATAAAACAAGCCACCCATGGTCAAGTTCCCTGACAAATGTGAATTGCAGAATGGGTTCAACCCAAACTACAAAGGGCGCCTGGTCTGGTACACAGACAGGTCCATGACCAATAAACATACTGGTGCTAGAATGTAGAGATGGGGCTTGAGAAAGGGCCATAGCTTCATTCTTGGGCTCCATACCACAGTATTCCAGGCTGAAACATACACCATTAAGGCTTGTATATTGGAGAACAGAGAAAAGGGCTACACAGGTAGGAGCAGCCACATTCTTTCTGACAGAGAGGCAGCCATCAAGGCTCTGGACAGTTTCCAGATAAATTCCAAATTAGTCTGGAACTGCCATCAATCCCTGGTGAAAATGGCAAAATAGAACAGGAACCAAATGGTATGGGTGCCAGAACACATGGGAATGAATGGAAATGAAACAGATAATGAATTTGCCAGACAAAGATCCTCACATTCACTAACAGGACCTGAGCCTGCACTGGTGTATCCACAAAGGTTGCCAGGGAGGAGGTGATCAGGGACTGGACAAATAGGAAACATGAGGAGCAACAGCAGTCCATATGTAGGCAAAGGCAAGCTATGGATTTGCTTTAAAAACCTTTTGCAAAAAGGGCTGGGGACCTGTGCAACCTGAGCAGAAACTAACTGAGAATACTGACAGGGCTACTAACATGACACTATTATTTAAAAGGACACCTATTAAAACTGTGTCTGGTAAACACCCCCGAGTGTGATAGATGTAAGCAGGCATCTGAAATGGCCTCACACGTTCTTTGTGACTGTGAGGTTTTGGCTACATTAAGATACAAGCACCTGGGTTGTCAATTTATGAAACCAGATGACTTTGAAGATATCTCTGTCAGCAAAATAATGCACTTTGTTTAAGGTGTGGTACTGCTGAATGAATGAGCTCAAGGGCTGCACAAAAGACCAATCACAGTCAAAGTGTGTGGGTCAATCGGTTCCCACCCTTCTGTATTCTATTCTAATATATCCCTGTTTATTTCCCAATATAGCAATCCCTCACAAACTGTGCATTTCAAGTCTCTGCTGTTTTTTGTATTAAAGTCCCCAACTTGCATGGCTATTTGGTATTATATAACCTACCTATGGTTTGTAATTTGTGGACTGCAGAAAAGAATTACAGCTTCCACAGCAAGACATACAAGCTTACTGGATCCAGGGCTCTAATGGCAACCAAAACTACTTTTACAGCTCTAAGTGGCTTTGTTGCTATGTCTCTCTTTGTGACACTTCTGCAGGGTCTACATATAGTGTTCGCTTTTTACATTTAGTGCAAGAACAGGTAACTTAGATTTCCATTAGTGTTGACAGTGGCTGCAGTTCCCCTTATTTCACATTTCCAGTAAGGCTTTGATCTTGCCAACCAGTTTTGTTGCTGACTGTACCAATGATGAAGTCTCAATGGAACAGGCGTGGTTTACCAAGTGTATACACTATATACCATACAGATTAACAGATTAACCCTAAGATTCCCTTATGAACTTACACATACATGAAATGGCACTGTACCAGGTTGCTGGTTTAGGATTAAAGCTCTCAGACACCTGGCCTATACAGACAGGTCCTAGGTGCTTGCTTACAAAAAGTTCCATATCTTTCAAATCTAATTCACTGATCATGACAAATACTAACTACAAATTTTCAGCATTCACAGTAAGGAAATGATAAACTGAAACAAAAGTGTGTTTGCTGTCTTACAGCATGGCACGTTACCATGTATTTCTTTATTATATCAATACATTAATGAAAACCAACTAATACAGTACTGTTAAGAAGAAACCCCCTGTAGTCTGTAATTTATGTTCTACAGTTCTGGGTAAAATATGTGGGAGAAAAATTAAAGACAACTTGGAACTTCTCCCTAGAAATACTGTAACGGTTGGTTTCAATTTCCATATTTGACTGTTTGTTCATTCATGACCCACTATGAACGCCTACTTTTATACAATAAGGCAAAATATGTTACTGGCATATATGGTAATCTCACAAGTTTTGTACAGTGATTGTTACATTTTTATTCTTTTCCATCATGGTCTCAGCTTTCAAACAAAGGACGGTACACAATTACAGCTTTGTTTTCATTTATGACTTCAACTTGAGAACAAAACAGAAATTCAATTTACAGATTTATGCCTTACAAAAAAATTACTGAAAATAACTCACATAAGTCTTCAAAAGGGCTATATCTCCCTCATCAAGGGCTGCAAAACAAAACACAGACAACATCAGTATTTTCCATCCTCCACCATGAAATGTGCTGGAACAACTAGTTACCACAATAACAACAGTAAAAATGAAGAAAAACTATTAGCTGGATAAACAGGATCTTTACCAGCAACCAAAACAGGTAAGACATTTTAGAAAAGAGAACTACGTCAAAAAATCATAAATAATTTTTGCTGCTGACATACTGGCAGTACACTCATATGTTACATGACACATGACTCAGCCTATGATAAACAAAATGGGTAAATAAAATACCAATATTCAAATAGAAGAAGTGACATATTATACAGTGGTTAATATCATTCGCCTATCCAGATCATGACCTGTGGCTGCATGCCATTAGTAAATTACCTTCAGCCTAGTTCTTATACTGAGATGTTTCTTTAGATTGGACATGCTGTTAATTACACACATTTTGCTACTCTTCACATGTAACTGAAACTGATGATATTGGCACACTGTATCTGATGTTCTTGGTATGCACTACAGCAACCTGCATATTTCACAGGAGATACCAGACACACAGTACTTTGTATTCCAACACTCTCCAGTTGTTGGTAACATATTTATCAAATACAAAGAAATTAGCACTTAATGCAGTAGACTGCAAGCCAGCTAAAAAGTCCTGATATGGTCATGTGGTTTGATCAGAAAGGACAGAAAGGTTACAGATTTCTGTAGAACATCCACAGGCTTAATCCTACCATACAAGCCATCACAGAAATGCACACATCCCATCCCACACATCCTACTCACAAAAAGAAACCCCAAACCACAACAGCAGCATACATGAAGACTATTCATGCTGGATCCCACACATATTTCAAATTTGATTAAATTAACCATTTAAATAGTGGAGTTGTTCACTGTTCATTCGACCAAGACACAGTAATACACAGAGAACAGTATATTTCCAGCAACAAAATTGAGAACAATATGTACAGCCTTGTTCTCAATTGATATCACCATTTCACATTCAATCATTAACAAACTGGCCAGAAATAATTATTCTTCCACCAACAGGACACTTTTGTGGCACAACTGTCACACCATATGTCTGAGGCATATCCAAAAACCTCCAGCAATACACACACACAAAACCATTTCAAACATCATGTAAAGGTAACCCCACGACATGCCCATGCAGGCAGAGGGATGAAGTGGAAGTATAACTCCAACTCATTACAACCCAACACTAGAACAGGTGGGTGGTAGTACAATGTTCTAACTGCTTTACTGCCCAGGAAAGACGCAGTACCCAATGTACAGGAGACTGAGTGGACTCAGTCTGGACAGCATGGAAAATCACACCTCCAAGAGGATTCAAACCCTGGACCATCCAGCATGGAGCAAGTCGCTATACCAGCTATGCTATCTTGGCCACCGCAAACTTTAGGACACTTGTGAAAACTAAATACTGTCAAACCCCAACCCCAACATACTGCCACTCTCTGTTCACCCCATTCTGACGCAGTATATCAAGGGTGGTGATAAATCAAAATTGGGAATTTCACAGATGTTCACAGGTGCTAAATGAGGGTGGCACTGTATCGGCGGGCTCTAAATCAGGGTTTTACTTATGTGCTTCTTGGGGCACTGCCAACAACCAGACTGGTAGTCATACGCAGGACATCAGGTAATGTGTGTTTGTACAGTGTCACCTGTGAATGCATGAAGTGCTTTACTTGCAAAATGGGTGGGCTACTGAAGTGCATATCAGGGACAGCCTCTTGCAAGGTCTGATAAAGAGAATCACGTCGGCACAGCATGTATATAAAGAAGACCACCTTGGTAATTGGACAAAAGCTATAATCTGAGACAATTAACATATGCTGAATATGCAAGGAGTCAGCTCACACGGCCTGTGTAGTTAATGTTGTTAGTCAACTCTCACTGGATATCTATTATATTTGGAGTTCTGTCATTAGAAGGGACAATGGCAACTTATAAGATACTTCATTTTGGCATTGTTCTGTTACTATGCACAATTCTTAAGATTCCTTCAATTCTAGTTCTCAGATGGTGTTCATGTTCATATTGTTGTCCACCTCATAGTTGAATTTATTGTTATTTTAGAACACCAGAATGATTCACAGCTAGTTTATTATTCCTGTTCTTTGGTTTTTGGAATTTTACCATGCATTTTATGAAGAAAATGGCACCAGATCTTGGCCTGCTCCTCCTTCGTTGTGTCACTTCAAGAGGCTTGTTGGAAATTAATGTAGTACCTTAGTTCTAAGAATGCAATTAATTTTACGATTCCTAGCAGCTGGTTTCTCTTGTGATTTCTCACTGTTGAACTTTAATATTTACTACTTAAGGAAGGTGACTCAAACTCCTGTAGCCTTCCAAGGATGGAGATTAGCTCCATCTAAACAACACAAAAAATTGGGTATATGATGGCAGCTGAATCAGTAGTTAAACAAATTTATATGGAAAAGTAAAATGTATGTCAGTTAAATAATACACTTTTGTCACAAAATGTTTTCTGATATTTTTGTTTGACAACTCTTGTTGAAAGTCTCCACACTTTGACATACAAGCAAGAACATTGTGTTTTAATGGCTGAAAACACAATGCACTCCTCTATGCACCTGTGTTTTCAGGTCTCTGCATTCTATACACACACAAACCCTAGGGGAAAAACAATTTCTACTGATATCTCATAGTCATACACAAAGCAGGTGAGGAATGGGTAATTTTCACATACCATATGGTCAACATGACACATGGTATAACCTTCAAAAAATAATTATTTGGAAGTTTTTCGCTCCTAAGCAGGTAATACAAAAAAGTCAAATTCACATTCCACGGAGGTCAAGCTAAACAGTTTTGGGAACCACAGAAGAACTGATCCAAATGCACACTTGTCTCAGCAAAAGGGCAGTTATCTGACAGATCTGCTGTTTGTGCATTGCTTGCAAAAATGAGTGATAGGTTTTGCTAAGAGAAGCATCAATCTGGTATACATAATTCATACACCCTAATTTAGTGATTCAAGCACTATAGCATCAAAATATATAAAAACGTAAACTAGTGTGCCTGCCAGCTATATACATAAAAGTACAATAACTCAGTGCTGTATCCAGTCATTGTTTTGTACTTTCCCATGCTAAAAAAGAGACATTACGGAACGTGCATATAAGGAAAATGGCCACACTAGAAAAAAATGCCCAGGGAGGAGAAAAAATGCAATTACAATTTTTTACTGCAGTCAGTCATCACAAAAGAAATCCATTTCACAAAATCCATACACATCCTTCACCCCAATAGTGTATTGTACTGTAATGTATTTGTTGATAATTCAAGAGCCCGTTGCTGGTAATACAACCATTCAATATAGAACTTGTTCAAAACATATATTATTCTAAAAATTACATATAGAGCAAATCATAAGATTAAATCACACAGACATTACTTATAGCCATATACATATTAGTCCTATATATAAGACTTCAAAGCAGATACACTTGTAAATCTAAAACCTGTATCACATAAAATTATAAAGAATCAGTCACAGGTCAAAGTCTACAGTAAGTTTCATAAAATCGAACGATTGTAAAGCCTTGATTATAAATATGCTTTTTTTTAAGTATTCTCTTAAAAACATGTCAACAGTACAATAAATATAACTATTCTGATCAAGAAAGAGATAAAATTGATATAAAAAAATATATATATATGTTTTTTCAAACATCTTTTAGATATTATACCTTAACATTAAATATAATGATATGTACAACTCATCATCATATGCTATGATTAACATTAATTTTTATTGTGATTGATATATTAATGCAACTGTAGGAAATTATTAAGAGCTGTTTTAAATTGTACAATATTACGTGATAGTCTTTGTTTGAAAGGGAAGCTTGTTATGCAACTTGATGCCAAAATAATGTGGTACTTTCTGATAAACTGTTAAATGTGATGATGGTTGGAAAAGACTGGCATTATTCCCAGTTGTAATATTATGTAGTTGAGAAGATTCCACAAATAAACTTTTTTTTTTGTTAACTACAAATAGGGCTAAAGAAAATATGTACTGAGATGTTAAAGGTAAAAGTTTTACAATTTTACAAAGTTCTCCACAAGGGTATTTAATATTTGATATTTCATTTACATTCCATGTGTCCACAATAACAATAAATAGGATATAGAACATGTCAAGAGTAATACATGTAATAAATGTTCGGAATCAAAGCAAAATGATTCCAAGTCAAGTACATGAATGTTGTTTAAAACAGACAGGACAAAACCACTGTGTAACAACAAAGGCACAAAAAGATATGGCTATAGTTAACAAGCAGAGAAAAGTCAAGTACGGACACGCATAACATTAACATAATAATTTTGGTTTTTTTTTTTTAGACTTAGTGAACAAACATAAAATAATTAGGACTATGTCTTAAGTATATTTATCTTATGAAGGACGCTTCATTTCACATTATCAACTTGTAATAGATTTATACTGAAAATATTCTTCTATGGAGTAAAAAGAATGTATATGTACGAATCATTTTAAGTAAATTTCAAATTTCCTTACATTATTGGATAAATCTCTAATGTATAAAGGAAGACTGTTGAAAATCCTAATGCCCATGTAATGTACTCCCTTTTGGTATACAGTAAAATTAGTTATGGGCTGGTTAAAATTATTACATTATCTTGTACTTTTAGTGTGATTCTCCAAATTAAACGTAAACAGATTTTTGTTTTTAACTACAAAAAGTGTAAGTAAGAGGATATATTGAGATACATAGGGTAAAATTTCCAACCTTCTAAACAGATTCCTACATGAAACCCTATTTTTATAACCCATCATAATTCTGGTTTTTTTTTTCATTCCAAATATTTTCATAGCATGGGGTGAGTTGCCCCAGAAAGGTAAACCATAACTTACAAATGCTTTAAAAGAACAAGAGTAAACAGTTTTCAAAGTATTGAGAGACATAAATGGTTTAATACTCATCATGTAACATGCTGAACTCAGTTTTAGGATAATATATTCAACATGGCAACTACAGTTTATTGTATTGTGTGTGTGTGTGCGTGTGTGTGTGTGTGTA
>Ga0209755_10009914_pt1 | contig 10028 bp, 4 predicted proteins | sample TergutCo191P1_FD_187301 | JGI IMG/M metagenome (GOLD analysis project Ga0209755, IMG submission 187301) | Cornitermes sp. P1 segment gut microbial communities from Petit-Saut dam, French Guiana - Co191P1 (SPAdes) (version 2) | ecosystem: Host-associated > Arthropoda: Insects > Digestive system >...
CTGCAGAGCGGGCGGCATGATCAGTTGACACGCAGCGTCGCCGTTCGCTTTACGTCCAGTCGTCCGGCAACACAAAATACTCCTTGTATATTACGTATTGCTGTACACAGTACAGTACTTCGCCAGTAACAAGACTGCCAAAGACGCGGTGTGTAGATGATAGAAATCTGGTGACAAAAATGTAACGACGAAGCTCCGCATGGTTTACTAAGGACAGTCAGTATGAGGTTGATCCACAGTTTCAACTACTTTTTTTTCACTGAAAGGACCTCATGTTTATCTTCAATCATATCTCAGCAACCTCTTCCATAATCTAAATTTGTCAAGAACTGGCCTGAACTTCTACTACTTCCCTGATTGGTTGCAGTCTTATAGAGGAAGCCACCCAAGATCTTCCTTTTTTTCACATCGTCAAAAAGACTTTGAACCATTTTTCCTCATGAAGCCAATTTAGTGCACTGCAATAATGTGAACTGTCTCATGGATCTCATGGCTAGCAACTTGATCCAAACGAATGGCGCCCATTTATCGATTCCTTGAAGCTGAGTCTGAAACGGTGTTGCTCGATAATGGATACAAATACTCTTCAGTTCCAGCAGCACATGCCGTAACATGAAGGAACCAACGGAACAATACACACTTTCTTATAAAACGTAACATACATAAAAAATATTCTTCGCACAATGGTGGAGACGGGAAAGCGATAGCACTTCTTGTTCTACAGCTACGACGTATGAAATCCTATTGTCTCTGGCAATGGGACAGCCAAGCTTGGTACAGTCATTACTGGCAGAAACAACAGTCACATTGACAAGCGTTCATCCCAGGGCAACGAATGTCAGCAGCCAGTCTCTGGTTAAAAATGTCTTCCTTCCGTCACTGCCCACTGATAATAAAGCAGGTTGAATAAAAGTGGAGCAATTTGAGTTCAAGCACGTCGGCTGACTGCTGCTGTACATTCGCAAGAGATGCCTCAGACGAGAATCGAAAGCGTAGATCATCGGCAGTCATATTTTAAGTGAGTTCAATGTACAGTATCCACTTTGGTATTGTTACTGTGCCTTCGAGTTACAAATTTAATTTTATATTCATTCCAGACTTAAGGTAAGTTTAAAACCCGGTGTTAAGAGTATTTGTACTATGCATTCAACAGTGCACACGTGATAGTGAATTTATTTCTGTCATCTATTGCAGATACAATACACCCCACAAACTGAAAACTGAACTCTTATCTGCTTGAAAGAAGTATTACGGCCAGCACGGCAAGGGTGGGAAAAGGGATAATCTCTAGGGCATGATTCCTCAAACTTAACACTGTTTACTGGCAGGCTGCCTTAATAAGAAATATATAAAACAGGAAGAAACATCGTGAAAAATAAATGAAACAATAGCCACCAGTATTTGCTAATACGCAACATTTATGGCAACATTATATAACCCATCCCCATCGTCCGCAAATCTCTATAACCTCAATTTCTTTTTACTTAAATACAAAAAAAAAAAGTACTGGAGGTGAACTGAAACTGTTAAATTTCGTTTAGCAGTACACCGTCGAAACAATTTGAGAATCCGTGCTCAGGTGTGCAGAAAACATTACATCGGAGCATGAACAGATCGAAATATAATTAGGCTACATAAAACGCAACCTTACTACAGATTTTAAAGGTAACAGGTGTTCTGACGTCCGTACGAAACTTATTTTCTTTTTCAGAATACATTAGCTTCAGTTTTGCGTAAGAAAGACGATTCGTTACTAAGTTTAAGAAAAGCCTGGAAATATCAGTTTAGACTACTGTATCTAAATTTTCTATACGCTCACACATAGTATTTAATAGCTTTCAAACAGCACTACTTTCTTCCTCTAAACCTCCAACTAGCAGCCACTTTCAAATATCCTCATGAAGACGCCAAGACTGTTCCACAGCAGCTACATGACGGACCGTTACTATCAAAACTTACACTACGCCTATATGAAAGCGGCGAAGCAAGGAAACACAGAATTTGTAATTTTAACGTTTCTTCGTTTTCTACAAGAATTACCTAACAAGCAGATAGTACAATAAATTATAATAAGGAACGTCAGTCCGCCGGAAGATTTAATGTTGTTCTGATATTGCGGAGTCGTTAAAGTGCTTAGAATGCAAAATAAGCTGAAGCAGTCTATAATAAAATATACTAAAATTTCCAGACAAATAAATCGTCACTGTGGAGTGCTGCGTCACACAGCACGAGGAAGACAGCTGAAGGACACATTACATTCCTTGCTGCCAAGATGTTTTATTAGGAACATTGTACACTGCTGTATTACAACACCGTATCGGTATAAGAATTCGCCAGTCAAAACAAAACCTCTTTCCAGCCATGTCTCATGAACAATAGCATGGCTTAAAATATACCTCCTAATCAGTGAGAGTGTTCTGAAACACAACATTCAATAAAGTTTTAATTACTTATACATTACAAATCGTCTTAGATTTGTTTGTTATATAAAACAGACCGTTTCCAAACAGGACCTGTTTCCATCACCAATGAAGAAACCCATCAGACAGGACCGCTAGAGGTAAATAATTTCAGTCACTGGGAAATATACGTAGTAGGCCCAGGGTGTAGGTTTCGCGAAAAGGAAGACAAAGTATTAATGCTCAGCCAGAAACATCCACAAATTCAATAAATTATTTCGACCAACAATTCCTAGAAATGGAGTTCGGTAACTTCGTCAAAAACAAAATTCTGTGAAGTGAAGTGATTTTACAAAATAGCAAAGCTGTCCTTGATAACCATAAACTTTTCTATTTTGTAGTTTTCTTCATGACATACGATTAATATTCTGAACGAGGTTACAGTATAGTGAATTTTGACGCCGGAGAAGAACTTAACGACCTTCCTCACCTACTCCAGCTTAATATGGCTAACCATGCATACATGGATCGCAATGGAGCAATGCTAACAGAAAAATGGATTTGAATAAAGATACTTTGAGAGTGAATGATGTTATATCATGGAAAGCTACACTAGTCGTACGGAAAGAGAGACCAATGTAACGAACAAGAAAAATGTTACAGTACGTACGAACAGCCGGATGTGCAGAAAAATTCGTAGCATACTTAATTCAGTGTCTCGAGAGGCTAAGGAAAACAGCGGCACACATTAATCATGAATCAAAAACGCTCTTCTTTTAAAATTTATCAATTGTATAATGTATAACGGAATCATTATGTTTCGGAAGCCGTCTCTGCTTCCAACCTCAGGTGACGGAGATTGCGAAATCCACCTATTCTGGGGGATCCCTCCTCAGTCCCTGGAAGATGAAAGCAGAGCCGGCTTCCTCCGCTGTGCTTCATTGTACAATACCGTGTGGCCGAAGTCGAAAAGAAGAGCGTTTCCGAACGTCATTCCATGCTCTGGACCTTGAATCAAACACGGAACATTCCAAATAACCAGCAGGAATGCGTAAAATCCGCAATGTTCGGCGTTGCTTTAAATTACTAAGCACACCGCTACTCTGTTTTAATCTTTGTACAAATAACTATGTCATTTACACTCTACTGAGCAAATAACAGCATCATCATTTGTTTTCCTCGCTGCGGACTGCAGTAGCAGATAACACACGGAGGACATCAGTCATTCTTTCAGCTTGCAATGTACCGCGACAACACAGCACTGTACAGTGTAATTCGCAACATAATTACACCACGGCATATACTTGGAAAGTTGACCGTCATCAGCGGTGTGTAAAGTCAGCAATGGTCGATCGGATTGCGGGTAATTAAATAGCACACAGGCCTTAAGCTATATGATTTGCTACTGCTGGCGAAAGTGGAGCCATCAGCTATTGAAAGTGAAGTAGGAAGACGTGCTGCCTCTTCCAACAGAACAAACGCCATCAGAAAGTATGAAGTTTCCCCACTGACTTTTGAACTGTTTGTTTTGTGCGATGTTGTAATCTCATGCTCGGGTCATGAATAAACCCGGGCTATTATTTATAGCGCTTCGCCCAACCAACCAACCAACCAACCAACCAGCTCGTGAAATATAGCTTAATGTTTCGTACCCTCCTATGTTCAGCTCTTTGCGTAGCCTACCTAGGTGTAAATACAGTGTACAGCTCTGGTACACTCGGAGGCATAAACTGATGATGTCACAGAGTACAAAAGGGCCGTAAAACAAAACAAATGTAAGAGAACAAGTGGCACTACAGAATGTGCACAACAAAAAAGACGGCTAGGCCTAGGGGTACACAAATCCCGGCCGCCAGGTCGCTCGGGCTACTACATATTGCGCGGTGGCGACCATATTATCGAGTCCCTTGTATGGAATTTGCTTCACGTTACCCACCTGGTGTCTAAAATTTTGAAGTCAATCACCGAATTCCGAAAAAAAAAATTGTGGGCCCCTGCTTCAAACTTCAGTTATTCAACAGAAGACAAATTATATTCCTGCAAGTCGTTACCGAACAGTGACACAAACGGTGCTTCAGTTACAATGCAACATCATTTACTGAACAGTGTATCCATGAATGCGCAAATTTTCCAAAAACCTAACAACCACCTCAAAATTCTAAGCCCCAGAAGGGTGACATGTAGCTAGATCCATACTTAGGATCCACAAATATCAGGCGTCACCGCACCAATTTTAGCCGCCAGCGCACCTGCAGGCCGGGAACTGTGCAGCCCTGCTTTAGGTACACCCAGACCGCAAGTAGTCTGGAATGGCAAATATCCATAAATCCTTAGCACAAGGGGTAAAAACATAAAAACGGCATTTTCTCTAAAACAGCTAAGATATGCATTAAATTTCACAAACCCACAGCGTTAAGAATTCCAAATAATTCGCAACGTGTACCATGTTACTGGAACTGCTATACGGCACCCGACAGTACTTTGTCCTTACATGCACGGCCGACTTAACCCTCTGACGCCTAACGACCCTTACAGAGGTCGTACCGCACCGCTAACCTCTAAACGTTGCATTTTATATATTTATTCAACAAATATAGGTACTGAATATTTTAAACATGGTATATACTCTCCGTTTTTTTTTCTCTTCAAAATGCAGTTTGTTTCATCATAATTCTAACGTATTCTGTTCCTGTATTATTCAAATTTTATATACAAGTGCGCTAAAATTAAAAAATATATATTCAGGCGCCAAAAGGATAATAAGAGTATATGCAATGACGTTTTTGGTACCTACGATTATTTGAGTATACTTTTCTACCGGAAAGTCTATCTTTTGAGACTATATAATCCTTAACCTCACTGAGTGTTAGAAAGCAACCGACCGATTTTTTACCCTTTCACCTGCGAGAGTTAATTAACGTAGGAGACATGACGCTCAAAACATCCGCGAATCGAACCCTGGTAGAAATGTAGTCAACATAACAATTACGTCTGTGTTTTGTGCTCCTGATACTTCACTGAATATCGCGGAATAAATTTAAGAAGCATTAATATGAATCCAAAGTTCGTACAAAATATACGCAATTATAAGATTGGACATCCCCGTTGCGTTTCCAGGCCAATGGTTATGTTAGGAAATAGTCGAGACAACGAAGTTTTGTGTGTTTAATAAAGCGACACGTTTCGACCTTTCACGTTATCATCAGGCTACCAGTTACGATACCGGAAGCTTCACGAAGGCTCAGCCCAGCCTAAATACAGAAATATCTCTTACCACCGGGAATGATCATCCACACCGTTAAATCAATAGACTGCGAAATAACAGATGGTACGATCTACATCGCCAACGGTCAACAACATTTTTTGACGTGTACTGGACCTGCATCATCTTGTTAAATGAAGAATAAAATCCAATTAGATGCCACTTATTCCTTTATTATGTTTATGTTAGGCCGAAACATGTTGGGCCTAACATAAGCATAATAAAGTAATAGTGGCATATAGTTGGATTTTATTCTTTATTTACCATTTTTGACGTTCATAGGGCCGTGCATCGTAATATATTTCTACAGTAAAACCAACTAGATGCACCAGTGTATCAAATTTATTTTATTTTGGAATGACATTCTACACGTTTCGGACGGTCTTTCCGTCCACTATCAGGAGTTCAAGACTGTACACACAGCAACAGGTATATGTCAGACAGATACTGCTACCTGTTTGCTAGCTTCCTAGCAAGCATACAGCAGTTCTGTTTGACAAATGCCTGTTGCTGTATGTACAGTCTTGAACTCCTGATGATGGACGGAAAGACCGTCCGAAACATGTAGAGTGTCATTCCAAAATAAAATAAATTTGATACGAGAGAGAATCAAAAAGTAACGGTAAAATACATTTAACGGCTTTAATATAAGTAACTGTGAGCAATTTTACATATTTTTCTACATAGTCCCCTTGCAACACAATGCATTTGCTACATCGTTCAACTGATTTCCGTATTCCTGCGGCGAAAAAGCTTTTCGGCTGCGCGATGTTGATGGCCGACCAGAACGACCTTCATCAGTAGCACGTGTTCGACCCGATTTAAACCTTTCCACCTACTCATAAACCTTTCGTTGACTCATGGTGCTCTGTCCATACTGAGCCAACATATGACGGCGAATTTCCACAGGTTTCGCTCCTTCTGCCCAAAGAAACCGCACTACGCCACGTTGTTCTTCTTGCAAAGGAGCATGTTTTCGCCCTCGTTGCTGCCACTCGACTGAAGGCAGAGCGCTGTACTGCACACGGCTGAACTCTTCAACAGGCACTGTCAATACTGCGAAATGCGCCAGCTCCTCTCTGCCACGGTTACCGCGTAATTTTAAAACTGCCTTTACTTTTTATTCACCCTCGTACATTGGTGCATCTCCTTGGTTTGACTATAGAGGGTCAACACCATCTCTAAACAATCCTCCCCCCTTTTTTTTAACTTTTTTACATTTTTTAAAACTATTCTGTGATTATTTTAACTACCATATTTAACTATGTTTATAAAGTAAACATGGATATATGTTTGTGAAAAATTAGATCCCAATTTCTAAATAGCAAGGCTTTTTTTTTTGTCTTAGAATGCGTGTGTTGGGCTGATGATGGCCTGAAAGTTCGAAACACGTTGCTTTACTAAAAATTTAAAAACTTAGTTATGTCAACTATTTCCTTACGTAACCATTTATATGTAATTTATGTCTTTACAATAGAAAGTGCACGGTCATACAGGAAATTTTTTCACCAAAGTCTACCAACTGTACTCACTGGCAGATGGGTGTTCCGAAGAATGATAGCTTCAAGAAGCAAACGGTGTGCTAAGAGTGAGAACCCACCTTTTAGGCATGTCTATGAATAAAATATCGTGTGTAAACCGATCGCGGTCGGCTTTCTTACGAACTGTAACGACGTATGGCGGTTCAGGATCACCGACAACATGCACTATGATTCCTGAGTACTAATCACTTGTTATTGTTAACAAATCACGAAACACTTGCTACTTTCAAATCCCCAAGAATCACGTTCCTGCAATCTCTACCGCATCTACTATATACAACACACACAAAGGGGGAATTACATGAACAATACGTACAGTAGGCACAAAAATGGATGACTTGCTATTCTGCCACTATTTGTCTGCCAGAGCCAAGGATCACGTTCGACTGGTGTTCCGAAACGCAAACTGCCACCAGAATAATCATGTGTCATTACAAAAAAAAAAAAAGTGTCTGGTGCAGTGAGTATCCCTTCACAGAGTTATTTCCAATTTTTCCACGACAAAGACAACTAAATTCCAGCTTCCTATTAAAATACAATACGTGTTCTGTAAAACTTCAGCATCCCTGGTCAACACATCATCACACAAGTACATTCGCAGTACACACAAATTGCCGTGAAAGTCAGTATATATACGTAAATAATATATATAGAAACACACACACACACTAAACGTCTAAATCAACAACTAAAAAACCGTAAGCAAAATATTCTCATGTAGGAACATTACGTCGCAAGTAAAGGAGACCTTATGTCGTACTACGTCTCGTTATAGAAGATCCAGTACCTGTATGTACCTAATCGCGCAAAAACGGAAACTCGACTCACAGTATCCAGCAGACTGTTCATTGCTAAAGAACGATGAAGATTAATGTATCAATGCACCTAAAAACTGAGCAACAAGTCCAGAAGATATATTTAGGAGTAAATGTATGTCTCAACCTCAGTCACTTTTCCCACTGGACAGTAAGTTGGGAGAGCCCCAGAACCGTTCTGGACACCAGAACAAAAACAAAACTTTGTCCCCGCTAGGGACAAAACCCCAGTTCTGCAGGTCATAGCCTAGTCACTATACAGTCTAAGCTGCCCGCGTTCATATTTACTGATGTTAAAACTGTAGGTGTAATGCACTTATTTCGCATATAATTCTCAAGACATCCTTCAAGGTGTGTAGTTTCTGGGTAGTGAATGACCTTGTTGTGCGCCGTCTGTACCATACAGTGGGTAGTAACACTAAACAGAGGGATAGTGAACTGAATGGACATGGCCACTTTATTATAACGAGCGTGCAATGGATTTCTGACAATGTGTCACTGTTGTAATTTTTGTATCTTACATAAATGCGACTTTCAAAACTTCGAACTTGGCACTAGCACATTTATAGAAATGCACAATGCAATTACACGATATTATTGGCTTGCAATTAGATTTCTCGGGATAAGAAGACTCTAAACTGCAAGCACAGAAGACAATGTCTTGAGAGCTTTAAGCAGAAACTTGAAGTAGAACCCATTGAATAAAACAGCTCGCAGCGCAGTCAACCGGGTAGTAGTCACATGGTGTCACAACAAGGATTTTTTACAATTACGTACAAGCCATTCTTCGTTTCAAAGCGTCATACACACTGTTTGTTGGCTGCAGCCAATCGTTATGACGTATTCATTTGGCAATGTAAGAACAGTTTACCAAGAAAACTTTCTATGACGTGAAAAAGGAACATGGTATTACAGCTCTGGAGCTATGAAAGGTTGGCTCTGAAAGAAAGCAATGAAGGACGACAGAAAGACAAGAAAGGAAAGAGGAAAGTGCGAATAATCCATACAAAATTCTACACAATTTCTTGGCTAGCGAAATGTAATAAAATGTGACCCAACACAGAATTAAAAGTGATTTTCCGATTTAACAATGAGATGGACCGTTTCGAACCTGAAAAAAAAAAACTGAGTCACCAACTTGCTACGACGTAACGAAATGTGACAGAGGTTAACTTTCGAAGCTGATACAAGTCACAAATAATATCTATGAACTCATTATTTGTGAAATCATTGAACAGTGTCGTTGCATATGTTTTTCAACTTGAGCAGTCACAGGAAGCACAGTTTGTTCATACGTTGAATTTGAAGCAGTATGTGCATCGTACATTGCGATGTACAACCCTTCGACTCCGTCAAACGGAGGATACTCTGCTTTATCTTCAAGAGTTTCGAGGAATAACTCGCGAATTCCTGAAGTATGATTCATTCACCTGCCTGATTTAGAGAATTTTCCAAAAGCAGCATGACTTAACGCTTTTTATAAACCAGTTTCGTATTTCATTGCCTTCCTAATAAAAACAGAGATTTAATTTCGCTAAACAGGCATTCCTTCACATGGAAAGGACATAAAACAAGTCAATAAAAAAGCACTATATTCCTGGATTATTAACGCCAAAAATTGTTGCTTAGAAGTCTTTAACACTAACGTTAATTGAAAAAATCCTAACAGCCAAAAGCCTCCCAAAACCAGACACACCAATGAACTCGAATGACCCATCATTTGTGACGGACGATGAACCATCGGGATCCATTTTAGGCTGTAACGACTATCAAGTTCTCAAGACTAGAGTGCTGCAAGGTTACGGTTCGACAGACAGGCAGATAGATCAGGAAGGAAGACAGACAGACAGACAGACAGACAGATAGACAGATAGATAGACAGATAGATAGACAGACAGACAGGTAGGTAGGTAGGTAGGTAGGTAGGTGGGTAGATAGGTAGGTAGGAAGGAAGGTAGGTATGTAGGTAGGTAGGAAGGAAGGAAGGAAGGTGGGTGGGTAGGTGGGTGGG
>Ga0209755_10009915_pt1 | contig 10027 bp, 3 predicted proteins | sample TergutCo191P1_FD_187301 | JGI IMG/M metagenome (GOLD analysis project Ga0209755, IMG submission 187301) | Cornitermes sp. P1 segment gut microbial communities from Petit-Saut dam, French Guiana - Co191P1 (SPAdes) (version 2) | ecosystem: Host-associated > Arthropoda: Insects > Digestive system >...
CAGAAAACTGACAGAGACACGCCGCTCATTATCATCGTCATAACAGGCATCAAAAATGCCATGGCGCGACTTGTATAGAGCTGTGTGTATGTCAAGTCATTATTGGCTTTGTCAAACTTCACTTCTTGATAGGCATGTGCGTTATATGCCCTTACAACACGGAGCCCGGTCAGGTTTTCGCGTGTGACGCGGTTTAAGTTATCTATAAGCGACTGCATGCTGCGGAATTTTGGCAATACAAAGTACATCAAAAGCGCAATCAGAAGCAGCAAAATAAGAACGGCAATACCGGTGGCCATCGTCCATTCAAGCCCTTTTCCTGCGATTTTAGTGATAGCCCAGACCGCTGTAATAGGCGCTCTTATGACAAGCTGCAAACCCATTGCGACTACCATTTGTATTTGAGTTATATCGTTTGTGGAGCGAGTGATGAGGCTATCGGTTGAAAAGCGGTTGATTTCTTCCATGGAGAATGAATCGACCTTTTTGAAAAGCAGCCTGCGCAGACGCCTTGACAGCGCAGATCCGACGATTGCGGCAAAATAGCCGACGATAATTGCCGCGCACAGGCTTCCGAGCGTACACAGGAGCATCATGCCGCCCGCACGCCAAATGTCGCTCATGGCGCTGTCCGGTGTTTGAACGAGTGTCGTGATTTGGGCCATGTAGTCCGGCATTTTAAGGTCAAGCCAAACCTGCGTGACAATAAAACCCAAGCTGAAAAGAACCATGAGCCACTCCTTGGGTTTTAAGTATTTGAGGATATTTATCATAGATATAAACTCCTTTTTATGATAAAACGAGGCTGTAACAAAGGATAAGCTTTGCTACAGCCCCATTATACACTTGCTTACTAAAGTAATCAAGTATGTGCGATTTGAGTAAACCTATGGCGTCTTGATTTCGAGTATCGCGTTGCGATGGATATTCAGCGCACGGTTTCCGTCAACTATTCCATTATTTATGAATATAGTGCCTTCGCGAATTTCAAATCGGCCCGGATCACCGGTGGCCTTACCATTATTTGTGATTGTACCATTGTTGAAGATGGATGAGTTTGTTGCGTTTTCTATGCGGCCATAGTTGATAAGCTGCCCACCTTCCGCGATTATTATCGTACCGCCGCCAATACCGCCGCCATCGTTGTTGATACGACCTTCCTCCAGGACAACCACCGTTCCTTCAATGAGCAACGTGGCATCGCGACGTACATTTAAGATTGTGTGTACATACAATGTGCTGCCTGCGGGGACAGTGAGCGGGCTGTTTGCGGAGACGCCGAATCCGCCTGAGCCGGGAGTCGTCAAATTGACGTCACCTTCTGCGAGTGCGGCATTAAGCTGGGCGGAACTGGTGCCGGTCATTACGGTCGGGGGCTTAATCTCACGCGCTTCAAGCCCGTCTATAGCGCTATTGAGCATTGATGCGGCTTCATCGATCTGTTCTTGCGCTGCATCTGCCTTTGCCAGGACGGCGGTTGCCAATGTGTAGGCTTGCTCGGCTACAGCCCAGGACTGCGCAGTGAAGTCTCCACTATACAGTGCGGTGAACCGTGAAATTGCCTCTTCAAGTGCTGTGGTGTCAACAGAGCTGACAGAGCCGTCTACTTCAACCGTGTTAAGCGGCAAGCGCCAGTCAGCTCTTGTCCCTACGTTATGGAAGCGTATACCGGGATTGCCATTGCGCAGAACAGGGTCGAGTATGGCAATGGCCAGCGTATATTCGCCTGACTCCAAAGCATCGGGTACATTGACCTTGAACTCGACTTCATTTCGACCGTCAAATGCCGGAATAAAGAGTGTGCCTTGCGTACGCAATTCATCAGCCGTACGATAGTAGACTTTTGCGCCGCTTTCAGTGAGGCGATAGTTTGTCATTGGAGTACGCGCATTATTGAACGCTCTGTGACGCGGCATCCAATCCGAGACATTTACGCTGTCAATGATTTGTGTTGCGGCTACGTTTCCTTGTGCATCGATAAACGAAACTTCAAACGGCCAGTCACGATAGAATGGAGCCACACCTTTGTTATTGACTATCATTTGCACGTCAATGCTTCTATTCTCAACGACTGCCGAGGATTCTTCGACAACAAATCTGTAACCCATGTTGTCGTACGCCGCATCGTTGTTTTTATGCGCTTGCTGCGCTGAGGCAGTGGTAGCGTTGGTGCGCCCTGCCGCCGGTCCGCGAGGCGCGAGGTTTGATACATTACCCCAGCGGAAAGCATAAATGGTACGCATGACAGAGTTAAATGCCGCTCCGCTAGTTCCGGTTGGTACGTCACGCATAGCTCCCGTCGGGGAATCGCCCATAGCCGGCTGGCTCAACCATTGATTGTTTTCTCTGCCGGGAGCGGAGGTATCGCCATACTCGCCGCCGGACCAACTGCTCATCCACGAAGTCGGATTCCTTGCGGCGTCGTTAAATTGGGTATTGTTTGCAAATCCTGTGAATGAAGGGATATTTGTCATATTGGAATTGAGGTTATAGGCGATGTCAGTTTGTCCTGTGTTATGCCCTCTGCCCCAACCATCCGGCGCATTGTTGTCCGGGCTCAAGTTTTGCCCTGCTATTGTGTTGATCCATCTAAAGTGGGAGAATTGCCCCGCTTCATCATGGAAGTGACCTAAGTCGTACTTTGAGCTAATCCAGTTTGCATAGCGCATGCCGACTTGCACATTTGGATTGTCGGCAAAAGCATCCATATAGTGCTCTACAAAGGGATATGCGATTTGCGCATTAGGAAATGTGGCTGAGTTTTCAGCAGGCCAGTTATGCCATTCTCCCCAAAAGCCCAAGGAGCCGAGCTGAACTTGAGCAACCGCGTTCCATGGGGAATCGGGGCGGGCAATCTCTTCGGCGAGCGTTTTCATTATGTTTTCATGATAGTGGAGCAGCATGTGATGGTCATATCTTGGGGAAAGACCTACACCGCCTGAGATTGAAGGAAGGGCGAAATACCATGTTCCTTCAGGGCCCCAGTTATTATCAGGATTCCATCCGAGAGTCTGTTGCAGCGCTCCGACAGTGCCTGAAACGTTACCGCTTGCTCTTAGCCCCGTCGGACGGCGATATGGCTCGCAGCCATTCGGACATATTCTAAGATCAGGTCCTCCGTTTGGATTCGGAATTGCGCAGCGGAAGTAACCGTCGGGTACAGTTGTGGGATTATCAAAATGCACAAAAGGCTGATCTCTATATGCCTCGAAAAACTTGGCATTGGGATCGTTGGGGTTGCGCATTCTTTGGTATAAACCGTCTCCCGTATCGAAATCCGGGCGGTTGGGGATATTATCCGGGCAAGCGGGATTGGGCCGGTTTGACTCATGCCGCATTGCCGCGACTGCCCAGTCGGGTATATCCGCAACTGTTCTGTTCATAAGATTTATATATCTGACTTGATCTGCGTTCGATACACCGGCCGGACCTCCGGCAGGCGGCGCCGCGACTCCGCTCCTATGACCCTCGGGGAGATCCATAATCATACGCAACTGTACATAGGCGCCGGCATTTCTGAATTGATTCAGACGTGTTGTCAACAGGGGTGCGCGAGAACCCCATTGATCTCTGTCCGGACCCATGATGGGGTAGTCGCCCCATACATATACGCGAGCGGCGTCCAAATCAAGCTGACCTCTGACCGGTTCAAGGCTTCGCCATGACACATAGGCATAGCCCATAGTCTGTCCGGAGGCTACATTCCCTTCTATGCTGACTCCGCCTCCAACGAGCGGGTTGAGGATGACGCTATAGTCCTCTTGCAAATAAAGCGTATCTTCGCATCTTTCAGGTATGTAGGCTGAGGCGCGCAGATATGTTCCTGTGTTTGCGGGTAGATTTGCCGGTGCTGTGCTCATATTTGCCGTGCTGAAGCCCTGCCATGATATTCTTATGTCGGCAGGATTGGGGTTTCCAATCTGGTCAAGTCTGAGCCGCATACCGGTCCAGTTTGTCCAGTACTCCATGCCAATGCGTCCAAGCCTTACGGCGTTGGCGCTCGCGCCGGAACCAAACCACTCGGGCGTAGTGTTTGATTCCTGAGCCGCTGTGGGTCTGTAAAGATAGCCGTTTGCCACTATGAAATGTACATTCGGACGGTCAAGACGCATAAAACCGCCGTCTCTGCCCGCGATGCTGATATAAAATACATTTCTTGTGTCCCTGTTTGCGCCCTCTACAATGGTATAGAGCGTTTCGGTATCTGAAACAGTCCTTAATGTAAGATTGTCATCGGATACTGAGTTATGCTCAACGCGATTCCACTGACCGAAGCGGCCGGAAAACTGATCAAGACCGGGACCGGGCGGAACTGTCGGCGCGGTTGTATCCTCATCCTCTACGGTTATTGCGGCTACTGCCGTAAACCCGCCATCTTCAGTGGTGACAGTTATATTAGCAAGGCCCTCTTTTACCGCTGTGACAACGCCATTATTGACAGAGGCAACATCGGCATTGTCGGATGTCCATATCACAGAAAGGTTTGTGGCGTCGGGCGGAGTTACAGTAGCTGTCAATGCGGCGGTTTCGCCGGCACTGAGCGTGAGCGCATTAGCGCTTAAGGTCACGCCGGTGACATTGATTATCGGAGGATTGGTATCTTCCGGGTGCACAAAAATGGAAAATCCACTATCCGGATTTGTTGCCCAATCTCCGCCGGTCCAATCAAACCACCAGCGAACCGAACCATCTTCAAAGCCCGGGTTTTGCACAAGGTTGACGCCGGGATTGCCCGCACGGGTAAGTGAGAAACCATCGATAAGCAAAGTATTGCCGGCCCCTGCAGATCCGGTTAAGTGTATGTTACTGCTACCTGTTCCGGAAGTGGTGGTAAACGTGGTTGTAAGTTGCTGCCATTGACCGTTCGTGTTGATATTTCTGTTACTCGGGAAAAAATCTGTCGGTATTCCGCGGGTATTTGTAAAGGCATTAAGACGGAAGTTAGTGGCGCGTCCATTCACCCAAAGCGAGAGGGTATAGGTATCAACCGCCGGGAAGCTTACATCATTTCCGGCATAATTGCCCCAGATTTGTCCGGTTCCTGTTCCGCGATTACCCATCATAAGCGATTGTCTGCCGGGATCAAATCCGTCTTGCGCGGATGCAAAAGCAATAGTGAGGCTAAACAGCATGACTACGGCTAATACTAACGAAATACCTTTTTTAAGTACTTTTGTCATATGTGGCTCCTTCATTAAATGCATACACACCTTGTGTTTAAAGGTCGTGGTTTTTCTTTTTTACATCGCAAGCCCGCCAAATTATATAAAACAGCGGGCTTGCGTTTGCCTTACGTGTAACAGTATTGTCTTTTATGCCTGGAGTTCAAGTATTGCGTTGCGGTTAATATTCAGAGGACGGGTTCCGTCAACTGTTCCGTTATTGATGAAAGTTGTGTTTTCACGGATTTCAAATCGACCCGGATCACCGGTTTCTCCGCCATTATTTGTAATCGTACCGTAATTGAAGATAGAAGAGTTAGAGACGCTTTCTATGCGCCCGTAGTTTACAAGACTTCCGCCTTCCGCAATCACTATTGTTCCGCCGCCTGCGCTGCCTCCGTCGTTATTGATGCGACCGCCCTCAAGGACAACAACAGTGCCCTCGATAATCAGCGTAGCATCACGGCGTACATTCAGGATTGTGGAGACGTATAGCGTACTGCCTGCCGGAACCGTAATCGAATTGGTTGCCGAGATACCGAAGCCGCCCGAACCCGGAGTTGTCAGATTGACGTCGCCTTCCGCCAGTGCGGCATTGAGCAGGGCAGGGGCTGTGACGGAGACCACAGTCGGCGGTCTGAGTTCGAGCGCCTCAAGCGCTTTTTCCAGAGCCGCGGCCGCTGTATCGAGCTTGGCCTGTGTATTCCACGCAATTGCCAATTCGCCGCTTAATACGGAAATTGCCTCTTGCAAATCAGCCCATGATTCATCTGTGTATCGGGAAGCTTGAAGGTTCAGTTCATCGAGTTGTGCAAGAAGAGCCTCGCCGACCGTGAAATCGACGTTGCTGATGAACATCCTTACGCCTCCGTCATAGCTGTATGTGCCTGTTGCTGTGTAAGCAACCTGCTTACCGCTGGTCGGGCAGAGTTGATCGCCAAAGCGCGTTATGACCATCACCTTATAAGCAAACTCCTTGACTCTGCCTGCTTCAAGATTATCATTCCACACATTGCGGCTGGCGCTGCTTATGTTACCGTTTGTCCAGCCCGAACCGCCATTATCAGGTCTTTGCCACGGCACATTTACTGCGCCCTCGCCGCCATGCGTAACGATTGCGTTGCCGGTAAAGCCGTCTAAACCGCCATTTGCGGTTGAAGCAGCCATGGTATCCTGGAAAGGACGGCCAAAGGCATTGTCCGTTGCGGCTGCAATTGTGAATAATACTTCGGTGTTTGCAAAGCCGGCTTCTTTGAGTTTGGCTGTCAGGAAGTCTGCAAGGTTATCTCCCGCATCCATGAAGTCGAATTTTGTTGATTCCAGAAAATCCGTTGCGGCAAATACTTCATACTTTGCATCTGTGAATTCATTGTACCATCCAAAGTACTTCTGTGAGATTTGCCTTGTCCAATTTGCGGGATCTGTACCAAGATTAGGATACAAAGCGGCAAATTCGGGCTTCATGGAGAAGTTGCCATTATTCGGATCGACCAGAGGGTTAACATCCAGAATTATCTGCCTTGCAAGATTTTCGGCGGCTTTGTCCAGGATTGCCTGCGAAGCATTCGGGTTTCTGACTCCGCTCGCAAGTTCACGCATCCCTTTTATTATGCCGCCGGCCAGCCTTGAAAGCTCGACATGGGAAAGCACCGCGGAATTATCATTCCAAATGTATGTTCCGTTACCGAGGCTTACGAGTTCTCCGTCTTGATTATAAATAAGATTGCCGTCCCAGTAGCCAAGGGCTATGTTGTTTGCGCCGAAGGAGCGCGGATCAGGACCGTAGTTGCCCTCCGCGAAACCGGCGGGATTATTTGTATACCAGAGGTTTGTACCCCAGAAATCCAAAGCCGGTTGGTTGCGAAGATCTTCGATTGTGAACACATTTTGCGGATGGCGGTCTGTACTGTTGAAGTTGGCGCCGGGCCACGGAGACCATCTGCCATCTGTCAAAACACGCCCGTACGGCGCCTGCTCACTTACGATAATGTTGTCGCGTATGTAGTTGTCTCTTGCTTTTTGAATCAAGAACTCTGTCCTGTTAGAGTACAGGATGTTGTTTTCGATAATAAGGCCCCATGAGGTTGTCCTGTGGGAATTGTATCCGCCAATTGCTATACCGCCCTCGCCGTAGCTGTGCGTTATTATGTTATCATGCAGATGGACGTCTGTTTTTGTAAAGGGAAGAGTACTGGCCCCTGTGGTCGCACGCTCACAGGCAATTTCAACACCTATGTCGTTATCGAAGAGGAGGTTATAGAAAATTCTTATTTTCGTACCGCCATCGATATAGATACCAACGCTGCAAGGGTCGTAGTTGCCAAGAGGAGCCGGTCTGGTGCCGCCGGTGATTCTGTACGCTGAGGCTCCGTTGATTGTTTTTGTACCAAATATAACATTGTTGAACACAAGGACATTTCGTGCGCGGTTATGGCTGAAGAACGCCTCGGTATTGGAGCCGCTGCCTTCATAGCCTATAAAGTCTATAGCAATGTTGTTATTATTGTGGATAACATTGTCAAATGCCATGATTCCGGTGATGTTTCCGTTTGTCACAATTGTCTCGGTGGAGCCGGAGCGACCATCATGTACATGGTTGCCGCTTATGACAAGGTTACGGATTGATGAACTGTTGGTGGCATTATTGGTCTGATTGTACACACGGATAGAGTTGCCGCCGCCGCCGCGCCCGGCATATCTGACGGTATTGTTGGTGATATAGATGTTCTCCATGCCGTCCGCCGGACGACCGGCGCCCGCTTGATTGCTGATGCCGTTTGCACCGCCCTCAACTGTGAGACCGTTGATTGTGATGTTCTGAACATGCATGAAGTTTATGGCTGATCCACTGGCGGCGGGTGGGATACGGATAATCGGGGTCTCTCCCGGAAATGCTGAGATGACTGTATTTCCGATTTCATTTAATGTGCAATTTGCAACTTCATTAGGCAATCTGCCGCAAATACAGCCGCGAGTGTCATAGTCGAAAGTATTGGTGCAGTTTGCCATTACCGAGTTGCCGCTCAAGCTGGGCGGAATGGTTATATTTGCGGTGTAGACGCCTTCTCTGATGTACAAAGTGCCGCCCGGCGCCAAAGCATCTAAGCCTTGTGCGATAGTCTGAAACGGAGCTTCGATAGTGCCTGGGCCGGACTGAGTGCCGCCGGGAGCCACGAATATGGCTCCGGCTGTAAGAGCCGGCGTTTCGGCCAGTGCCGATGTACCTCCGATGAGAATTAACGGAATGATCATCATGACAGTCAAAACTGACGCTAAAATACGCTTAATCATATGGTATTACCCTTCTATATTTTTCAGATTTGTCTCTTTTATTTTGAGACAGTGATTTCCTGTCTTCAGCCACATTATGCGCGCAGATTGCGGCTTCTTCTTTTTGACCTCGCCGCTGCGTACAACGCAGCGGCGAGACCGCTCTTGCGTTATTTTGTGGGTATGGTTTATGGCTGCGGAATTTCGAGGATTGCATTGCGATGAATGTTAAGTGCGCGAGTACCGTCAACTACTCCGTTATTGATGAAAGTGGTCTTTTCACGGACTTCGAATCGTCCCGAGTCACCGGCGGCTTCGCCATTATTTGTGATGATGCCGTTATTGATGATTGTTGAGTTTGTCACGCTTTCTACGCGCCCGTTGTTGATAAGCGTTCCGCCCTCTGCAATCACAATTGTGCCGCCGCCGGCACTGCCGCCATCGTTGTTGATACGACCTCCCTCTAAGACAACTACGGTTCCCTCGATATGCAATGTGGCGTCGCGACGCACATTCAAGATTGTGGAAACATACAGTGTTCTGCCCGCGGGAACGGTGAGGGTATTACTCGCGGAGATACCAAATCCGCCTGAACCGGGGGTTGTCAGATTGACGTCAACGCCATCTTCTTCGAGTAATGCCTTGAGTTGGCTCGAACTTGAAGTAGTGAGTACAGTAGGAGCCTGATCCACTTTTATTCCATCAAACGCCAGACGCTTGTCGTCGCGGCTGCCCATATTGTGGAAGCGGATACCGGGATTGCCGTTTAACAGAAGCGGATCCAAAATAGCAATTGCCATCGTATGTTCCTGATTCGACAAATCCGCGGGAATATTGACCGTAAAGCTAACTTCGTTGCGACCGTCAAATGCCGGAATAAACAGTGTGCCGGTTGCGCTTAACTCTGAGGTTGTACGATACATACCATTTGCCGGAGCCGGGCGGGCATTGTTATATGCACGGTGGCGCGGCATCCATTCGCGAATGTCAATATCTTCTATGATTTCTCTGGCAGCTACGTTACCATTGCTGTCAATCCATGAAACCTCAAACGGCCAGTTGCGATAAAACGGAGCAACGCCTCTGTTATTGACAACCATGCTTACATCAACCGCATTGCCGCGTTCAAGATCGCCATCGACCGCGACTTCTTCGACAACATAGATATAACCCATGTTATCGTATGCTGCGTCATTATTCTTATGCGCGGCTTGCATTGAGCCGGTATCGGCATAAGTGCGTCCGGCATTTGGTCCGCGCGGCGCCAGATTTGATACATTTGCCCAGCGGAAGGAGTTAAGCGTGTGCATTATAAATATTCTGTTAGATGCGGTTCCGCTTCCGGTATTATGCATACCGCCCCTGTGTATATCTCCCATTAAGGAAACATCAAACTGGACTTGCTGCCAGAACCAATAGCTGGGAGCGGAGTTATCGCCGTACTCACCGCCGGACCAGGCATGCATCCACCAGGTCGGATTTCTGTGAGCGTTTGTATACTGTGCGCTTGTGAGTCCTGTGAAAGACTGAACATTAGCCATATTTGCGCCAAGATTGTCGGCCATTCCCGCTGCGCCTCCATGTCCTGCGCCCCA
>Ga0209755_10009916_pt1 | contig 10025 bp, 9 predicted proteins | sample TergutCo191P1_FD_187301 | JGI IMG/M metagenome (GOLD analysis project Ga0209755, IMG submission 187301) | Cornitermes sp. P1 segment gut microbial communities from Petit-Saut dam, French Guiana - Co191P1 (SPAdes) (version 2) | ecosystem: Host-associated > Arthropoda: Insects > Digestive system >...
CGAAGGGGTAAAGTCCAGAACGCTGCCTAGGGGAATAGGCGAAATACGAGAAAGTAGTTAGAATGGGCGGGATGGAGTTTTGGGCTTGTGCCTTTTGCAGACAATAAGTTTTGGAGGATATGAATGAAAATCAGAAAAACCAAGATAGTGTGCTCTCTTGGACCGGCGTCGTCCTCGGACGACATCGTGCGTGAACTCATTCTTGCGGGTATGAACGTTGCCCGCCTCAACTTTTCGCATGGATCGCATGAATCACACCGTGCTTCTATAGAACGTGTCAGGCGGGTTGCCAACGAACTAAGGGTTCCAGTCGCCATCCTGCTGGACACAAAAGGGCCAGAAATCCGTACCGGTATGGTTGAAAACGACGGCAAAATAACGATAAGCACTGGAGACAGCGTTGCCGTAACCGTTGACGACTGCCTTGTCACGGCGGCGCATGGACAGAATCCCGCACGCATTTCAATCTCGTGGAAAGATGCCCCTTCAAAACTTCAAAGCGGGCACCGTATCCTTATAGCCGACGGGCTTCTTGATCTCGAAATCCTTAATGTCACGGGGGACGTAATATATTGCCGTGCCTGCAACGCCGCTACAATAGGCAGCAAGAAAAATGTCAATCTCATTGGCATTCATGCACAACTTCCGATAATGAGCGAACAGGACGAAAAAGATATTGCCTTCGGTGTGAAAATGGATGTTGATTATATCGCTGCCAGTTTCTTGAGCTTCCCGCATGAGGTTACCGAAATAAGGAGATATCTTGAAAGCCTCGATTCCAGGATAAAGATCATAGCAAAAATCGAGAACGCCGAAGGTCTTGAAAACATAAAGGAAATCGCAAAACTTGCGGACGGTGTGATGGTTGCACGAGGCGATCTTGGCGTACAACTCCCGACAGAGGAAATTCCGCTTGCGCAGAAATATATAATCAATGCGTGCCGAAAGGTGGGAAAACCTGTTATTACCGCAACGCAGATGCTGGAATCGATGATCGTGAACCCCAGGCCCACACGCGCCGAACTTACCGATGTCGCAAACGCCATTTTCGACGGAACGGATGCGGTTATGCTGTCGGGCGAAACGGCGAATGGGGCATATCCTGTAGAAGCCGTAAAAACGATGGATAAAATCGCACGTACTATCGAGGAGTCAGCCGAGTTTCGTGCCCGCATGAAACTGTTTTACGACGAGTGCTTTTCATGGGCGCACGACTCCACGGAAAATCTTGGTACCATCATGGCCAAGGCGGGAGTTGAGACGGCATCGGCAGTGGAGGCAAAGGCAATAGTTACCCCGACCCTGAGCGGCAACACGGCCCGCATTTTAAGCGTGTTCAGGCCGGACGAACCCATCTTTGCGATAACGTCCAGCGCACGTGCCGAGCGCATAATGCAGTTGCTGTGGGGGGTTCATCCCTGCCATGCTCCACGTGTGGACGAAACGGAAACCATGCTTCAAAATGCGATGAAAATTGCGATGGAGACGGGAATAGCAAGCCTGTCGGATAATATCGTTCTTGTTGCCGGCCTGCCCCTCGGCAGTCCCAACATGATAAACACCATCCGTGTCATTCTTCTGGGAACGGTGCTTTTGCGATCCAGTGCCGGGGGATTCGCCAGTTTCGAGACTCCCTATGCACGGGGCAAGGTCGTCCACGCAACAACCCCGAAGGAAGCGTGCAAGAGAATCACTCCGTATGCCAACGAAATACTTGTCTGCAAGGAACTTACCGAGGCATACATCAGCACTATTCACATTGTAAAGGGAATTGTCTGCGAGGGCGTTTCGGAAATTTGCGAGGAAAGACTGCGTGAGATCAATCCCAACCTTGTATGGCTCACCGATGCCAGGGATGCAATAGGCAAACTTGAGCCGGGAATAACCGTGACTCTGGACGCAACGCAGTTGCTTGTATATGAGGGCTCGGTCATGGGTCAGGATTGACGCATTGGATTCCAGTGCCCCATGAAATCTAAATATGCTGCGCCTTGATCCTGGCGCCTCCTGGTTTTGGGTAAATGCTGTCGCTTCGAATAGCCCGGTCAGTCTGCACGAACGAATTGACACAACCGCAAATCATGGGCAATATGAAAGGGTTGTCTAATCCGTTTTGAGTGCTGGAATCTAAGAACGTCAAGGAGGTTACACGTTGAAAATCGTTGTAATTGGTGCCCAATGGGGCGATGAAGGAAAGGGGAAAATTGTCGATTACCTGGCGAGCGATGCGCAGATAATCGTCCGTTTTGCGGGTGGCGCAAATGCGGGACATACCATCGTAATCGACAAAGAGCAATACGCCCTGCACCTTATCCCCTCGGGGGTTTTTTATCCTGGCAAGATTTCGATTCTAGGTGCCGGCATGGTCATAGACCCAAAGGCGTTGTTCGACGAAATCCAAATGCTGGAAGACCGGGGTGTGGACACCAAGGGCAGGATTCTTATTTCCGACCGGGCGCACCTGGTGTTGCCCCGTTACATCAAAATAGACAAGGAACGTGACGAGGCTCGCAAGAAACCGATAGGCACGACGGGGCGCGGCATAGGGGTCGCCTATTCCATGAAGAGCGAGCGTGACGGCATACGCCTTGCCGATCTTGCCTGGAAGGACAAAATGACGGAACTGGAGGCCGAGGATCGGGAGTTCCTGGAGCCGTATACCGAAAGACTTCTTGCCATGTCGGTCAACCTTTCGGCGTACCTGGCGGACAGGAAGGATGCGAGCGTACTGTTTGAAGGCGCACAGGGAACCCTGCTTGATCTGGACTGGGGAACCTACCCGTATGTATCAAGCGGAATGTCCAGCGCTGCCGGTGCGGCCGTGGGTGGATGCGTGGGGCCACGTGCGCTCGATAAAATACTGGGGGTGTTCAAGGCCTATTCCACCCGTGTCGGGAACGGCCCACTGCCCAGCGAATTCGATCCCGACTCAGAAGACGGGCTGTACAGCTTTGTTCGTGACACGGGCCGTGAGTACGGCGTTACCACGGGCAGACCACGGCGTTGCGGCTATCTGGATCTTGTTTCCCTGCGCTATGCGTGTCAGTCCAATTCCATAGACAGCCTGGTAATGACCCACCTTGACGTGTATGACACCCTTGATCAGGTCAAGGTCTGCACCGCTTATCGCATCGGCGACCGAACCGTGGAAAACTTCCCGGCTTCCATCGAGGAACTAAACAATGCAAAACCGGTGCTACGGACTTTCGAGGGCTGGAAGCAACCGCTTTCCAACGCCACTGGCTACCAGGAATTTCCTGCCGCCGCAAGGGATTACGTTGGCTTTATAGAAAGCTACTGCGAAACCCCCATCGACGTTGTTTCCGTTGGTTACGAACGTAAGGCAACGGTTATCCGCAGGAACCCATGGGCAAAAGCCTAGGCAACGGACACCAAAGTTGAGGCAAGCATGAATATTTTTGAGGCGATTTTTCTCGGGGTAGTTCAGGGCCTGACGGAATTCCTTCCCGTTTCCAGCAGTGGGCACCTGGTTCTGTTCAGACAGGTTTTCGGCATCCAGGATCCGCCCCTTTTGTTTGACACCATGGTTCACGTGGGAACGCTTGTCGGTGTTTTTGCTGTGCTGTGGAAAGACATCCTGGCCATCCTAAAAAAAATTGTCCAGCCGCTCACCCTTTACCTTATAATCGGCACCATCCCGGCGGTAGTTGCCGCATTGATCTTCAGGGACTGGCTTGAGATGGCCTTCAAAACTGGCAATTCCGTGGGTTTTGCCTTTCTTGGGACATCGGTACTGCTGACGGCGGCGGAACTGCTGTCGAAACGGGCCGCCAAACAGGGACTTAGAGAACCGGGAAAGATGAACTGGCTGGATGCGCTGGTCATCGGTCTCTGCCAGGCCATAGCTGTCATTCCGGGCATTTCCCGCTCCGGGGCGACCCTGTCCGGGGCCCTTTCCCGTGGACTTGATCGCAATTCCGCCGCCCGCTTTTCGTTTATGCTTTCAATCCCGATCATACTGGGGGCAGCACTCTTCCAGTTCATGGAGCTACTCAGGGGCGAAGAACCGGCAACGGTTGAGACGGCAGGCATGGGCATTGGGCCGTTGCCAATTGCCGTGGGAACCGTAGTTGCCGCAGTCGTGGGCTTTTTCGCCGTGCGGCTGATGTTGAAGATTGTAAGGGAAAGATCGCTCTGGGGCTTTGCCGTTTACACCGGGATTTTGGGTGTGCTGGTACTAATCGACCAGTTCCTGCTGAATTTGGTGTTTTAGTTACTTTGCCTCTCTAAAGACGTCAATGCGAGAACTGAACCGTTTTCTTGGAACGGCAACCCTCCGCAAAGCTACTTCACCAGGCCCAAATCTGCCATCGTCTTTTTCAACACCGCCTCGCTCACCTGTGAAAGCTTGCCCAAGGGCAGACGGGTAGGCCCACTGGGAAGGCCAAGCCATGCGGCGGCCTGCTTGACGGGAACGGGGTTGGTCTCGATGAAAACCGCCTTGATTAGTGGAAGCAACTCGAAGTGAATCTGTCGTGCCTTGCCGAAATCGCCCGCAAGGCAAGCCGAGGCAAGAGCCTTCACCTTCGCCGGCACGATGTTGGCGACAACGGAAATAACGCCGTCCCCGCCCAGGGCCGAAAGCGGAAGGGTCATTGCATCGTCACCGGACAGCACCGTGAAGATCTTGCCTTCCGCCCTGCGGGGGGCGGCAACCTCTCGCAGCACGTCCCCCATTTGGCCTATGTCGCCAGAGGCTTCCTTCACCCCAACGATATTGGGCAGGCGGGAAATCCTCTCCAGAAGCGAAGTCTGGATGTTCCGCCCGGTGCGGGAGGCGATATTGTACACGATGATCGGAATGCCGACAGCGGCGGCGGCTTCGAAATGTCGGAAAAGTCCCTCGTCGTTCGGTTTATTATAGTAGGGAGTTACGACCATTGCCGCATCTGCGCCCAGACGTTTGGCCCGCTCGGTGTACTTGACCATGTACCTGGTGTCGTTCGAACCCGTCCCTACGACAACGGGAACCCGCCCCTTGACGGCCTCCACCGCAACACCGACAAGCTTTTCCTCCTCGTCATCGACAAGGGTGGGCGTTTCCCCGGTGGTTCCCAGCGGAACAATGCCGTCAATGCCCTCGCCTACCTGAAACTCGATAAGGCGGCGAAACCCGTCATAATCAACCTCGCCAGAGTCCGTCATCGGTGTTATGAGCGCCGTAAAAGCGCCGCGAAATTCTGCCATTTAGTGCCTCCCACTTGAAACAGATAATGCAGTATAGTCCGAAACTGGGGACGGCCTCAAGCCACTGGCCATGTCAAAGGCAGGCAGCAACAACATGCGTTTCAACGCTGTACAAAAGATCTGCTTTTTGGATTTCAAACCCAATCATCCCAATTTTCAGCGTCCTCAAACCCTTCTGCCATCTTTTTCGGCACAGAATATCAGCCCGATGCTTGGGTTTTCGCTTGGTTTCTTAACGTTACGGTCAAGGACTTCTTTGAATATTGGTGAACAGGTCAATCACATTAGTAAGGTCATTTGAACACAAAAACGACCGTTTTTCAGGATCAGAGCCGTGTGTTGTTGCAGGCTATTTTGTAAATATATTTAATAGTCATATATTGATACTTTTGAGTTTCATGGGGTACTAGGGAACCGCTGATTACGTGGAAGTATTCAGCGGTTCCCTAGCTATCACTAATCGTTTCCGCCAATGTCACCATCGATGCCAGACTCGCCATCGATAGCGTATTCTTCCAGAACAACATCAGTTAAGAGACGTCCGCCGTCATTGCCTGGAGTACCTGTGGTACCGTCACTGGCAGAACCACCCTGACCGCGAGTGCCACCGTTACCGCGAACACCACCAGCACCAGGATTATTGCCACTGATCAGGCCTCCAGCTAGATAAAAAGAACCGCCACCAAAATTGTTCATTCCTCCATTACCGCCATTTCCTCCGTTGCCACCGCGGCCGCCGTTACCACCTCGACCAGTATTACCCAGGAAGCCGCCGCTTCCTCCATTACCGCCTGAACCACCTTGACCGCCTGTGCCGCCTTGACCACCAGTATTAACGGTGATTTCTCCACCGCGCATGACAAAACTGCCACCCTGACCTATGTTCACGCCGCCAGAACCACCCTGACCGCCGTTTGCACCAGCAGTACCATTTCCACCAGTGCCGCCAGTTGCAAACCATGTACTAGTGCTGCTACCGTTAGCACCATTGGTACCGGCAAAACCAGCACCTCCCATGCCTCCAGTATTCCTCTCGATTGTTCCGTCATACATGACAAACCTGCCGCCGTTGTTTACATTCACGCCACCGGCACCGCCTGTGCCAGAGCCAACAGAGCCAGTACCGCCAGTATTGCCAGTGATTATCCCACCGCGCATAACAAGTGTACCGCCGTTGTTAACATCCACGCCGCCAGCACTTCCGCCGCTACCAATATTACCGCTAATTCTTGATCCTGCATTCATTTCAAGAATGCCGCCGTTTATCCGTACCAAGGCGGCTGTGTTGCCACCCCTGCCTTGCAACGTTACATTGTTGCTCAACACAAGGGTAATGCCGCTGGGTATAGAAAAGAGGCTACCGTTGTTTATCGCACCTGATGCAAGGCTTACGGTAAGCCCTGTCCCGCTACCCATGAGAATAAGGGTAGCATTGCCAGCGTTACGTGGTATCAGCGACAATTGATCCTGGGCAAGCAATTCGCTACCACTCATCTGGATAATATAATTGCCGCCAGTTTGGGCAATGTTTCTCCACATGTTCAACCGATAGGCAAAGCTGTCGCCTTCCGCACCAATGAAATGATACAGTGGCGTGGGAATATACGGCAAATTCTGATAAAAATGATTGTAAAGATCTATGAATGACCCCGTGGCAGCTGGGCTGTTATCGAAAGGAAGGACGGACGAGAAGTCAAGTTGGTTAAAGGCACCAGTGGGAATCACCACAACTTCCATATCCAGCAAAGTTGTTCTGTCGCGGCTGGTCTCTACAACAAAAAACGTTTCCATCCTGGCATAAACCGCTATCCTGTAGAAGCCGTGGGGCCTGTTCCCATCGATATGGAAAGTAACCGATTCCCACCTGGACTGGTTGCGGATAGTTTCGTAATCGGTCTGAACCTCCCAGTGCGTGATGGTTTCCAGCCCCCTCCTTTCGCTTAGCGTGTAGGAGGTACTGACACTGGCATTAAACAACTTGGCTCTGACACCCACGCTTCCGCCCAAGGTAAGCGAATGTCCAGTTTCGTTCAGCACTCTTACCGTCTGGGCGTTCGTGGTTCTAACGTTTTGCCGTATCGATTCGCTACTTGTCTGGCCTACCGCCATGCTTAACGGCACACCAGTAAACCGGGTTGGCCTGCTAAGCTCTTCAATAAATGCATACTCAACAACCCCCGCCCGAATAACGTACCTATTCACAGTTCCGGTGGAGTAAGAGGCCATTATTAACGGAGTCCAGTCGAAACTGGGATCGGTCATGTTTTGGAGCGTAAGCGTGTCATATGGTTGCGGAATAGCCCTTAGCGGGGGGGAGGCGGCGATCTCTGGATCAGTTACGACACCCGAACCCGGCGGATCAACAGGCACGGCAGGGTTGGTACAGGCTGCCATTGAGAACCAGGCCAATACGACGACTACAATAACACTGAATAGTCTGAGTCTGTTTTCCATAAAGAAACTCCTTTCTGCAAAACCCGCTTGTAATTGGCGAGTGGCAAATAATTTTCCTTGCCTTGGTGGGCAGGAACCAGCTTCTAGGGGCAAGACGTTTGCACCCTTCTTCGTCATGGAATATATGCCAGCACCACCGACTGCTACATCAAAAGCACACAACGGGGAACTGGCAAGACTGTCAACCCAAAAAACTGGGCGGCCAATGATATTCCCTGCCCAACGGGCAAGGACCTATATAAAAAGGCAAGACGTTCCTGCCCGTTTACCAAAACCAGATGCGAGCGACGAGCCCTTCGGAACTGAGCCGAATAACTCAAGGACGCACAAGCCGGAAGCCAAGCGAAAAATTCCTATAACCGGAAGTGATGGAACTACGGCTCGCCGAAGTAGTGCCGATGACCTGGTGGTGCCAACATCCGCCGCGCGCTACGCGGCTATGGCCGACACAAGGCCCCTTGGGGTCGGTCTGCGCAAGCGCACTGTGGGGTTCCCACATGTCCCATACCCACTCCGACACGTTCCCGTGCATGTCGTGAAGTCAATTTCCCATTAAATCCTACACCTAATAAGAAGAAACTTGCGCACGTCCCATCTTTGGGGCAAACGCTTGGACAAAAGCCTTGTGTCGGCAGGGTGTAGACAGAGATTGTTTCCGAGCGGAAGCCGACACTTCCGTATCCGCAAGGGTGGAAACAGTCTCTGTCTTTTTTTGTCTCGCAATACCGGATGGAGCATGTTACGGCTGCCCATCCAGTTCCAGGTTTCCATAGACAAGAAAAAATTCCCGCCATGCGTGGGAAATGGCGAAGCTTTGCCCGAAAACAGGAGGGTTGAAATGACAGCAAAATTCACAGTTGGCGATCTGGTAACCGTAAACGATACTTACCTACGCGAAGGAAAGGCCTTTTTTGCCAGGGAACTAAAACACAAGAATTTCCTAGGCAAGATCGCCAAGGTCTACGAAAACACCCGTGACGAAAGGGACGGTCATGGCGACGTGTGGCAAAACTTCTACGAATTCAAAAACGGCTTGCAGATTTGCGAAAGGTTTTTGTCAAGGGCAACATGGACATGACTGAAATACCCATAGGCAAAGCCCTGATGGCAGTGGAACGGGACGGTGCGCTCCTATGCGAAGACTGCTTTTTCCACAACGCCCACCGCTGCTCCGAGGAGATGGCCTGCCGCCCCTGCTACAGGTCAGACGGCAAGGACGTGATTTTCAAACTTATCGACATAAACCAGGACACGGAAAGGGAGGAATAACGATGCTTTTGGGGCTGGTGATACTCGGCGCGATCATAGTGGCGGTCGGGATTGCGGTTGGAAAGTCGGGAAAGCCTGGCAGGGAAAACACCGGCTTTCCGGCGAGCAGAGAACACAAAAGAAGGTGACAAATGACGCAGGAAGATCTGGACGCAATCGCCAAACGGTTAGATGTAGCCCGTAAACTGAATAAGGGTAAAGACGGTTGCGAAAATAATTTGTGGCAATTTTACGAGCATGACGTTTCAGCGCTGCTTGCAAAGGTGAAACGCCTAAACCTCGAGTACGACGCTGTGGTTGCGGCGTTCAGTAAATATGCCTATGACAGCCGTACCTGGTACCTATGTGAATGGTGCAAACATAAAGACTGTTTTGATCCAGAGTCGGACGAAAACCACAAACCGCCTTGCGATGAGTGCCGCAGAGAGATGTGCGAAAACGGCTATGCCCCGTCCTGGGAATGGTGCGGCATGAAGGAGGCCGACAGTGATTGAGTTCAGGGGCAAGGCGAGCGATGGCGAATGGATTTTTTCACATGGAATATGGTACGGCGATAAATCTGGTGCTGATCTCTATAACGGGATGTTTTGGGGAAAAGTTGACCCTGAAACCGTCGGGCAGTTCACGGGCCTTCGTGACTGCAAGGGCGACAAGATTTTCGCCGGGGATATTGTCCGTTTCGGCGACGATATATACCAGATAGTTTTCGCGGATGCCTGTTTCTGGATTAACGATCCCCATAATCACTATTCCATGGAACTGCATACTACTATCGGGATGGGGCCGGACGTTATCCTCGGACAGTGCGGCGTGGAGGTGATCGGAAACATCCACGACGATCCTAACCTGCTACAGGCAAACGATGGCTAAAAGAAACACCCTCGACACCATGGGCAAGAGGCAGCTTATAAAAACCCTTGACGACGAATTCTCCATGTTTGTCCGCATGGAAGCGGCTGACGACAACGGCCACGTAACCTGCCCCACATGCGGAGGGGTTCACCTGTGGAACTCCGGGGACATACACTGCTCCCACTACTACGGCAGGGCCAATTTCAACGTGCGCTGGGACGAAAGGAACGTCATCGCCCAAT
>Ga0209755_10009917_pt1 | contig 10024 bp, 7 predicted proteins | sample TergutCo191P1_FD_187301 | JGI IMG/M metagenome (GOLD analysis project Ga0209755, IMG submission 187301) | Cornitermes sp. P1 segment gut microbial communities from Petit-Saut dam, French Guiana - Co191P1 (SPAdes) (version 2) | ecosystem: Host-associated > Arthropoda: Insects > Digestive system >...
CTTTTGAGAGATTTGCCTTGTTATTCGAAAAAACAAAACCTTTTTTACTTGCGAAACTACTTTTGTATATAGATTTATCGGATTCGACTTCAATGTAGACTGGGAGCAAATCATCAAATGTTTTCAATACCTCATCAGTTGTAAAGGAATTAGCATCTAACAATTTTCCTATAAATATAAAGGTCCCAACTTTCACTAGATCTTCCCCTATCTCTTCAACATTTTTAGTTTCCGTTCTTTTTTTGTTTTTACCTTGAAAAGCCCACATTTTATACCCACTGAATTTTTGTGGGTTGTTTGCTATAATTGTGTTCAGTTTTAAAATCTTGGGATATAACAAGCTAATGTTTTTTAGTGTTTGACTGAGGTCTAAAGAAAATGCAACACCGCACCTTAATTTATTTTTTCCATCAATTTTTTCAAATGCAATATTAAATTGCAATTCTGTTCGTCCGCCGTGATGAAATGCCCAATTTTGAGAGATCGTTTTGTCTGTAAAAATGGAAGATCCACTTTTTCGCTTTCCATCTTTTAATTCCTTACGAATATCTTGTAATTTTCCAATTTCATAATTGGACGAATCTTCATTTATTTTTTTTGCAATTTCTTTTATTGTTTTCATTTTTCTATGGTTTTGATGTTAATAATTCTACAAAGATACAAAAAAAACTCAAAACCTTATTTTTGAGTCAAAAGATCTTGCAAACGCTCAAAGTCAGAGTGCATTTGTTCCCATTTTTGCCCATTCCCTGAGATGTCCCTTGCATAAGTCAGTGTAAAACAAACGGTATTGTCTTCGTAGGTTTCCACTTTATACTCTCGCCAATTTCCGAGTTCTAAACAGTCTTTAATGTCGTTCATGTCGTTTAGCGACCAATTTCCTTCGTGCAGTTTCATCTCTATTGTTCTGTCGTTTCGATTCAGAACGAGCGATCTTTCTAATGATTCTTCCATGATTTTAGTTTTGTGATTGTTTTTGATACCGCAAAGATACAACCAGACCACGCCAAAAGATGACGTGGTTTAAATTTTTCTTTTTTTTGAGACTTCGCCATGTTTTGGCGTGGTCTCATCGTAATTTTGCAATTCGAAACTAAAAATTGTACGATTATGAAAAAGAAAAAACACACCGTAGAAGATTACGAAATCACGCCATTGACACCCAAAAAAGCAAAAATCAATCTGCTTGAAACGATTGAAAACATTGTTGAAATTGCAGAAAACACCGAGGATAAAGAAAAAACAGATGTGTTTAAATGTTCAAACACCCAAAAACTTCTTGAAAACATTGGCAAAGAGTTCGGCATCACAGCAAATCAAGCACTTTTATTTTCCGCTTTTGTTAATTTCCACGCAGATTCACGGATTCGAAATCGCGATTTGACCGGATTTTTGAAATGCAAAGACATCAAATTGCTTCGTATGGGAAACGATTTCGAAGCACTCCGAGAACGAGGCTTAATCAAAATTAGGTACGATAAGGAATATCCCACCTACAATGTTCCAAACGAAGTGATTCACGCTCTCAAAAACAATGAAATTTATGAATATATTCCGTCAATAATTCATGATTTGAAAGATTGGTTCGAGCGTGTATGCAATTTGATGGAAGAAAAAGAAAACGAATACATCACAATTTCTATTCTTCATAGTGAAACTCTTGATATGCTAACAAATTATCCGCAGTTTGAGTTTACAAAAAAATTGAAAAAACAAAAGTTGTCTGACTTCGATACGCAATTGTTCATTTATATCGCCCACGAATTAGTTTGTCATGATGATGAAGACGTTCGATACAGCCAACTTGATGATTTTTTCGAGTCCTACGAAAAACGTTGGTTGAAAGATTTCTTCAAAAAAAAACATACCGATTTGTTCGAAAAAAATCTCATCGAATTTGTTGCAGAGGATTCTATCGGAAAAGCAAAATCCGTACGGTTGACGAATTTCGCAAAGGAAAACCTTTTGGCTGAATTAGACTTCAAACCCAAACATAAGAAAGATTTTATTTTAGTCGAAGACATCATCGAAAAGTCTCTATTTTACAACGAAAAAGAACAAAAACAAGTTGGAGAATTACAAAAATTATTGTCGGAAGAAAATTTCAATTCCGTTTTGGAACGCATGAAAGAGCGTGGTATGATGCAAGGTTTTTCGTGTTTGTTTTACGGCGGTCCGGGAACTGGAAAAACCGAATCCGTTTTGCAGTTAGCCAAACAAACCGGACGAGCTGTATTTTTGGTGGATATTTCGAACACCAAAAGTTGTTGGTTTGGCGAGTCGGAAAAGAAAATCAAAGAGGTTTTTGATAAGTATCGAGCCTGTTTGAAACAGTACGACAAAGAGCCGATTCTACTTTTCAACGAGGCTGATGCCGTTTTCAGCAAACGAAAAGATGTGTCGAGTAGCAATGTTGCTCAAACCGAAAATGCCATTCAAAACATCATTTTGCAAGAAATGGAAACCTTGAAAGGCATTCTGATTGCAACTACAAACCTTACCGACAACTTGGATTCGGCGTTCGAACGCAGGTTTGTTTACAAAATCAAATTCGAAAAGCCGACTATTTTTGCCAAGCAAAAAATTTGGCAAAGCAAATTATCGTGGCTCAACGATGATGAAGGCTTGCGATTAGCCGAAAAGTTTGATTTTTCGGGTGGTGAAATCGACAACATTGTTCGCAAAAGCACCATCAACGAAGTGATTTTGGGCGATCGTCCGGAATTTTCTGAATTGGAAAAACTTTGCTTAGAAGAGCGGATTACTTCACGACCGAGTATTGGGTTTTAGACAGATTTTTCTAACAACCAATCGATAACATTCTTTCTTTGTATGCCCTCGATTACGGCGTTGTCGTAGTCGAGGGTCAAGAGGTATTTTGGATAACTGTCTTTTATCATTCTTAATGACGAAATTTCCCGTTCAAAGGTTTTTTCGTCATTAATGACGTAGGCAACTTGATAATACTCTCGTTCGTTATTGGCTTTCTGAACGATAAAATCAATCTCTTTGCCGTTATTTTTGCCAACAAAAACCTTTCCACCACGCCGTAAAAGCTCAAAATAGACAACATTTTCGAGTTTTCGACCTAAATCAGCTTCATATTTGTTGGTTTGAGTGATATTTTTCAATCCCAAATCAACCACATAGTATTTTTCGTTGGTCGATAACAATTCTTTGCCTTTAATATCATATCTTGGGACTGCGTATAAAATGTAGGCTTCCGTGAGATAACCGATTAACTTGATAACGGTATTATGTGAAATTTTTTTGTCCGAATCTTTATTCAGTTGTTCGGCGATATTGGTTGGCGATACCAAAGAGCCAACAGAATCAAATAAAAATTCAATAATTCGTTGTAAATTGTTAAGCTTTCGCAATTTATGTCGTTGAACGATGTCTTTTCCAATGACGGTATCATAAATGGCTTGTAAGTAGTCGTTCACTAATTCCGGGGCGTTTTTTGAAAGATTAACAGCTTCCGGAAACGACGAATTGTTGAGGTATTGTCGAAAAAGACGGTCGGTGTTCTTTTCTTCGGGAAAAGCGAGCGTGTATTCAGCGAAAGAAAACGGCAATAAGTTTATCGCAATATAGCGTCCGGTCAGTAAAGTAGCCAGTTCGCTCGACAGCATATAGGCGTTTGATCCGGTGATATAGAGGTCTATATTTTTTTTGACAAACAAACTATCGACAAGCCTTTCAAAACCGCTAATCAACTGCACTTCGTCAAGAAAAACATAATTTTTGGTGTTTGGATTTGTTTTTGATAAAATTTCGTCGTGAAGAGCTGTCCAATCGCTAAATTTGATGTTTTCTCGCTCCTCGAAGTTAAAAGAAATGATGTTTTCAGGTTTAATGCCGGATTTTATCAATTCATTGCGAAAAGCCTCTAAAAGCGTTGATTTTCCACAACGGCGAACGCCTGTGATTACCTTTATCAGGTCTTGATTTTTTAGCAGACGGAGTTTTTGCAGATATTGTTCTCTTGTTACCATAAAACAAAATTTTCTGCAAAGATACGACTTATTGACGAAAAATGCAAATTTTTAAGATTTTCGTCATTAAAGCTAAAGGTTTTTTCAAATATCGAGGATTGATGACGAAGCCATGCACTTCCTTTGGTTTTATCCACAAGTAGTAGGCTTGCAAAAAACTGTTAAGCCTTTTTTGAAGTTGTTTTAGGTGTTCTTCGGGGGCAGAAATAGGTCGCTCGCCACCTCTCTTTTTTTTGATGACGTATTGTTCATATGCCGGAATGTTAAGTCTTAATTATTTTTGACATCATAATGTTTGATACAACGACTCATTATATTAAAAGGGTGTTTCTGATTCTTCAAGTTCCTTCAATCTACCGGATGAGAATGTAAAATCACCACAATCCGATTCTTCCACATTATTGTTTTTTTTTGGTGGAAACATTATTGAAGGAGGTATGGGTTCATCATAGGAAATGTTTTGAAAAAGAGCAAATTCACGGATAAATTTCAGTTGAAATCGTCCGGTTGGTCCGGTTCTGTTTTTCTCTACAAGAATATCTGCTATGCCTTGTGTGCTGTTTCCGCATTCATCTTCGCTTATACCGTAATACTCCGGGCGGTAAATAAACAGAACCTTGTCGGCATCTTGCTCAATAGCACCGCTTTCTCTCAAGTCGGAAAGTTGTGGTTTTTTGGAATAACCTCTCGTCTCTAAAGCTCGGCTCAATTGACTCGAAACAATCACACAAACATTGTGTTCTTTTGCCAAATTTTTTAGTTCTCGGCAAATATAGCCTATTTCCGAATCGCGATTGATTCGTCGATTATGGTGACTAATCAATTGCAAATAATCGATAATTATCACCCGTATTCCATTTTCTTTGACTTGTTTTTTGCATTGTGTTTTCAGTGCCGTAATCTGAGATGAACAACTATCGTGTATAAATAATTGGTGATTTGCAAGTTCTTTGATTTTTTCAAAGAGTTGATTTTTTTCACAATCTTGGAGATCTCGTTCTTTCATTTTCTGTATTCGAACTCCGGCTTGAGCCGACAAAAGTCGCTTGCTTAATTCTTGTGCCGACATTTCAAATGTAATATAAAGCACGGGATTTGTTTCCGAGACATTTTGTGCCAAGCTTAGAAGAAATGATGTTTTGCCCATTGCCGGTCGTCCGCCAATCACAATAAACTCGCCGGGATAAAAATTGCAAAATCTTTCTAAAGCGACAAAGCCTGTTTTTATAACGATATCCGACTCTGCTTCGTTAGTGATTTCATCCATTGTTTCTGTAGCAAGTTCGGCGATGCTTTTTGCATCTGTTTTGGCGAAATCATGCACATCTTTTTCGTAAAGCAATTGTTTTAAGAGAACGGCAATCTCATTGTCGTCCGCTTCAGGATTGCGTTTGATGATGTTTTCGATTTTTTGTTGTAGGTTCATTATGGTAATTATTTTTGATTTCGTTTTGCAAAGATACAACAAGACCACGCCAAAAGATGGCGTGATCAAAAAACTTATAAAGAGCCAATCTTATTTATTCAAGATTTGTTCTTTTTTTTTATTAAGAATAATGCTATCGAGTACAAAATCGGCAAGCTCTTCTTCTGATTGCTCATATAGCTTGCAAATTAAATCTTGCATTTTTTCTCGTGTTATATTATCGGGGATGTCATCAAAGTAGTTTAATAAGTATTTCTTATTTTCTAATAAATACTCGAAATTTTCATCCATGCAGGAAAATAATATACGGTCATTACATATATTTGTTGCAAAATCATCGGCAATGCAATATGCTCCATTATGAATCCCTTGTGCTAACATTTTTTCCATTGCGTATGCAAATTTGTCACAGTATAGTTCTGCATATTGGCCACTTGCGTTTTGATCAGCATAATGATGTGCATATATTTCACTTTCCCCTTTTTCTATTAATTTTTTGTAACAATCTGAGTAATTTTTTGCAAATTCGATTGGTTTTTCCGACAAATAATCATCGGTAAATATTGACACAAAATATCTTTCGAAATGTTTATCTTCTCCAAATGCTTTGCTCTGAATTTTGATTTCTCGGTTGGCTAACTCTCTATCTTTTTTTGCTAATTCATAATATGCATCACGAATGGCATCGCCATAGTCTTCTTCGCCATCATAAAGAATGCCGGATATAATTAATGAAGCCCATTCTTCAGAATGTCCGGAATTAATTTCCTCCATAAAGTGCTTAATCCTTTCTAATGTCAGCCATGAAGCATCGTTTTTGGCTTCGTTTAAATATTTGAGGTCATCCTCACTACCATCAGTCTTTACATTTCCAACGAATTCATTATAGATTTCGAAATACTCATCTTTAAATTTTTGCAAGAATTGATCCGCGCATCCTGCTCCTTTAAACATTATTTCTAATTTGTTTTCGGAGTGGGGTTGTATTTTTGTTGTCATAGTTATCGTTCGTTTAATTTATAAATTTTCTGCTGTGACAATACTTATTCTTCGTCAATGGCTTCTTCAAAGAAATCTTCATCTGTCGGTTGAATATCGTTACTTATTGCCAATATTTTTTTAAGTTCTTCTTTCAGTTTAGTTTTACGTTTTTCAAAAAAAGCCATAAAGTTTTTTAGCTCTAAGCTTTCCTCTTCTGGAATAAAATTACTGAATTTGAAATGCTCTTGTGCCGATTTTTCTTTGAATTTTTTAGGAAGCCAATCTATAAATGTTGTATCATTTTTTGATTCATTTTGCCTACCTTCCATTAGCTGAAGATTGGGAACCATATCTTTTAACTTTGACCACTCTTCCCGCTCTTCTTTTGATAGTCCTATTGCATCGAAATTAGTTGCTGAAAATTTAGATGCCGGATGAATATGATCTTGATGAAATTGAACCTCCTTGTATTTTAGATTGGGATAAAGCAATGAAAGTACAAAGAACGAGTAAGCCCCTTTTGTGTGTGTCATAAACTCGTCTAATTCTTTTTCAGTTATGTACAATGATTTTCTCGCTGGCAATTCTAATTTCAAAAGCTCATCAAATGAAAAAGAAGAATTTTTAAGACCGTAAACACCTTCTTTCTTTTCTCTAAGCGAACTTCTAAGAGATGTTATTAACCGTTCTTGTGCACTACCATAGATTCTATTTAGTAATGCATGAATGAGATATTTTTTTATCTCTAGCTTAGTTACATCATCAACAACTCCCTTTTTGTGTATGTAGTAAGCTATAATTATCGTTGCATTTTGTGAAGTTAAAAGACTTTGGTTAAATCCGTATTCAACGAGAAGGTCTACTGTTTTTTCTATTGCTCTTGCAATATTTTCCCATTCATCCTTTATTTTTTGAACGTTTTCAGATTTGAAAGAATTGACCTTATAAATAACAGGAACGTCTGTCAGCACCAAACAAGAACGCATTAAAAATTCATTTGAAAACCCAAACCCATCTCCTTTGGCATTTATCTTTTTTAGTAGATCCTCTATTTTTTCTCTTCCGTCATCCCAAGTTGCGACAATTGTTGAAAACAATAAATCTGTTTTACTTAACGCTGTCCCTCCGCTATTCACTCTTACAAAAATTTTTAAAATGTCTTCTAATTCATTTTTTTTAACTTCAAAATAGTTAATTAGCTCTTTTTTACATATTCTATCATGCAAGTCACGAAATGCTTTCACTACAAATCTCTTTTTTTCGTTGAGATTAGTTTTTTGGATTTCGTTTCTACATTTTTCTACACAACCATCAAAAATAACGGTATCTAATTCCGGATCACTGCTCCATTTCAAAATTTCTCCAACTTTGAACCAATACATGCTATCTTCGATAATTTTCTCTCCATCATTTTCTTCTAACTGCTTCCTTTTTCTTGAAATCCAATTTATACTATCCTCTTCAGTTAAAAATTTGAATTCAAAATTTGTATCTTCAACAATTTCAATTTCATTATTAATGGAATTAACACGATATGGTAGCGACAGAAGATTTAGATATAGTCGTGTTTTAGGGTAAGCATTAGGATTTGACTTATGTCTATAAGGCTCCTTTTCTGTGTGTGTCCCCTGAAGGGCGATGTACATAGAACTAAGTCGCTGTTGTCCATCAAGAACGCCAGTGATTTCCGGATTAAGAAAATGCCCATCTTTTCTCTTGTTGTAAGGGTTTCGTTGGTCGTACTCCTTCAGAAATTCATAAAACACGTAGCCATCTGCAACATCTTTTTTTAAGTTCCAAAAAAGAAATGTACCAATCGGATATTCTTTCATTAGGGAGTCAAAAAGTAGTTCTATTTGATATTTTCCCCAAACAAACTTGCGTTGCAAAGCTGGTAAATAAACTTTACTCGCTTCAATGTCTTTCATAATCTCTAAAATGCTTTTGCGATTATACCCCATAATTCTATTGTTTTACGTCCGCTTCTTCACGGACTTTAATTTATAGTTTATTTGTCTACGCCAACCCTATTTGATAATTAGCAATGCTGATTTGATTCAAATCAGAATTTGGGTAGATATTTCCAACATCCTCTAATATTATGAAAGTAATTATTATCTGAATTGAGACAAGGGGCCAAAGGTTTGTTTTTAAAACATCAGGACCCATGTGCCTAAAATCACTAATGTTGATGTTGTATTTTTCAACATCTGATTCTTCGATAAAAAATTTGATATTTATCGGACTCCCGTTTCCAACGCATAAAACATTGTTTTCTGTTTTCGAAAAAGCCTCAAAATGGATCACATTCCCAGTTGGATTGGCTCTTTTTATCGGGTCTGTACAACAATTTAATAAATAAATCAAATAATTTTCATCGACAATAATGCCATTGTTTTTGATAAATGTTTTTGACTCAAATAGTTTTTTCAACGCCAAAATACGTCGTTTCAAATCTCTGTTACAATAAGGGGTCGCTTCATAGACATCAAATTCAACAATATCTCCGTCAACATCAAGTGTTACACTTGGAAAAACGCCTTGTTTATAAATTTCAAGAAGTTCTTTTGAGTCAAATTCGAGCTTTTCAATTTCTCTACCACCAAATTCGGATTTTGGTGTTAAAATTACTTTAATCTCCATAATTTTCTTATTTCACGTCCGCTCCTTAACAGACTTTAATTCATAATTTTCTACAAAGATACAAAAAAAATCCGATTTTTATGGTTTTCCTTTATATTCCATACTTTTCTTTAATCATTTGCTCATGTTTGAGATGCCATGTCGAATATTCAGCAAGGAATTCGTCAGGAAAATATGCTTTCAAATAAGCCGTTTGGTAGGCGATGAGTGTGTAACAAACTGCGTGAGATTTGTTAAATCTGTAGTCCGCAAATGCTTTCAAATCTTTCCAAATTTTTTGAGCAATTTTTTCATTGTGTCCGTTGGCTTTACAGCCGGCAATAAATTTTAATCGCATTTTTTTAAGAACAGAATCCTGCTTTTTACCAAGTGCTATACGCAATGTGTCGGACTCGGCAGGAGTAAAACTCGCCAATTTCTGTACAAACAACATCGCTTGTTCCTGATAAACAACGATGCCGTAAGTTTCTTTCAAAATGCTTTCCATTTCCGGCAAATCGTAAAAAATCGGCTCTTTGCTGTGTTTGCGATTAATAAAAGAAGGAATGTATACCATCGATCCGGGACGATACATTGCGTTCATAGCAACCAAATCCTCAAAACAATCAGGCTTCAGTTTTTTCAACCATTTTTGCATGCCGTCGTATTCAAACTGAAAAATGCCTTCTGTTTCGCCTTTGGCAAAAAGTTCGAGTGTTTTTGCATCATCAAGCGGAATGGCGTTTATATCAAGAGCTATATTGTGATTTCCCTTGATACATTTGAGCGTGTTGCTGATAATACGGAGTGCATCCAGACCCAAAAAATCCAAACGCATCATACCCATATCGGCGAGTGTTTTTGCGTCATACTCTGTAACAAGAACATCAGATCCGAGCGACGCATCGTACATTGTTTTGACAGGTGTATATTTGCTAATATCGTCAGGGCTGATAATGATGCCACAGGCGTGCATTCCTAATTGTCCATTATTACT
>Ga0209755_10009918_pt1 | contig 10024 bp, 3 predicted proteins | sample TergutCo191P1_FD_187301 | JGI IMG/M metagenome (GOLD analysis project Ga0209755, IMG submission 187301) | Cornitermes sp. P1 segment gut microbial communities from Petit-Saut dam, French Guiana - Co191P1 (SPAdes) (version 2) | ecosystem: Host-associated > Arthropoda: Insects > Digestive system >...
AACAATCAGATGTTTATTATTAACTTCTGTCTCAACATGTTCTCCTGAAGATGGGCATAATGATGCCCGAAGCATGTTGAGACAGAAGTTAATAATAAACATCTAATTGTTGCATCTTGTTGGTCTTCTTTCTTCATATTTTACTCTTTTCGAAATTAACATTGCTTGACGAAATGTGCTTCAGGTATTTTAGTTCGCGCCTGATGCGGTGCAGAGTCGCGCAGGTGGGCAAGCAATCTTCTGCCTTTTGTCCTTCCCCAATAGTCATTACTTTGTTCACAGTAACCCGTCACTAGTCCTTGTCCACAACCACATGAATCCACTCCAGTTATTAGGATCGACTTAAATCTGGTATTATCCTGTGACACACGCTAAGGTCCAGCGGGCTACCAAATTTTAATTTCTATTATCAGTTGAACGAAGTTCTTTTTATGATTTGTATTTGTCACAGAACAGGAATTAATCAGTTTGATATTAACGTGAATATAGTGTAGTTGAAACCTCGAGCTTCCTTTTTAGGTGACCCAGAATTCAGATGTTAAAGTGGCTGTCAGGGTGATTTCTGTGGTTGTAATGTTGGACTAGTATGTTTACATAGGCAGCAAAAACTGTATGTACTTAACTCAGCGTGCTTGTGTCCTAATATCTGCCAAATGTAATGAAGGAGATGGCCCGGTATTCATTGCACTTTGATCCTTTGCCAAATCGTCGTTTTTTCCGTAAAGCATCTGCCCTCGGATAGGTAATTTTGGAAAAGTACAGAACAGCGGCAGACACTGACCAGCATAATGCCGCAGTATTAAACACGTCTGTTGAATTTCCTCAGAGACACAGGCCTTTGATGTTAGCAGAAGCATGGCAGAAAGTAGAAGTGGAGTTGTTTGCACTCCCTCCACTTTCACATTGAAGAGGTACTCGGTTTATATTTGAATCCGATGACCGGCTGCACTGACAGATGCTCCTATATGCGTAGTGATTCACAATGTTCAACTCTTCTGGCCACATTTCATTCGACTCTCTATAAACTAGTCTTCATTGGCTTGTCAAACAAGCAGGTACTAAACGTCCACGGGACTAAATCTGAAGTTCAACAGACGTGTCAGCTGTAGAGCAAGTGCGGTGTCGATTTGTGTAGTTTACTTTTAAATTTAGTGCAGATTGTTGTGTTTGTAAATCACAGTTGCTTGTGTTGTCTGTCGTAAGTTTTTTCCCCTTGTTTAGATAGAAGAATTTAAAGTAAATTATAACTACCTGTTCCTTTTAAAGCTAATCGCTGCTGGCGCTAAAAGTGTTATGCCCCTAAAGTAATTTGTACGTGGCGAAATTATTCTAGGCCTACTTGTTGTACTTATAACGTCTCGTAGTAACTAAAAAATTCGCCACGTATTGAACGGGCTGCAAGGTGTGATGTTTTATGGTTAGTTTTTTTCATCGAGCTGATTTCACTTTCTGGGTTTACTCGGTTCGCTCAGAAATTGCATATGAATTCTGGGAATGCACCTTGCATCCCCTTCATGCAGAATTCGAATAATAATTTCTCCATTTGACAAAGTAAAGTCCCCATACACGACTTTCAGGCAAATGGAACTATAGATTCTCGGCCTGACCGTTTACCCCTGGGGAAAAGGGCACCGGTATCCATTCATTAGGTGGATGAATGAGTCCAGAAACTGTCTGGAAACGTCTGAGAGGGGACGAATCTCTTGTCCCTGCCGGAAATCGAACCACAATTCCTCGGTCTACCAACCCATAATCTAGTCATTATAACATCTACCTTGTCTCACTCACCTGTAAAATAATGCTGGAACCAATTAACTAACCAGCTCATTCATTATTCACAGTGTGAACTTTCTGAAACTGGTTGACGTAGCTCAGTGGTTCGTTGATTAAGGTACGAACGGCACCGTTTATTGTGTACGATGCAGGCTTGTGACCACACGGCGTTCTTGTTCTTTCCGTATTGGCCACCTAGTTTTAACCGTTTAAGGACGAGACGTATTTGTGTTATGTAAGGGCTCAGTGCATACCGCGCAGTAAACACTCTCCACTTCGGTTATAAAAACCGATCTGTTAATGATGTATAAGGCAAGATTTACTGTTTGTTCGGAGAGCCATACACAACACATAAAAGCAATATAATCGCCATGCAGTATTTTTGAATGTTAAAACTGGTGGTACGTAAAGTAACCGGTAGACTTTAAAAGGTTAACGTGCTGCTAGACACAGTCTAAGCACAGTATTGTCCTGACCGTTACAGTATAAAGGTATTTGTATAAGGCACAAAGTAGTTTTGTTGACTTCAAAGCTTCGCCATCCCTGAATAATACAAATAGCTTCAGAGGAAAAACACCTGTTAACGGTGAGCGACACTGTAAGTAATAGATAATTTGTGAGACAATAAACTGGAATTGTTTCTATTGCAGTGTAGAATGCGGTGAATATTTGTTGCAGTGTAAATTTCGGAAGTATTTGTATCATGAACCAACAAATGCACAATTGTTCAACAGTTTATCATGCTGCTCTTTATTACACTGCCCCTACATGTTTCGACGCTATTGTCTCATCTCCAGGGGGCTTGTAGTCAGTACCTGCTAAGTTACATAAGTACGTGAATACAGTATTGGTAATTCATTTTAAAATTTTACGTACGTTTTGTTGTCAATATTTAAAATTATTAAAAATGTTAAAACTGCCCTAGCTATAATAAAGTTATTTTGTCGTGGAATTCTTAGTTTTAAAATGTATCACAAATACTGCATTCACACACTTACGTAACCTAGCAGGTACTGACTAGGAGCTCCCCGAAGATGACGCAGTAACGCCGAAACAAGTAGAGCAGTGTCATAAAGAGCACTGTAATAAATTGTTGATCAATTGTGCATTTGTTGGTTCATTATACAAATAATAAAGATGCACAGCACAAATTAAAAAAAAAATCGGACGTATATTTACGGAAAAGAAACATTGCTTCGGAAGGTAAGAAAGTAAGCTGTGTTCGAAATTATGATTAGCATTAACGTCTGTTGTTTAAAGTTAGTGTCTGACTGCCGTACAAATACGACGGCTGTACATGGCAGTACATTTCTAAAATTTTACACGCATTTGTACTGATTTTAGTTGTAACGGAATTCTAGTTCTATCAGGTATTCGTAGTCGGGCATTGCAGTGGCATTGGGATAACTTTTGCAACTGTTTGCACCCCCATTTAAGTCATAACACGATTCTTGTTCATTATTGTAAAGTATTTGTATAGTGTACCGTTATATTGGAAAATTGCGAGGTATCGAAGTGGAACTGTATGCTCTCTTCTGAGCTGTCGATAATCCCCCAGTCGCCTAAGGCATTTATTGCGTTTTAAAGCCTGAAAGTTCATCACCTGCTCCTGAATATCAGGCGGTTGTGGTGTCTAGTTCACATCTTCGCAATCGGGTTAACTCGTCTCTGTCACCGAGGTGTCCACAGTTATCCCATTCTTCAAGGTTTTCGAACAAGGATGTTTTTTGTTTTAATTTTTTGTTTCTTACGTGTGTCCTTCACGTTCTGGCGTCCTAAGCCTTGTAGAATCTGAGAGCGGGTTAGGTATCCAGCTAGTGTTCGATGTGGAGCAATTACGGTGCTGGAGTGTTCGCCCTTCTTTAACCTTTAGGCGCCGGAATTATTTTTTCAATTTTAGCACACCCTGTATATAAAATGTGAATAATACAGGAACCAAATTAGAATTATGAAACAAACTGCATTTTGAAGAGGAAAAAACGGAGAGTGTATATCATGTTTAAACTATTCAGTACCTAAATTTGTTGAATAAATATATAAAATGCAACTTTAGAGGTTAGCGGTGCTGTACGACCCCTATAAGGGTCAAAGGGTTAATGGTGTGCACATTGCCTCGCGAAATTGAAGACGTCTGTTGTTGCAAATGCCACTGACATATCTTGCGAGTGGTTCGTATTAAATTCCAGTAGTCATTCCGTGCTTGACTCGTCGCTCCAAACATGCAAGGCATTTATACATGAACATGGGGAGGGGATAAAAAACTGTAAGGTGTTCCGCTGGGAAGTTTCATGCGCGTGCGTACATTTGCAGTCCGTAGTCGAGTAATGATGTGCGTCGTGGTCATCAGACTGAGCATGCCAGTGTTGATGAAGATGTTCGTGACACGATGGCAGATCACTTAAGAAGCTTCGTAGCTATTGAAGAGAACACTTCTGTTACAAGCGTGAGTTTCGTACTGACTTTGTTTAACTTTGATCCTACTTCACAATTTTTTGTTTGTTGTTTGTTCTGCTTTAGTGTGTTACCCGTTGTGGTACTTTATGACCTCGGTTATTATACCTCTGAATTTATTCTGACACTCGTTTGATAAATTCCGTGCAGCTACAATATCTTGTTTATTACAGTTTACATGCCTGCTGTTTAGCGAATTCTGTGTTTTCTCCCTCTAGCTTTGGGTGTTCATACTGCTTCATCGCTTTGTGTTTTTGTGTTCTGGATGTTATTTCTTCGGGTACAAGAGGAATTACTTAGTGCCTTACATCCATTGATAAATGTCTTGGATCGCATAATTGGGTTTGGGACTCTATCCGCACTATGGAGTCGTGTAGGGAAGTAGAGCTATAGCTGCATTCATTTTTTACCTTTGCATTAAATTGAGGTGAGTGGTTAGCTTCACGCCCCGGTCGCTTTACCCCCGGAAAAGAACCCCGGTACTCACTGTGTAGGAGGCCGGGTGGGCCCGAAAACCCGCCTTCTGCGCGATTTGGAGAAGAGAGACATGTAGTTACCCTACCGGGATTCGAAATTCAGGTTGTCGAGCCCGTGGCCTAGTCGTTCTATTGACTCAACTGTCACAGCTCAGGTGGAATTTAACATTTCGTAACCACTTTGGTGAACATTGACCCATTAAGCTTCAGTCTTAAAACAGAGGACACGAATTTGAAACTTAGGGCGTTCAAGATTGTAGAATACGAAATGCTACTTTGTTAACAATTAGCACGTATTAATGGACCGTTTAAATGCGCGGACTTTCTCGAATAAATTGAAGTTTACCTGACGGGTTCTTGTCAACGCAATTATGAAGCTTCGGGTACAATAAATGTAGGGGATTTTCGTGACTAGCAGAGCTACAGTTAGCGTCTCAGCAAAAAGAGTGGTTAATGGAGTTAGAAACAGTGATATTTTTTCTTTTAGAGATTTATTGAAGTTTTGTTTGCCGTTCATATAAAACAGCCGGTACCCTGAAATCAAACCAACCTCAGGACACTTGTTAGCTTGGACTGTCAATGCCAAGTTTAATCTAAATTCATGGCATAGTTATGGAAATTAAATATCTTGACGTACACGCGTGATCCCTCCATTATATGTTATTTTTATGCTTCTTTAGCGGAGAAGTGAGGTATTTTTTATGTTTTGCTGACCGTGCATCTCAGCGCATCTTAGTAATTAACCAACTTAATGCACAAAATTTTGTTTTACGATAAGTTTATTTCATGCCTCTACATATTTCGAGGACCATGTGCTCATCATCAGAAGTTCAAAATTGTATTACACAGCCTCTGGTATCATAACGCCTATAGGTGTGATGATACCAGAGGCTGTGCAATACAATTTTGACCAGCTGATGATGAGTACATGGTGCTCGAAACGTGTAGAGGCATGAAATAAACTTATTGTAAAACAAAATTTTGTTCGTCGAGTTGGTTAATTAGTAAGATAAAAAAAAAGTGAGGTATGTTTGTGGCCGACACTTTAACATGTCCTTGGCTAACCCCTGTTTGGGCGCCCAGGTATACAGCTAGCGGCAGAATATTTTCGGGGCGGTACTTTTCATCTTCAAGGAGAGTAATCTCTAAGAATGAATAAACTTCATGGAATGTAAATACACTCAGACCACTTTAAGTTTATTTGTATTGCATGCTAGAGTCTCGTCGTTTTCTCTTAACGTGAACCACATCACACAGGGCGATCTTGTTGTGTTGGTTTCAGTGCTGTCGGTACGTGCTTGTACGTCCCGAGTAAGTGTAATATTCATTTCTCTTCTGTGCCTTGTGTTCTCCATATCTGTCTCATTTCACACTCTTTGATTTTTTTCACCCTAACAATTTTTGGTGATCAGCACAACCTGTGAAGCACCATATCATGTAGTTCCCTCCGGCCTGCCGGTACGCCCTTTCTTGTAGGTCTGAATATTATCACTACCCTTTTCTCATTCTCCCTCAGTTTGGGTTCTTCCCGTAGGGTGAGGTACCCAGGTTTCTCCCACAAGTATAAACTACCATTAATATGCTCTGTTTGTACTGCAGTTTGTTTCGTGTATTTAACCCTTTGACGCCTACCGATCACTATAGTGGTCGTACCGCACCGCTAACCTCTAAACATTGCATTTTATATATTTATTCAACAAATATAGGTACTGAATATTTTAAAAATGGTATATACTCTCCGTTTTTTTTCTCTTCAAAATGCAGTTTGTTTCATAATTCTAACGCATTTGGTTCCTGTTTTATTCACATTTTATATACAGGTGTGCTAAAATTTAAAAAAAATATTCCGGCGCCAAAAGGTTAACTACAATTGACTGGTGTATATAACAATTTTGAAGTAATCAACAACGAGTATAGGTTTTCCTAAGCTTTGTAGTGGGACCTAATTTCACATATTTAGATTAAGTGTTGCTCCAACCGGACACGTTCCTGCGTCCGCCGTACTGGTAATACCGAGATTGAGAAGTTAGAAGTAAGACTGCCTTGGCTTCTGAATATAACTTCTGCACCAAAGTTTGTGAAAATCGTTCGCGTAATTTGTAAGTTTAAAATATGAAACGCATGCGTCCGCGGCATGGTGATATCATAAGCATGTGTTACTCCCTTATGACAGGTCAGAAGTTTAGAGTATGGAAAGCAAGGAAGTTGCAAAATTAGATATGTCCGCCGGTAACCAGTTGTAGTTGAACCCTTCCGACACCTTGGGCTCCGTTTAAGAGAGTTTGATAAGTAGTGTGTTTGAGAAGTCCCTAACCTGTGTATACTCTGCAAATCGTATGGAAAACCATGAATTGCATTTAACGAAGGAAGTGAGAGGTATGAGTGTAATTTAAAAGGAAAGGAAAAGAGAAAAAGATGGGATTCAGTTATTTGTTGAAAGAAGTTTCAGGTTTCTGGGCCGCATTGTATCATCGGTGAGCTATGTGGACATCGTTGGGATATTCGTATAAACCTGTGTTGTACTGCTTGTACCAATTTTCTGGTTTGCTGTCTCAGTAGTGTATCTAAGATAAATGTTACATTATTCTTGTGTCTAGTACTGAATAGTCTGTCCATTATATTTCCCAGTCAAAATTTTGTTTACCTTTCCTGTGTTCCCTCGGTATGGTGTTCTGCGAAATTTGCGAATCCAGGAAACTCTTACTTCAGTTTCGGAGACCCCGTCAGCTTCTGATTCGTTTGTTGCACGTTTTTTTCCCAGGCACCGTTGTATATTACGTGCGCACCCGATCGTAACCATTAACCCTTTGGCCCTGGAGCTGGACATTTACAGTTTAGCACACCATTTATGTAAAATGTGAATATTTTATGAACCGATAAGGTTAACATTAGGAAATGCACAACATTTTGTGGAGGAATAAACGAAGATGGTAAGAGAAAGTCTAAAAAAATAATTAAACATATTTGTTAACTAAATATATAAAAAGCGTACTCTGGAGAGTAGCGGTACGCCTGTCCTATATATAGGACGCATGGTGCCTAAAGGTTAAGGGAGTTGCGTTTCGAAATCTCATACATTCGCTGCAAATTTGAGGCTGCAATTGATGACGCACTGTCGTCATTTCTGAGTGGCGCTGATACCTGTACCGCAGCTGTCAACTGTTTGTAATCCCTTACAGCGAGGACGTAATACGGGGGGAAAAAAAGGCATGTAGTGACTGCTGTTCATAAATAAAAGCTAAATGACGTGACTGTGTGGGGCATGAGCCACGAATAGCACGCATCTCATAAAGTGTGTCCTTACACGCAACCTGCCTCCATTAGCTGCGCTAGCGCTGCCGAGAAATGTTCGTCGCCGGGCAAAGGCGTTTGAGCTTCCAGGATGAGTAGCGTTCACACGGTAGTGATAACTTGCGTCTTAAGACGAAGTGCGTTGAATGTTGCAGGTGCCATTCTTGTGTTAGTCAGGTCACGCAGTTTCGATTTGAAGATGCAGAATATCCGTGCTTGGTATCAGTTCCTCTTAAATACGTAATTAATAGACCCTGTATTGAAATTACAGCGTTCTTGCGCACTGTCCTAAATAATCGCGCCGAACACATTACTTCATGAAGAACAGATAGTCACACATTTAATCAAGAAATTCCCCGACTTTTATGAAAACCAAAGTACCTTACCGTATTTACAGAATCCTGTTACTGGTTCCTGTACTGACCCAATTGACTGTAATCGGTAATACCCGTATAATCTGTTTAAGATTTTCTCCATTCACGCGTAGGTTTGCAAAGTGGGTTTCTTCCGTTCAGATTGTTTCACCAAAGCTTTGTATTGATAGCTGTTGTTGGCGTGCTATGTGACCCACCTATCTCACATTCCACTTTATATATGTTCTCAGTATGCAGGTTTGTACATCAAACCTGTAGGTCCAAATGTTTTTCTTGTCACTCCGTGTGTGAACCACCAGCAGTCTGTGTTGTTTTTACGTCACGTTGCACCAACTAGCAGGCATGAAATGTTTCTCTGTTAAGTGTATTTCAGCATAGTAAAACATATAAACCTAAACAGCGGAAGGTCTTTTCAACGAAAATTCTCCCATGTTGAGAATGTCTGTCCTAGAAAATGAGAAAATAAATGTAGGGCTACGGCGAACGTGTAACGTGGAAACGCTGAGGAACAACGAGAGTTTTGAGGGTAGTTTGCTTGAATATATGCTTGTATTGCCTCGTGATCACATAACTATATCGTGTTTTGCTTGTTCAAACTTACGTGACAAAACAAATTCATTGATATTTATTTATTGCCTTATTCCCCTTTTCTCCCTCTTTTTTTTTTCTTATTTCCTTACACCTGACGAATGGCGAGATGCGAAGCATTATTCTCTTCTATATGGTGTATTTTAGACATTGTTACAGTTTTAGTATATTACCATATGCGTGTAACGTATTTCATTTGCAAAGCGGTATTTCAGTACGTGTCCGTCGGCAGTCACTTGTCATATCTAATGATACCATTTTTTTTAATTCACAGGTAAGGCTGAATGGTAATTTCCTGCATCACTCCCATTTGCAAATCTGATTTTGGAAACTGGGTACGTACAGAATTATAGTTTGTTATAATTGAGAGTAAAGGAACTGTCGGATGAATGAGAGAGTGAGTGAGTTGGTAAATAAGTAGGATTATATTACAGTTTTAGCCTGTTTAAGATTACTGAGACCAGACATTGCGAGACGCCGAGGCTCTGAAAGCGAACGAACGTAGCTATATAATGAACTTGCTCCGACTACTTACTAACAGACAGTACGCTGTTGGATGTCCAGCTGGGTGTGTCCCCGAAATTTTTTCTGACATAGCTGAAAGAGAAAAAGCCCCAACGTCCTTGAGCGGGCTCTTAGTCTATGTCTTGGCGTCTTATAACCAATTATTTTCGTGAAGATGGGCGCAGTAAGTTCGTTGGAAACGTCAGTATCTTTCATAGCATACGAAGTCACATTCTAGATGACAGCACTCTTCAGTCAGTTATTTCATTCAGGTCTTCTGGGATCAGACGTTGTGTCGTTGGGAACCCGATGCCACAGAAGTCACCAGCAGCACAGCTATGACAACCACAAAACTCGAGTTTCTGCCAAAGTGATTGCCTGGTGTCTCATGACAGCTGTCTTTGATGTTGGTGTCCTTGACATGTAGTGTTTTGCTTCAGATTTAATGGATGGTTTTTAATGTCCCTCGGGTAATGAGAGCTTTGTCTGTGTGTGTGTGTGTGTGTGTGTGTGTGTGGGAGTGTGGTGCATGGCCTGCGGTGTCATGAATGTGACAGCAGAGTCAAG
>Ga0209755_10009919_pt1 | contig 10023 bp, 6 predicted proteins | sample TergutCo191P1_FD_187301 | JGI IMG/M metagenome (GOLD analysis project Ga0209755, IMG submission 187301) | Cornitermes sp. P1 segment gut microbial communities from Petit-Saut dam, French Guiana - Co191P1 (SPAdes) (version 2) | ecosystem: Host-associated > Arthropoda: Insects > Digestive system >...
GAACGGGACGCTCCGCCCCTGTCCCCGCACTGGAACGACGATCCGTTCACGCCCCTGACCAACCACGGGAACCGGGTATGGACGGAATAAACAGCGCGTTCTACTTCGTCATAGACAGGATAATCGATCTCCAGGCGTTCTTCATACGCACGGCCAGGGGGATAGGCGCGGTGGTGCTTCTGATCGCGATCCTGTCGGCGGCCCTGAATTATGCCCTTACGGGAACCGGTCTAAAGGAAAACATCATAAAGATTATGAAGGCCACGGTTTTCTGCGTCGTAATCCTGTTCGCCTACCCGCAGATAGTCGGGGCCATATCGTCATGGACGCTCGGCATGGCGCGTGAAAGCGTATACCCGGCCGTGCGGGATCACTACGAACGGACGACCTCCGAGATCGCGGACATCGCCGCGACGAGCGACAGGACGGAAAGACGGAGAATCTTCGCGAGGAGGGCCCTCGCGTCCCCCGAGGCGGAGGATTCGTCTGCGTTCTTCGGCGGCCTCTTCGGAACCGTGCGGCATCCCAACATGGAGGTCACCACCGTAGCCCCGGCGGCGGTACTGCGGGTGTCGCTTCTCGTCGCCGGCGGGTTCTTCGACTTCGCCCAGAAGGGCGGGCTGACGAACCTGTTCGCAGTCATACTGGGACTGATAATGACGTTCGCCATAATCCTTACCGCTATTTTCGCGGTGATGGAATACGGCATAGCGTTTCTGGAGTTCATGCTCGTCGCGACGGTGGGGGTTATACTTCTGCCGCTGTCGATATGGGAGGGAAGCAAATTCATGGCCGAGAAATACGTCGGCGCGATGATAGGCTTCTTCATCAAACTGCTTTTCAGCAGTGTGGCAATCTTCTTCATGCTCTATCTGTTCACGGCGATGGCCCTGCACTACACGAGACACCCGTTCACCGGAACGGTGGACGAGATACTTTTCCCCCTGTTCGCCTGTCTGCTGGCCTTTTTTATCTGCAAAAGCGCGCCCGCGCTGGCGCAGTCCCTGCTTACCGGAACGCCTAGCCTGAGCGCGACCGGGGCGATCTCCGCGGCCGCCGGCGCAATCGGCGCGGCCGGGGCCACCCTTGGCATGGCCGGGAAGGTCGGCAAGGCCGCCGCCGCTGGGACGGCGAAGGCCGCTTTCGCGGGAGCCGGCGCGGTCAGCCGGGCCGCGTCCGCGGCGACCGCGGTCGGGACACTGGGCGGCGACAGGGGTGACATGGCAAAGGCGTTCATGGGCAGCATGGGACACGGCGCGGTCGAATCGGTCAGGGCGAAAGGCGGGGACATGGTCAGAAGCCTTCTGGGGGACGGGCAACGGGGCGGCGTAGGGAGCGGCGGTATAGGCGGTGCCGGAGCGGGCATCAACCGGCACAGCGAGACCCAGAAATTCCTTGGCGAGACGAACCCCGACGGCACCAAAAAATCGTTCTCGGAACACATCGCGGCCCGCATGAACGCCGGCACCGAGGCCGGGATCGACTACATGGCGAGAAAGGAGGCGAGGGAAAACGGGGGCAAGGGGGAAACGTAAGCCATGGCCACACTTCACAAAAAGACCGTGTACAAACCGGTCGAGATCACCAACCCCTTCGCGGAAGGGCAGGACAGGGCATACGCCGACATCCTTCTGGACAAGATGAGGGAGATGCGGTGGTGGCGCACGTTCATAGGCGCGGGCGTTCTCGCGGTTTCCATCATCAACCTGTGTTTCTTCATATACGCGGTGCGCCTCCAGACGACGGTGCCGGTTCTGATAAACGTCATGCCGTCCGGCGAGGCCCATTTTCTCGGCGAGGTTCGCCAGGGCGCGACGCAGGTGCCGGAGGCGGCAATCGTGTTCCAGATACGCGCGTTCGTTTCCAACCTCCGCTCGGTCTCCACGGATCATCAGGTCATGTACAACAACATCGACGGCCTTTACTCCATGACCACGCAGAGATACGCGCAAATCATGACGAGGAACCTTCGCGACGACTCGCCGTTCGATCTGGTCGGGAGGGTCAGGCGCACGGTTGAGATCGAGTCGGTGCTTAGGATAACCGACCGTTCCTATCAGGTGGACTGGACGGAGACGGCCACGGACAACTTCGGCCGGACGACCGCGAGGATGCGGGCCGTAGTCACCGTCGCGCTTATCGCCCCCACCGATCAGACCATAAGGCGGAACCCGTTGGGTATCTTCGTGGAAAACTTCGAGATGACGGAGCTGAGATGACATGAAAAAAACATTCGCGACAATCACCGTAGCGGCGGTTCTCGCCGGCGGCTGTTCGACCGCGCGTCCCGCCACCGTCGTTCCCGACGACTTGCCGGACCTAACCGCGCCGCCGCCGGAAATTATAGTAGTGGAGCGTCCGGTATTCAGGCCGGCACCGGAAACGACCGTTCCGGCGGTCTCGGGGGAACAGGCCGTGCGCGAGTCCAACCGCGCGGGCATCCAAAGCCCGGAAGAGTTCGCTCACGCGGCGATGGTATACGACTTCAACGGGGACTGGGTATACGAGGTGTACACCAGGCCGCTACGCATCACCGACATAATACTCGAACCGGGCGAGCGGGTCGTGGAAACGCCGTTCGTCTCGGACAGCGAACGCTGGATACTCGGCGCGGGGGTCAGTATGCGGGACGGCGTTCCGGTGCAGCACGTCTACGTCAAGCCGACTGCGGCCTCGCTTGAGGCCACGCTGATCGTCAACACGGACAGGCGCGTATACCACGTCATACTGCGGAGTTTCCGCGACGTTCACATGCCCATGGTGCGATGGCGATACCCCGGCGCGGGGTTGCCGTCGAGCTTCGCGGGGACGGTCGCCGGGGAAAGAGCCGGCGCGGACGCGACCGAGATCGCGCCGGGAATAACGGTCGATCCGCGCTTCCTGTCCCTCAACTACCGCATGTCGGCGGGACTGTCCAGAAAGCCGGCGTGGATGCCGGAAATGGTGCTGGACGACGGGAGGCGGACTTACATAGTCTTCCCGGAGTCCGTGCTTCACCGGGAGTTTCCCGCCGTGTTCGGGAACCGCCGGGACGTGCTGAATTACCGGGTTGACGGCAGGGTCGTCGCCATAGACGGCCTTTTCAGGACAATCACGGTAGCGTCGGGAAAGACGAGGGTAACGATAACCAAAACCGGGGGATGACATCGCATGGAAAACGACGACGGAAAAAAGAAGCGGGAGTTCGAGATGACCCCGGAACAGGCGACGGACATACCGGCCGCGGCCGGATGGTTCGACAGGAAAAAGGTGATGGTGACGATCTGCGCCTCCATCGGGGCGGTAGTCTGCGTGGCGATGCTGATCAACGTCAATTCCGCGTCGGGCGGCGGTGCGGAGCGGGACGGGTCGGAAAACCCGGCGGTAGCCCCGGCGGGTTTCGTGGAGGGACTGCGGGACCGCGCCGTGGTTCGGGTGGCCACGGACGCTGGGCTGTTGGACGCGCTTCAGTCCGGGGACGCGCCGGAGGAACCGGAGCCGCTCCCGGCCGTGGAGTTTGTCAGGGAGATTATCGTACAGGCTCCCCCGCCGTCCCGCGCACCGCCACCGCCGCCGCCCGTTCAGGCTCAAACGGCTCATGCGCCGCCGCCATCCCGGGCACAGCCGGCAACCGATCCGACGCTCGCGGCAAGGCATTCTGGCCTCGTGCCGCAAAGGATAGATGGAAGCCTGTTTTCGGGCAACCAGGCGGCTTCGTCCGGCGCCGCGGCTACTTTTTCCGCGACATCCCTCAACCATGACACTACGAGTAATGGCTTCTATCCACCGCAGACATTCCCTGACATGGCCGCCGTCGGCCATGCATCCGGGGGATTCATCGACGATGGCACCTTATGGGTCGGTACAATCGTTCCGGGCATTCTTGTCACCGCCGTCAACACGGATCTTCCCGGACACATCCTGGCCAGGGTCACGCGCAACGTCTACGATTCGCAAACCGGGCGGACGCTCCTGATCCCGCAGGGAACGGTGATGGTCGCCAGGTACAACAGTTCCGTGTCCTTCGCGCAGGATAGGGTGCAGATAGCGTGGGACACCCTGATCCGCCCGGACGGGTTCGCCGTCGATCTCGGAGGCATGGGAGGCGTGGACGCGGAGGGCATGAGCGGCCAGGCGGCAAGATACCACGGGAACTGGTTCGAGTACATGAAGGCCGCCGCGGTGGTCACGGTCTTCGCGATGGCCGGCTCCTCGATGGCCGAGACCGCCGCAAGGTATTCCGACACGGCGGCGGCGACTGCGGCCGGATCGGGATCGGATCTGGTGGCTAGGGTCGGCGGCGACATGATCGACCGCGCGATGGAGATACAGCCGACGCTTACGGTGGCGAACGGCACCCACGTCAACATCATGGTAAACAGGACGGTAAGGCTTCCGCCGGTTCCTGACGTTCCGGTGACCGAAAGATTCGTCGGGAGGTAACGCTTATGAAAACGAAAATCCTTGCGCCGCTTCTGTTCGTTTCGCTGGCCGTCAACGTCCTGGCCGTCGGGCTTGTGGCCCTTGCCGCAACCGGCACACGGGGGACTGCGACATCCACGGTGGCGTTTTCCGGTCGGGACTACGGGTTTACCACCGCCGTACTGGCATCGGTGCCGGATGCCGCGACCGTAGTGATAGGCCCGGTCGAGATCACAATGGGCGAGAACGAAACCGCCGCGCTGCAGTTTTCGGTGATGCGATCCGGGGGACAGGCAAATTTCATCCTTGCGCCGCTTCTGCACGACCGCGCCATAGTCTCCGTAAGGGAGGAAGGGCTTGGGATCGTGATAACCGCGCTGGCCGAGGGCGAGACCGTGCTACAGACGATTTCCGAGGACGGAATCAACGACATAGCGGTAATCAGGGTGGTAAGATGACTAAAAAAAAGCTGGCGGCGTTCGCCGCGATCCTTTGCGTGGCGACTTCGGCGCATTCGTTCGATCCGCTTAGGAACCCGGAAATAGCCGGGAGGGGGTCTCTTTTTATCGACATAGGCCCGTCCCCCCTGCCGTTCGCCGATCCGGGATCGTTCGTGGGTCTGCCCCTGGAATTCCGCGCGGACTGGCTTCTGCCGTTCGGCCCGCCGTTGTCGGTCGGGGCCTTTCTCGTCACGCCTTTCCCGAACCTGAAGCATTTCGGGACGCGCCTCGCATGGCACGTCGATCTTGACGCGCCGAAACTCGACCTGTACTTGCTGTACGTCTTTGATTTCGGCTTCCTGCGCAACGAAACCCTGGAGGCGTACAACGACACCCCGGTTCCCCTAAGGCTGTTCGACTTCCGAATCGGCGTTCGCCGCGTATTCGGGGATTTTCTGGGTCTTGGGGTGGAAACCGCGTATCACCTGCGCGGTCTGCATTTTCTGCTTTCCATGAAATTTAAGTGACAATCATTTATCCGGCGATTTTTTACGACGACGGTCAGACACATTCATTCGGAGGCTCTTTATGAAAAACATCTTTGCGGCACTTGCCTTTGCCATTTTTCTTTCCACATGCGACATGACCTTTATCGGCCCAAGCCAACCGGAAACGGTTTCGTTCCTGACCATCACGGGGCTGCCGCCCAACACGCTTCCGCGCGGCGTTTCCAACGTCCACGTCTACGACCGTGCCGGAACCCTGGCTTCCACGGACGGCGACGCGGTAATTTCCGTGGATGTCGGGGGGGATACCGCCACGTTGCGTATCCCGCTGATCGGCAACGATTCGGCCGGGGCGTTCACGGCCACCGGAACCTTCTTCGTCAGCTTCACCGTGAACGTTGACGCGCTCACCGACATCGAGGTAGCGAGGGAGGACGGCATAACGGTTGACTTCCTTTCGGGAAGCGGCTCGATTGACGTTGCCGACATTCCGGGCGCGGCGCAGGGACGTTTTCCGAGTCTAACCATCACCGGGTTGCCGCCACATACCAAACCCGGCAACATATCAAACGTCTTTGTCCATAATCTTGAAGGTATTGTGGCCTATGCGGACTATGCGGCTGTTTCGTCAATCGTTATGGGAGATTCCGCCACCATACGCATTCCGCTGATCGCTGATGCGTCGGGAGCGGCCTTTACGGATACCGGAACGTTTTTTGTCGGCTTCGTCGTAAACGTTGACGCGCTCATTAGGATTACCGTTGCGAGGGAGGACGGCATAACCGTCCTTTTCCAATCCGGGAACGGATCAATCGACGTTTCGGATATTCCCGACGCGGCGCAGGTGCGGGTACCGCACCTGACCATTACGGGACTTCCGACGCATACCCAACCGGGAAACGTTTCAAGCGTCTTTGTCTATAACCGTGATGGCGTGGTCGCCGTTGCCGACTATGCGAACGTTTCCACCAACGCCCTGGAGAATTCGGCAACCCTGCGCGTCCCGTTGCTTGACGGTGCGTCCGGAACGGCCTTTACGGATACCGGGACGTTCCTTGTCGGCTTTGTCGTAAACGTGGACGCGCTCATTCGGATCACCGTCGCGAGGGAGGACGGCATAACCGTCTTTTTTCAATCCGGGAACGGCTCAATCGACGTCTCGGATATTCCCGACGAGGGGCGGGTGCGCATACCGCATTTGACCATTTCCGGATTGCCGGCGCATACCCAGCCGGGAAACGTTTCAAACGTCTTTGTCTATAATCAGCAGGGAACGATCGCCATAGCCGATTACGCGGCCGTTATTGCGAACGCCTCGGAAGTTTCGGCAACGCTACGCATCCCGTTGATCCACGCCATAACCGGGGAACCGTTGACGGAAACGGGAAACTTTTTTGTCGGTTTCGACGTGAACGTGGACGCGCTCATGCGCATCACCGTAACGAGGGAGGACGGCGTAACCGTTTTGTTCGCATCGGGCAACGGCTCCATCGATATTTCGGACATTCCAATAAAACCGCAGGTGCGGATACCGAGTCTTACCATAACGGGACTGCCGCCAAACACTATCGGCGGCCATTTCATGGACTTCGCCCTGTGGAACACGGCCGGAAGGGTGGCAAGGATAGACGACCGGGAAGAAGTCTCGGTGTCGGCCGGTGGAAACACGGCCACAGCCGTAATACCCCTTACGCGGCAGGGTTCCGGCGAATGGTTTCGGGAATCCGGCGTGTTCCTTATAAGCTTCGACATAAGCGTTGACGCGCTCACGCGCATAACCTTGACGCGGGAACAGGGTGTTACGGTCGCGCTCGTATCCGGCAGCGGATCGTTCAGCCTTTCCGACATTCCATCCGCGCCACAGGAGCAAAGGCCGTATCTGACCGTAACCGGACTGCCCACGAATACCCGGCCGGGGCATTTTTCGGACATCGCCCTCTGGAACTCGGTTGGAAGGGTCGCGAGGATCGACGAACGCGACGAGATCACGGTGTCGGTCGGCGGCGACTCGGCCACCGCAAAGATTCCCCTTGCGCGGCAGACTTCGGACGACCGGTTCCAGGACTCCGGCGTTTTCATTTTCAGCTTCGATCTGAGCGTTGACGCTCTCACGCGCATAACCCTGACGCGGGAGCGCGGTGTTTCGGTCGCGCTTGATTCGGGAAACGGATCGTTCGACATCTCCGAGATCCCGCCACCGCCGCAGGAACAGAGACCGTATCTGACCTTGACGGGATTGCCGCCAAACGCACTGCCCCGCCATTTTTCCGACGTCGCGCTTTGGAATTCAAGCGGAAGGGTGGCCAGGGTGATGAACCACGGCGAAATCGTCGTGTCGGCGAGCGGAAACACCGCAACCGCGAGAATCCCGCTGACGTTGCAGTCCTCCGACGACCGGTTCCGGGACTCCGGCGTATTCTTCCTGAGTTTCGACCTGAACATCGACGCGATGACGAGAATAACCCTTGCAAGGGAACGCGCCGTTTCGGTAATACTCGTGCTGGGAAACGGATCGCTCGATGTTTCAAATATCCCCGACCCGCCACGGGAGCAGAGGCCGTATCTGACCTTGACGGGTCTGCCGCCAAACACGCAACCGGCGCATTTTTCGGACATCGCTTTGTGGAACACGGTTGGAAGGATCGCAAGGCTCGATGACCGCGACGATATAACCGTTTCGGCGGTCGGGAACACGGCAACAGCAAAAATACCCCTTACGCGGCAGACATCGGACGAGTGGTTCCAGGACTCCGGTGTATTCATCCTGAGTTTCGATCTAAGCGTTGACGCGCTCACGCGCATAACCCTTACACGGGAGCAGGGCGTTTCGGTGTCGCTCAACTCGGGAAGCGGATTGTTTGACGTGTCCGGCATCCCTTCCCCCCCTCAACCGGACATACCGTATCTTGCCATAACCGGTCTGCCGGCAAACACGCAGCCGGGGCATTTTTCAAACTTTTCGCTTTGGAGCATGGCCGGAAGGGTCGCAAGGGTTGGCGACAACGGCGGTATAACCGTCTCGACGGTCGGGAACACGGCCACCGCAAGAATACCCCTTACGCGGCAGACATCGGACGAGTGGTTCCGGGACTCCGGCGTTTTCCTCCTCAGCTTTGATTTAAGCGTTGACGCTTTCACGCGAATCACGGTGACGCGGGAGCAGGGCGTTTCGGTATCGCTCAACTCCGGAAGCGGATCGTTTGACGTGTCCGGTATCCCAGCACCGCCGCCGGTGCGGAAACCGTACCTTACAATCGCCGGACTGCCGGCAAACGCCTCCCCGATCCATTTCTCCAACATCGGGATATGGAACGCGACGCATCAGGTCGCGGGGTGTTGGGACACCGGCGAAATCGAAATGTCGGTGAGCGGAAGTTCGGCAACCGCGAGCATCCCGCTGACAAGGCACGATTCGGAGGATTGGTTCCGCGACACCGGCACCTACGTCATAACCTTTACCGCCAACATCGACGCGCTTACCAGGATAGAGCGAACACGCGCAAACAATGTCACCGTCGTTTTCAGTTCCGGGAACGGAAGGTTCGACATCCCAAACGTAACCGGAGTTACGGTAAACCCGACAGGCTCCAGCATTGCAAGAGGCGGCGCACAGACCTTCACCGCCACCGTGACGGGAACCGACAACCCCCCACAGGAGGTCGCATGGTCGATTGACCAGACCGGCAGACACGCGCAGACGACGATTAACGCCGCCGGCGTTCTCTCGGTTGCGAATGCCGAAAGCCTGTCGGCCCTTACGATCCGCGCCACGTCAACGCTGGACAATTCAAGGAGCGGCACGGCCACGGTGAACGTACTTCTCCCGACCGTGACCGGGGTTACGGTAAGCCCGGCAACCGCCAGCGTCACGGGAGGGGGAACACGGGCGTTTGCCGCCACGGTCAACGGAGCCAACAACCCATCGCAGGGTGTTTACTGGTCGATTGTCGAGACGGGCAGACACGCGGAAACCACGATAAATACCGCCGGCGTTCTGTCGGTCGCCAACGCCGAAAGCCTGGCGACCCTTACGGTACGCGCCACTTCGACGCTGGACGCTTCGGGAATCGGGACGGCCACGGTAACCGTACCTCCCCCTCCCTCCCTGACCATATCGGGACTGCCGGTCAACACGACCGCCGGGCATTTCTCCGATGTCGCGCTCTGGAACGCCGCCGGCAGAGTGGCAAGGGTCAGAGACCCCGGCGAGATAAGCGTTACGGCGAGCGGGGATTCCGCGACGGCAAGGATACCCCTTACGCGGCACAACTCGGACGAGTGGTTCCGCGACACCGGCACCTACATTGTCGCCTTCACGGTGAACGCCGACGCGCTTAACCGTATCGTCGTCACCAGAGAGGACGGCCTTACGGCCCCCTTCACATCCGGAAACGGATCGTTCAACGTCGCCGACATCCCGGCCCCGTTGCAGGTCGAGAGGTCATACCTGACGATAGGCAGTCTGCCGGCCAACACCGGCGCGGTTCATTTCACGAACATCGGGGTATGGAACGCGACGCATCAGGTGGCGGGGTTTCGCGAGGGCGGGGAAATCGAAATGTCGTTGGAGGGGGGATCGGCAACCGCAAAAATCCCGCTTACAAGGCATGATTCGGAAGATTTGTTCCGCGACACCGGCACCTACGTCATAACCTTTACCGCCAACATCGACGCGC
>Ga0209755_10009920_pt1 | contig 10023 bp, 5 predicted proteins | sample TergutCo191P1_FD_187301 | JGI IMG/M metagenome (GOLD analysis project Ga0209755, IMG submission 187301) | Cornitermes sp. P1 segment gut microbial communities from Petit-Saut dam, French Guiana - Co191P1 (SPAdes) (version 2) | ecosystem: Host-associated > Arthropoda: Insects > Digestive system >...
GCGGTTTGGTTATGTGACTTCCTAACTTATGTATAGGGTAGTAAATGCACCCAAATTGACTGACTGACTAGCTGTTCAGCCCAAGCTTCAAACCCTTTACCACAACATTGAATGACCAAGGGTTCATTGTATAATCATTTGTCTTGACCAAGAGACCAGGTATCTGGACTGGACATTTGCCTTAGTTAGACAACAGTCACTTGCTTCAGCATCCTTTGCAGTTTATTTATTAATTATTTTACCATCTGATACTATATACTCTGAGATACTGACAGTATACTTAAATACACTACAAATAAATAAAATTAAGATGCACTTAACCATCCAGGCATTGGTATTTGAATTATATGGATGTCCCAGAATCATACCTTTTATCTGTACCTTTCCTCAGGTGAAGCAACTGGTCTGTATGTCAACCTGTCACTGATTCCAGTGATGAGTGGACTCGCCCTTTGCTCAGCCAATGAGCTGAGTTTTGATATACGAGGATTTGTGGCAGCCATGGCTACCAATCTAACAGAGTGGTATGTAGTGATCATGCATAACTGAAACCTTACATTGTGGTGCACTGATTGTTTAAAATTGAGAATATTATCCTTTTGGCTGTTCTTTCTCTTTTTTTGAAACTTGGATGTGATGTTATGTGGCTTCTGTAGGAAAAAAGCAAAAATAATCAGTAGTAAATAATAATCATTTGGATGAAAATTTTTGCTTCAACCCTTGAAAGCAGTGGAACTCTGTTCTACTTTCTTCAACATCTGTATTTTTCCCCATGTGGTTTATGTATGTGTTTTTTATTATTCATACAGTAAATGGTGATTTTTTCACAGCAGAATTAATCTGTTTGTTTTTGCAATGGATTTTCAGTATGCTTTCTGTGATGAATGAACTGAATTTTTAAGTATGATTTAAATAAATTTGAAGCTTCAAAGGACCCATATTACTGTGTCAGATTATCACTCATCTACTCGCCACATGTAATAGTTTTTTTTTCTTTTTCTTTTTTCTTGCACAGTCATGTATATGCAGTTTAGTAGTCCAAAGGATAGTCATTGTTTTTGTTTTTCTGATTTATTGTGGTGATAGGAAGTGTGTGTTGCTAGAAGAGGCTGATGCTGGATTTGTAAAGTGTAGTGGGTTAGCACTCAAAACAAAAGATAACCTCTTTGTTTTAAATGTGTTTTACTGTGTGTGACATAAAAATTCTGATAATAATATGTCTCATTTTTTACATGGATATGTTGATGGTATAAACATTTCAAGAATTTTGTTTGCATGGAACAGTTAAGTATCTTACATGGAAGTTATGCATCTAATTTATTCACATGAAAGTTGTCTGCTAGCTCAGTTTGATGAGAACATACATCAGACATTTCAATGTCTTGTGTCTGATTGTGACAGTATGATTTGCTTCTGTCTCTGCTAGGTCCGTGTAACATGTTAGTTTCAGTTATGACAATAAATTGAATTGTGAAACATTCATTGTGTATAACAATTAGTGCATTATGTATACTTCTTCTTTGGTATCTGTGATTGTAATCGTTGTAGTTTATTTCTTTTTGTTTGGATTTATTCTGTTACATCAAGCCACAAGCATTATATGTGTCATAAACTTTTGAGAATGTAGTACTGAAAATATTTTAGTGTCATCTAGTGGAACTTCTAAATATCAAAACACATTGGAGCAAAATTTTGGTTTTAGTAAAATAAAAATGGATTTATAGGTGCTTTGACCTCTATAATGTTGTTACTGCGCCTTGGTGGTATCCAGCATTTAGTTTGCTGTAGCAGAGTTTAGTTGGTGATGAGAAGTTTGCATGTGGAGTCTTTGGTATGTTGTGACACATTTGCTCAAATCTCACCCATTTTGAACTAATAAATTTGTTTTTGTTGTTTCAGTTTACAAAATGTTTATTCCAAAATGCTCATCAGTGGAGATAAGTTCAAATATACGTAAGTTTCCTGTAATTTCCAAATTTTTACCAAATTTTAAAAAAGGTATTTTTTTCTCATTAACCTTTGTAATAGTAGCTGGCAATATTGTTGCAACTGGGACTGTTCTGGACATGGAACTCTTCAGCTTTATGTTACTTGAATAACAATTACTTTATGTACTGAGAAAGAATGTGGTAAATATTAGAAGTAGCAGCTGTCATTTTTTCAACAGCTAAAATAGTTTTTAAAATCTGTGTGTTGACTTTTCATCAATTGAATTTTTTTGAGTTTATATTTCTAAGAAAAAATTTCTCATGTACCATTCCAGAAATTTGTACTGCAACCAAATTATATATAATGATTTGTATTGTTAAAGTTAGTGAAATGTTTATATTCAGTTTGTGTTATTAGTCTCCTTGAAATTATTTCCTTTATGGAATTATTATTGTAATAGTTTTTCATTCTGTTTCAAAATTATATGAACTTGTGTTGTTGCATTGTGTGATTGTATGTCATATCATAATTGACTGATGTGATGTAAAAGTTTAACTAGTCAGCTGAAGGTGATGTAACCTTAAAAACATGTTTCATGAGAAACAAATATAAAAAGATTTGAAAATGTTAAATTATTGGAATACGTTAAAGCAAAAGCTTAATGCAGGCTGGGTAAATGTTGTGTTGTAAGATATTTGTCAGCATCTGACTGTGAGAATCTTACAGAAGGAATACATTTCAGGATTAATGACTAAGCATGAAAGTGACAAAATATCACATTGAAAGGATAAATCTGGTTAAGACATTTTAATACAAGTGGGAAAATTCACTGTGGCCTTCTTGATAGATTTTGAGATTCCATAATACCAGCAAATGTATAGAATGTGAATTGTATTGAATATCTTTTGTTGGCAGGCCAGCAGAGTTGCAGTTTTACACAAGTATTGCATCAGTGATTGTGCAGATACCAGCATCATTATTTCTTGTAGACATTAGTGGGGTCCAGAAGAGTACAGACTCTACGCTATTCTCAGCATTCATCTTGAATGGCATTTTCTTCCACTTTCAAAGTATCTCTGCCTATGTGCTTATGGATTATATTAGTCCTGTTACTCATAGGTAAGGATATATGTGAAATTAATAGGTTAAAATTCTGGTTAAAAAGTCTCATGGGAAGAGACAACTTGGAAGTACAGCCACACCAAAGAACATTATTAACCCATTGTGTAGGCATTTATGGGGCACATTCAGCCTACACTGCTACTCTTTTGATACACAATATATTTTCATATCAAAGGACTGAAGCCCCAAGTAACTAGTTACTGATGGCAAGCAATGCTGAGGCATTGCTTGCCATTAGCTTGTTTGAAGGTACCCAAAAGCTACTTCCCTGCCATCTGGGAAGAACAAGTGGAAATAAAAATATGGGGTAATGGAAAGTTTATGTTTGCTAGTAAAACATAACACTTCACCTGTTAGGTATAAGGGGAAAGGAGGTATACCTCCACTTATTCTTAACCTTGGCATTATATGGGGCGGGAGTGATCAGCTTCACACCCCGGCCGCTTTATCTCTTGAGAAAGAGTTTGTGGTGACCATTGAATAGAGGCTGGGTGGGCCCCACAGCCTGTCCGGATGTTTTGGAGAAGAGGCAGAGCTCTTGCACTTGCTGTAATTCCTCAGTAGTCCAGTCCATAGCCTAGTCACTGTAGCAGCTTACGTGTCCTGGCAGAAAATTTATAGGTGATACACATTGTTGAGTATGCCCTTTGTTATCCATCATTTCTCACCCGGAATCCCCACACATTGGGTTAAATTTTTAACTTAAAATAGGATTTTAAAATATGAACTAAATATTACTGTCAAAAGCATGCTTTTCTAGAAGGCACTGATATATGTACCTTTGGATTTGATAACATGGAATTTCTTAATCATACGATGTTCACTGAAGGCTTTGTGCCATGGTGTCAGTAAACAAGTTACAAAAGTGACAGTTGGGAGAAAATTTTGCTGCCTGGCCAATTTCCCATGAACTGGTCTTATCTCTATAGAAGTCCCTCCAATCGGTTTAAAAATACAGAACAAAATAAATTTAAAAGGGAATTGAAGTCATAAAAATTCATGAAATTCTATTGTGCAGTTCAGAAACTTATATCTGTTTCATTAAAAAGAAATGTGCTTGTACATGCACAAAAGAAACACACATTTTTACACTATTTTGTTGCTTTGATATGTTGTTTATCCTCAGGGAGAAACATCAGTAATATTGTATTTTGAAAACAAGTGCCAGGAACTTTTTTGAGCCTAAACAGGATGATATGGGTAGGAAATTGAAGAAATTATTTATTGAACTTTGGTGTTATATGGTTAAGAGTTTTTGAATGAAGGTGGTGTAGTGGGTTGACAGTCTGGCTTCGATGTGAGAAGTAGAACGTATGTACCGAATTTCCACTGAGGTTCTTTGAATGTTACCTTTGTGAAGACAAAGCAGGGGAATTTAGCTGGTTAAGGACCTGGTTAAATGGTAGCATTTTATGTTAATGGTTCGGAATCTTAATGACCTAATAGGATAAAGGTAGATAGTTTTTACAGTTTTGGTGTTGGGTGTTTGTATGTTGTAAATTCACAACTGTTACCCATGATGTGTTTATTCATTATTGATTACAGTGTGGCAAACACAGCAAAACGAGCATTCCTGATCTGGTTATCGGTGTTATTGTTTGGAAATCCTGTAACGCTGCTGAGCGGGCTTGGAACGTGCACGGTGATCGTGGGAGTGCTACTGTACAACAAGGCACAAGAGTATGACAAGCTAAAATTAAACAAGGTTGGTGGCCACAGGATACCAATCTTAGTGACATGGTGGGCTTGCAAGTAAGCTGTGTTAGTGGCAGGGCACAGCACTTATTTCTGTACAAGTGCCTATCCTTTTTGTCAGCATCTTTATCATTTTTCTTGTCAGTTCTCTCTTTTAAAGTCTGGTCTGTCACCATTATCCTGTCATACATTAATTCAAGGCAGTTTCTTCAGCCATTGCTGTTGGGATCAGGCTTTAATATAAAGTATAAATTTTCATGAATGGAGTAGAATTGCTTACAGTTACGTCTGCTTGCATGTTGGAGTCTGTAGATAAGATCTGGAAACGATTAACAATTATGCATTCATGCATTATGTATATTGTTCCCATAATTTCCAAGTGCATGGATTCTTTCTTTCCGATGTGTGAAAATATTCTTCATGAGTTTGTCTTTGCCACATCATTAAATTGCGCTTGGTTGGTGTTGGAAGGTGTGCTGTAATTACTTGAGCACAGGGTGATTGTAACATGAAGTTGAACAACTAAATGCTGTTCTCAGTAATGTGATTCTCAAGGTACCATTCTTTAGCCTTATTTCTTTATTGTATAAGAAAACAGGCACTGTTTACTATCATCATAATGTCTGTCCCACTCTAATTATTGTTTGACCAGTTGATGGTTTTCATTCATCATGGCATGACACAATCCATCTTTGCATATTTTCATTTTGTATCATCGGTATTACCAACATGTTGGCAGCATGAGATAGGGGGAACACCACTCACTTAATTTTATGGTTCTGAAAATGTATGTGTAACTTTTGTGAAGTTGAGTATTTTTTGAATGTACAACATCACACCAACTATGTAAGATCTGTGTGTAGCTCTTTGATAGTGACAGGTTATTGATGAGGTGGGTATAGCAATAATGCCTGAGACTACTGTCTGGGAGGTAGTTGGTATGAATCTCAGCCGGGACATTAGCTATCATGACTGCTGTGTTGCCCTGTCTTGCCCACATGCAACTGCACACACACACACACACACATACACACAGAGTTGCTTCCTTTCAAGTCATTTCAAATTTATCATTCACTAATCATCCTACCATTCAACACTGTATAGTCTGAGATACAGGCTGTATTGTTAAATAAACAGTAAATAAACCAAGTGCAATAATGATAACCAATGAATGAGAGGAACAGTATATCAGATTTGAATGTGGTTAGATTTATAATACAATTAGAGATTATGTGTGAAATTTTTTTTATGATAATTACCATTGTGACTGAAGGTGTAAAAAATTAGAATTACATCTGTCAAATTTGACGTCAGGGAACATTTGCACAGACATGGATCACTAAATTGTATAATTATTAATTTACCCTTTCTTGTAAATACCACATATATGCTGGATTGAAGCATTTGAAGGGAAGTTCTAATTTTGTGATACAAATGAGGAGCACAGTGTATTAGATTATGTTGTAGACTGCTGGGATGTGACACCATGGAGAATGGCCATGTCACATAAGATCACACTGTTAATCTTTACTGCCATGAAATCCAAAGTTATAAAGGTATTGTAGTCTGTGGGTAGGATGCCTGCAGCATTTCTGATTCTAGACTGGTTCTGGATGCACGGATTGAATCCTGTGTCTTTGCTGGAACTTAGATTGTGGAAAATGTCGGGTCATAATATTGATCTGGGACTGACATTCACTTTATTGGGCATGTGATGTCCATGGTCTTGTGACACAGTTGAAATTTGGCCACCAGACCCACAGAAGCAGGGGATTTAATATTCCCTATTCCCAAGTGGTGTTACCTCGAAATTAAATACAGCTGCCAACTGTGTACTAGCAACCCCATCCCCTGGGAGCCACAGTAGCACTGTTGAGAAGGTCATGTGCTGGGTGACTGAGGAATTGTGTTTTGGTTCTTGGCAAGGGTATAGAACTTTTCTCTTCTTCAAAGCATCAAGACCAACTCTGGGGACCACCCAGCCTCCTGTTCATTGGCTACCAGGAGCTCTTTTTCTGAGGTTAAAGTAGCTAGGACACCTCGCAGGAGCTCTTTCACGAGGGTAAAGTAGTTAGGAGCCGTCCAACTGATGTTAAGAATACAGAAAACTATGTCTCTGCCTTTGTGGTATGGTGCTTAATTAAGAACTAGGATAACTTCAATTGTTACTTTATTGCCAGATGATAAAGTTGAAACTGTAGGTTCCCTCATGAAGCTGCACTTGGTGTAGTAGAAGTTGCTAGATGGGGTCCCCCCCTCCACCCCCCACCAGTTCAGCACACAGATTAATACATCACTTCTGAAACTTAAATGAGAATGAAGATGAAACATCAGTTTTGAAAAAATCACAAATTTCAGCCCATGTGTGAGAAAATGCAGAAATTTCAAAATATGAAATTGAGAAAGGTGTGTGATATTGTGAATCCTAAACGTGTTATGTTTTTGCACTCATAAGTTTGTATCCTACTGTCAGACTTAAGTTGGTTGTAACTAGAACAGTAAAGGTGACAGTAATGATAACATAGTGGATAGACAGGAAATTGTCCTGTATTTGTCTTGTAACTGAAACTTTAAATCTCCTAGCATTGTTTTGTGTTTTTTGCATGGTGTTCATGGCAGTTCACATTTACAGTGATATTATCAGGTTGGAAATCTGTTATCCACCCTGGACTCATACCCTGAATTTTGTGTTGACTGAGTGGGTGCTGTAACTGCTTAAGTTCACTGGCCTGGTTTGCAGTGTCCAGTGAGTAGGCAATACAGACTGGAATTCTACTTACAGGACAGGGCTTCTTGATTCCACTGTTAACTTATTATTTCCTTCACAGATTGAATTCTGGTGTCCAAAAATGTATACTTATTTGTGGACAGAGATTGTTCGATATCCAGTATGACACTATTTCCATATGTGGAAGGTCCCAGGCTTGACCTGAAATATACCTAGGAGCAGATATTTCTTTGTCTAAGTTAAAGTCTCTGTTTTGAAAATTTCACGTTTAAGATGTGGAAAATGCCAGGCTGTTACCACAATTTTGATGTCTGTCTTTGATGCGTTTGCTGTTAGGCTTAATACCATGAGTATGTCAAGTATGTGATCAGGGTAGGGAAACTGATGAGGCTGGTGTAATATTACAACCCTAGACTTGTGCTTGGGAGGTAAGCAGGTGGAATTTCATACAGGTTACAAGTTAGCCGTGATTTTCTTCAGTTTCTTCAGTTAAATGAGAGAGTGGTACTTGGAATTAGGTCTTATTATGACCCTCCAAATCTTTGTCTATCGACCATTCATGATCACCCTTTAATTTCAGTCATTTCCGTGTAAACTGTGCATTTGATACTTTGTCAGTAAATATTCTAAGAATCAAATCAGTTAATTAGTTCATTTTTGGCAGAAGATGATAAAATAAAGAATGTGGAGGTTTTTGGCACAGACATTTATGTTTAAAAGCACAGAAGGTATGTTAAGAGGCTAGTAAGTACAGTATGTTAGAAATAGACAAAGATAAAACTATGTCTATATTCATGTCTCTCCACTAAAAGCAGGAGGAATGTAAAGATAGCTGATGAACACTTTGGAATTGTGGCAGAGAAAGAAAGTAACATATCAAGATTACTTTCATGAACAAACTAATAGTTTAAATTCAGTGATTGCTGCTACCACTCATTTTAGAATTGTATGCCTTCCATTTTTATGCCTGAAAATGTAAACGTTAAAACATACACGGTTATAATATTTTATCCTAGGCTATTCTGTATAGGTGTGAAACTTAGTCTCTTTAAAGAAAGACAGTCATTTCCACATGTTTAAGGACAGATTCCCGAAGTCAGTAAGTGAGGGAGACTGGAGAAAATTACATTATGATGAGCTTCATTAGTTTGATGTTTCACCAGATATTGTTAGGATGATCCATTGCGCTTAATTCCTCTAAGATATGTTTTAAAATTTTCCTTCCATCTGCCTACAGGTCTCCCATGTGATCTCTTTGTTGGAGGTCTTCTGATCAATCTATCCTGGTTGATGTCACAAGAAACAGATATAAATAAAATAAAAGTTTCAGAAAATGCACATAGAAGGTTTAAATTTTTTATGATGGCTGTCCATGATTTTGTAAGTTGTGGTACTGAAATTTGCTAGAAACTGAAAAAAAGTAAAATATGAAATGTAATTTTGTTTGTTTTAGCCAAATATTATGCATTTGCTACTTTCCAACATTTAAAATAATTAAATGTTGGAAACATTATTAGTCTGTGCATGTGCATACCTTATTTTTATTGTTTTTAGACAGCACAGCTAGTATAGCGCTACATCCTTAGTCAGCATTCTCACAGTAAAATGGGTATAGAATGCCTGTGATTTTAAAATAATTTAGATGCATCCTTCCATCCTTACAGATCTCTATCCAGTAACTAAACTTGGCAACTGGACCTTTGTGAATGAACGTAGTAATGGGTATGTATTAAATATGTGAAAAATAAGTCACATGAGAATAACATGTAGATTAGCCCAGAGATATTGACTTCAATATGCACTACTAATAGAGGTAAAATTATTTCTATTTTAGGGATTTGGAGAAATATCCTGCTGGGTCCACTGTTAGTTGGTTGCCAAGAATGTGGTCTGAGCATGTAAGAAGTGACAACTTGTGGTCATATAGAAAGGAACAAATTCTACCCCTTATTCACTGAGTGTGACAGACGCCCACATTTACCCCGTTCATTTGATGATATCCATTGACCTGAGGATAATTTTCAGTATTTTTTTAGAATGCCGATTTTTAGAAAATTAATATGGTCTCTCACTGCTGTGTGCATAAGGAGTGACAGATGTAATGAACAATAAATTTTGTAGGTTATGTGTGTGTAACTTGTTACTTGTCTACAAGTGCTGACTGTGCATGCAGACTTCATAAATTTTTGGAGTTCTGGCAAGTGAAGGATTACCTTGAACAGAGGAAGGACTCTAATAAGCACTGACAGATAAATCAGGTTATCAGTGTATAGATAAACAAATCCTTAGTTTGCTGTGTTTAACATTAAGAAATCTGCATTTTGTCCCCAGTTGTTCCTTCTAATGGGAACACACTGTGTCTTCTCTGAGGTGTTGACTGAATATGTGTAATATTTTAGACTCGAAATGTTGAAGCATCTTTCTGAGAAGCCCTGTATTTATTTTATCAGTTTCGGATTTTAAATTTGTTAAAACAAGGTAATAAGATTGTGGGGAAGAAATGTTGATAGTATGTGGCAGTATTGTTTGTTGACTCTCTGTACTATCTC
>Ga0209755_10009921_pt1 | contig 10022 bp, 4 predicted proteins | sample TergutCo191P1_FD_187301 | JGI IMG/M metagenome (GOLD analysis project Ga0209755, IMG submission 187301) | Cornitermes sp. P1 segment gut microbial communities from Petit-Saut dam, French Guiana - Co191P1 (SPAdes) (version 2) | ecosystem: Host-associated > Arthropoda: Insects > Digestive system >...
ATTCAACGCTACGCAGTCTGAGCTATGGACAGCGTCGTGAAACACACGACGGAACACTGCAGATATTTAAAATTAAAGCCTTTCGTCCGACCTGGTAAAAAAGGTCCCTTTCCAGGCCATTGAGGTATGTGGCTTTAGGGAAGAAGTTCATTTCAAACCCCGTTTTTTACCTTTATACACACACACGTCAGTTTGCTATTAAACGCCATAAAATGTTATTTGAAAATTGTGTTAAAATTACAAAACTGTATTAACCCTTTGACGCCTAACGACCCCTATAGGGGTCGTACCGCACCGCCAACCTCTAAAGTTGCATTTTATATACTTATACAACAAATATAGGTACTGAATATTTTAAACGTGTTATATACTCTCCGTTTTTTCCTTTTCAAAGTGCAGTTGTTTCATAATTCTAACATATTTGGTTCCTATATTATTCACATTTTATATACAGTGTGTGCTAAAATAAAAAAAAATTCCTGCGCCAAAAGTTTAAAATTTGCTGCATCCACTTTGTGAAATAGTGATATCTCTTCGAGTTTAATGACACAGTAAATCCTATCTATTTACGCTCATGTTTATACATCCTGAACGATCGTTTTATACCGAGTATACAGTAAAGTCGCAGATAGTAAATTACTGTAACAGATACTACTTGTAGTACTTATTTACGGCAACAGAAATTTTGTGATATACCGTTATTATTTACAGATACGAAGCTGAGAGTGCACTATCGAGACCTAAAATAGTCCTGTAATACAATTTGTATCAAAGTGTACGGTAGGTACTAAATCTCCGAAGCTTATTTATGATGTGTTTTTTGCAGTTTTCATAATTGAAGAACTCTTATGACAGCATCTTTATTGAAAACGTGGCGTGTATACAATTTTTTTAACCATACCGGCTGAATACAGAACACGTGCATAGACCGTTCGTATTTGTGAGTCCTGATGCCTGCCAATCCTTTGGTTGAAACCACGATAGCTGCCATTTTAAGTGGGACTTTCTTAGACGCTTGAGGCTCGAGAAAGCTCCAAATAGTTGATGAACACATCCTCTCAAGCTGGAATGAGTTTCCGTACGTCAGAAAAAAGTGGAAGTAACTTTGGTCTGTATCGATTTATATCCAGCCAGACATATTTTAACACTTTACGTTTATTTATTTACTTTTCTTCGACATGTTTCGGTCATTCCATTCAACCATTGTCGGGTAGAAGACAGAAGTACATAATTGGAAAAGTATGTTAATGAATAAACAGTGATGAAGTGTTGTTTAACGTTCGTGTTTCCGTGCATCTTAGTATAATTACAATTGATAACCAACAAGACGCAACTATTCTGATTTATTTACTTCTAATCAGCTCTATATGTTTCGGACGATGTTTCCGCCCATCATCAGGATGATATCACTCTAACTACAGCTTCTGGTATTGTCCACCGATGTTGCTGCTGGCTGGTCAGTTCCACCCAACACGCAGTGATATGCTCCTGATGATGGGCGAAAACATCGCCCGAAACATGTAGAGCTGATTAGAAGTAAATAAATCAGAATAGTTGCGTCTTGTTGGTTATGAATTGTCAGTACAGTGTTCTGTTTGGTTATAAATCGATTTTGGTTGACTAACACGACTGGATGATGTTACCTAAATTTAACTTCAGAGTATTAAAATGAGGTCATTTACTTGTGTTTGAAATATTCCATATGGAGCAGCAATGTTTCCTGTGCTAAAAGTGCTTGTTATGTAACTATATTTATGTGTTTACTTATTCATTAATTTACCTGTCCACTTATTTATGCTGTTCTTAGCAACGTTGTCATTAGCACAGTTTAAATAGTGTCGAATGGTAAGAGTACGTAATAAAGTGAAGGGCATGTGGGAGGAAGCGTTTATGACCTATTTTAAGTACTAGAAGGACATTTGCCCTAGGGACTGAGGAAAACCACAAACATTGTTGCGATAATCTGAGTCCCGGCTGAGATATTGTACCGGACATGTTCCGAATTACCGTTTGATCCAACCTGCCCATTATATTATTTAACGAACAGCTCGGGAACTTTGATACTGCTGAGTCCTGGATTAATATTTTTCAGTACTGAGGAAACACGAACCTTTTAAAATATCGTACAATGGTAGTGTTGAATGTCACGTGTGCATGCCGGCTAACGTAACGTAATTATTTAGTTAACATTAGTTCTGACGGAAATGGTACCAAGTACAGTTCGGTGTACCATTGGAGAATAGGCTAATCGTCAGCAACGGTTATTAACGGTAATAAAGAATAGCTGTGGGGAAGCACGTTATTGAATTTTTACCAGGGTATGCAGGATTATGTGCTTATTCAGACTGTACGTGGTCAGTATTTGTAGCTGTAATGTATATTATGTGTAGTTATTACTTGTAACCTATCATTCCGTACATTTTTGCAAATGTGTGCGTCAGACGTCATTCACTGTCGTATCTGGAGTCCTTAGTTTATGCCTGCTGTCTGCAGTCACATGAATCCCAAACAGCAATGAGGTTCGGAATTCAATGAAAACAAAAATATCAGACACTCACGATTATGTTAAAAATGGCTACCTACTTTAGTTTAAGATGGAGCTCCAGTTCATGCATACCGCAAACCGTCCAAACAGCAAACATCCAGTAACTCGCCTTATTTGCAAGTACGAGTACTAGATGAAGTACAACACCGTTGTAGTACAGGCTTCGTGTCCCACTATGGATTTTCTAAACACTGTTTCCTCTACACCTAGGCCTTGTTTTACGCCTTTTTGATTTATCGCTCCATGCAAATTTACGTCACTTCTTAATTTTCCCTTTCTTTTTTTCGGTTTAACGCCCTTTGGCCGGCTGCAGTCAGTTGCGCTGACCCGTTATTTCTGACGGGAATATCATTTATTATTTACTGCTTTTTAAATTACCCCCATTTCTTCAGTAACGCAACTAGACCGTAACACAGGGGCTGGGTGTAATGAGTAAATAATTTTTATACGTGCATATTAAGTTTTCGCCGTTTGTATTACGTTATTTGACACGTGTGTTTTGACGGTTTTAAAGCCGACTTGTAGCCAAGTAGATGCAACCAGCCGCAGCACTGAGAAATTTGAACGTGGAATATTTCAGATAAAATTACAAGTTATTATTATTATTATTATTATTATTATTATTATTATTATTATTATTAAATTGTAATCAGATCCGCGCCATACCGAATTTTAATACGACACTGAATTAACACACCACTGATAAATGGAGGAGACACTGGATCCGGCAACACAGTGCCCGTAAATTTAATTCATTTTCCTTGGCGGTATTTGATGCATAAACATAATCATGTTATCTAGTTCAAGGTTAACGATTTTACTGTTTAATACGTGTTAAGGTTTTGAGCTTTTTAAATTATTTCTGTACTTAACAGATCGTGATACTGCGATAGGTAAAGATTTGTGTAATTACAACACTACGTGCAGGCCATGGACGTAAAGAAAACATGTGTGAAGCAATAAATCCTTCAGTTCGATGAAGCTGAGAGACCACGTGGGAGAAGTGAGTGTAGAAGGGAAGATAATGTTAAGCTGAATCTTAAAGGCATAGAATGTGAGGATGTGTAATGAATACGTCTGTCTCGGAATGTGGCTCAGTGGCGGGGTTGTGAGAACACTGTAATGACTCCAGTGACCCAGTCAACCACATTCATCAATGAATAATATCAAATTTAAAAACGGCAATGACACGTTCGTTACCGTTAAAGACGGGGGGTTGATTACAGTTGAGCTTCTGTCTGCTCCGCAAAAGAGACTGTGCTCCATGGAGTTAGTTAATGACTCAGTGTCAGCCCACTTTGTTAATATAACGTGTTAAGCACGCTTCGTGGAACGTTGACATGAGAAGTCCTTCAGATGCTAGTAGTCGCAAGGGCATGCGGTAAGCGGCATGTTTGCTGGAAACTGCGACATGTAAGGAGTAGTGCCAATATGTTGTGTGCTGGAGCTTATGATGGTACAGAATGTTAGGAGGTGGTGCTATGCCTGTCAAGTGTTGGTGATCCAGGGGAATGACAATGGAAGTGAAGGGCCGCGGTTCCCTTACCAGCCGCGACAACACCGCTTACAGCGATCGTACAATAAGGTGCATTAAATGCAAATATTTACGTAACGTGTTCTTTAGAATTTCATGGCTTGTATAATAGCGTTGTGTTACAATGGCAGGAGTTCGTGATTCTTGTGCGGCGGCCAAACGGGTCGGTGCTAGGCCAAGGAGACTGACTGTTGGGAATTTTTTGCATGTATTTCTCAACTTGTCCTACCGGCTGCTGTGGTAGTATCTTAAGAAGCCCACGGCAAGCACATCCACATGTTGTGAACTCATTGGCCTCTCATTTGATTTTATATAACAGAGGTCCGCCATTTTTTTAACGCCAGGTCACTGAAACACGTGATTTGGCAAATTGCCACAGAGAGATTTTAAAATTCAACGCGTTAATACTAAAGGCTGGACGGGACATTCTGGAAATGGTCGAGGGCCACGGGATGCGACCACTGGTGTACATATGCAGTTAGTAGGTCGGTGTTGAGTAACAAGCTATACACAAGTCACTAAAGCAAGTTGGGAACCACATATTTATTTTGTGCTGATACTGCAACTCTGTTGCAGTTTGTGGGAATTCCGAATCACGTTATTTCTGTTCCTGTGCCGGACAACTTTAGCCGGGAGGCTAAACTGTCCGTATTCATCTATATATGTTGTTGTAGTTGGTAGACTTCCGAACTGTGTCTTAATGGAAAATACCAGTCAACTGATATGTACTGAATTAGTTAATTTACTAGTACGGGTACTGATCATTTTGCTTCAGTGGAATAATGTTCTCCCTCATGACGTCTTAGAATGTAATTACACTATTTTCTTGATGTTCATTGAAACGCTTCAGAAACAAGAAGGATTTGTTTATTTAAATTCAGTTTTTGATACTGTTTAATTTAAATGTTCCTGATAAAAACAAGACTCCTCAAATTTTAAGAAATGAACAATGGGTTATATCTTCTTACTTTTGTAATGCTGTAGTCATGTGTATCATCCTTTTTTGTTTTGTTTTGTTCTTTTATGCTTTTCTTTAGCTAGTTTACTTAATGAAAAAGAAAATTAGACCACTGAGATCCCCATTCTGTTGTGTGTGTTGTATGAATGTGTCCCTCCATATCTCAACTTTTAAACCAGCTGGACTTGGCGTGAACGTTATACCATTACAGGATATCCGAAAACCAGTCAGTTTCATGTAAGGGAGAGAATCAAACATGTTTTTCACAGTTTTTTATTGTAGACGATAGGCGTCCAGTCTTTTCATGGCGAAGGACCACTCCCGTTATTGTGGGCTGGTTCACGGGCCACTTGTGGAAAGAGAACAATAAGTGGTATGCCTAACCGTGTAAGGGTGTAATTTTTGTAGGATATACATAAGTTACACATGTGGTGGTGGGTCGCAGGTTGGGGACCCTTGTTGTAGACCCTCCGCCTGAACCCATTTTAGTCAGATCTGTTCAGCAGTTTTGAAGATCCTCAATCTTTTTCAAGAAATGTTTAAATTCTGTCTCTCCATCCATAGAGGAGTTTTGGAATTTACATCACTTGGAGTAACTTTTGATTAACGTTTTGTTCCCAGTTACATTTGTGAGGTATCATCTAACAGTGCCAGCCATGTATCTGTAGCTGGTGGTGTATTGGCATCATGATAGTACATGCACATAATTACTATTACAGCATAGTGGATAAAAAAGTGTATGATGTTACAGTTAACACTCATTTATGAGATGTTGCCACTATGAATTTTTAGGTTATGCTACCATCAGATAGTGCTAACCATAATTTTATTTAACCCAAATTGCCATTGTCATGTACATATAAAATTGTGTGTGTATGTATATTATTGCCAAAACCACCCTGCTTGTAGATCCAGTTAAATATGGGAATCCTGACTATGTGATATTGTTCTGCACAGAAGATCAACAATGGTCAAAGTTCATGGGTCATTGGGGTGCCTGCCCTTCTTTATTCTGTATGTGATATTACTTCTTCACACATACATGCAGTATCATGTCCAACATAGCAGAAGTGGTTTTCATGCTCCACACGTTTTTATTGGTTAGTGGCACCTAACTTTTTATTTTATTCTGGTAGACTGGCAGTTTTCTACTGTACTGTTTTTACAGTTATATTATTAAATGTATATGGACTTGTTCCAAATTGCAGTTCATTCTCCATTTATCATCTGCATACATGTAGTAACTTTCAAGTAAAACGTTTATCTATATGTACTGCAGATGTACATGACTTCTCTTTTATTCTGCATTTGCAACTAAGTGGCTATCAACAAGCATGGTGTTAATCATTGGCATGGTTCGGTGTCATGGATGTTTAGGAAACACTTGTTACCCTTCAGTTTTCTTGTTGAAAATACACCATTATAGAACTGTACCAGTCCCACGACATGTTAGGATAGTGTATTCCCAGCATAAATTGGTTTTTGGGTGTCCCTGAGTGTGGACAGTTGCCTGCTACTGTTGCATGCTTTACTTTTTGCTGTCAGGATGAAATGATGTAACTACTTGATTCGGCAGACATTGTTTGCTTCATTTTGTCACTGGTTTAAATGAAAGGGATATGTCTGTGCCAATAAATAATGTCATTGTGATGTTGAACTACAACAGCTGTTGCTGCTTTGACTGGTCTGTGTTTTATTGTCCAGTCATTCCACATTATGAGTGTGTGACCATTTCTGAGCATTTTGTGCCATATTTGTGTTATTTTTTTTATAACAGACAGCTATGACTGTATTGTACACTTAATGTATGACAATTTTCTGTTTCTTATAACACCTTGGGGCCAATAAATGAAATAACATATCACTGTCCAGCAACAGTGCAATATGAATGTTGATTATGATACTGATTATTCATGAGAACAGTCATACATGATGTAATGATACAATTTTTAGTACTGAATATGTGATTCATTGACATTAATTGCTGTTATGAACCTGCTATATCGAGTTAGGTGTGTTTATTGTAATATTGTTTTTGTAATTATTGCATTCCATATATTTCAGACTTACTCCTCCAAGGATAACAATAGGGATTCAAACCTGAGATCCAATCATCAACCACCCAACACCACACTCCAGCGACACGTTAAGGCAAACAGAAATGTACATATACCAAGGTATGTGTTGTAACACTATCACATAAGAAATTCAGTGAAGAACCAAAACAGTTTTTTCCTGTCCCTTATCCAGAGCACTAAATCTTGATCAGATCATTTATCTTGAGAATTCCTCATTACTTTGGAATTTATTACAGTTGTGCACTAAATGTCAAAATTGTATGCAATATAGAAATATTACAAATGCCACCATATTGTCAGTCTCATTGAATACAGATGTAGTAACCTGTTTGCATGGTAGTGACCTTGAAACTATGTAAGTTTGAAGTAAACAGTAATTTGTTATATTTATTTAAGTATGTTGAGATTCATTGTAAGTTTAATTACATGTTAACAATAAGCCTCAAAAATATGATTTTGTAGTTAGTCAATGACAGACTAAATGCTATATATGCTAGGAATTTTTATGTACTCTTATAAGTAACTTTCAGATTATCCTTTTAAATACAGAGTTTGTAAACACACATTCTTACCAGAAACTCAGCAACATAATTGTAGTATTCTGAATACATCCTCTGTATCTTGAATGGTCTCATGATATACCATAAGCCTACATCATGCAAAAATTTGCTTTATGTCACCAGAAAGAAATGTTTGAACATGTTTTGCTTAATCTATGTCACTAGAATTCTGAAGTCATTGGATAGACACTAGTAACCAATAACAACAGAATGTTGAAGGTTGGCAGGTGCCATAGTCATTTGTGGTTGCATAATGGTAGTTCCAATAGCTAGTACATCTTGCACACATAAGTTAATTTTAGCTAAAACTTTTTTTCCACCATATAACATTTGATCTTGCAAAGAGTTGTAGGAATATGGATTTTCTGTGTCTTCAGCTGAGTTTTTAAGAAGCAGATTTTGCAGTTAGAAACAACAGTAATATCACTACTAAGTTTGTTTTGTTGTGGTGGTCATCATTATTTTGGTGAATGTGATGGTGCTAACTTATAAAGAGGCCTGATAAAGCCTACTCTTCTTTTTCATATACTTATAGACTTACGTATCAGTTAGTATTATTCTCTAGTTACCACTATCAAACTGAAATTAAAGAAAAGTGTCACCTGGTTTCTGTATTGCTTCCTTTTTATGAAAATACTGTCTCGGCAAAAGTGCCTTATTTGTTTGAAAATTTGTTTCCATACATCTTTTAAGACCATCAAGTAAGTAGCACTAGTGTTGATCACATTTCACAGGTTAGTGTGACCACCATCCTGTTGTTACTGATTGTAGAAGATTTTAGAAAACAGTGGCGTCAGTGTGTTCTGAAGTGATGTAATGTTCATTGTAGGTTTTTTGGAAACCAGTCAGTTACTTTAAAAAGTTTAAATGGATTGGGGGCTATAAGCCTGCTTTTACTCTTCATGAAGGAAAATGAGCTATAAATTAACATCTTTAATTGTTGCATATTCAGAGAATCATTGTAATGCTTATAGATTTACTGACATGTAATAGTCTGACATTTTGCAGTCCACTTGACTGAGCTTTAACAAATAATGACAAGACGAGGATGTTCAAGCTATTTGTACCTGAAAACCAAATCTTCATCTCAGACTCCTGTAACTGGTTCCACAACAGTACTTCTTGGAAGTATGTTTAGAATAAGCCTTTGACATTAAAAACACCATATATTTTGCCATCACCTTCATTAAACAAGACTAGAAGAATTTTTATGAAATATGGTATTTGTGCTGAAGTGTGGGCCAAAAAGTTTATTTATGACACTGGACAGAATTTACAATAAAAGTGAGGTTTTGCAAGTGTGACTATGTTCTGCCAATATGTCATTGGAATGTAAATATCCATATATTTCTTAATGTGAACTGGTTATTTCTGTTACAGATTTTATTATCCTCAGGGTAAACCCACTAATGAGCATTGTGGAGATGCTGTTTATCAGAAAATATCATCAGTCTTCCAGCAGTTTCCAAACCATCAAGTGCCTCGTGAGAAGTTTGATATTGTCACCAAGGTTTGTGTTCATTATTTATTAAATTTTCCCCATTGTATGTTACTACTATGTTAACCTAAGTTTTGTATTATCTGTCTGTCCCATCAGGCTTGTCAGTGTCCTGTGTACTGGAAGATTCCATTATTCATTGCAGCTGGAGGAGACAAACTTGGTTACGTGGAAACTAATACCTATGTTGATTTCTGGAAGAAGTAAGTATGATTATACTATGTGTAGTAAGTGAATCCGATCTGGCATCTCATGGACTCATTTCCTGACAAAACTTTTGCTGGGTATCCTGAATTGTAACCTCTATCTTTTTGTAAATGGGCAGACTAACTAAATTCACGGAGCAGAGTTTTCCATGAGAAGTTACTAATCATTTAGCTGGTCAAGAAATTGTATGCCTGTTATGGAGAATGAAGCTTTATTGCTGTTTTCACAAGTACATGCTACCTATAATTGTGCTGGGTTTGCAAAAGTCATTGTTACTTCCATTAGTTGTGAATCATAATTTATAAGCATTTTACTCAACAGCAGCAAATATGTATAAACCATTCAGGCTCGTTTTGTCTTCATGGGTACTGGTCTCCCCATTTTTTCCTTGATCATCATACTTTTGCCATTTGCAGTTGAATCATCAGAATATATCATTCTGTTTTACTGGCTAGGGGAGAATATAAATTCACAATTTTTACTTGTTCTAAGTCTCATTGTCTACTGCACTATTCCTCCGAGTCTTAGAACAGTAATTTTTACTACCATAAATCCCAGAACCATGTTACATTTTCTTTTTAGTATCTATAAACACTACGGTGTCTTTTTCAACAAAACTGCTATGTGCTTGACACAACAAAA
>Ga0209755_10009922_pt1 | contig 10021 bp, 13 predicted proteins | sample TergutCo191P1_FD_187301 | JGI IMG/M metagenome (GOLD analysis project Ga0209755, IMG submission 187301) | Cornitermes sp. P1 segment gut microbial communities from Petit-Saut dam, French Guiana - Co191P1 (SPAdes) (version 2) | ecosystem: Host-associated > Arthropoda: Insects > Digestive system...
AGAAGGAACGGTCTATAAGAGGGAAAAGGGGAGGAAGAGGTCAAATCCCTGAAAATTGTTGCAATCACAAGGGTTTATGCGGATTTGACCGTGGAATTTTGACAGTACGGATGGAGGCATGGAGGTCGGCAAAATGAAATATCCAAAATTATTACAAAAAGGTGACACCATTGGCATCTGCGCTCCGTCAAGCGGCGCTTCCGGGGAAGCATTATCCACGCGCTTGGATAATGCAATCCGCAACATCAAGGCGTTGGGATTTGATGTTATAGAAACTGCTTCGGTTCGGCGCGATGAAAAATGCGTCAGCGCAGACAGCGAAATCCGTGCGGCTGAGTTTATGAGCTTATACGAAAATCCGAAGGTTGCCGCGATTCTGCCCCCGTGGGGCGGCGAGTTTTTGATGGATATGCTTCCGCTTTTGGACTTTGAAAGACTGGCATCGCTCCCCGCTAAATGGATATGTGGCTACTCAGATATGACCACGTTGACCTTTGCGTTAACACTTTTAAGTGATATTGCCACGATACACGGATCAAATCTGATGAATATGGGATTCGCCCGCATTCATGATTCCGATATGAGAGCGTTCGATGTTATGTCAAACACCGAAACCGAGCAGAAAAGCTGGGATACATGGGGTGGGTTTACGGGCTGGAATGACTTCACCAAAGAAGTGTACAGTCTTGACAAGCCGTCTTCATGGAAGATGTTGCAGGGAAAAACCCATGTTTCTTTCAATGGAATGATGATCGGCGGTTGCATGGATACTTTAAGCGTACTCCTCGGAACCCGCTTCGCGCCGGTTGAAGCGTTTTTAAACAAATATAAACAACACGGCTTTATATGGACATTGGAAAGCTGCGAAATGGAAGCGCCGGATATATACCGGACATTTTGGCAGATGCGCGAGAGCGGATGGTTCAAATATTGCAACGGAATTATCGTTGGACGCCCGGACGGATATAAGGATAAGCGCGATTTTACTTTGATTGACGCTTTAAAGCAGGGGCTTGGCAGCTTAAATGTGCCTGTTTTGTACGATGCAGATATCGGTCACATCCCGCCGCAGATGCAAATCGTCAACGGAGCGCTTGGCAAGGTTGAGTTTGCTGACGGTAAGGCGAATGTGAGGCAGGGCTTTTTGGATTAGGATTGGATGGTGGCGAAATGTTAATCAGATGGGCGACAATAAATGATAAAACAGACTGGCAGACGGTTGCGGCAGATGTCGCCGAGATATTTGGCGCACCGGATATGCCGGTGAGTGCGTCATTTATTGAATATATGGACAGCAAAATCAGTAAATACGAGGCATTGACCGCCGTTGATCGAATGAGCGGCAAATGTTTGGGTTTTATCGGATTTTCGAGAACGAACAACCGTATTTCGTGGTTTGGTGTTTTAGAGAACGAGCGTGGTCGCGGCATCGGCTCCCGCTTGCTCAAAACTGCTCTGCGCCAGCTTGAACCAACAAGAGAAATTACCGTCACGACTTTCCGCGAAGATTACCAGCCCGGATTTTCCGCAAGAACGCTTTATGGCAAATTTGGTTTTGTTGATAAAGAGCAAATTGAACATGACGGTCAGCCGAGAAGTTTAATGTCGCGCCCACCGTCTGATGAAAAGCGCGGTGGCAGCTTTCATTATCGTTATCCGGAATTTATCCGTGCTTCCGAACAAGAGCATTGTCCCGTTTGCAACAATGAACCCGCGCCGGACGATCAAGACGATATTGAAGTCAATGATATTGTTTGGGTATGTGGTGAATACCCCGGTCAGGGACGGCTGTTCGGAAAAATATATATCATGCCGCGGGTTCACACCTTTCATTTTGAAGATATGCCAACAGAAAATGCGGCGGCATTTATGCGTGAGGTTCAGCGCGTCGGACGCGCCTTGCGTAAAGTTACGGGCGCAGAGAAAATAAATTATGAGATGCACGCGAACAGCGGGACGCATCTCCATATCCACCTGTTCCCGCGCTATCTTGACGACGACTTCCCGAGCGCGCCGATTGACTATCGTGTGAGCGAACCGGCTCCGTATGAGAGCTACGATGAATATTTATGTTTTGTGAATCGGATGAAGGAGGAATTGCATTAATGAAAATTCGTAAATTTAAAATAGCAGATTACGATGCTGTCTACACTCTTTGGCTTCGTACATCTGGAATGGGGCTTAATGATGTTGACGACAGCCGTGAAGGTATAGAAAAATACTTGAAACGTAATCCACGGACAGCTTTTGTGGCGGAACTTGAAGGAGAAATTGTCGGTGTGATCCTCGCTGGTCATGATGGACGGCGTGGATATATTCACCACACCTGTGTTGCAAGCGAACTCCGCCATAATGGTATCGGCACTCGTCTGGTCGAAACCGCATTGGAAGCGTTATCGAGTGAAGGAATCAGCAAGGTCGCTCTTGTTGTTTTTGAAAAGAACAGCGGCGGCAATGATTTTTGGGAGCGCATGGGATTTACTATGCGTCCAGACCTTAATTACCGAAATAAAGCACTGATTGATTTAGTGAGAATGGATACATAAAACGGAGGAAAGCAAATGAAGGTAGTCGGAATATCAGGCAGTCCGCGAAAAGGCGGCAATACTGAATGTCTTGTCAGAGAATGTTTGAACGAGTTTGTCGAGCGAGGATGGGCTGTTTCAGAGTTTTATCTTTCGGGCAAAAATGTTAAACCATGTATCGGTTGCGAAACTTGCGTTGAAAGTCACATTTGTGTGATAACCGATGATGATATGGCAGAGTTATCTAATGAGCTTATAAATTGCGATGCAGTGATTATTGGTTCACCCGTCTATTATCGAAATGTGACAGCTCAATTAAAAGCTGTTTTCGACCGTTCGTTTTCGTGCAATCGGAGTAATCTGCTCATGGGGAAACCGGGCGGCGCAATAACGGTCGGGCGTGGTGAAGGCGGCGGTCAAAGCATGGTGTTGACGATCATATACAATTATTTGCTTTCATGTGGTGCGTTGCCGGTTCCCGGGGAGCTTAACGGACTTTCAGCGAGAGCAGATAAACCCGGAGATATTTTGAAACAGGAAAGACGCCTAAAACAAGCCCGAATATTAGCGCAAAACGTGATAAAGTATGCGGAAAAGTTAAGAGGTGCAAAGTGATTACATACAAAAAGGTAGACCGAACTTTCTTCCCGCAGTACGACATGATCCCCATGCTCATCCACGTTTCAAGCGTTTATCGCATAGATAAAATTAATCGCGGGTTGGGCGGTTTTCAACTTGCCGAAGTGCCGGTAGAGCCGTATATAAAGGATTTTTGCATCGGTGATGACGAGAGTGTAACCCGATGGGAACGATGGGATATTTCAAATTGGGCGTTTTTCATGGCTTTTGACGGTGAACATCCTGTTGGCGCGGCTACCGTTGTGACCCGCACCAAAGAAATCAATATGCTTGCAGGCAGGGATGATCTCGTTGTGTTGTGGGATATTCGGGTTGACGATGTCTATAAGCATCAGGGCATAGGACAAACCCTGTTTGATATGGCCGCGGAGTGGTCGCGCGAACAGGGCATGGTTCAAATTAAAATCGAATGTCAGAACAACAATGTACCAGCAATTAAGTTCTATCACAAGCAGGGTGCAGTCTTGTCCGCTATAAACGAATACGCCTATTACAACGAGCCGGAATACCGGCATGAAGCGCAGCTTATATGGATGTTAGATTTATAAAGGAGCCGTATCGATGAACCGTTATATTGACCTTAACCGCATTGAGTTTGTTATAACCGACGCTTGTAGCGGGCGGTGCAAGCATTGCTCAAACGGAGAGCGTTCCATAAGCGGCGAGAGTGTAAATGCTGATGCTGCTGTGACCGCTATCAAACAGCTTGCCGACAGATTTGAAATAAAGTCTGTTATGACATTTGGCGGTGAGCCTTTGTTGTTTGCCGAAACCGTATGCAAAATCCATGCGGCTGCCCGCGACTGCGGTATACCCAAACGTCAGCTTATCACGAACGGCTTCTTCTCTAAGGATGACATAAAAATAGATGAAACGGCAAAGACTCTTTGCGATTCCGGTGTGAATGATGTTTTATTGTCCGTTGACGTTTTTCACCAGGAGTTCATTCCGATTGAACCCGTTATGTACTTCGCGGAGATGCTTCTAAAGCATAACGCTCCATCATTACGAGTGCAGCCTGCGTGGGTGGTCAATGAAGAAAACGATAATCCGTACAACACGGAAACAAGACGCTTGTTAAAACTATTCACCGACAAAGGCATCCGGGTAAACGAAGGAAACAATATTTTCCCGTCGGGAAATGCGCTTAAATACCTCAGTGAATATTTCGCTACACCTAACGAAGTGGATTTGTCCTCGCCTTGCGGCTCTATGCCCTATACCGAAAGGCTTGATGAAGTCAGTTGTTTTAGCGTTAATCCGGGCGGTGACATTGATTTGTGTTCTATAACCATAGGAAATGTTTATAAAACCGATGTTGCGGATATTGTTGATAACTATGACCCTTATGCCAACCCCGCGTGGCGGGCGGTATTGAACGGTGGTGTGGCGGGATTACTACGCTATGCTGAATCACAGGACGTAACTGTTGACACAAGCGATTGCCGCTCCGCTTGCGGTATATGCCGTAATATTATGTCAGCAATGAAAGCGAGGCAAGGATGAAAAAACCTTTTGTAATCAGCATAGCCGCGTTATCAGGCGGCGGTAAAACTGCAACTGTATCTGCTTTGAAAAAACGGCTTGTTAATTCTGCGGTGCTTAATTGGGACGATTATGGTGATGAAGTTGACCTTGATCGCGATATTAACGAGTGGTCGGCAAATGGCGGCGATTATAATGAATGGCATACAGAACCCATCGCTGCTGATATTAAACGACTCTTGGATGAACCCTACGAATACATCATCCTTGATTACCCCTTCGGATATTTGAATGACTGCGTAGGAAAACTCATTGATATGACCGTTTTTATCGATACCCCTCTTGATGTTGCATTGGCGCGCCGCATTATCCGCGATTACACCAGTCGGAATACAAAATATGACTTCGGGCTTGCCGATGTCGAAGAAGTGAGCCTTGCGGGGCTCGATAAAGAACTCTGTTTTTATTTAGAATGTTCCCGCTCAACATATGCACGGATGCCAGAAACGCATAAACCAATGTCCGACCTTATTGTAGACGGCAGAAAATTGCCGGAGGAAATCGCAGAAGAAATAATAAACGCAATACGCATCGCTAACGAAACAGATGAGGAACGCCGCGCCCGAATATATCCTGTCATATTGAGCGAGTACAATCCTGCGTGGACGGAATGGTTCGTGGAAGAAAAGGCGAACCTCGAACGGCTTATAGACGCGGACAACATTGTCCGAATCAGTCATATCGGCAGCACATCTGTACCTGGACTGACGGCAAAACCTACCGTGGACATCATACTTGAAATTACCGAAACTACCGATTTGGAAAAACTGATTTCTTCCGTTTTATTATCGCCGGAATATATCTGTCTGCGCGAAGATGATTTGACCATATCAACCCCGCCGCCACACTTGAGATTTATAAAAGGTTATCTTCCGGACGGCTTTGCTAAGAAAGTTTATCACATTCATGTGGTCTATTCTAACGATAACGACACACAGGATAAACTACTGTTCAGAGATTATTTGATAGCCCACCCGGAAGCCGTAACCGAATACGCAGAACTGAAACGCAAGCTATTTGAGGATTACGAGCATAACCGGGACGGCTATACCGAAGCGAAGGGTGCTTTTATAAAAGAAATTATCGAAAAAGCGAGGGGTTTTATATGATACCCGATCTTACCATCGGCGATTTAACGATTGACTGCGCGAACGCCGAACGCGCCCGAGACTTCTACGCCGACCTTATGGGCTGGGAAAAGACGATTGCGTTTGGCGCTTTGGCGGTTAAAACAGACAACGACATGACTATTTTGTTTTGGGAGCCGGACATACCGTATGTGCCACCCGTTTGGCCGGAAGAACCAGGCAAACAGCAGAAGCAGATGCACTTGGATTTTACGGTGGACGATGTACCGTCCGCAGTAGAGAAAGCAATCCGGTTTGGCGCGACAAAAGCCGCAGCGCAATACGGCGGTGAAACTTGCGTCACAATGATTGATACTGAGGGGCATCCGTTCTGTTTTTGCGCACGACCTAAAGAAAAATCCGAGTTTGACTTGTATTATGAAAAGCAAGGGTACGGCATAATCCCAACCGTATCTATCAATATTGATTGCAAAAAATCGGAAGTGTTACGCGAGTTTTACGCCGGGTTGACACCTTGGGATCAAGGTTTTCATTGGACGGCGTTGATAGACGAAAACCGTATGGTCGTTCATTTTATGGGCTGCGATGGGGATTTCGATTATATTCCACCCGTATGGCCGGAAGAACCAGGCAAACAACAAAAGCAAATGCACTTCAATTTTCAAGTGGATGATTTGCAATCCGCCATCGAAAAAGCCGTCCGTCTTGGAGCAACCAAAGCTGCCGAACAGTACGGCGGTGATCATTTCGTCACTCTGTTTGACACGGAAGGGCATCCGTTTTGCTTGTGCAGGAGGGGCAACGCATGAACATCACATACAACGACACGTTAAAAGATTTACCGCCCGAACAGGTACATAAACTTTTCGTGGCTGTGGGCTGGTCGGACGGTTCCGAAACACCGGAAATGATACAAAAGGGCTACAGCATCCCGTGGGTCAATTCCACCTTGGTGATTTCCGCATGGGATGGCGACTGTTTGGTAGGCGCTGTACGGGTTTTGAGCGACACAATGTTTAGGTCAATTATTTATGACTTGATGGTGTTGCCGGAATACCAAAATAAGGGTATTGGCAAAGAATTGATAACACGATGTATCCGGCATTTTCCCGATTCGGAGTGGCTGGTTCAAACGACGAAGGAAATATCGGGTTATTACGAAAAAATCGGGTTTACGGTAAACAACGATGTGTTCTTGACCGTCCCATGCAAGCTGTTCACACGCGAAGAATAAAGCAAACGAGGAGCGGAAGCAAATGAATTACATTAATCCGCCGGAAAAATTACCGGTAAATATAACCCACAAGACATTTTACAGCCAACTCTACAATCATGAACTTGGCTATAACATATATTTGCCTGATGACTATGATGAAAGCGGCGAAAGATATCCTGTAGCGTTTCACCTTCACGGGTGGACGGGTAACGAATCGTCCGAAATTTGGCCGATGGAAAAGGTTTATAGAAACAGGCGGGCTATTACCGTTTTTCCTAACAGTTCTCCAGTGATTGAAGATTTGGAGAACCTACCTGTTGAACGCATGATCATAGACGAACTTATTCCTTATATCAACACGCATTATAGAACTAACGCAACCCGTGAGAGCAGGACAATTTCCGGCTTTTCAATGGGCGGCGGGATGGCGTTTTGGTGTGCAGCGAAATATCCCGACTTGTTTTCTTCGGTAACAGCTTACGCGGGTACATATCACCATTACTACCACAAGGGTTCGCAAACCGTCGGGCAGCCGCCGGAAAAAGCCGCAGAACTATACAAAAGCATGATGAGCGAGGAGCGGTATTTAGAGGAAGGCAATGTTTTATGCCTGATACGTCAAAACGCCGATAAGATACGCGGGGTTTTGGATATTCGGCTTCACATCGGTACGGATGACGTGCTGTTCTGCGATAACGAGATACTGCATTTATACCTGGACTCGATCTGTATTCCGCATGAATACAAGAAATTCTACGGAATTGCTCACGAACTGGATGGGATTGTGTTAAAAGAACAGGACGTACAAGAAAAACCTGCGATGTTAAAACACAAAGGAACGGTAACAGTCGAAACAGAACGGCTTATTCTGCGGCGTTTTCAAAAGGATGACCACGAACAAATCTATCATAACTGCTGGAGCAATCCTGAAATTTGGAAATGGACAAGATATGAACCGATGGACAGCATTGACAATGTTATTGTTCTCAATAATATATTCACTGACTTTTGGTTCTCAAAATATGAACGACTCGACAATTACGATTGGGCTTTACAACATAAAGCATCGGGCGAAGTGATTGGCAGATTGAGAGGTATACATTCTAATAACCGGACGGACAAAACAAGCCAAATAGAATTAGCGTATGAGCTGGGACAGCGTTGGTGGACCCAAGGTCTAATGACCGAAGCCGTAAACGCTGTTATCGCTTTCTTTTTCAATAATGTGGGATTCAACCGTGTTTACGCTTATCACGCTCATGGAAACCCTGCGTCGGGCAGAGTAATGCAAAAATGTGGAATGACTTATGAAGGAACGGCGCGTCAGATGTGTTTATGCAACTGCGGAATGTTTGACGCGGTCAATTACGCCATTCTCGCAGATGACTATATTAAAACACATAATGGAGGAAGCAAATAATGTCTATCCAATTCACAGATGTGTGTTTCATCACAAACGATGTCCTGCAACTCCGTGCTTTTTATGAAGCTGTTTTCGGAGTTCAGGCCGAGGGCGACGAAATCCACTCAGGCATATCAATAGATGGGTTGACGCTTGTTTTCGACCATGTTGACATTTCTGATGAAAACCCTACATTTCGCTATGTGTCGGCGGGCGGCGCGAATAATGTGATCGTTGGATTCAATGTCGATGATGTAGACACGGAATTTAAACGCCTGCTGTCACTTGGCGTGCAAATGCTGAACGAGCCTACCACTCACCCGTGGGGAGCGCGGTCGTTTCAATTTAGAGACCCGGATGGAAATATCCTGAATTTCCGTACTATACCGAAGGGAGAATGAGTATGAACATCGAAATCAAAAAACTCATACCGGATATGGCCGAAGATTATGTGCGTTTCTTTGACGAAACACCGCACAATGATAAATGGAACACCAAATGCTACTGTGTTTGCTGGTGTAGTAATGAACCCGAAGGCATTGACTGCTCGACAGAGGAAAATCGCAGATCGGTCGCTTTCCAGTTTGTAAAAGGCGGAAATCTGCAAGGCTATCTTGCGTATGCCGACAATAAAGTGATTGGTTGGTGCAATGCAAATACCAAGGCAGACTGCACAGCAGGGCGATTTTGGCAACGCCTGATGGGTTCTGTTCCGGTGGAGGGATCTGCAGATAGAAAAGTTAAATCAGTGTTTTGTTTTACGATTGCTCCGGATATGCAACGAAAGGGTATCGCCACACAGCTTTTAGAGCGGGTTTGCAAAGATGCGACGGAGGAAGGTTTTGACTTCGTCGAGGTCTATCCAAATAAGATTGTTACAGCCGAATCCGAAAACCACGGAGGATTTACAGAGATGTATAAGAAATTTGGTTTCACCGTGTGCGCGGAATTGGAAAATATGTATATCATGAGGAAGGAGTTGAGATGATGGCGGATAAAAGATTGTACCCACTTGCGATTCTTGATGATGAAACGCAAAAAAGAATGGAAGCATACTACGCCTTGCTTACCGAGCGGGGATATATCGGGCGGCAAACCAAAAATATACCATATCATTTTACACTTGGTGATACCGATACCGCCAATGAGCTATCGTTGTTAGAGCAAGCAGGAAAAATATGTGCGGAGACTGCGCCAATACCATTTCGTATGGATCATGTGAGTTTATTCGGGCAGAGCGTGTTGTTCCTTTCGCCGAATGTAAATATTGAAATGCTTGAGTTACAAAGCCGCTTTTTTCCTGGCTGTGGCAGAGGATATAATCCTTGGACGGCACACGCGACCATTTTGCTTGATGAGTCGGACATCATTCTCTCCTCCATCCCAATCATAACGGAAAAATTCAAGGCATTTGAAGCGCAAATTATAGCTGTGGCAATATATGAATTTTTCCCGACACGGCATATAAAAACTTTTAATGGTAACGTCAAATGAATTATGAAAACTCTGCGCCCCTTTTCCCTCAGAAGTGAAATTGTACTCTGCATCTGGAGGCTTGTAAAGCCCCATGTTGCAAGGAATTGAGCCTCGGGCTTGACAAGCCTCC
>Ga0209755_10009923_pt1 | contig 10021 bp, 9 predicted proteins | sample TergutCo191P1_FD_187301 | JGI IMG/M metagenome (GOLD analysis project Ga0209755, IMG submission 187301) | Cornitermes sp. P1 segment gut microbial communities from Petit-Saut dam, French Guiana - Co191P1 (SPAdes) (version 2) | ecosystem: Host-associated > Arthropoda: Insects > Digestive system >...
GGGTCATAGTCCCAAGAAAAGCCGTCTGCCACTGTAAACAATAACTCGTTGCCGCTACCTGTAAACCTTTCGCCGCTAAAGTCGTTAGAGTGGTTCATTAGTCTAATATAGTAATTGCCCGCTTCTACTACATAACCACCAACGCCTAAGTCTGGTGTTCCACGCTCTGATGTGCGACCAGCTGGTACTAAACCGCTATAGTTGCGAGTATCGAAAGAACGCATTTCGTAAACATCAAATTCTAGTGCTACAATGTCGTAGCCACCATTTGGTGCAATAGGCACAGTTTTTGCAAAGGCTGTTAGCGTTACATGAGATTTTTCTATGGCATTAGGACCAGATTGCTCGTTATATGGCGGCGTAACATAAAGCTGAACAACATCTCTACCAGCCACAGTGCCAGTGTTAGTTACTCTTACATATACTCTAATTCTATCTTCTCTTTGTAAGCTTGCGCCAACTGACGAAAGAGCAAGAGAGTCTGCAGGCAATCTGTCTGCTCCTCTTAAAATGTATGCTCCTTCTAAATCCCATCTAAAGTCTGTAAAGCTAAGACCAAAACCAAATGGGAATTGCACAACAGCGTCATAGCCTGTTAGCATTGCACCTGGGTGATTGGTTCCTCTTACACCTGCTGGTATTTGTCTAGTTCTATTATTCCAAAAGCCCTCTACTGCGGCAGTCTCAAACCATCTGTAGCCGATAAAAATACCTTCTACATAGTCAATATAGGTTAACCCCATATAGTGTGGCCTAGATGGGCCTGCAAAGTTTTCTATTAAGTCACCCATAGGGTAGAGTAAAGTCCGCCCCATGTTTGGTAGTGCTACCTCTTGGCCTGCTGGTATTATATAGTGACGAGTTCCGCCTAAATGGGCTTGAGCTTCGCCGCCGCCTCTACCAGCATAAGTGCCTTGAACTGAGGGTAAACCTACAACTTGGCCAGTGTTTGCCCAAGATGCATCGTCTCTAAAGTCATAAGGCAAAATGTTTACTAAGCGGCCAGACGGATTAACCTCGCCCCAAAGTAATTTAGGAATAGCTGTGGCAGTACGCAAACCAGTTGCACCTACTATTAGAGCAGAACTTAAGCCCGGTATTCTATCCATAAAACACATTTGAAATGCATTAGTAGAATTTATTAAAACTATAACATTGCTATGAGTTTGACCTACATGGGTTAAAAGTGCTTCTTCTTCTGTAGAAATTTCTAAATAGTGACGGCTAGCATCTACCCAATCATAATCTATAGATGGTCTTGTATTGTGCCAAACGGTACCAATATTGTGTATAAAGCCGGCATCAAACGCTTGCATAGGAGTGTTTTCTGGTGTTGCTTTATATTGAACTTTTGGCAAGTCAATACTTTCGCCCGCTACTCTACTTAATACAACAATAGCGGTCTCTGAGTGGTTTGCAGCACCTATTAAAATGTCGTCACCAATTTGGTCTAGTCTTGGCTCTACAAGACGATTAAATTGAAAATCGTGTGCACGCAAAGCTCCACCAACATAATAGTGGCTATGCCATGGTCTACGACCGTTAGAGCCTAAAAAGCTACGATAAAAATCTTGCAAGCGAGTATAAGTAGCGACTGGAGCAGGAATACGAGTTGGGTTGTCGTATGCGTCATACTCACCCGATGGTATCGTACGCTGATGCAGAGCTTCTACAATACCAATCTCTGGGTAGAGTGACATTGGGCTTTGGTATTCTCTTAGCATTCTGCCAGAACCACTTCCGCCTCCTACCCAAGAGGTAGACGACCAGCCGTACACAGATATTGCATTAACATCTGGCGACAGCGGCAGTGAATTATTACGATTGACAGCCATTACAATGCCTTGCAGTGCAATTTCTTCTGCTAGTGCTTCACCTTCTGCGGCGGCCGCATCTACAATAGAGGCATCGCCTTCTATTCTAACGGTGGGCATAAAAATCCAGTAATAAGTGATTCCCATTCGTACAACAGGAATATTAAGTATTACTGTAAATGCAATAGACAACGCTAAAAAAACAGCCAAGTATGATGCACCTGCCCCTATTTTTAGTCCTAGTCCTCTTTTAGTTTTTGCCATTTTAAAAACTCCTATTTATTTTATTTTAAGTTAAACTTAAGTTTAAACTAAGTAGATAGTAGCATAACCCCTAATAAATGTCAAGTATTTTTTTACACAATTTTTTCGGACAAATTGCGGGGTTAAATTGTAGTTATTTTTACAGCTAACAAAATTGCTTGACAAACTATTGCAGTTTTGTTAATATATTAGTTATGCAATAAATGACAAGGTGATTATTAAAGGCTAAGAATAATTGAAACACGAAGGACAAAATTATTTTTTTAACAGCAGCTGTACTATAAGATACCCTATGAATAAAAAAAAACTAATTTCAATAATATTAGCCATTATCATGGCAACAGCGACATTAGTAGTGTTAACTGGTTGCCCTATACTGCAAGGCCCCCAACAGCCATCATCGCCACTAAAAAGAGAGGCACTAGTGGCTGGGCTTGAATCAAGAAGAATAATAATTGGGCAAAATGTCGCTCACTACGAGCCACACTCAAATGGAAGCATTGGTTGGATTTGGATGATGTGGAGAAGCTACGATGCTATATTGCAAATCTTTCAAACAAAAGAACAAGCAAGTATTTGGTTTGATTATTTGCATACTCATGAACATGGCGAAGGTTGTTTTGGTCCAGGGTGGGCTTGTGGTGTTGCTCCCCTGCCAGAAGGTATCGTTTGGGGAAACATTATTATAGATACAATTTGCCTAAGGCAAACTCAGCAGGTGAAAGGGTTACTACAAGAAATTTACTATGGCCAAATATCAAAACCTAGTCATCCTTTTGATTCTACCGTTGGTGCGACCGTGGAATTTTTAGGTTAGCTTACTATAATAAACTAAATCCATGTTTGGTTTAATGTTTTTTTCTTCGCCTGTTGGAGTGTAGCCCAGTTTTTCGTATAGGTGGCATAGGTTTTTTTCTTGCTTGATGGTGTCTAAAATCCATTTTGTGGCGTTTGGGTGGAGTTTTTCTATTTGCTTTATTGCGTTTTGTGCGTAGCCTTTATTTTGGCAGTCTGGGAGAATAACTATTTGAGAAAGCCTAATGGTGTTTGTGTCTAGGTGTTGAATGCGAATATAGCCGATATTTTTTGCGTTTTGTGTGTCTTGTAAACAAATTAAAAAATGGTCTACTTTGTTAAATTCAAACCTTGCTTTAACTTTTTCTAGCGTTTCTAAGGCAGGGTTAGTTGTGTAGTCTTTATATTTTTCTAAAAGTGGCTTAAAGCATTCTACTTGCATTTTGTGTATTGTTTTATAATCTGTTATAGTGGCTTTTTTTAGTTGAATTTCGAGCGGCAGAGTGGTATCTAAATCGTATAAATAAAATACTTCTTTAAATTTGTGGTTAAGTTTTTTGTAGTAACTCTCGTAATCATCTAATTCTCCGCCCCATTTTTCGTATGCTCTTCTTGCTTGTAAATTATCTTTTAGTACACCTATAACCATTTTTTTAGAGCCAGTTTTTTTAAGCTTTGCTACTATTAAATCAAAAAGTCTTTTGCCTAAACCTTTGTGTTGATAATTTTTGTCTACATAAATTGCGTATAAGTCACTATGAGCTAACTCTTTATAATGTGCATAATTAGAAATGGTTTGAGCTAACGCAAATGCCACAATTTTATTTTTGTCTTCTGCTACAAAAGCAAAATGGTCGTTAGTGTTTGGTTCTATGTTTTTTCTTTTTTCTAGCGTATCATAAAGAGTTTCTTCTCTATGAGTAAAAATTTCTTGTGGCATAATATGAGAATAAGCAGACCGCCAAACCCTAGTCGACAACTTAAAAATTTGCTCCCAATCGCTTTTGGTTGCTTTTCTAATACTTATAGTTTGCATATGATGATTTTAGCAAAAATAGTTGTGTAAGTCTAGTAATTGTGTAGGCTTATCCGCCACACTCTTGCAGTCGCTATAAGCTATATAATCTTAGATATTTTAAAAATACTTTTATTTTTGTGCAATTTTTTGTTTGACAGCCTATTTAACATATGCTAGAATTTTATAAGAATAAATACTACTTTTATTTAAGGTGGTGTTTATTTTTTGTGTGTGGGTACTGTTAGCGATAGATATTTGCCCGCCTAAAACCGTGCGGGTGTAGCTCAATGGTAGAGTTCCAGCCTTCCAAGCTGGCTGCGTGGGTCCGATTCCCATCACCCGCTCCAAACTTGCCCTTGTGGGGCAAGCGTAAAACATTAAAAATAAAACGAGAAACATAATAAATCACGCTTAACAAGGGCAAGTTTGTATGTTTAATGTTTATCGTTTAATGTTTCACAAAACTCTTCGAGCGCTCGTAGCTCAGCTGGATAGAGCATCGGCCTTCTAAGCCGAGGGCCAGGGGTTCGAATCCCTTCGGGCGTGCCAGTGCCGATATGCCTATCGGCAGTGAAAAGTGATAAAGTGAAACAGTGTCGGTTAAAACGCTAAAGCCTATGTCGGCACTAACTTTTTCACTCATTCACTTATTCAATTATTCACTAAACACAAAACAAAAGATTATTATGCTAATAGTAACAACGCCAATTTTAGAAGGTAAGCCCATTAAAGAGTACCTTGGCCCAGTTTTTGCCCAAGCAACACGAGGCGTAGGTGCAGGCAGAGGCATTGCCGCTAGTTTTAAAGCACTATCTGGTGGTCGTTCTTTAGGGCATGAAAAATCTATTGTAGAAGTGCGTGATAAAGGTTTAGCAGAAATAGCCGAAGAGGCTAAAGCACTAGGTGCAAACGCAATTATCGGACTAACCCTAGATTACGAAATGCTATCTAACGACAGCCTAATACTTTGTAAGGTTTTTGGCACAGCAGTCGTTTTATAAAAAAGGTGGCTTCGCCACTTCGCTCACATTCAGTTCGCCTTTTTTGGTCATAAATTTCTTTGCTCTTTAGACAGCGATAATTACTATGACATAAAAAACCATAGGTTAACTTGCCACATAATCTAATCCCCCCGTGGTGGATGTAGCTCAGTCGGTTAGAGCGCCAGTTTGTGGCACTGGAGGCCGTGGGTTCGATTCCCATCATTCACCCCAAAGTGCCGACACGGCTGTCGGCAGTGAAATAATGATTAAGTGAATAAATGAACAAGTGTTTGTCAAATCGCTAAAGCCATAAAAGGCACTTAACTTATTCACTCTTTCACTTATTCAATTATTCACTAAAAAACATCTCCCCCACTCCTAAATAAATCCCAACAATAATTGTGCATTATGCATTAAATATTATAGGGGTGTCGCCAAGCGGTAAGGCACTGGATTTTGATTCCAGCATTCCAAGGTTCAAATCCTTGCACCCCTGCCAAGTGCCACCAAAACGGTGGCAATGAAAAAGTGAATAGTGAATAAGTGAAACAGTGTTTATAAAAACACTGCCGTCCACAGGTGGCACTTAACTTATTCACTCTTTCACTTATTCAATTATTCACTTACCCACCAACCCCACCAACCATGGTCCATTAGCTCAGTTGGTAGAGCACGTGACTTTTAATCACGGTGTCCCGCGTTCGAGCCGCGGATGGATCACCAAAACTTAGGCTTTTTGCCTAAGAAATAAACGATAAACCTTGAAACATTAAACATAATTTCACATTGCGAGCAATCAGCTTTGAAGACCCAGTTTACATGCTTAGTGTTTCATTTTTTATGTTTATCGTCTATGGGTAGGTTCCCGAGTGGCCAAAGGGAGCAGACTGTAAATCTGCCACTTCCAGTTTCGGTGGTTCGAATCCGCCCCTACCCACCAAATTTATTAAGGCATGACTTAGTTTAGTCGTGCCTTTTTGTATTTTTTACTCATGACTTATAACTATTAACTATTAAAAAACTCCACCTTGAATAGATGGAGTTTTTTAATAATAGTATTATCTTTTTGAGAATTGGCTTGCTTTTCTTGCTTTTTTAAGACCGTATTTTTTGCGCTCTTTCATACGAGGGTCTCTCGATAAAAAGCCTGCTTTTTTAAGCTCTGGTCTAAGGGCAATGTCTGCTTCGCAAAGTGCCCTAGCAATTCCGTGACGGATAGCACCCGCTTGGCCAGTAAAGCCGCCGCCTTTTACATTAACAAAAATATCGTACTTGCCGCCGCTTTTAGTTAGCTCTAACGGTTGATTTACGATAAGCTTCATTGTGTCTAAGCCAAAATATTCGTCTATTGTGCGCTTATTTATAATAATTGCACCTGCGCCATTTGGCACTAATCTTACCCTAGCGATAGCTTTTTTTCTTCTGCCTGTGCCCCAAAATTGAAGCTTCTTTTTAGATGTTGTTTTTGTAGCCATAAGTCCTTTAATAATTAAGTGAAAATTACTGGTAATAAATTTTTACTTAACGCTTGCCTCCTTTGGTGTCAATCTTTAATTCCACTGGAGTTTGTGCTTGATGCTCGTGAGTGTCGCCTTTGTAAACTCTTAGCTTTTTAATCATGGCTCTACCTAATGCGTTTTTAGGTAACATGCCTTTAATAGCTTTAGTTAAAGCGTCATCGCTTTTTTCTGCCATATATTTTTTGTAAGGAACCTCTTTTAGACCGCCCATATGGCCGGTGTGACGCCAGTACATTTTTTGCTCTAATTTTTTGCCAGTTAAAATAACCTTGTCGCTGTTTAATACAATTACAAAATCACCAGTGTCTACATGTGGTGTGTAGGTTGGTTTGTGTTTGCCCCTTAAAACGGAGGCTACTTGGCTTGCTACTCTACCTAATGGTAAATCCTTTGCATCGACAACGAACCAAATTTTTTGAACTGTTTGGTCGTTTGCCATATAAGTTTTAGTCATGGTTTTTACTTTAATCCTTTTGTGTCTCTTTTGAATAGCAGACTACTTTTGGTAGCTTTAAGAGCACAACCTACTAATTTTACTATACTAAAAAATACTTGTCAAACAAATTTTAAGACTAATTTTATATTTTGTTTTGCAAGTTTTGGGGGAGCTTTGTGGGGAGATGGTGTAATGTTTGCCGCCGTTTTGGGGGACTGACGCTTAAAAAAGTCGATTTTCGTGGTGTGTGATTTAAGTTGGTGATTTTTTGTTGTCTTTAATGGGTTGTTTGAGGGTTGCCGTTTTGGGGGACAGACCCACAAAAAAGTCAATGATATGATTGTGTGCCTTTTTTGCTACGCAAACTTTTTTGTGATACCGCTTTTTTGTGCGTCAGTCCCCGTCACTGCCTGCCGCCCCTACGGTTACCTACAACTTATCCCAACCGACACTCTTCACTTATTCACTCTTCACTAAAAAAAACCGTCTAACTTTGTTAGACAGTTTTTTTACTCTTCCCATGCTATGCCTATTGAGGGTATGCCTAGGTGTATTGCAAAAATTGCGCCTACTTCTTTTATGGGGACTTCGTTTATATGGGGGTATTTTGTTTTTACTAGTTCCGCTAGCTCTTTTGCACTAGTTTCGTTGCCTAGGCGTTCTATGGTTATGCTTTTTGCCTCTTTGGGGACACGGTCTAATAATTTTGCTAGCTGGTTTTTTTTGCCTTTAGTGTAGGCGGTTGACGACAGTATTCCCTTTTTAAATTCTAAAATTGGTCTTAAGTTTAATATTGTGCTAACTGACTGACGCAATAAGCTAAGTCTGCCACTCTTTTTTAATGGCTCTAGGTTTTCCACGCTAAAGGCTGTGCCGACTGTGAATCTCTTTTTTTCTAAAATGACATAAATTTCTTCTAATGACTTACCTTCTTGTATTAGTCTTTTAGATTCTAGCACCAAAAAAAGAACTGAGGCGGTTGCATGAAGAGTATCTATTACTTTAACATTTTGCGGACTTAATTCTTTAGCCGCCATTTGGGCACTATAAAATGTGCCGCTAAGCCTAGAAGAAATACAAAAGCATAGGACTTGATGCCCTAGGTCTAACTCCTCGCTAAACACACTTTTAAAGCTTTCTACAGATGGCTGAGATGTACTCATGGTGTGTTTGCCCATTTTAATTTTAGTGTAGCCCTCGATTGAATCGGCGTAGGTGTCAAGGTATGCCATACCGCCTACGGTGTAATTCATGGGGACTATGCGAATATTAAGTTCTTGTGCCTCTTGTTCTGTTAAGCTTATGGAGGCATCGCTTACTATGCTAATCATTGTGTTCCTTGCACGCATACGCAAAATGTATATCATACACATTGTGCGTGTCCTAATGAATATTGAATAATGTCGGTTAAATATTTTTTTAATTAGTCACTTGTTTATGTTAGATATCTGCAATCATTATTCATTATTAAATATTCAATATTCATTGATTACTTAATTGCTCTAAATTTGTTGTAGCGGTTTTGTAATAATTCTTCTACTGACAGCTTTTGTAATTGGGCTAATTTTTTACTTAAAAGGTCTTTTAATTCTTCGAATAGGTTTTTGCCTTCTGGCACTATTTTTTCTATTACCTTAAAGCCTTGTAAGTCTTCGGCTGTTAGTTTTAAGCAGTCCGCCGCCTCTGGTGCTTTTTTAGAATCCTTCCACAGTATGCTAGCACAACCTTCTGGGCTTATAACGCTATAGGCAGAGTTTTCTAGCATCCACACTTCGTCAGCTAGGGCGATTCCTATTGCACCGCCACTGCCACCCTCACCTATTACTACCGATATTATGGGTACTTTTAAGCTAGACATTTCTAGTAGATTTTCGGCAATGGCTAGCCCTTGACCTCGCTCTTCTGCACCAATACCGCAAAATGCACCGCTTGTGTCTACAAAGGTAATAACGGGGCGGTTAAACTTTTCGGCTAGCTTTAGTTGTCTTAGAGCTTTACGGTAGCCCTCTGGGTGAGCCATACCATAATTGCGTTCTTGTTTTTGGCGTAAGTCTTTGCCTTTTTCTTGGGCAATAACAGTAACTGGAGTGTTGCCTAACTTGGCAACACCTGCTATAATTGCGGCATCGTCACTAAAACGGCGGTCGCCGTGCAACTCTATAAAATCTGTAAAAATATTGTCTATAAAGTCTTGTCCGCTTGCTCTATCGCTTTTACGAGCGGCTAAGACTTTTTCGTATGGAGTAACTGGCATGTGTATTTTTTTGATGCTCCTTATTTTGTGGATTGGTATTCAATGAATAATGAATAGTGAATATTGAATAATGATTGTTAAGATTTGGAATTGTAAGACTTGGCAAAATTGAAAAATATTTAACCGACATTATTCATTATTAAATATTCATTATTCATTGATGTTAAGAGTGAAGACTTAATAGCGTTGCAAGAGTTGTCTTTTGGTCTTTGCGGTTTATTATTTTGTCTATGAAGCCTTTTTCTTGTAGGAATTCTGCTTTTTGAAAGCCGTGCGGTAGCTTTTGGCGAATTGTTTGCTCTATAACCCTTGGCCCAGCAAAACATATAAGGGCTTTTGGTTCGGCTAAAATAATGTCGCCTAGCATTGCAAAGCTTGCGGTTACGCCACCCGTTGTTGGGTCTGTTAGCACAACTATATATAATAATCCTGCATCGCTGTGCCTTTTTACGGCGGCGGCGGTTTTTGCCATTTGCATTAAGCTTAAAATACCTTCTTGCATTCTAGCACCGCCCGACACCGTATAGCCTATAACTGGCAATTTATGCTCTAGGGCATACTCAAAAGTAGAAGTAATTTTGTCTCCTACTATTGTACCCATACTACCCATCATAAAGTTTGAATCCATTACAAACATGGCGGTTTTGTTACCGTCAATACTTGCCGTACCGCAAACGACTGCTTCTTTTTCGCCACTAGACTCAACAGCTTTTATAAGCTTTTCGTCATACTCTGGAAATGACAAAAGGTTGGTAGAAGATAGGTCGCCAAATAGTTCGCTAAAAGTTCCCTCATCAACTAGCTTAGTTATTCTTTGCCTTGCAGGGGGTCTTAGATGCGAGCCGCATTTTGGGCATATATATAAATTATCGGCTAAATCAGTTTTAAAAAAACTTTTATTGCAAGCAACACAAATCTCGCTTAGAGCGTCCTCTGG
>Ga0209755_10009924_pt1 | contig 10020 bp, 10 predicted proteins | sample TergutCo191P1_FD_187301 | JGI IMG/M metagenome (GOLD analysis project Ga0209755, IMG submission 187301) | Cornitermes sp. P1 segment gut microbial communities from Petit-Saut dam, French Guiana - Co191P1 (SPAdes) (version 2) | ecosystem: Host-associated > Arthropoda: Insects > Digestive system...
TAACTTGTGAGTGACATAGGGCCATTAATTGTAACTGCAAAGTTCCTCGCATTTGTGTCATACTTATACTTACGGTTCGAAGTACTATACATCATACTGGAATGTTGAGTGGTGACATAACACGCAGACCTACGAGTAGATAAGAATGTCAGCTGACAGCTATCGTTCTTGGACCCAAAGGAAGTCCACAATTTTCAAATGACATTATCTCCCAAACCGTTCAACTTTGGATATAGGTGTTTTGGGGTTTTTCGGTATAGTTTAACATAAGGAACACCCTCCCGAAGTCTGGTCCGTTCCTCCTGTTACACCCTGTATATAGTGAATATATGTGACTTTTCTTTTTGCTGAACTTTTTCCATTTACATGGGTTGATGGAGAGAATACAAAACTGATATACATGAACTGCAGAAATCTGTGAATACCTTACTTTACAAGCTATCTGTGATGTGAAGTAGTTACTGTCTGTAACATATACAAAACTCACCTTATTAATGGTATGGTATGAGAATGGTTTAGAAGCCTGGTTTACAAACACAGATTTCACTGGTTTCTCTACACCGAGGATGGTGACACTATCCAAAACTGGCATATCACTGTATCCCCACCAAACTGCAGACCCTGTGAGTTGCGACTGAGCCAAAGTGAAGTTCAGTAGGTTGTATCGTCTGTCCAAATATGTATCTGCAAACATGATACCTATGTAATGAAAGGAACATGAGGGAAATCTCAGCAAATGCATGATTCATATGCATTATGCAAATGAGGGCAGTGAGGGTGACATTTAGGAATGTCTTTAAGAGATTAACACAAAGTCTCAACAAAAGCATTAATTTCTTTCACTAAGCCAGATTTTGCCTAAGATGAAGGCTCAGATATGAAAGCAGAAATATCGACTGTGAACACAGATAATTTAGGACCTAAGACTTTGGTCACTGGATACCAGTGTTTTTCTCTGAGATCTGCAGAGAAACAGAAAAATATAAGATTGTTGAATGACATATAAAATTGACATTGCTTTTCCACTGTACTGCATAAATACAAGAAAGGCAATTTTATGGACATTCTAATTTAACAAATGCAACCTGAGCTCTCACACATTAGTTTCAAGATAAAGGAACTTTGTGTCATAGCAAAAATGTTGCTGAAGGTATATTATATTAACTGTGCCTTGAAAATGAAGTTAGAGCTAAAAAATAATGAAGGTAAGAAATAGATTCAGGTTGCCACACAAATTTAAGCCTGTCTGAAACATGAAACTTACAAACTAATATGAAAATCCTGGATTTACAATATGCAGTGATTTTAATTTCATCACAAAATCAAACATGTGGCTTATTTATGTAATACACATTTTAATGATACAGTCTCTGAAGCACCCTAGGATAAAAAATTTACTGCACTGAAATCCTCTAGGATACAATAATTAACTCTGTGTTAATTAAGTGTCTCTGTAATCAACTCACACTCATTATGAAACTTTCCAAAACATCAATGTAACAAAGGAGACCATACTGTACTTACTAAGTGAATCACCATCATCCCAGTACAAAGAGCCAGTTGCATGGCCATCCTTATCTAACGCTACCAGCAGCTCAAAATCATTGGTCCGACTGAGGAAAAAAATAAATGGAAATGTAAAAAGTCCACATACTATTACAGCTGTCAAAATAATTGCAACATATTCAATCAACCCATGTGCTTGCCACTATCTGCATGATCACTATGTATCCTCCATATTAGTAAAATAATAGTCTATGAACAGAGAAATGCAGGACTTGCAAGCCTGAGTACTGCAGGGGACATCATTTGCTACGGATCAATGCAGTTTTGAGTGAGTATGCATATTCTACAAGAAGTTTCCATTCAGATGGACACCTTGTATTATTCTTACATATTCTGTGAATTTCAAATTTATTAATGTAAATTTAGTGTAAAAAGATATTTTTAAACTTCCAGAATACATGCCTTGATCGAGTACAGTTATGGATGAAACAACAGACATTCATGCACACATTGAGGTTTCCACAGAGGGGTGGTCAAGGATTCTGTTTCTCTGCAATATGATGTTTTGTCACTGGGCCATTGGTCCTCAATCATGCTGCCCTGACAGCCTTAAGAATCACATACCTTTCTGTAGTTGTTGTGTTCGGAGTCTGGGTTGGAATGATACTGCCACCTCGTATCAGCAAGGGGATGGTGTCTAATGGTGCAGATAATGTGTGATGTGTACCACGAGCTGGTATTGAAGCCAATGTATAGAAGTCATACCATAAAGCATCTGGCAGATAGGCTGACACGTCTGTCTTACCCTGAGCAAATATGTTGAAAATCATGAAATAAAGAGAATATATAAGCCTGATTATACGTGAATGGTAAGTTGCAGAACCGTTACCAATCTAGTGGAAGCTGTACAGAATCTGAAACTGGATAGAGTGAAATCAAAGCTTTAAGGTGGCATAACCTGCAGTGTTATTTCATAGACCTCTAGTCCTACAGATCTATTAGTATTTTATTGCCACTTTATAATATTTGTGAAGAACTGATTACTTAAATACAAATTCTGTATGCACAAAATTAGTTTGACATAACCTTAAAATTCAAAGTATTGCCATGTATATAGTTACTGATGTACAAATAGTTTTCACAGCAAATATGCAGGTATGGTTCTGATCTATCTCCTTACAACACTCACAAACCAAGTTGTATGGTTCATTAGTTATGGCCATAAAACTTATAGATATATATAACACAAAAACAGCCATATGTTAACGCACATTTTACTAAAATATCTTAGGATATGTTCCACGCTTTTCCAAACTCTATTACTATACACCACTTCAGCATCCTGAAGTATGGTATGCTGCCTCACAAGTTTGCATATCCACCGTATCTTTATTACTAATTACACAAAATTAAGAAGTACAGCAATTGGTATGTCTGCCAATGGCACAGATATTCTCACTAATTCTCATGAAAACTGGTCAAACTGGGTCAGAAGTTTAAGTGGACAAACACATACTGCATCTCCAAGCCAGAGGTATACAAAAATACATGCTTATGCTTATGCTTTATGAAATTTATGTTTTCAACAGTGTACAGAGTAACTCAAAAAGATTTTTATGCATGTCTATACACTTCAATGTGGGCACCTGTTCTAGCTTGACAGATATCTAAACGATATTCAAGCTCTTGCCACATGCTTAGCAACATGTAAGCTGTTACAAGCTCAACTGTTTCAATGATAGTCTCAAATCAGCCAGATCTCAAATTTTTCTCCTGTACACAACATCCTTAATAAACCCCCATGCAAAAAAGTCTAATGGTGTCAAATCCGGAGATCTAGCGGGCCAGGCAGTAGGACCTTCAGCTTGTAGCAGCTCACATACCGCTAAGCACATAGCAAGAGCTAGAATATCGTTTAGATATCTGTCGAGCTACAACAGGTGCATACACTGAAGTGTATGGACGTGCATAAAAATCTTTTTGAGTTACTCTGTACACTGTTGAAAACATAAATTTCATGAAGCTTTTACGTAGTAAAACATATGCATGTATTTTTGTATACCTCTAGCCCAGACACACAGTATATACACAGACAGCACAGTAATCTCATAAACCTCTCTTCTCTTCACAGAAGGAAAACAGCCTAAAGAATCTCAGAACAGAACATCCTCACCTCTTCCAGGACAGGTACTATCATGAGTGCTGAACCCCAGAGGAACTGCTCATCAATGTTATATGTCTGAACATCTGATGGGAACCTGGAACGTAATAATCAAGACTGATCCACACAAATTCTTAGGCTTTTGCAATGGTGTAACTGGAGCATGAAGATACATCACCAGGTGATCAGATCCTGGCATTTGAAGGCAACACAGTACCTTCACCTTCAAAAGCCCAAATGTTCAAAAAGAGACAATTCAACCCTTGAACACAAGGACATTATGTCCTATCGAAACACTGGAATCTGATTACCCAGTCATGCAGCAACGAATCCCAGAACAGAATTCTCAAAGATCCACAAAACTGAAAATGTTTCATTTAAACAACATAAATAAGTTGTACCAACATTTCACTGCAAACATACTGGAAAATGTAGAGTTGTCCCACTGCTTGAGCTTGAAATGACTGATGTTCACATATCTGAATGCATGTTAAAAAAGATTAGAAATTCCTCTTTCATATTTATGCAAACAAGAAAATTTACTACATATTTAAGACATTCTGCAGAATCTCTCTTCTATTTTCCACAAAACTCCATTTATATCATAATTTTATCTTTTCATGTTAAAATAATACTCATAGTTTTTCACAAGCCATGCACTAAAATTTAAATATCAACCCTGTCATTTAAAGGTCAAATAGACACCATCCCACAAAGACATATAGCAGAGTGCAGGCATTCTTAACCTCAGCGCTAGATGGAGATGAGTGGTCACCTTTACACCCTGGCCATGGCCATGGGAAAACAGCTTCTAGTAACCACTGAATAGGATGCTAACTGGAGGGCCAGAGCCATGCCAGAAGTTTTACAGGGAAAAATTTCCTGCCCTTGCCAGAAAGTGAAATCTGATTCCCACGTCATCCAGTCTGTAGCCCATCTACCATACCGTGTCATTCCAGTGACTTGGCATTTCACAGTGTCATTAATAATGTAAAGAAAGTAACACGTGACCTAAAGAACCAGCAAACATTATTTATCTTTTTACTTTCCCTTTACACACCAAGATGTGTACTTAGGATTACATAAAAAAAGAATGCCTAATATGTGGAAGTAACACAGTGAGTAAAAATATGGAGTATGGAGAGCATATCATAGAATATTTCCTACCAATTCAAAGCATCAAGTTTTGTTAGTGACAGTACCTTATCAGCAAGTAACTGGTATGTCTTGAGGGGTACAGACCTTATGCTACTACTGGGTCACGGAATGTTGAAACTGGGTGGCAAGATATGGATGCCAAAAATAATGCACAAACATTTTGTTTACCGCCAACGAACTACCTATGTTTAAGGTCCCAATCTAAGTAAAAAATAATTTGCATATAGATCTGAATAGGAATAGAACACAGAACTCTCTGAGTGGGAGTTCATGTCTCTGAGACCAGTACAATCCCTATGGAATATATAGTTATGCAGTTACATTATTTTTTAAATTCATTTAATCTACCTACAATCAGTAACAGTTTTCATATGGGCTAGAAGTTGCACATTTTCAATAAAATAACACTGGTTACATAACACTGCAGTAGCTTTGCTTACATTTTTTATTATCATCTCCCTAACTGGGTTGCAATGGGTACTGCAAAACAGAATATTTTCTGCTTTACTTAAAACATCTTTATTGACTCACTGTTAGGTATCAAGTTCCCAATGAATACACTGCACCACTGAGTCACCACTGCAATTAGATAAACATTACACCATTTGTTCAGTAGTTTAAATACAAGCCACACTTACTCAAAGAACAAAGGTCTCACAACCGTATCTCCATCCACATGAGCTTTCCAGAAGAGGGTGTAAAGGTATGGAAGCAGTGAATAACGTATCAACAGAGATTTGCGAGCTGACTGCACCACTGCAGGTCCCAGTGCCACTGGATCTTGTGGCTGTAAAAGTAAATACATAATTGCATGGTTAATAGATACATACATATATATTGACTCCGTATCTTGTTTTTCACATCAAGAAAGCACTTTCCTGTGAAATATATCAGCTACGACCAAATATAATAAGTTTTATTAACATGCAAACATGAACTTTCATGTTTTACAGAAATTATCTGCTGATTATAGTATCATGAAAATCTGCTTTGAACCTGACTGAGTTAAACTCTCCGTGGTCTAAGTTCTGGATAACAGAAATGAATCAAATAAAGCAGAAGAGTTAGCACAACAGACCATCAGAACAACTGGTAACCAAGCATGGAAAGAACATTTCAAATTCTGCCACAAAAGAGATACTTACGATGCCATCATCGGTGTTATGATTACGAGAAAATGGGTAAAATGCACCCAGTTGACTCCAACGCTGACAAAGAGCTGCAGTTGTGTTCCCATTGAATCCACAGATATCTGCACCCATTAGTGGAATCCCAAACAAGTTGAAGTTCAGAAGTTCTGACAGACAGATTACAAAAGAGAATAGAATTAGTCTCTTCACCCACGAACTTTTCAAGGTTCAGAATGTGATATTCTGAGTGATGACATAGTCTGGCAGATGGTACCAGCATTTCACAGTAACAAGTTTCCTGCATCTTCTATGCTGAAGGCAGAGGCAGAATGTTCGGACAAATTGGTGGTTCCATCTGCCAGACTAAGCAGTGTCATAACTCAGGTGACTACGATTTAAATCTTCACTGTCGTGAAGACCTCAAACTTCATGTACGTGCTGGCTGTTAGGAATTTACAACAGACAGGTCTATACACTTATGAGCCTATAAACCTGTACATATATGTTTGTTAGTAAGAAATTTATGAGACACTGGTAAACCAGGTACTAATGCATACACTGATAAAGTATTAAAGGATGTATGCTAGTCCTACAAATTTCTGTGTGATATGTTTGTGCATGAATAAAAAAAGTTCTTTAATGTTAACACAATGGTGTAGACAAGAGAAAGTGATAAGTACAGGCAAACAACCAGTCTGAATTACTGGCATATTTGGAAAATAAAATAATAAGAGAGTTGAATAATATTCAATTAAAATATCCTTTTTCAGCCAAGAAAATAAGCTAAAAATGATTAAAAGCACATACGTGGAATGGTTTCCTTCATGTCGTACCATGATGATGCAATGTCACCACTCCAGTGGCCTGCATACTGACCATGGCCAGCAAATGTTGAACGTGAGATCACAAAGGGACGTTTCTCTCTAATTTCCGCCATGGCACTGAGTATACATAAAAACCCACATTTGTTTAAATAACTGGCCAAACTGATACTGCACAACTGTTCTGAGATAAACATAAAGTCTTAAACAGAAGCAATATAAATCAAACAGTGACAGGCCAATCAACTACCACTGAGGAACTGGGTTGCTCCTGAAAAGCTAACAGCTGAGAATCCAGGTCTTTTGGGATGTGTTGCTGTGTCACGGGGTTAGTGTGTCCTGACAATGTCTGGAAACACTAACCCTGTGATACAACACCACATTAGACGATGCAGACTTTCAACAACACTACTGTGGACTTCTTTTGATATTACTCAGTTAATGCACTGACAAATATTATTTTCTAACAACCAACTAAATGCACAATATGCTCTTTCTCCTCATCATCATCATCACTGCGGTTATTATGTTGTCTCTTGTCACAGGTCTTTCCTCCCACATACTTCTCTGGAACAAATGGTATTCCCTACTGCTCAGGCTTCAAGTTTCAGACAGCAGTGCTTTCTGGATTATGTGTGATATTCCAAGCATAGCAGTCTCTTGCAGTGAATGCACTGTATGTTTTCCTGGTATCCCTTCCAAATTTTTCTTTCAACTATCCTTTACTATTCTGGTGGCTCTAATCATACATTTCATGTTCCATATTCATTGTCTCTCTGTACATAAACTAGTGTATTTTAGTTTCTTTTCTGCATCTTTCTGTATAATATTTCTGTCTGCTGGTATGACCACCACATCTATAGGTAAGCACATTTTCTCTTTCTTGTTTTTAATTAATATATCCAACCTATTTGCCATCACTTCTCTGTCTGAGTGCATCACTTGATTCCTTAACAGGGTCATATCTTCATGTTCACATAGTAGGGTGGGTGTATGTACATGTACCACTTGTCTATAATTATCCTTGTCATCGCCATTATGCAGGGTATTTACAGTTATATACCTAAATAAACCATGTTTCTAGGGTTTGTAGTGTTGCAGCTGTTTTGTATTTACAATTAGTGTTACACATAGCATTATTTTTCAGTTTGTTGTTTTGTTTATTATTATTATTATTACTACTACTACTGAAACATGTTCCAGTCTATTATTTTAATATAAATAATAGAATTACACATATTGTGCTTTTACTTGGTTCTTAGAAAATATTAACCACTGTGGATATCTCAAATCCCACAAGCTAACAGTTGTTCAGCCAGTGAAGAAGTTTTCCACCTTAAGCTCATTAACGTGTTCAAGACAGCCTCCCAATGATCTCTGTCCTAAGCCAGTTGAATCCATCCCATATCCTCATACTTTATTTCTTTTTTAGCTACATTTTAATAATCAAAACTTCTAAAGCTATAGTACAGTAACAACATAACCACATTTCCTTCACCATTCATTAGCAGTAGAGCAGTTTCCATTAATTTCCTCAAAGATAAACAATCACAAACCTACCCCAAGCTTTGAGATCATACTGATTGTGTTACTGTAGCATAACACTACAAGATCATCAAACAAATTACTATTGAAGTGAACAATCCTTACTGTCCATAACAAACCAGCTTTGTTTAATTCTGTATTTGGTGATCTCATGTAAATATTTTGATACATTTTACAAGCATTAATTCACTATACTCACAAGCTTGTAACAATTGCTTCAGTGAAGCCATAGAGGTTATGTACATCATAGTGCCTTCCCGCGTACTGCAAACTTGACATGCACACCGTGTTATAGAAGAGCTTTCCGCCATTCAGCCCGGCTGGCAAGTACGGTGGATGTTCTAAATTATTATCTGGACATCCTTTCGAACTGCCAGACCAAAAATTGGATGGTTCATTCATATCCTACACCAAATACAATTTAAATGTTTTCAGTTGATATGATCCATTCTCACATGACTCATAATGTACACAGATTATTATTAATTCATATGCCAACTTGTGCTGTCAATCAGTTTAATAATCAAAGAACACTAAATCACAGGTAAACAGTAACTACCTTTCCAACCTTTTAAAGACCTGCACCACCTTATAACTGCATTTTATACAATTAGGCAATAATGAGATCTATAGCATTTTTAAGACATGCTGCATAATCTATGTTTTATTTTCCACAAAATGCTGTTTATTTCATACAGAAATTTTATCTTTCTCTAGTCAAATAATACTCACACTTTCGTATACCATGTGCTAAAATTTAGATAGTAACCCTGGTATGATAAAGTTTAATTTAACATCTGTCATGACACAGTCATAGAAACACTTACAATCCAAGCTCCGTCAAACGGAATTTCATGATGGAGTCTTTCCAACTGTCGCACCCAATAATCAACAGTGCGAGGATGTGTGAAGTCTGGCCACACTGTAGAGACACGATTCCATACCTGGAGAACAGGCCAATATACAGCTAAAGGGGCCAATATGAATTTTAGCTCCACTTTTCAAACACATATTGCTGTTTCTGCCCTTCCTTACAAGACACACAAATCCCAAGAAATGAAAAGGCATGTGACAGTACCAATAGTGTTTCTTGGCTCACATAAGAACAGCACAAGTTACATAAGGAATTTTCATTTACATACAATTCATGTAAGTATTGTGTCCTACTCCTAAAATGAAGCCATAAAGTTGATATTAAAATATAGCCACAGGTGCCTTGTCAGGAGGAACAGGTAGTATCAGGAAATCAGACTCAAGAGAACTGCTCCTGATCATTCATAAAATGTTAACACAACTTTCTGAAAATGTTGTCAGATGCATAAATGAGCTCTGTGATGCCAAGAATTCCCAGTATCCTGAAAAATTCCAGGCATGTGTCAGACTGCTGTCACAGTTACTTCAATCAACCGACAAAATTCATCCCTTGTACTGACTCTGTTCAGACGGTACCACGAGTAGTAACTGGCTAAAGTGAGATTGGGAAACTCAGCAATAAAGGAAGGTGAGAGGTCAGCTTCTTGCCCCACCTGCTTTACCCTAAGGAAGAAGAACCCAGCACCCACTGGATGGTACAGGGAGACCCCAAAACCAGTTTGGGTGCTTTTGAGAAAAGAAAAATGAAGATCTCTTGCCATGCATGTAGTGCAGTCAGTTTTTATCATACTGAGCTATTTGGGCTTCCATTCTTTGTCAGTTTGAG
>Ga0209755_10009925_pt1 | contig 10019 bp, 9 predicted proteins | sample TergutCo191P1_FD_187301 | JGI IMG/M metagenome (GOLD analysis project Ga0209755, IMG submission 187301) | Cornitermes sp. P1 segment gut microbial communities from Petit-Saut dam, French Guiana - Co191P1 (SPAdes) (version 2) | ecosystem: Host-associated > Arthropoda: Insects > Digestive system >...
TGGATATAAGTACAGCAACCAGTAAGTGAAATGGCAGTTTTACAGGGGTGAGTTACAAACAGGGAAATAAATGGAACAGAAATGCATATCAAATGTGAATATCAGTGAAGAATATGGAAACGTGTTCATATAATACAGAATACTATGAATGGCTATGTGTTAGGATGTTGCGGAGGATAATGCAATAATTGGCATCGAAACGTGTCAGCACGTGTTGGTGGTTGTATAAGTACAAGAGAATACTAAGGGTTGGATAGTAGTCAGTTTTGTTACCGATCGATACTTTGAGACACATCATATTAGTACGAATGATCTGCATGAAGGGTCGCGATTATAGTCCTAGACGTGTTAGTTGGGCGATCTCTGCACACAGATTGCAGTGCACACGTTTCCACTTATCATCATTGACTTGCCTATCTGTATACTAGATAATCTGTGGTTGAGAGCGTGGGTTGGTAGTAATGCGAAATTGTCGGGAAAGAAAGTGTGAACAAAGGAAGAAACTATGGAAGTTGTATTGAGTCCCACCCCGAGATTTGGGACAGCCGGCACATGCATTACAAAGACCGAAACAAACGTGCTGGCAATTGATGGGGGAGGCACTTACCAGCGTAGCATAGGTGCAACGGAAAATACATAACTACCACAATCAAGTAACTATTTCCAGTACTGTACTGCACTGTTATGTTCTTTGTGCGGAATGGACTACTAACTTGTACATTGCATTATGTACATGAGAGTGCAAAGTGCCTTGAAAGCATGTTTCGTTATGGTAATGTACGTCAGGTTAGTTATGGGTTTTCATTTTTGTGTGAACTGAATTATACGTTGTATTTTAAACGCTGCATACTCATGCAACTGAAGTATAATTTTTATTTTAGTATTGTATGAGAAGGTAAAATGAACCAAGACAAAAGATGTGGTATGTTGGGTCATCTTAATTACCCCGGAAGTAGTACTCGTACGATATCTGCTGCGGAGGGTGCTCAACGCAGTACTGTTTGGAGGATACTACACGAAGATCAGCTGTATCCATATCTTCTGCAACGTGTACAAGGTCTTATGCCGGAGAATTTGACTCGCCATTAAAGATTTTACCAATGGTGTTTGGAACAATGCGTTCGGCATCCAGTTTCTGTGGAAGCTATTGTTCACCGATGAGACAAGGTTTACACGGATTGGAATTTGTAATTTCCATAAGGTGCATATCTGGGCACATGCAAGACCCACACGCAGTTCGAGAGGCCAGACATCAGACCACATTCCCAATGTTTGGGCTGGTATCTTTGCGGATCGGCTGATTGGTAAAGTTCGCTTACCAGAGCGGTTGACGCGGATTACGTACCGGAAATTTTTCGAACGATTGATGCAAGACATCTTGCCTGATTTGCTCCTCAGCCGCATACGTCAGTACCTCAACGACCATTTCCCTGGGAAGTGGATCGGACGTAACGGGCCAGTGGACTGGCCCCCCTCGTTCCCCGGATCACAATCCTATCGATTTCTAACTTTGGGGCCACGTTAAAAGTAAAGTTTACTGCACACCGTTTACCAACGCTGAGTTATGGGAACGCATCGTAGCTACTTTTGCAGCTATCAGAAACCGACCAGGTCAGCTGGAACGCGTCAGGGAAACCATGACGCGACATCTGAGCGGATGTGTTGCGGCAAATGGTCAACACTTCGAACATCTTATGTAATAATCAAAGGATACCCGCACATGAACGTAAGTGGATCACTCGGAATCTGTTCACTTTTGGACCCATGTTGATGAGAACATTTTTGCTTCATTAGGGGTGGGAATAACCAGAAGTTTGTGACAGGTTTTAAGACACCTTGTATATTGAAACGTAACACTGAGCGTTCGCGTACCCAATGCTGCCGTCGAGAAAGAAGTATTATATTCCGACTCTACCCTGCATGCGAACCAAATGCGTCCTGATATATTTTCATTCTTGGATTGTTTGGGTCCACCACATTTAATCATAAACAGTATCGTTCAGATTTAAATTTTCAATATCTTCGAATTTTCTTTCAAGCATTCCCATCCTCAGAATAATTCACAGTTCTTTCCATAAATGTATTTTAACATTCATAGGCCCATGCAAGTACAACCAACAAGAAGCAACAATTCAAAAAATTATTTCTATAAGGCACTCTGTTTCCAAGACATGGAGACACGCTGGCGCAAATTGGGTAAATTCCCACACCACCCAAGGGGCATGCACATACTAAGATGGGCAGACATCAGAGGCAAAGGCAACTGTCAAGTCCACAAATTTAGGAGCACTAAATACCAATTAAAACACTTTAGTTCCCCTGGAAATTTGGAAAAATCGTTATGAATAAACGGACACAAGTTTGGAGTTTTTACATATAAGCGCTTAAGTCGGAATAATACTCACCTATGGGATACACTGCCTGAATCTTCACTAATGACAACACAGACGCTCGATTCCCTATTCATTACAGTAAACCTACGTCTCTTTACAAATCACCTTCCCGCCCTTGCACAACTTAATGAATCACATATCCTACACCACACAGAAAAATGACCCTATCGTCCTAGCATAACCTATTGACACTATTTCAGGCGATACACGCAGAGATCAACCTTAAGTCCGCAAGTTATTTAATATTCTATTAGCTTCTCCCTAGACGTCATTACAACTTACCGTAAATATAAATAACAAAAAATAATTTCTTACAGTGGAACTCAAAAAACTGAAGAGCTACTTAATGCCAATCCGTCAATATCGGCAATTTGTAGACGGGCAAAAAGTACGCGATTGCCGGACCAAACGAATCTCCAGTAAATTCGGACCGAAAGTCGTACTGATAATAGAAGACTCAATCCACCACCATTCAGGGCTTTCTGTCGAACCCTTACAGTGCCGTCCTTTCGCATATAAAACATCGCGTTTTCACTGAATCTCGTATACAAGGGAATATGTGAAAAATGCGGATCTTACTTGTTGGTAATCGAAGTAAAATGACATTTCATTACACGTAAAACATGAAATTCCAAGACAGAATTTGACGGGTAGACCAGACTGTTTGACATGCACCAACTATTGAATCTCTTTGCCGAAAATACCATACGATTGAAACAAATTTCAACCTGTAAAACAAGAACAACTAACTTTTCTACACCTATTATTAAATACATTATACACGCTGGGTATTTCCCGTGCAATATTGGGAACATATCCAGCTTACCCAGCGGGAATGTTCTGTTCGTATTTTAGTGACAATATGTGTAGGAAAAACGAGCTCCCCCATTTTCGACCCCAACTTACGAAGAACTCAGAACTTCGCGATCGGACCTTTCGAATTCCATTTACAAAGTAAATGATCCCGATTATACAAAAAAACGTCAAAATGTATCGTCCTAAACGATATGCCGATGTGGTCGATGACTACATCGAAGAAATAAATACGGGCAAAAACATACATAAGGGAAAGGCCGGTTCGGCGTACATTTTTCAAATGAAATTGCAATATATTATTCCGGATCGGCCTAAACACTGCACATTTAAATATTCTATAAATCTAAAACAATACCTTTCAATTCTGATTCGATATGTACTGTATTTTTTCCAGACATCATGCGGATCGATGGCAAGAAGTTTCACAGATCCACCTCCTCAGCAAAAGATTTACATTGCGTACGATTGCAGGTAGTACCTCGTAATTTACACAGTTCAAACCTATCCGTTTTACTGCCATACAGACCTTTCAAATACTCCAATTACTATTTCGTAGGCTAGGTTTATGGTGTTTTATAATACGGCGTTTTGACGCCTCCATAGCAGGTTTTCTAATTTTTACGAGCAGTATCGGTTTTTATGGTTTTCGACGACCATCCTATCACACGTTCAATTTTTCAAACAGGTAAAAATGAAATTCAAAATTTTCTCATAGGTTCCTGTCATTTTGAACTCTTACAAGTGCTTAACCAGTTCTATCTACCGTGTGCGTTACGGCAACATCTTTTTAGCTGTCGATGCAGACTCGCGTTGAAAACCGCTCAAACGTAGATTTCGTGAATTTTATTTGGAATAATTTCGGTTTTCTACAAGGAAATTTGCTATTACTATTCGTCCGTCGGCCAACGTGCGCGCTCCAACCAACCTATCCTTCACTTTACCCTACAACGCCCCTTTATTCTATCTTAAATATTAGAGCAACCAGCGATAGATTGTGGAAGGATAGAAAGAATTCTGGCGAGTGCATCGTCAAAAATCGTCTATCCTTGAAAATTATTTCCGGTTGTCCAGACTGAACATGACTGCTCTATTTGCAAGCGAAAGCCTCCCTGCGTGATATGTTCGGGCATATATTTCCGAAACATACGTTTTGAATTGACTACATTCTCGACCTTCAATCACCACGTGTAGGAAGTCAATTCAGATCGTGTGCCTTACAGTCGACTCCTTCCTCCGGAATTTAAATCAACCATAATCAATTTCCGTTACGACTCTTTCCAAAATAAATTCCATCATGATTGTCCCGGGAGTGTCAAGACATGGCCAAATTTCTAGTAGTTTCAAAGTTTTTTCAGACGCGATTTCGTAACTATCAGATAAAAATAAAAAAACACTTTTTGGTGTAGTGCCTGTGATAGATGTCTCTTCTTTCACAAGACATGTAAACTGCATCCCAACTTAATAATTACGTGCAGTCATAGTTTTTTATTCATCCTTACCTCACCTACTTATATTCTAAATATCTTTTCACCTAATCATGATCCCTTCTAGGAATGTGGGTCAAGCCAACTTTTATTCCAAAATGACTCCAACAGTTAGCTCCAAAGGTACATCTATCTTGCGACGACTGGCTTCCCGCTGTCTAAGAGGACAAGGTCTCCAGATCCAAATTCATAAAAATATCGGCTTCCAATTACATCTTGTTTGGCACGTCAGACCATGGCGACTATAAGTCAATGAGATGTATAGAAAGTTTTCACAAGGTACAGGGACATTCAGGACTTCTGCACCGAAATAACAAGTGGGGCTTTTGAAGGCCCTGCGATTGTGTATGTAAACATTTTGAGTGGATGGAGGATAAAGTTGAACCCTGCCATTTAGAAGCATACAGTCAAATTAAAACAGCGTCTGTCCTACGATCATGGGAACATACATTACAGAACTGAAGAAACTGGTTTCAATGTGTGTCCGTTGACATCTTAGTCGAATAAACTTAATACTATGCTGGACAGGCACAATAAACATAACACAGACATAAAAATTGAAACATACTTCCTTTCATTCGTTTGCACTGTATACTTACAGCAATATAACCTAATTACTGCATGCAACAATGTACCATACTCTACACTCCACTAACTCCTACTCTGCTAGAAACATCACGTGGTCGTGGTGGTGTTGTCGGCCGAACCATAACGATCACCAACACGGAACCGTACACTCGGTCGACGGCAGAGAAGCGAGCGAGGCATACATCACTTGCTCCGAGTACAAAAAATTCATGGTTCCTAACACTAAAAATATTTTACCAAAATCTTTTGTAAATTCATGGTTCCTTGCCCGAAAATGTATTACCGATGCGACCTCCTTTGTAATGCGGATCGACGGGATTTAAAACTAAATTTACAAAAAAAACTGATCACCTGAAAAAAATACATCAAGTAGAAACACGCTTTTATTTTAATATTTTAAAACAAAATGTACAAAAACCTGGGGAAAAGGGGCATGAAGAAATAACTCAAAATGTCGAAACACTTGCTGCGGGGAAGCGCATGGTATACAACTTGAAATGCAATTAGTTCCTGTAATGTGGACATTTCATGTGAAATTTTGTAAGTGCGTGGACGAAACAATCTCGACATTAGAGAATAACCGAAATTAATGTGTAATCTTTGAAACAGACCATTATTTATACAAAAATGCGTCCGTTCAACACAATGAAATTGATAATTTCGCCCTGTACCATTTCTTTTTAAACACAGCTCACGGTTCATTCACAGATTTTCGAATTACGTATGTTAGGATTAGCTAAAACAAAATTTTGTTTACTAAAGCTCAACATAGACACACACGTCAAATGACGATGTACAACTTCATTCGATTAAACTACGAGGGTTGGAATTTTAATTTTCGCAACACCTCGCTAGATTGGATACAAGCGCTGCTGGAGTGATGCGGCAATGCAGCAGGAAGGATTGGTCTTTCCCCTACGTACATACATTATGGGAGAGGTCCATCACGAAATGGGCATGCGCAGTAACCAGTTGATAGTCAGCAGTTTCAGGGACTCGGCTTAAGGATGCTTACTAAACTGGAGCAGCGTTCTTCGTTAAAAGTTGAAGCCCACAGTGGAATACAGCAAGTGTTAACGGGGACTGGTAGAGGTTTGCGGTACGGTAGCATTACCGTATAGGAGTTACAAGGTGGGTTCAAGCCTTAGGCGCTGGACGGCACAATGCGACAGATCAGCCACGGCCCGGACGACCCAGTGCAACAGAAGCCCAGGTTAGTTCAGTAGCCTCAATGTTGCAGACGGTGAACGATTCGGCAGCTCGCCTTGAGACCGGATTATCCCATACAACGGAACCTGCACATTCCCAAAGAACGCTTGCACCTGCGCAAAATCCATCTCGTTTGGTTTCAATTTGAAATCCAGGAATGGAAGCGATACGAGTCGGCCCGGATGCATTTCGAACATTACAAAGATTGTGCTTTCTTGCATCGTATCATAGCGGTGGATGAGGCGTGGGCGCGAGCTTACGCGAAGGAAATGAAACGGCAGTGTAATGAGCGGCGCCATTAACGGTCAAACCACAAAACCACTGAGCGTCAGAATCCCAGCTATGCTAAGCCTATGGCCATTTTCGCCTACGACAGTGCCAGCATCATTCTCAAACATGCTGTGCCCCAGTGTGACAGTCACAGGCCAGTACTACGCCGATTTCTTCGAGCACCAACTGCACCGTGCGTTGCGGAACAGACCAAACTTTCTCGGCGAAAGCACAAGTCATTCTGCACAACGCTCAGCCGCATGTCGCTGGCGTAGTGAACCAGTTACTGGCCAGATGGCAATTGGGGGTGCTCTACCATCCCCCATATTCACCCGACAGCACTTGCGATTTTGGTTTGATGCGCAATGTGGAGGAACCGCTACGCTGCAGGCGATTCAAGACTATACTAGAAATTATTGACGATGTAGGCCGCTCCGTCCGTAACAACAAAACAGGGGCCGCCAAAGGCATAATCAGACTCCATCGCTGGAAATGTGTTCTACATAACGTTGGGGAGTACATCAAGGGTCTGAAAATTTGAAAACTGTAGGTTACTGCAGCTTTGCCACAATTAAAATTCCAACCCTCGTAATAGAAACAGCACATGCCGAGTCCACTCGTAATTATCTTGAATTCGTCAGTGACAAAACATGCTGTTCACGCAAGGGCAAACTTTGTGTTATTAAGGCACCTTTGTTTCATGTTTTCTTGTTTAGATCAGAGAATGATTCAACAACTGAATTGGTACACAGATTACCTTTGTTTTGATTTTCCGGTATACCCTCTGCATCTTTTCACGGTCAGTGCGCGTGCATCAGTAGTTGACTTAGGGGTGATTTTGGGGACGTAAACATGGCAGTAAAACGTTTGACAATTAAGTGCTAGAACTTACGTACAAACCACATGAAAATTTCCGTGACAGTGGTGATAGTTAGCACTAGAGGACGAAATTTATGGCGAAGCTATAGCAGATGCTGTTATAAATGAGGAAAGTGGTGAAGAGGAAATAATCCACCACGATTTCGTGTGGGAGACTGAATAATTACACAGGAAACATACGTAATTATTTGATTTTGGGCCCATAAATGGCGTAGAATAAGTAACCGGTATTCTTGAATGGTTAGTTATTTTTTAAAAAACTCATATAGCAAACTGTTAAAGAAAGCAATAGGTAATGAATAACAGAATCACCTGCATTTGTCGATGTGCTTAGTATAGATTTGAAGTGGTTTGTAAATTTTTGCATTTTATAGACAATGAAAGCTTACCAACATTCCAAGGACCTCCCAAATTCAAAATTTATCCCATGTCATTTGAACAAAAAATTTCAACCCCTCTATCTACCAAACAAAAACATTGCCATAGATTTAAAGTTTAACGCTCTGGAAGGTGCATCTGTCAATTGAGGACATACCACTAAAAGCATCAAAAAATATTCGAAATATGCAAATCAACTACAGGATATTTGGTGTTTTCTTCTACATACAGTAAAAAAGTTCTAGAATTGAGTTTGATTCCTCCAGAAACCCCCAAAACAGCAGCCATAGTACTGAAACTGTTAGAACCCTTGTTGGGTCGTGGACATGCACTATGCATGGAAAATTTCTACAACAGACCAGAATAAGCACGGCAGCTAAAATTCCAACATTCCGATTGTGTAGGCACACTCAAATTGAACAGGAAGTATGTCCCCAAGGAAGAGAGACAAGAAACTGACAAAGGGAGAAATCACAGCGCGACACAGGTCCTGTCAGTGCTAAAATGGTTACAAAATAAGTGTAAGTACTGTGTCAAAATACCTCAGTGCAGACACAGCGTTTCTAAGAGGCAAGGAAACAGGAATTTGTCATTGATTATAATCACATGGGAGAGTTAACTTGAATGGCCAGTTACTGCATATGTACGTGGTTGGGAGAAAGATGACCAAATGGTACCTCAAACATTTCAAGAGGCTACTGAACTCTACCATTCTCAAATTCGATTGTTTACAGACAAGTCACGGAAAGAAGAATAGAGCAGCTGTCATATAGAACACGGTGGAATGTTTGTTTATGAAATACTCAAATGCTGCGGGCGAACGAAGAGTTCAGGGGCGACATGCATCCGATAATTCCACAACTGACTAATAGACATTTCCTTAGAAACATGTCACCCAAAAGTGAGAAATCTAAAACCGGTGTCTAGTGCGTACAAAGAATGCAAAAAAGAAAGCTTCTGTGTACTGATGCCAAATGTGCGACGTGGACCTTCAATTAGAAAATTTTTCAGCTGTACCACAGGAAGCTCCATTACTAAGGTACCGATTATTATGCCGTATCAGTAGTTTTAGGACTCTTTTATTTAAATTTTAGAAAAATCTAATCAATAGCGTGCAAATAATAATTCTTTAAAAAGATTGCGTTTTCGTCAAAAGGGAAATTAAAACACCTCTGTCCGTTGAGTATGTAGGAACTTAAATGCCCTCCGTCGCTGAGGGGTTAAAAAGCAACGGCTTATGGACAACTCCGACACCCTTCCACATGGATATTAGTAAGTTACTTATTAGTAATAAATATAGACTACGCACACTTCATTTCATAGTATGATTTTGAAGCTGCAAAATCCATTCACACTAATCATCACTGGACCTAGTTCCGGGAAATCTTTTGTTATACAACTGTTGAAGTGCAAGGAGCAACTTCGTGGCATTGTTTGAAAATATAGTATGGTGTCAGTGATAACGCCCCGCATCATTTGTTAAAAGTTTATCACACATTGAAAACACTCAAATTATACCTACTCTTAGTGTTGAATGGTTTCATTGACTGACTATTCTACAAAAGTGAGCCAATTATTTCCCAAAGGATCGCATCATCATAACATTAGTCTGGTATTATTTATAAAAACTTGTTTCACAAAGATACATCGTCGCGTGATATTTCCTGAAATAGCAAGTATATAGTTGTTTAAGAATCCTAGAGACGTGACTCAAATTGTGCACTTAGGCAGACAAGTCTACCCCGAAAACAATGCCAGTTTTCACAAGGCGTACCTGGACGCGTGTAAAGATCCGCATTTTTTTTCTTGCACATGACACAATCGATTAACGATCTTTTAAGATTTAGAACATATCTTTCCGGGGGAACTGCCAAAGAGTTTACACTTGTTTGAGGTAATAAACCGGTTGAAGTCACAGCTAAACTTCCTCCACGTACCTAAAGACACTAAACCCAAAGCCAGACTGCGTTACTTCCATCTGCCGACTTGACAAAAGCTTTGT
>Ga0209755_10009926_pt1 | contig 10019 bp, 7 predicted proteins | sample TergutCo191P1_FD_187301 | JGI IMG/M metagenome (GOLD analysis project Ga0209755, IMG submission 187301) | Cornitermes sp. P1 segment gut microbial communities from Petit-Saut dam, French Guiana - Co191P1 (SPAdes) (version 2) | ecosystem: Host-associated > Arthropoda: Insects > Digestive system >...
GAGAAATATATGTTACATAGCTCGGAGTGGAACCCTGAATCATTCAGCCTCTAGCCGAGTTACTGTACTGATCAGACTGAGATAAATACGAGTAATTCAACTCTTGCATACTGAATGTCAGCCAGGGTGCAGTGTGCAGGGCAAAAACCAAAGTGAGTTGAATTGTCACCAGTAACATGTACAGTAATGGCACCCATTTACATTCTTGTCTTTTTCAGAATACCCCCAGGGAATTTAATTCTAAAATGATGGGGTTAATAAATACAAAACATGAAGATAATTAGAAACAGATTAATTTTGCATATGAAAACATTAATGTTAGATTTTATGTGTAGAAGGATAGGAGATTTCATGTTATTTGTGTCTGTTTTAACTGAATGGACTCTTATGTTTTCAGATAAGTACACAGGATAAGCAGCCTCACTCTTTGAAGAGTGACTCCTTTGTTGCATCACTGTGCCTGCGCATTCGATATGTGGGTGAAATAAGTGGCATGCTGATTCAACTAGAGGGGAAGAGTGAGGAGGAGAAGGAGGTCCTAATAGAGATGCTGATCCGGGATGTGAGGAAGGCTTGTCGTGATAAGGACAATGAGGCCCACAGAAATGCTTTGTGGAGGGCAACAGCCATGTTGGTAAATACACCAGGTATACATTTATCTTACCATCTGTGTTGTCTTAACTTATAACATATGGCCTTCTAAATGCCAGGCTTCTGCTGTTGGTTGGAGCACTACTCAATTTAAGTGTCCCACACAGGACAGTGTTTTCCCTTCTGGAGAAAAGTTATGTACATTTAATGGCACAGGAGCTTGTTTGTCCATTACTAGTTAATGAGGAACTTGTCAACTTTTCTGAGCTCTACTGTAGTCAGGTATTCTGATGAGAATTTGTTGTGGTCTTTATGAATGGTAGTACCTTTAGCCATTTGCATATTGAGAATGTGCAGTAACCATAATTGAATGTTATGTTGCAAGTGATGGGCAGATAGTTAACTTTAAGCTTGATGACTTAATATGACAGTCATATACACTGTAACAATTCCTGAGACATTAGTAATCACATAAGATGACAGTTATCTGGTATATGATGTGTAGTTGGGTAGATATTTACTGAAATGGGCAGCTGTTCTCTTATCTCTTCGTGTCATTAGGAAAGACAGAAAAGTGGGCTCCTTGGCTGTTACTATAAGATATGGCTCAAAGACTTGTTTGAGTTGTCAAACAGTTTTGATGCCCCTATCCAGTGAAGCATCTGCATGATGCCTTTTTATTGTTGGGGTGACCCCACAAATTTTTGGAACGATGAAGTACAACCCTGCAAAAAGCAAGGGATGAGTGCTTACAAACTTGAATAAGGAAATGAGATTTTAAGTGCTTATGGTGGTGAATACTGAGGTTATGGTCAGCTGGTATGTCGTGTGGCATAGTGTGATAGATATGGACTAATTTTGCAGGAACCTGCTTCCTCCTCCTTCAGTTCTGCTGTAAGGAAGAAGACACTTGGTCCCTCCAAAATGTTTACACTTATCACCAGACTGCGTGAATCATGTGACATACATTTGTTATCCTCATTCTGTCTGTTGCTCCAATGATTTGTGATTGCTGTAGGCGCAGACTGCCATTTGTACCCTTAGAACAGTGTACTATTAGTAGTTAATAAATTCCAGATTATGTTGCATAAGACCACGTGATTATTATTACTGTCACAGTCAATTAACATAACTGATTGTTTAATGTCACTGTTTAGGCATGTATCGTAACCTGCTGCATGTAGTGGCATGTTCACAAGTTGAGCTTTTCACGGAACGTGCCATGATGACGGCCGTAGAGTGCTGGCAGTGGTTGGTCACTGCAAGACCTGATCTGGAACTGAGGTTTTTGCAGGAGATGTTTTCAGCATGGCAGGTAAAAAGTACTGTGTGTCAGTAGAATATACTGTATTTACTGAAATACCACATGCCCCCAAACGAGATACTTACTCCACTTTAGCATGTCGTCTCATGATCTGTTTGCAAGGTAAACTATTGCTTTGTGTTGTTTCAGTGTTCCATTGATAAAAAGTTGGGCCTTTTCTCAGTTGAGGATGGGGGAGTGAGTCCGTTGGCTGCTTGTGAGGGCTGCAAGTTGGAACCAAGCCCTCCATTTGTGAAACCTCATGACATTTGGGTGCAGGTAATTTTATATAATGTAAACATTTTTTTCAGTTTAGATTGTAAAGTTCTGCAGTGATTGTATAATCCTTATGATGATGTGTTTTTCATGGTGATACAGGACATGGAGATTTTTTTTTTTGGTGTGATTTGTCTTGGCAACAGCAAAACAATGAAACTTAGGGATTATTCAATTGTGCCATATTTTCTTTGGAATTAGAATGTGCCACGGCAAATTAGATGATGCTTTGGTACAGCAAAGCACTGACAAGTAAACATTAAAACATACTTTGACCAAATTAAGAGAAGTATGTTTCATTCTTTTGAACTTGTTTCAATTACCGTACTAGAAATATGTGAAGTTTTCCATAGAATGTTTGCTGTAATGAGTAAGTTGTAAGTTCAAAATGTAGCCTCTTATTGAGTTAAAATCCATCAAATACATTAACCACTGTGCCATTAAAGTATACAGTATTCACAACCATTTTATTAGTCCCATCAATACATGGTACATGTTTTGATTGTATTGACCATCTTCAGGTGTTAAACACGCGATACTTAAAACTCACAATAAAATGTAAATATATTTTAAACATGTGATGTCTCACAAATTGTAGAAGTCATAATAGTTTATATGCAACAATTAAAATGTAGGCATTTTTATATTTCCCTTTTGTGGTTTTCTTGTTGTATGTCATCTTGTTTTACAATGAAAAACAACTAATGCGGTATATAAAAAATACCTATGTGTTAATTGCCACGTAAAAATTATTGTGACTTATACAGTTTGTGATATCTCACAAATTTGATATATATATGTATGTACATATTATTTTGGGTTTTAAATATCATGTGTTTAATGCCTGAAGATGGTCAGTACAACCAAAATATGTATTGGCAGGACTAATAAAATTGTTGTGGCTGACGACAACAAGTCTGTCAATTTGAATATTATATACCACAATGGGATAAATTTTAAAAACGTTTATATTTTTTGTGCTGCAGTTTACTCGGCTCATATTATCACCATTTAAAGTTCATTTCAGAAGTGGTGGAGACAGCCAAATACTGCAATCAAGAAAAAGTGGGGATGCTAGCAATGCTTCTCCATCAGTCTTTGCCAATGATTGTTGGTACCAAAGAAGGACATCAGAATCGTCATGTGGCTGCTGTGGGCGTTAGGTTCAGGTTAGAGTCACGCTGTTTATAATTCCACTGTAGCTAGTTATGAGCTGTAATTTGTTATTTGCCCTTTTTCTTTTTGTTATTTTTGAGTATGTTTGTGAGGAATTGATATTTTGTGAATTGCTGAGCATTTTTCTGACATATCTCAGGATTATATGTTTAGAAATAAGTGACATGTTTGTTATAAACAACAGGGAGTTTTGTTTCGATGATGACATATTACTGCCTGTTCAAAACAGTTTTTTCTTTACCTTTAAACATGCCTTTCCTACCAACACGTACATTTTATCAGTGCAGTAAAACTTAGAAACTAAAATATTTCACCTTCTTTTAGAGTGAAGTCGATTCATGCAAGAAGAACACTTGGCATTTATTAGGGCTGTTACATTTTGTGAGCAGGACAGTGATTAATCTAAACAAATAATACATTATTTTTGTTGTAGCTGAATTAACTACTTTGTCTATAGAAGTAAGTTTTGAAGTGATTTTAGTTCCATCTAACATACATTACATTCCAACTTTAGAAATCAGAAGTGGAAATCTCCAAAGACTGTTATAAGTACCGTATTTGTCGTATTGGTGTTTCACCTTGTTTGATTTCTTCTCAGATTTTATTACCTTGTCACTAAGCTTTCATTTCCATTTTTATTCATTATCTTAATATCAATATTTATGTAAGTTTTTGGCCTTTCATGGCACATAGTCGTCAGATGCTAGTTTTCTGGCATTTGACACCATGTGCATTGGTAGGTTGAGTGACATTCTGAAGATATACGCCGCCTTCATCATTAGGGTTGAAGGAATTTATCCAGGTAGATGCTTGAAGTAGGTTTTACCATTTACTTTGACTCATTTCTTCATCCCTAAAGATGGAGGCATTATGTTCCAATGAAACATGGGTATCAGCTGACAAAATCCTACACAATATCAAAACCTGGAAGACAGTTGTGCAATCAGTATTTGTGTTCAATGAATGTTTTCCTTTATTTCTTAAGGTTGCTAGCTTGTGGGCTATCCCTGCTTCAGGGAGATGTCTTGCCTCGTTCTTTGAGTAAGAATGTTCTTCGTGAACGAATCTACTGCAACTGTCTAGACTACTTCTGCTGTCCACCAAGTTGCCCTATTCAACGTGGGGCAGAATTACGGGAAGATATCTTGGTTCTTGTACGTTTCTGGCAGACCATGCATTCTGATAAGAAATATTTGAAGGCCAGTGTTGTCGGAGGTAAGTTTCTGTTGTGTCGGTGTTGTCCTAGGTACATTGAGTGACTGCCATGACAATTCATCACACAGGTTTCCTGCTGCTTAGACACTGAATTTTTAATGACATTAAATGTTTACATGAAATTTGAGGTTTTCATAGCCTTGCAGTATTTGGTGGTGGCATTCTCAGTTGTGACATTTAAATGTGATGGTCCAAACAAAGACTTTCCTCTTCTCTGCTTCCATTGGCCCAGACAAGGCCCTGTCTTCTGTATTGCCCCTGTGGCACTGGTCGGCCATTTGTCGTGTACCCCTTGGCTCTGTCCCTGCCATCCGTATACAAGCCATCATTGTCCTAGCTGTATGTATTTTGACTCTCAAGATGGAGACGGTGTGTTTCTCTGAAAGCTGGTATCCACTTGCAAGGTGGTTTGTGCAAGAAACTAAAAGGCCAGAATCTGATCTCAAATGGTGATGTTCGAACACAGGTAGGATTCAAGTGGTAAAGCTCTTAATAACAATTTTTTGAAAATTATGTTTTAATTTTTCACATAATTATGCTACAAAAATGGTTGTTTAAAACAAATTTTATACAAATTGTGCAGTTCGTGACTGTAATATTTGTACATGATTTTAAATAGGAAGGTTCGACATAGAGAGAGAAGCATATACACACACTGACTGACTGACTGACTGACTGACAGACAGACAGACAGACAGCCCACTGACAGGTTTCTGAAGAAAAATCTTAGCAAGATACATTGTTTTATCACGTTCCCTATTACCTAGAACCAACCATGTGCACTAACATTCATCTACACCAATAACCTGCACTTACAACATTGTTGTGGGTATGGTGTGAAATGGATTCCCCAGAGTCTTTGTCCTGAAATTGGCCTCTGATGATAGATGTGTATGGGCAGTGGTAGGCGACAATAGAAATTCTCAGAGAAGAACTTGCTTTAGTGCCATTTTGTTTACTACAAATCTCTCATGTAATACTATGGAATTGAACTCAGCCATCCACAGTGAGATGCAGATGACTGCCACATCAGCATTGACTTTGCTGTAAAGTGTGTCACAGTGATACAGACACAACTGGCTAAATGCATTGTCATCATGGAAATTGAAAAGTAGCAACACGTATCATTTCTGTATTCACACCAAATACAAATGTTGCTGTCTTAATGGAACTGCAGGCATCAAGCCTTCTGTTGCATGAATTATGTGAAATTTAGTTCTGTGTCCATCTTTTTCATTCAATTGATGATGATTGCAGTCATATTAAAACTGATTGGATAATCTCTGTATATTCACGTGACTGTGTTTGCACTGGAAGCCACTCTGAAGGCAGTGAGTACACTGATTCCTCATCCATTGTAGGGGTTAGGGGGAGCGATCACAGCATGTTGGGCAAAACCATGTTGTGTAAACTTTAACCTTTTGGAGCCGGAATTATTTTTTTAATTTTAGCACATTCTGTATATAAAATGTGAATGTTACAGGAACGAAATACGTTAGAATTATGAAACAAACTGCATTTTGAAGAGGAAAAAACGGAGAGCATATGCCATATTTAAAATATTCAGTACCTGTATTTGTTGAATAAATATATAAAATGCAACTTTGTAGGTTATCGGTGCGGTATGCCAACTATAGTTGACATTAGGTGTCTGAAGGTTAAATGGGAAAAATAAGGGTAGGTGAATGCAGAAACCTATGGGCCTTCCTGTCCCACCATGTCACTTAAAAAGCTTACATTTATGGATGTGAAACATTTACACAATACTTGGGTACCTGGTGGGCCAGGATAGCTCATTCGATATAGTGGCTCACTGTGGGCTGGACGGTCCAGGGATCAAATCCCGGTGGGGGCGAGATTTTCTGCGCATGTCCAGACCAACCCTGGGGCCCACCCAGCCTCCTATACAATGGGTACCGGGTCTTTCCCGGGGCTAAAGCGGCCGGGGGGTGGCATTGACCACCCACCCCCATCTAGTGCCTAGGTTAAAGAAAGAATAGAGCTATACCTCTATATCCCCTGTGGGCCTTTGTTGCCTGTTCTAGGATGACCATTACCGCTGGGTAATTGGTGCAGCCAGCTACTGTGGAAGTTGAGTGAGGAACTGCCCACATTGATTATGTGTATTCATAACATTCAGTGTTCAGCAACATCTTGCCCTCCATATATTTAATTATTTTCAAGTGCATGTGGTCAGAACTGCATTGGTTGAGGGGTTACTGTGTAAAATTCTGTTGAAGAGCACCTGTTATTCAAAGGGACTCAATTTCGGACATTGTATGCAAGTGGTTAGTACTACTGCTATGTACTGTGGCAGTATGGTTTTACTCATTTCCTCAACCTGACATATCCTGAGATGGTGCCTCAAAATTAGCAGAACCCTCTTCCTTTCATTTCCTTCCCATTTTATCATTCACACATCATTGTATCATTCAGCAGTTTACAAAGTGTTCTTAAATCAGACTAATTCAGGTGCTTTATGCATGTAATATGTGGAAATGGATGTTTTATTGTTGCAGATTTTGACCTGTTGGGCCGCATTCCTCCTTGTCTGCCATGCATTCTGATCTTCGCTCCACTCCTGGAGACTTCACTCGCCCTGCTACAGGGTGGATCAATACAGTTCCTCTTTCATCAAGTAGTAACACACTGTCTAAGCAGTCAGCTCGCAGCAAGCGTGTTGTCAATGCAGATGAGTTTGTTAAGGACTACATAAAGAAAAGGAACCTTATTCTTGAACTACTGGTAAGCAATGAGTGGTGTGGAATTTAAAGATATTCTGACTGAGTGGGACAGACAGACTTTTTTTTTTTGTTACAGATAACGTGAGATTGTTGAGGTTAAGTAGGTTAAAAAAAAGGAAGAAGCAGACGCTAATAAAATGACAGTGTTTGTCTGCTGTTGCTGTGATTTGTGACCTGGTGTTAAATGTGCTGAGATGTGTTTGAATTCAGAGTGTTGTGGCATACATATATATAAAACAGTGTGCTGCTGCAGATTATTTGAGAAACCACAAATTTGAAGTGTGACCTGGGGGCATGCCGGATCAAATAGGGGCTTGGAGCCATGTCACATTTATTCAGTGGCATACCCAGGAATTTTGTTCAAATTCAGTTGAGGACAGAGGACAGAGAGAACAGGGATCTGGGGGCAGTAGCCCACTAGTCAGGGGTTCTGGGGGCAGCTGTAATTTGGTACAAGAAATTTCATTTGTTATAGTAACATTTTCTTAATTTTTGGTACTTTAAAAGACTATTTATGATGAAACCCCATTTATTTGTCATTGCTAATGTAAAACAATTGTGAACCTAGGTAATTTTAGAATATTACTGTCTTTTTTCCGAACATCTTGGTTTGTTGGTGTCCTAAATTCAGCAATTTTTAACAGTTTCCACAATCGGGTTGATTTTGGCACAATTTTGGAGGGCCTTCAGAATTTTTTTTTTTGGGGGGGGGGGGGTGGTTTGAACACACACACACACACCCCTTGGTACGCCACTGCGTTTATTTATTGTGTCCACCCGGCATTCATGATATTTAGTTCTGTTGGAATCATCAGTGATGTTATTAGAGGTAAAACATCTGCATACAATCTTACTGTAACAAGAGATGTTAATGTTTAGGCTGTGGAAATAGAATTCTTGATAACGTGGCACAACCCGCTGGGCCATACCGAGTTCCAAGTGCCAGGGGAAGACAACATTGCTGCATGGCGAGCTAAAACAGTCACAGAACGTGTATGGCGGGATTATGCCCGTCTTGCTTGGGATATAAGCCCAGCACTTGCTGTTTTCTTGCCAATGAGGTAATTTTTTTTTTACTCTTTGAGTTACTTTTTATGCTTCCTTGTTCTTGAAATAAAACATGATATAATATTGTAAAAATGTGTACACATTGTTGGAAGGTTTGGGAATTTGTACAGAAACGTTTAGTTGACTGACTGTTGCCATTCTAACAGACATTAGAAATTTTGTGTAGGCCTTGTTTATGGTCTGGGGACAGCGATAACACAGTGGTTAAGGCATTGTGCTACAAATCAGAAGGTTGCTGGTTCGATTCATGATGGTGTCATTGGAATTTTTCATTGACATCCTTCCAATCACACTGTGGCCCTGGGGTCGACTCAGCCTCTAACAGATATGAGTACCGGGAGTATTTCCTGGGGGTAAAAACGGTCGGTGCATAAGGCTGACAACCTTACCACCATTCTGGGCAATTATAACGTAATCTGGGAACCTCAACTTCCTGGAACCCTCTGGGCACCTTGGGCCTGTAATGGGACCGATTTACCTTTTTTTTAATTTATTGTTTATGGTCTGGATAATTTGCTGAAGTGGGAATTGTGGTCACCTAGGGAACCTGGAGTTTTTTTCTGTGGGAGGTTGCAAAAAATTGGCCAATAACAGATGTGTTTTATTACTTTTAATTCTGAAAAGACTGCATTAAATTTGCAACTGTACAATTTAATAGTAAAAGTGCTACATAAATATCATACAGTTTGATTAGTAATTGTTTTTCTTGATTGCTATGTTATAGTAAGCCATTTTTTTGTGAGTTTTAGGGCTTAAAATATTTTTATTCACAAAAGTAAGCCCGAGACTAAAAGCATCTGCAAAGAATTAAACTAGGTATGAGGCAGTTGAATTTTAATCTGAGGTGGATTTGTGAAATTATAAGTTACAGCAACCAGTCTAATTAAGAGCATGACAAAATTCCTAGATTGAGATTTGTTTTGAGTTGTAGAATAGAAAAGGTCTTTAGAAGTTATTGCTGTTTAACATTGTTGACTATACATTATGTGGCATGTTTGGTACAGTAACCTGCATACTACCATGTAGTATTATTATTGGTACACTACTGAAGAGTACAATAGTGAGTTTCCTTTGCAATGCCATGGTGTCTGTACCAGTTATAGCAAAAATTAATGATTGGTTGGGTGCTTATATATGGTATCATAAGCTTATATTCTGGTATGAGAACTGTACCTCACATGCCCTTACCCAACACATCATAAACTGTGTTCAAGAACGCGTGTTTTTAAAATTAATGCCATTTAATCCCACCAGCTATCCCATCTTAGTCAGAAGCTCCTGATAGTACTTATATTTCCTCAGGTGATGCTTGTAATGATGTTAGCAAACCCAAGATACCTTCATTTTGAAGACAGGAAAGTTTTTACTTGTTTTATAATTTTTAAATGTTTTTATTAGATTTTAGTCATGGTGCTTCAAATTATGGAAAAACTACTTATCGAGCTAACCCCAAGGCCCAAGCGTTCTGGATACAAGAGCCAATACCTGTAATGTAATAAAATTAGGCTAAGCATTTTGTATGTTTTAATGTCTCTTTGTTTAAGGCTGAAAAATTCTGAGAGTATTATTAAAGAAGTGACAACACAAATACGAATGAATCCAGCTGCAGTTTCAGATCTGCCACAGGCACTTTCCTACCTTGTTAC
>Ga0209755_10009927_pt1 | contig 10018 bp, 4 predicted proteins | sample TergutCo191P1_FD_187301 | JGI IMG/M metagenome (GOLD analysis project Ga0209755, IMG submission 187301) | Cornitermes sp. P1 segment gut microbial communities from Petit-Saut dam, French Guiana - Co191P1 (SPAdes) (version 2) | ecosystem: Host-associated > Arthropoda: Insects > Digestive system >...
TCCAGAAGTTCCTTTAGTCCCTTCTATACCAGAGGTATCTCCCACACCAGAGAGTCCCTCAGCCCCTGTATCCATGTCCACTCCAGAGCCAGCTGTTCAAGAAAAGAGTCCTGTAGCACCACCTACACCTCAACAAACATCCAAACAAGATGTTCCTGCAGTCTCTACATGTCATGAACAACCATCTTCAGCACAAGACACTCATGCCACTATTGTAGTTCCACCTAGTCCTCAGCAGTCAACACCTACACAAGAGGCCCTTGCAGCTCCTGTAAGCAAACCTGCTGAGCAAATTGAGCCATCATCTGTCCAGCAGCAACTCCCACCTTCACCAGCTGGAAGTCCTGGTTCAGTAGGAACAAAACCAATTGAGGCTTCACCTGAAAAAACAGAAACCAAGCCAGCTGAACAAAAGGAATCCCCTCTTGCCCCCCTTCCAGTAGAGCAAACAAAAGATTCAAGTATACCCCAAACACAAGAAGCTGTTCAGCAAAAGGAAGCAGCTTCTGCTCTACCACTGCTCCCATCAAAAGAAGTTCCAGTATCCACTGCAACAGATGAAACACCTGCCATCTCAGAAACTAAGCCTGTAGAAGAAACACCAGTTGCCCAGCCTTCGGGAATTACAGACAAGACAGTTGTTGCACCTTTTCCTCCATCTCCAGTTCCATTGCCTTCAGCAGAAATGGAAACTGTTCCTGCACATTCTGCATCAGAAACACCACCATCTCCTATACCTTTGTCAAAATCTGAGGAATCTACAAAGCCTTCTACAGTTGCAGAACCTGTTTGTGAGGAGGCTACTCCAACACCTTCATCAAAAACAGAATCATCTTTTGTTGCACCTGTTCCCCCATCTCCAGTTCCATTGCCCTCAACAGAAATGAAAACCGTTCCTGCACAGTCTGTGTCAGAAACACCACCATCTCCTATACCTTTGTCAAAATCTGAGGAATCTCCAAAGCCTTCTACAGTTGCAGAACCTGTTTGTGAGGAGGCTACTCCAACACTTCCATCAAAAACAGAATCATCTTTTGTTAGGGATGCTCCAGAAATAGAAGCAGAAATACAACCTGCCGGGGAAAAAGGTCCTACCACTCTTCCTACTCAGTTAAAACCTGCAGAACCTTCTAAGCCGGCACGATCAAAACCTCTGTCTCCTCCAACACCAGATACATCTTCCTCAGATCAAGCTGCTGTTCCTTCAGCACAGTCCAAACCTGAAGAACCTTCTAAGTCAGTGCCATCAAAGCCACCAGCTTCTGCATCTCTTCCTACAACACCAGATACATCTCCCTCAGATCATGCTCCAGTTCCTCCCAAAAGACGTGGTCACAAAGTGGCAGGAACATCTGCACCAGATCAGGGGGCTGCTACTAAGCCAGTTGCCCAATCTCAACAAGGCAAAGGTTCTAAGCAAGTACAGAAGGGCAAAAAGTAATAAGAATGCCATTATTGTCTTTGTATTTTTTTTACAAGCATTACAGTATCTTATAATGTGCCTTCATCCAGAATTTAAAGCTTATTTCAGGGATTTTTCTTTGTTGCCTGGAGAGGGAAAGTAATGAAGTTTAAAAATATTTGGCATGATGACTTAGCTGGACATTTTCCCAAAACAAAATTGAAACATGTATCTGTAGAGCAGTGTGCACTAGCATCAATGTAATATAAATTATTGGGTGGTTCAGCACAGTATATGGTACAAACATTACTGAAGATTTAAATACCACTGCTAACAGTTTTCACACGAACCATCAACCATCAATGTGGTTCCCTGCTTAGTGTTTTGAGGGTTAAAAATGTACTGGTCACTGGAATTATGGTTTTTGTTAATGAGTAATGTGTTAAAATGGTTTGCATATGTTATTTGAATTGTTAATGGTAAAAAAAAATCCTTGTATTTTTATAACAATTTTGAAATATGCATTGAATTTTCTTTCAAAGTTGTTTTCCTGCCAGTGCTGTGTATATTTCAGCTTTCAAATGCTGTTCTAAGCATTATGAACTTGTAACAATAACACTAGAATACTCAAAGTAAGAGAATTTTTCTTTCCTTTTTGCTTACATTAAAGTGCCATGTATGTGACTTGCAGTGTCATTTGATCATTGTCTTTATCTGTAAGACATTCTTGCATATTGATGATACATTTAAGTGAGTAATACTTCTGTGTTTGTAGTAATTGTCTAATATACACAGTTTTTTGTTTGTTTTAAGTTTGAAATGTTAACAGGTATAATGCAAAGAAGTGTTAAATTTTAGGAAATGTTGCTGCAGTCTTAAACGCAGTAATGTAATGTCTTCATCAGACAAATGGAAGCCTAGCATTAATTTTTTAAGCTATTTGTATTAATGTGTTGTTTAACAGCTGTTGATATATTTGAATTTGGGCCAGAATTCCTTTTAATTAATGGAAAGGTTCTTTGCTTTCTTCTTTCACTGTGGCCTGATTGACACAATCACCAGCATAATAAAAGGTACTGAATAATATTAGGAAATTAACAGGGATAAAATTGGTATGATGATATCACTGGTCTTGAATTTCTTGACAAGCAATGCACATCATAAATAAGCAAATGCAATAATACTTAAAGCATATTAAAGAAGTGTTTGCATGACTTTTAAAATCCTTATGAAATATTCATTTTAGAAATAGGTTTTCATGCATGAAATACTGATGCAGGATCTTGGTAATTATAATTCTGACATTTCAAACATATTTGAACTGAAGTAGTTAAGCAATAAAGGCAGTGACAGCTGTTTCCCTGAAATTGTTATTCATATATAGACAAACTTTTTAGGAGATACAATCCTGTTTGCATTCGATTAGTCAAAATGAAATTGTTTTTTGTGCACACTGAAATTGACATTCATATTTTAAATAACAATGGGTTAAAACTCCATATAAAGGCCAATGGCTTTGAGTGACTCGATATCTGCTTGGTCTTTACTGTGCACAGTATTGAGACAGTTAACACTCAAGGGATGTATATTTTCAAAATCACTTTATTATATACTTGTATAGCTGAGTGCTGAACATGAAATTTTTATTTTATTTATCTTTTAATTGAGTTCATGTAGGCATACAAAGGAACTGCTGGACAATAACATAATTTGGGTGAACTGACAATCTCCCTATCTTGGTATTCAAATTTATTTTTCATATGATGTTTACAAAACTAATGGCTACTTTAATGTCACATAAAACAAAATTCATAATCAGTATTTTTAGTGAGGAAAATGCGTACATTTTTTTTTTTTTACTTTATACTAAAAATGTAGTAACATGATCTTAGAAACATTGTCAATGTGTCTGAAATTTAATGGAAACTCTTAAGTAATGAAAGTTTAATTATGTCAGTGCTATGGCACATCCCTTACTGTTAGTGTTTCCAAATCTGTAGCACACTTTGTTATAGTTCTGAAATTTGAAACAAACTGAAGGGCCATGTGGGTCGTTCCTGAAATGAGACAGGGTTCCAGGGTGTATATTTGTTTTAGAATAATAAGTATGGAAGTAAATTATATGGTGCATTTCTACTGTTCTTGCAGCACAAGGTTTGGGAAACATGGCAAAAGATAACATGAATTTTCAGGCCTGTTCTAGGTGTATAGCTTCATTGTCCTGTTTGTGTGAATGTTTGTCTGTGCTCCGTATTAGCATTTAGTCATGAAATGTGCTTATAAAATGAAAATTTGTGAAAGAATTGAGAGGCAATGACATACTTCATGTGAAGAATTTGTACAGTTTGGTGAACTTAACTTGTGAAATTAAACTGTATTTAAAGCATATGCTACTATATGGTAGATTACTTCAAAATGTCACTACAGTCTATGCCCCTATCCTTACTGTCTACAAGAAGGGGGCCAACAAATTGAATATTACCTTTCATATTCTGATTTCTGTGACACACTGTACAACATCATGATAGTTTGTCTGATATGTCATAATTTATGTAACCCCAGTTTTGATTCTGTGAAAAATTAAATGGCACTACAGTTGAGAAAATCTAGTATGCATAGAAAATGTTATCCTGGTGTACTGTACATATTATTCAAGCTGTCTTTAGAACAAAGCAGATGTTTTTGAACCATAGTTCAAGAAACCTTTCCATTTAATTTTACTAGTTTATGCATTATGTCTGAAAGATATTATTTTCAGGTAGTATTTATATTACAGTATAATGACACATTATGCCAAAATGAGCACATCTGTTATCCATTCTACAAATGTGTGGATGTGTGTTCTTGTAACATCTAGTCTGTAAAACTGATCAATGTAGGTTTGTTATATGCATGTTAAATATTCATTAGTTCCATGTTTACACATCATACTTCATTTTTAGTATAATAGAACTATCTGCATTATTCCTTTAATGCACTTAGTTTAATGCTAAAGTAGTCTGTGAAGTTAGCAACATTTAGCAATTCTCTTGAAGCCGTCAGTTTTAACTCTAGGACAAACAGTTCCATTTATGTATCATGTTATGATAGTACATCATAATGAAAGTGATGGAGGAGTGCAAAAGTTAACATAACATGGTCTGAAACATGGCTTGTTTATTAAATATATTAAATGGGAACCTTGACCATAACCTCTTTCTGAGATGTGATGCCATTTATTCTGTAAGACATGTACCTGCATTTTGGAGGAAACTGTTACCTTCATCATCATATTAGACTAGAGTGAGAGAGATACTCTGATGATAGAGACAGCAGTTTCTTCCAAGACCAGTACACATACATGCACCTGACTACATAGATTTATATTTTCATAGTCACTGTTGTCACTTTGTCATGTCTCAGGAATGGGAACTATATGTACCAAAAGTGATATATTATCATAAGATTATGTTGTTGGGGTAGTAGTTTTAGAAGCTGATGGAGCAATATGAATTTAACATACATATAGCCAATAGTGTTGATTGATAAATATTGATCCTGATTGATATCTTCCACTAGTTTAATATGAATTGTCAAGTACAGGACTGAATGATATGATATACATCTTGGAAAAATGTTACACTGAGATTGTGAATGAAATTAAAAGTGTGATTCATTAACATTATACAGGGTCTTTCTTTTATCACCACACAGAGTATGGCAGCTTTTACACATAGAAAACCTTCATCCACAGGGACATCCGATGACAGCTGTGGTGCCCAAGGCAGTGATAAAAGAAACACACTGTTTTTATACATATGTTACTGTAATAATAAAAGTCCAGTTTTTTTTAAAATAAAACTGAGTCCATCTGTACATGTAGAATGAACTAATGTAGGTGACATTTATAAATTTAAAATAATAATTTCCTTTCTTGTTTATTACAAGTTTAAAACAATCATTTCCCTTCTGTTCATTTATGTGCAGGTTTGACAGTACAGGGACAATTATAAGAGCAGCATGAGTTCACAAATACACTAATGCAATAAAATTACACAAAATGAAACACAGAAAACAAATCGAATATTGTAAGTTTAAGAGTTGACTGAACATTCAAATAGAACTTAGCTTACAGCCAAAAATGAAAGTGTGTGGCGTGTGACCAAATATGATCAGTTCATGTGGAATCTGTTGTAATGCACTGATTGGTTTTCTAAAAATAGATTGATGTCTGTGAATACCGAGTTTTTTGACCACACATGTCTAGATGAAGGAAAGTTTTTGCACATAACAGAATATGTGCAGAATTCACTACAGTTATGAGTGGGAATTACAAAGCAGTCCCACTACAGGACAGGACAGGCCCTGAGGATTCCAGAAGGTTGAGACTCCCAGATTTCAAGACAATCAGCACATGAAGGTGGTAAGGTTGTCAGCCCTATACACCGGTCCTTACATCCAGCAAATATTGCTGGTACTCATTTCTCTTAGAGACTGAGTCAACCCCAGGGCAGGAGGTTTATGGCAATGAAAAACTCCAATGACACCATCGGGAATCGAAACCACAGCCCTCCGGCTTGTAGTGCAAAGCCTCAACTGACTGTGCCACTGCATGCCGCAAGCGGGAATTACAGAGACCGATAATGTCCAGACGGGGCAGACTGTGTTTTAAACCTATATAATTGTTAATAAAAAGAACAGCATCAAAATGATTCTTTGTTTCCAGGAGGACATGAAACTCTGAAAAAAGTGTCACAGAATTGGTAAATATATTTTAAAACCATTTGTTTTTGCAGTGAAAACTGATGTTCAGTTTCATGAAGGTAGCAGTACACCATCCTTGTAAACACTCAGTATTTGACTGCAATGGAGTGACATTTGTTTGCATAACTGCAAAATCATTTGACATTATCATAAAACCAAAAGACACCATAATAATTAAATATTTGTTTTTTAAAGTGCAGGTTTAACAGCCTAGTGGCCAGTAACAGAATCAGCACCAACATAGAAACAGAAATGACAAAGGAACAATGGTGCAGAAACTTACATACAAAAGAGTGACAAAGGAAACAGAACATAAACTGCATAACTAAAATATGGAACAAATTGATTACAAAACTTGAAGAGTCAGTATAAAATCTCATAAGTTGCTTGCTTTTTTTAGATATTGACATTCCAGAAAACCAGATTGCCCTTGATCCACATCCAGCAGAAAGATAGCTTTTATAGGAAGAGCTGACTTGGAATGTTGAAAAGTCTCTGGGATACCAAGAACCTGTAGACTTTACAGTGTCCATTGCAGATGGACAAAATTTAACATTCTCTCCAGAAAAAAATCACTGATTGCAAATATTGTCTGAAGTTGAAGCCTTCTATTTTGTAAGGTATGTAAATTCAGAAGCTGAGGTTTTTAATGCAGTTATAACTTTAGCAATCCTGCTGGAGGGCAGGGAGTCCTGCAGAGAGGTGCGTACCTCCACTTTTTTATTGGGGGGTGCTGTGAGAGGAGGCATTTGAAGACATAATTGAGTACTGAATATGAGATGCTTACAGTAATTTACATCTAATGATGGTAACGTACTACATAAATAGATTATTGAGAATTGAGATGGAGTATGTCATATTATGAATGAGACCTAGGAGCTTTTACAGACTGAGAAAAATACATAATGAGCATGATAATGGCACTACAATTTTGAATTGATAGAAACTCCCAGCTCTTCGTAAAGTCAGTGCATTTAATATAAGCATCACCAAGTTTGTACTAATACTGCAGTTCAGTTCAGTCTAATGGTGAGGTGATCACGATGATGATGATGACAACAGCAGCAACAACAACAACAACAACAGAGTAATCAGGTAAAGTTGAATCTCTTCATGCTATAAGGGCATGTGGGGGGGGAGCAGAAGTATAGCTCCACTCATTCTTGACCTGGGTTATGGATTGAGGTCAGTGGTCAGCTTCACACCTTGGCCACTTTAACCCAGTGGAAATATCCGTGGTACTGGGTGGGCTCCAGAGTCAGGCTGGATGTTTGGACTAAAGCAAAGTCTGCTGCTGGTGTTTCCGATCACCGAATGGTATTCTTGCATATGTTCATCTTCTGTACCATCATTCTGTAACCTTGCATAAGCAGTGATCTTGTGTATGTTCATTTTTCAGAACTGAGAGGCTTGGCTCAACTGGTTAGTCATATCAGACTTATCGTGATTGTCCCTGTATACAGGTATATGAATACTGGAATACATGTAATATCCTGAAAAATGTATTGCTTCCTTTTGCATCCCTTCCAGGCAAACACTCATAGCATTTGTTCTTTCTTTTTGTTATTTGACAGTAGAGTCTTGGCAGAATGTGAAATAAAATAGGACTATGAGGAATTCTGGGCAGAACTCATGAAGCCTCTTCTGTACTCTTGCATATATTTTCAGTTGTTTATATCCATTACTATTCCTGCTCTTCTTTAACATAACGTATGTAAAGAATTTATTCCTTAAATATAGTTGCTGTGTGTGTACAGCTGCCAGATATAATCTCAGTCTTCTCTTTTATCATCCTACTTACAATATTCTATGTACCATATTTCATGCATGATGTGCAGTCTGTGTGCCAGATTTCACATGCCTGTGGTATACAGTCTGTTAGTCTTTGCCATCAGACTAAACACTACAGAAAATTTCTGTGTAGCTAGATTTCTACAAAATTATTTTATTAACATAAGTGATATATTTTTCAAAGCTTTAGTGGGTCTACCACTGTGTCAGGATCCTAAGTATTTGGTGCTAGTGGCATTGTGTCACAAGTTCATGCTATGTTGTTACTACATAGGTAGTAAGTTTCAAGAGCACAGTACTTGGGTGGCATTCAGTGGGATGACAGTTATAACTAGTTCGACGAAAGTACAAAATTTACAGGCAGGGGAAGAATATGGTCCATCTGGTAATAGTATTTGCTTTATCATTTTCTTTTTCAATTTTAGGAAGGAACACTGGAAAAAAAAGGAACATTTTGATCTTTGGGTAAACATGTTACTAAGAAAATAACTTGAGCCAGAAAACTGACAAAATAATGAAAGTTATGGATTATCTGGGACGCATGTCAGCTGTGTGGAAACATTTTTGAAGACTGCTCTCTTCTGGCATTATCTTCCCTGAAATATTCACATGCTATTCAGCACTGTGAAAATCTCAACTGTCCAAATATTTTTGAGTCTTTGTATATAATACATAGTAAGATAGAAAGACAGGGAAAAGAACTGATTGTCGCCAATTTGAATTTTTGAAACAAATGCGTTACGGGTTTAGGATTACTGACAGGCTACTTTCACAGATAATTGAAACAGAAATGAGTGGGTTGGCGATGCGCCATCCATCTAGTGGTGGTAGTAATAACTATTTGTTTTCCCGCTGGTGCTGCTCGTGTCGGAGATTGGAACTCGTCATTGGGACTACATCCTAGTCGAGGATCATGTTCGGCTGAGGTTGTGTTGCGGCCGACATTCCAAACGGTGCTACGGCCGCCAGTGTGTGGAGTGAGTACGGAAGAAAGGGAACGAATGTGTTGGATGTCCGGGTTTGGGGAGTTGGGGGTGTTTTGTTTGTTGTGACTTGTATAGTTGCGCAGGAGAGTGTTGGGGAAATTGTTTCGACAGTTGAACATTACGTATAACGAACACAAGTTAATAATGGCGTTGAATCCGGACTCAGAACAACACAAAGGGAACTTGGTTGTAAGAATAGATGAAGACTCCGATTCGGATTTGCAAGCACTTTTCGACAGCGTCCTAAAACCAGATTCAAAGAGACCATTACAGGTGCCGTTACGCATGCGTAAACTGCCTAATTCTTTCTTTAATCCTCCATCGACTGGTTCCAAATCACCATCGGTGTCTTCTATATCGCACAGTCGTGAGAATTCTGCGGATTCTGCTTTTGGCACAGCTTCTGTAGGAGCTGGAGCCGGGGGCACAACAACGTCAGCAACTGGCGCCAGTGGGTTACAGGTGAACCACCCTCGGGCCCATAGCTCCCCGGCCTCACTGCAACAGACTTACGCCTCAGCACAGCAGCAGCAGCATGGCCACCTCAAACAGAGGAGCTATGACATCACAACCGTCGACGAATTGGGGCCCCTACCACCCGGATGGGAACAGGCCAGGACGCCAGAGGGCCAAGTTTACTACCTCAAGTGAGTGTTCTGTATATTGTCAGCAGGGTTGCGGGGCTGTCAGCACAAAAATTGGCCATGGTTTTATATTAACTCTTTGAAGGCCAATTCGAAGCCTCTCTGGCTGCTGCCAGCCGGGTCTCTCCGTCGTATGATCAATTCTTATGGAGTAATGTGTCAGGTGTTCATACTGAAGCATGCATGTATTAAAACAAAAACGCATGTGAAACATACTTTTCTTCTCAGTGGATCTCTAAATACGATAGAATGTTTTGTTTGCAAGTTCTCAGGCTTCGCCTGTTGGTGTTTTTGATAATAGTCTTGAGGTGAAGGCAGAGTACTTAGCATTGTACAGAAATGACGTCAAAATTATGTATAAAGATGGTTCGTACTTAACAAAGCACACCGTTTGTCGCAACTGGAAGACGAGTTGTTATTTAGGGAAATACTTGCAGTTAATTGTAAATCAG
>Ga0209755_10009928_pt1 | contig 10018 bp, 13 predicted proteins | sample TergutCo191P1_FD_187301 | JGI IMG/M metagenome (GOLD analysis project Ga0209755, IMG submission 187301) | Cornitermes sp. P1 segment gut microbial communities from Petit-Saut dam, French Guiana - Co191P1 (SPAdes) (version 2) | ecosystem: Host-associated > Arthropoda: Insects > Digestive system...
CAAAAGAAAACCTTCAATTAACTCCATTTGATGTTTATATTCATGAGTTTTCTTTCTTTGCTTATTAAAATTATTATACATTTTTTTGTACATTTCAATCTGATTTCGGTTTCGTTCCAGAATAATATATTTATCTTGCAACTTAGCTTCGCGAACAACTATGTCACGGATTAGATAAATTACTAATAAATTTGCACCAACCAACCAAAAACCAATTAATAGCAAGGTATTCATAACTGCTTGTTCTGCTACATTAGTAATTGATAATAAGAAAATAAGTGCAACCAATGTCATAATCGGAAAATATAGAAATCTGAACCACTCACTTTTTGATAGCAAATTTAAAAAGTCTGATTGACGGAACAATTTTCTAATTGTTATAATAATTCCGAATAAAAACATTTTACAAATAAGCGCAATTACTGTACCACCGATTATACTGTCAAAAATAGCATCTTTTACATCTGAATAGAGGTAACTAATAAAAATTAATCCTAAATAATCAATTCCCAAAACAAAAACTTGGTATATTGCGACAATAATAATTCCCCTTAATATTTTTGTTTTGAAGTGAATAACCATTATAGCGGTAAAAGCAATAAAAGAAAATATATGCTTTAGAAATAAATTATTACTTAATAAAAATAAAAAAGTGAAAAATAATAACATCAAGAATAAATCTATCGTTCTTCCAAGCCATCTAAATTTAAAAATTCTTTTCACTAAAAATATTTCGTAAAATAGTTTACAGCACAAAACTTCTATTAAAATCAACATAATTCCTTGAAAAAATGTAATCATCTGCATTGGCTAAAATTCTCCGTTATATTCTATAAATAATTCCTTTACGTTCTTATATTTAGATTTAGATATTACTAATTCCATCCCATTGCTAAGTATTACTTTTTTACTTAAAATATTGCGGATATGTTTAATATTAACTAAATAACTTTTGTGGATTCTGATAAAGCCATATTCCGCGAGAGATTTATCAATATCATCAAGTTTACCATATTTTTTATATGGCTTAAGTTCTTCATTCATAATCCAGAACACTAATTTATGAAGATTACTTTCTATATAAAGAATTGTAGATAGTGTAACTGTTCTTTCTCCGTCAATAAAAATATAATTTATCTTTATAGGTTCAACAATGGAGTTCATTTTATGTAAAATAGTTATTAGGCACTCATTAATTGCATTTTCAAGTTTATCGTTTTTCAATATATACCTAATTGCTTCTACTTCATAACCATCTAATGAGTGGGATATAAATGCCGTAATGAATGCTATATAAATTTTATCGGAATATTTCCGGATATTTCGTGCGGTTATTAATCCGTCTATATCCATTTCAATATCTAAAAAAGCTATCTGATATTTTTGTATCGCAATTCCCAAGTCAATTAATTCTTTTCCCGAACTATAGGTATCAATTTTAAAAGGTATACCTGAATGACTTTTCATATATTTATCAATAATGTTTTTTATATTTTCACAATGATAGTTGTTGTCATCACAAACAGCAATTTCAATCATAAATACCGCCTCCATTTGTAACTAAAATAATTAAGCTAAACATATATTACAACAAATTTTTTACTAAAACAAATTCAAAATAGTAAATCTAAGTGAAAATTGTCCTAAGAGTATTCCAATTCTGCAATATGGCGGCTAATTATGCAATGGCTCTTGGAAAATTGGAAAAAAATAGCGATAATTGGATTAGGAGAATTAATTTGTATGGGAAATGTCGTGGATAAATTGATAAATCAATTAATCATTAATAATATTGTTCCTTATAATATGAAAGATGAATATAAATATGCTTTAGATAAAATTGTAGAAAGGACAGTTTCTTATTTAGTAATTTTTATAATATCGGTGCTTTTTAATATTTTTTTACCAACATTTATTTTTTTATTATGTTTTTGCAGTTTGAGAGGTTGTACAGGGGGATTTCATTTTAACTCTTATATTAAATGTTTATTTTCAACAATTGCGATATATATAGTATTCATAATAAGTATTTATCCTTGGCTATATAATAATTCAGAATACCTGCCTTATATCTTAATAGCTTCGGTAATTATTATTTTATTAGTAGGTTCAATAAACCATCCGAATATGAATTGGGATGAAAATGAGGAATATGAAGCGAATAAGGCGGCTAGAATTTTACTCTTTTTACAGGGGACGTGTATCTTTTTGTGCATTGAATTAAACATCAATAAGACTTGTTTAATTTTTGCAATATTCGGGATATCATTATGTGCAATTTCATTGATTATCGCGAAAATATGTAGACAGGAGGTAAGTGGATGAGTGGTGTAAAAAAAGTAGCATTACAGGTATTGGAAAAAGTGGTCAGAGCAGAAGTTAAAAAAGATAAAGACCACAATTTTCCTATATGCTTAGGTATTTTCCATCAACCGAAAAGACCACAGCGTAAAAAGTAATACCAAAGGTCGGAAGTGATTCCGGCAAAATAACAGTTGTATCCAGTAACTTGTGGATGATTAAAACGGAGGAAAAGAAATGAAATTAATGAAGCAAAGAAAAAGAATCATGGCATTTGTTGTATTATGTTTAACCCTTACAATGTTATTTGCATTACCCGTCATGGCACAAAGTGGTTCTATAGGAACATTTACCAAATCAGGTAACACTTATCAACTGCCTGCTATTAATTTGAGCACATATGATGAAATATCTTTAACTTTCCCCAACGCAAATGGTTTAAGTTTAGTTCAAGGCACGGTTACATTCTCACAAACCGGAAAAACTCCTGTTACTAAGAGCTTTTTAAACTTTTCCAAAACAACATGGACATGGTATGCGTCTGAAATTGGCACTGGAACTTGGAATGTAACAGTAAGTGCAAATTCAATCGGGACAAATGCTAATGTCACTGGGTCAACATATGCCTATAAATAATTAGGGATTCCGATTAATTAATAAAAGATATGAGAGTGCTTCTTATTTTTCAAGACAGTATATTTACATTACATACTGATTAAATTGATTTATAATTGAAGCATTCTCATAACTGTAAAAAGGAGAAGTTATGAAAATAGCTGGTAGTACAAGTAATTTATTCCATGATTTAGTAAGAAATAATACTGTAAATCCAAATCAAACCTCATTTGAGAATATACTAAAAAATATTAATTCTGGAAAAGACAGCTATACCAACACTTCAAGCCTTAAATCGGATGATTTAGGGTTATATACAAAGTCCATTAATAAATCAATCGAATTTCCGTTGGAATCTGGGCGTTATCATATCGAATTTGATCGAAATTATAAAGGTATTGAAGGTAATGGTATATATACGGTACAAGATAAAGATACGGGAATCAAAATTCGTATTTCAGAATCGGAATTGCTTATCCGTAAAGACGCTAAAAGCGGTATGGAATTTTTACTTGCAACCGATAACACGGGTAAGGCTATTCTTCAGCAATTATTTGTAACTCCTGAATTAAAAAGTATGCTGTCGGAAGTAACCGAAAGCATTGGTAAGGAACTAAAAGAAGCACCATTACCAGATGGCTCATCTGTAAAGCGTGATTCAAAAACTGGTCTATGCTGCTTGCTTTACACTTGGTCGCATCCGGGTCAATCAGAGCAAATGGGTGCCGGTATCATTTTTACATCCAAGGAGGAACAGGAAACATTTTCAAAATTAGCAGATGAATGGTCTTTATATCCAACAATCAATAATAACCGAACAACCGCTGAATGGTATGCCACATTAGAATTATCGGGATACATAAAAAGAGGAAATGAAGGTTATCTTCATATATCATCGGATAGTATAAGCTACAATACCTATGATAAGGAAAATCATAAAAAAAGCTGGTCTATTCTATTGGCGGACAAATACCATGAATTTGTCATGGAAAATCTTTTTAATATGACTGATTTTACATCTGCTAATTCATGGGTACAGCTTTTAAAAGAATCCGGTATAAAAAACGGCTTTTTTGAAGTCTGGGATAAATACGATAATGGTGGTAATCAAGTGCTTGGCAGGAGATTTCCATAAAGAAGTACTATTTTTCATCTATATATTTTCTTATTTTAAATTTCCAATTCTAAAACTTTCGCAAATTTAGATAAACTCGGTAAGTGCATAACAAGGCTATTTACCGGGTTTTTGCTTAGGCTAATATTTCGTAATTTTTTTTGTGCTATCCAAAAAAATATTACAGATTCTAAAAAAAATTTCTCAAAAAGTTGCCAAAATTGCCTTTTACTAACCAGTAATAATAGAGAGGCAAAATTATCTTGTCGGGTACGAAGCCCGCCGACCTTTCTCGGATGAATTTATCAAATGAGAAAGGAGGCGAAAGCATGAAGTACCAGAACTTTGAAAAGCATATTGGACACGTTTTTGATAGCTATTGTAAAAAATGTATAAAGCGTAACTTACTCGACCTGCAACGCAAGGAAAAGCGGCAAAGCGAACGTGAAATTAGTTTTTCCGATATGTCCGCGCATGAACTTTTAAAACTATCCGTCATTGATAAATATTTCAAAGACGAATATATCTTTGAAATACTCGGTGAAAGTATTGGCGTGTCTGATATTGACTTAGCCGAAGCCCTAACCGCACTTCCGGCGGATAAACGCGAGATTATCTTGATGTCATTCTTCTTTGGTATGACAGATAAGGAAATCGCCGGGAAGTTAAATATGGCACGGCGTACTGTAGCGTACAAACGGACAAGTTCTTTACAAGAACTTAAAAAAACATTGGAAAGCGAGGATTAGAATATGAGTAGGTTTAAATCACGTAGCAATAATTTACTCCCGCTTTTTATTATTGAAGCGGCGGCAAACGGTGAGGTTGAAGCAATTAACAAGGTTTTAAAGTTCTACGAGAATTACATAATCGCTTTATCAACAAGGCGGTTATATGATGAAAACGGCAAACCATATTTGATGGTGGATAATGAAAGGCGCCGGACTTTGGAAACTAATCTTATTGTTCGTGTCTTGAAATTTGATATTACCAGAGCGGCATAGCCGCTGGCCTCGCCGGGGAGCGCGTAATATGTGCGTTCCCCGCAGACGGGCTTTATCATTCTGTAAAAGCCGATTCAAATGTGAATATGCTTTTACAGGCTGATAAAAAGATTTTATTTAAAGGAATTTTGATAAAGAATTTTCGCAACCACTAATCAGCTTTATTTACCGACCTTGACAAAGAAAGCCCGCAAGATAACGGCGGTACAGAATAATGTTTTACGGAAACTTTCGGTTTATGCCTAGCCGGGCGGCTTGTGCGCCATGATGTCATTTTGACGGAGCGAAAGACACAACGCCGTAAAAGAGAATCTTCTATCTTCATTGAAGTCGGCTTTCTCTGGGCGATTACCCATAAACCGCTATAATGATACTCCTGTTCAGCTACAGCATGAGCGTTAAAAGCGTCGCACGCAATAGGTACAGCCCGGCGAGAACCGCGGGGGGAATGAAAATTCCGTGAGGGTGTGCCAATACCCGCCCGTAAAGCTTAGTAACTAAGAATAACAAAACAATTATTTTGATATTAGTTTTTGTGAAAAAAGCTAAAGTAGAGGGGGTGAGCATTATAAGCAACCACGCAAATTTTCAAATATTCACAATTAAAGAAGCCGTCGAATTTTTTAACTTGCCGATTCATTTCGTTAGACAACTTGTATTAACGAAAGCTATACCTAGTATAAAAGCCGGAAAAAAATATTTAGTTAATGAGAAAATTTTAGAAAAATACTTAAAATCAGAATCGGGATATGGTAAACTATGATTATAGGAATACCATGCCGTAATGAAAGGAGAACGGTATGGCAAGTATCAGAAAAAGAGGAAACAGTTATGAGTTACGTGTTTCCGATGGTTATAGTATAAATGGCAGACAAGTTGATTTAACTAAAACATGGCGTATACCTGATGGACTGACAAACAAGCAAGCGGAAAAAGAAGCACTCCGCCAAGCAATATTATTAGAAGAAGAATGTCGGGGTGGTGCAACAACAAGCGCGGTAAAGTTTGATATATTTTTCACCCAATGGTTTGATGAATATGCTAATATTACATTAAAAACTAAGTCGATAGAAACATATAGATGGCTTGAAAAACGTATTCGCGCTGAAATTGGACATTTACGGCTTGATAAAATAACTATCCGCGATATCCAAAGATTAGTAGTAAAACTGCACAATGAGGGAAAATCGCATAAATCAATCAAGCAATATGTTTCACTAATATCAACAGTATTCCGTTATGCTATCAAGTATCAGTTAGTATCAAAGAATCCTTGTTCGGGCATTGACTTTCCCCGAAACGATAAAAAAGAGCGTGAGATATTAACCTTACAAGAAATTCAACAGCTTTTCACATTGCTACAGCAAGAACCCGCCGAAAGTTTTCAATTTGTATTATTCATTATTATGGCGGTGTATACTGGATTCAGACGTGGAGAACTCTTAGGGCTTGAGTGGAAAGATTTTGAATTAAGTAATGGGCTTGTTTCAGTTAAGAGAGCGGCATATCAATCAAAGGGATTAGGACATTATACTGATACACCTAAGTCAAAAAAGAGTTTACGTACCTTGAAATTACCTAATGAAGTCATTGATTTGCTTATACGTTACCGCGAACATCAAAACAGTTATGCTTTAAGTATTGGTGATATGTGGCAAAGTACCGATAGACTGTTCACTTCTTGGGACGGTTCATCAATGTACACTAACGCACCAGAAAGATTCTATAAAGCATTTTGCGCTAAGCACGGTTTGCGGGTGGTTACGCTTCATAGTTTAAGACACTTAAACGCCAGTATTTTGATAAATGCCGGGCTTGATGTCAAAACCGTACAAGCGGCACTTGGACATTCTCACGCAACGACAACTTTAGAAATTTACGCGCACCAGTTTCAAACATATCAAAGCAGAGCGTGTGAAGCCGTAGGCAATGCCATCAAATTAAATTTTGCGTCATAAGTGGCAAATAAGTGGCAAAAGCAAATTTTTGGAAAAGCAAAAACCGTGAAACCCTTTATTTCAGCGGATTCCACGGTCTTAATAAGAGTCGGAGTGACAAGACTTGAACTTGCGGCCTCTACTTCCCTAAAGTAGCGCTCTACCACCTGAGCCACACCCCGTTTGTTTTATCAATGATAAATATACATTATCCGGTTTTTTCTGTCAAGATACTTCCGCGAGAAAAGCATTCGGAAAATTATGCTTTCTCACGGGAAGTAATTCTTAACTGTTGTTTAACAGCTTATTTCGTAAAATTATGCGATTTTGGTCTTGACTAATTCTGCTAAAGTGGTGAAACCTTCGGCATCGTTAACAGCCATTTCTGCCAGCATTTTGCGGTTGATATCAACATCGGCTAATTTTAGCCCGTACATGAATTTGCTGTATGACAACCCGTTTAAGCGACATGCCGCATTGATACGGGCAATCCATAATTGTCTGAATTGACGTTTGCGTTCTTTGCGTCCTGCATATGAGGATGTGAGAGCGCGCATAACAGATTGCTTGGCTACTCTATATTGTTTACTTCTGGCACCGCGATAGCCTTTTGCCAGTTTTAATACGCGATTATGTTTTTTCTTGGCGTTCATTCCGCCTTTGATTCTTGCCATTTCCTTTTCTCCTTTCTTAGACCGACTTACTTACTTCAAATAAGGTAAGATTTTCTTCATATTTTTTACGTTCGTTTCATCGGTCATGGTCGGACGTCTGAGATTTCTTTTTCTCTTCGTGGATTTCTTGGTTAGGATATGGCTTTTATAAGCTTTACTCCTTTTAAGTTTACCGGTTCCTGTAAGTTTGAAACGCTTTGCTGCCGACCGGTTTGTCTTCATTTTGGGCATTTAAGTTTCCTCCTTATTATTGATTCGTTCAATTCTTTTTCTCGCATAGATATAAAGTCATGGTGCGGCCTTCGACTTTCGGCGCTTTCTCGATATTGGAGATGTCGGCTAAGGCTTCGGCGAATTTATCCAATATCGGTTTGTGTTTCATCATGTGCGCCATTTCACGGCCACGGAAACGCAAGGTTATTTTGACGCGATCACCTTTGGATAAAAATTTTCTGGCGCTGCTTAGTTTTGTTTCTAAATCGTGACTGCCAATATTAGGCGACAAACGTATTTCTTTGATTTCCACTGTTTTTTGCTTTTTTCTTGCTTCTTTTTCTTTTCGGCCTTGTTCGTATTTGAACTTCCCGTAATCAACGATTCGGCAAACAGGCGGTAGGGCTGTGGGGGCTATTTTCACCAAGTCTAAGTTGGCATCTTCAGCCAATTTCATGGCGTCTTTGATAGGCATTACACCGAGCTGCTCATTTTCTGCGCCGATCACACGTACTTCTTTATCCCTGATTTGATCGTTGATGAATAAATCGCTAATAATCTTACCCTCCCATAGATAAATTGACAAATGTAAAAATGGATAGCATAGCTATCCACTGATATCGGTTAAGGCAAAACTGCTCAAATAAACGCAGAATACTTAATCAAGATATTTGGACTCCTGTAAGCGAGCGGTAAACGCTGCAACAGGGTGAGAGTGGATACTCTGCTTGGTTTGTGTTAATGTTTTAACACGCTATAAAAGAATAGCATGGCGGGATGAGAAAGTCAAGGAAAAATTTTATGTTGATTTTATTTTAAACTAATGATATATTTTATATACTGTAAGAATTAATACAGGGAGGGTATATCATCATGGCTAAGTCAGATTATTTTCCGGAATTTTATCATCGCGAGGTTTCTTTTTGTAAGGTTCATGGACACAAATCGAAGTCGGTGGTGGAAAGTATTTTGCTTAAGAATCGTATTTCTTATTTTATCGATATGCATAATGAATCATGGTTGAGCCGTGTGTTTTCCGCTGAAAAAGGAAAAGACAGGACGGTTTTTATTTTTCGGATTAATGAGGCTGATATTGAGGTTGCCAGTGAGTTATTGAATGAGTTTGCGCCGAATCAGTTGACGAAGTTGAATTAATAACATGTGTTATCGCATTCATAAAAATAAAACCTACCGCGAAATGGTAGGTTTTATTGGTTAGTAACGGCGATTATATTTTTCTTCACAATATTTGCAACGATATACTTGTTCGTTTTCATCAGCGAGAACGAAGACATGCGGTAATCCCTGTTCGATTGAGGTGATACAGCGGGGATTTTTGCAACTGATGATTCCTGATATTTCTTTTGGCAGGACTAAGGCTTTCTTTTCGACTATTTCTTCGCCTTTAATGACATTAACGGTGATTGTATGGTCGATGAAAGCAAGGACATCAAGGTTCATATCGCCGATATCGCATTCTACTTTTAGGATGTCTTTTTTTCCCAGTTTGTTACTTAAGACATTCATGATAATGGCTACTGTGCAATTAGCTTTATCAAGTTTTAGCATATGATATATTGCGAGACTTTCCCCTGCTTTGATATGATCGAGAACGAAGCCTTCTTTTATTCTACCGACGTTTAACATGTGTTTCTCCTATATTTAATTTGGATTTAATTTCGTCATTACGATAGGGTTTGCGGCTCGGGAGCCGCAATGACGAGTGTTTTAGTTAACTTCAATCTCAAGTAGTTTGAGAATTAATGCCATCCGGACGTAGACACCGTACTGCACTTGCTTGAAATAAGCCGCGCGGGGGTCGCTGTCGATATCGACGGCAATTTCGTTGACGCGGGGCAGGGGATGCAATACGATCAATTTTTCCCTGCCCAATGCCATTTTTTCTGTATTTAATACATAGGTGTCTTTAAGGCGGATATAATCGTCTTCGTTAAAAAAGCGCTCGCGCTGGACCCTTGTCATGTACAGAACGTCAAGTTCGCTTATTGATTTTTCCAGATTTTCCCTCTCTTCAAAATCAATATTTTGTTTTTTTAATAAACTTTTGATATATTCGGGAAGCACAAGCTCCGAAGGAGAGATAAAAATCATCTTTATGCCGCTGTAGCGGGCAAGAGCTTTTGCCAGTGAATGAACAGT
>Ga0209755_10009929_pt1 | contig 10017 bp, 9 predicted proteins | sample TergutCo191P1_FD_187301 | JGI IMG/M metagenome (GOLD analysis project Ga0209755, IMG submission 187301) | Cornitermes sp. P1 segment gut microbial communities from Petit-Saut dam, French Guiana - Co191P1 (SPAdes) (version 2) | ecosystem: Host-associated > Arthropoda: Insects > Digestive system >...
GGGTTCCGTGAAATGCGGGGAATTTCTTGACTAGCTGCAAGCCAGTCAGCTGCTCAGGAAGGACCCTGCACCATGGAGTAAGTAAGTATCCTGCATTATTCGCACACGTTTCCATATTTTTCACTGATTTTTTTCCCCTCTTGCACATTTGATAAGCATTTCTGTTCCATTTATTTCCTTCTTTGTAACTCACGCCTGTAAAACTACCATTTTCATTTATTGGTTGCTGTACTTACATCCGCGACAGGAGAACCAACAAGTGAGCAAGATACAATGAAAGAAATGAAAGATATGTCAACAAGTAGCCTGTGAGTGCAACAAGGAAAACCAAGTAAGTGCAACAGAATGCACTATGAACACAAGAAATGCAATGAATACAACCACTTACAAATGGCAAGATGTGAAAGCTAGGAAGATACTTGGTAGAAAAATGTAGTGAAGTACCAACATTATAAGTTGACAATGCAAGCACAGTGAAACTCACAAAGGATCCAGTGTTTAAAAAGTGTTTCAAGCACACTGAGGTGCGCTACCTCCTGTACGCAAGTGTTAACAGGATGGTTGGATAGGGGTGGAACACACTGATGGACTAAAACAGTTGAGGATAAAAACACCGTACAGTGTGGTCTGTATTGATTGCGTGGTTCTGGACACAACTACATGTAGCTACTGATACTGTTCTAAGTGAGTTATTGATATTGATATGATATTAATATTTTATTTATGTTCCATGAATCCACAATAGGATATAGACCATGTCAAGAGTAATACATAGTATAAATGTTTGGAATCAAAACAAACTAATTCCAAGTCAAGTACATGAATGATATTTAACACAGACAGGACAAAACCACTGTGTAACAACAAAAGCACAAAAAGATATAGCTATAGTTAAACAAGCAGAGAAACAAGTACAGACAGCAAATTTATGCATATGAATAACATTAACATAAAAATGTTAATTTTTTTTGTGAGGCTTAGTGACAGACATAGATTATTAGGACTATGTATTAAGTATATTCATCTTATGAAAGATGTTTAAAGGCACATTATCAACTTGTAATGGATTTATATTGAAAATATTCTTCTATGGAGTAAAAAGACTGTATATGTATGAATCATTTTAAGTAAATTTCAGATTTCCTGACATTACTGGATATATCTTTAATGTATGAAGGAAGACTGCTGAAAATCCTAATGCCCATGTAATGTACTCCCTTTTGGTATACAGCAAAATTAGTTATGGGCTGGCAAAAATTATTAAATTGTCTTGTACTTTTAGTGTGATTCTCCGAATTCAAAGTAAACAGATTTTTGTTTTTAACTACAAAAAGCATAAGAGGATATATTGAGATACAAAAGGTAAAATTTCCAATTTTCTAAACAGATTCCTACATGAAACTCTATTTTTATAACCCATCATAATTCTAACTACTCTTTTTTGCATTCTAAATATTTTCATAGCATGGGGGTGTTCTGGAAGCGTTATGAAGTGCGGGATGTTATTGGTTTCAACTGCATCTTGTCTGTACAATAAACCACTCTTGTATCAAGTAAACTGTGGTGTTCAACTGATTAACATCAACAGCCACCATGCTAGCCAAATAGTTGAAACATTCCACATCCTCCACTTGTTTTTGATCTGTAATAATCTGTGTTGAGGAGAGTTGCTTTGAGAATCTCATTACCTCAGTTTTTCCACATTTATTACCATGCCATAAAAAAATTAACTCAATCTGTCAATCAGAAGCACAAGGTCATCTGCATCTACAGGTTTCATAGTGCAAATATCCTTTCCTCCTATTCTGAAGTTCCCAAAGCCTTGGTAAGGTATTCCCTGTACATACTGAATTCAAACAGTGGCAAACAGCATCCTTGTCTAACTCCTCTTCCAGCCCTCACACGTATTGTCTGCCCTTGGTTCAGTCATACATAACACATTGCAGTTCTTCCTTCCTTCTTCATTGTTGGCCTTCTTCCACTTACCTCATTCATCCATTTTACTATAATTTCCTAAGTAATCCATGGCTTTCCTGCCTTTCTGTCAACCATCCCAACCAAATCACTCATGGTATCCAACACACATTCCCACTTGCACGTTTGACTAAATGAAGTTTTTTTTCTAGAATATCATGCACTTTGTCATTAAGCATATAACTTCACCAAATCCCATCTTGGTTTTCCCTCTTGGAACCCTATGATTTTCTTTTCAACATAGTGCAAAGATTACAAATTTTACCTGTTCCACGTGAATACATACGCATTTTTATGAAGAAAGAAAAAACTGTAACAAATTCATCTGTACATAGGATTAACACAATGAATAAATACCAGCTTCACAGACCACTTACAAACCTCTCAAGTTTACAGGAAGGTACAGAGCATGATGGCATTAAAATTTTTGACAATTTACCATGTAAACTCACAAGTCTGAGATGGAAAAGGCTCAATAAATGACTCATGATCACCAACTGTATATAATGAATTTTGCATAACATTTGAATATTGTATACAGACACTTATAATGCAATGTATTTTATATATATATATATTTATTTTTAAATATTTGTATATTTCTTATAGTACTATCACAAGGACTAATTCTGGATCTGTGGAATGCATAATGCAAGTACGCACATAACACACAGAGAAACAGAAAGAGATAGAGAGCGTGTATGTACATATGTATGTATGTACATACGTATGTATGTCTGTATGTATGTACGTATGTATGTATGTATTTCAGCAAAGTGTTGCTAATCCTCTTGAATAAATACTAACATAAATATACCTTTAAATCACAGATGAACACTTTTAAACAGCATTTGTGAAATGGTCAGTTATTACAACACACTTATTTCAGCTTTCAGCTGAACTTACTGAAAATATTTCAATCATGAACCCTCATGTTTGGCATATATTTTTCTTACTTTCAAACTGCCATAATTCCTTACAAATTTCCATATGGGACAAATATTAACAAGTGTTACCCAGCTGATGATCACTAGAGCAGTGTATCCACAAAATTTGGCACTTTTATGCTGAATAATTCTACATAAAAATAATACTGCTGATATTATCACAATGACATGCTAAAAAACATTCTACATCATTTCAGTTCATTTACACGCACAATTGTAACACAATATGCATAAAGACAATATTCATCACTGGACAGTACATAAATAAAAAGACAAATTTTATAAGACAGGAAACAAGAGAGATGATACTGCAAAGGTTTACAGACACTGTACTGTGTCAAGTGATTTCATTCAGAAACAAACAGGAATTTGGCTGTCACTTATCTAAATATATAACTTCAGACGGCACATACCTTCTTTAGAAGCAAACAGTTGTTTAATTAATCGTAATACTTACCACCTTACATGGAATAATGCATTTTGTTATGATACTGACACTAGCTTACATTTGGTGAATATCAAATGAAAACTGTCAAAGAATATGATGTATGTACATTTCAGGGAACAAGTGAAGCAACTTGTCTCATCTCTCTACTCTCCCTGCTAGTACATACTAAAAAAAATTATAAATCAAACAGGAAGATAGGTTTAGGAGACTCTACATTTCTCTCTGACAAGGAAAAATTTCATGAAACTATTTGCTTGTATTACTGGGTCAATATCATGGTTCTTATAATAATGACTATGCAGATCACAGAAGAAGTCCATAGTATTCATAACATTATGCTGCTCTGAATGACAAACAGTTGAAACTGCCAATAGGTTTTGAATCGTACGTTGGATCCCCTGATCTAGTGGTGTATGGCTGTTTGTTCACAACAGACGAGTAACAGATTTAATTACGCAGGTACCTGTTCTTGTACATCTTGTTCATTCACTGTCTCCTCAATCTGAATGTAGTTATTTGTTGGCAAGGTTCGCTGCAGTAAGGTCACACAACTGGAATATTTACACAAGTAATATCAGTATACAAAGGGCTTGCACAGATATTAAGTTAACGGCTCTGTACCTGCGTGAAGATTCCCACCAACGATAATGCTACTACTACACATATTTCTACAGTTTGCCTTTGTCCAACATAAGATTGCCCAGAAACAAAAGTATGGTAACCTAATGACAAATTCAATGAACATGTGTGTTATAATATTAGTACGTATTAAATGGGAAAACTTACACACATATGTAGGTTTCTGCACAAACTATTGTGAATCAATGCAAAAATAAGTGCTTCACAAACAACACCCAAACTACATTTTTTTCCTGAGCAGTCACTGTATTTAAATTGTTCCAGAAATTCCTTACTACAATATAAGCTGGTTTATCCAGCAATGGATAAAAGTTTTAATAATCAGAAATTTAAAGAGGCCCATTACATGTTGCTATATCAACCATGGGCAGCACCCAGCCCTGCATGTACTGATGCCGAGTAGGTGAATCACGTGATGGATGCCCTAATTCACAGCCCAGCAACATGTTACTTAGCCCAGGAAATAATGAAGTTACACATTTTGCGTTCCAATTTTCTGCAGAAATGAAAAAGTGTATAAAGCAAGCAGACATTTTCCAGATGACTAAGAAAGCTTGTAAGTTGCATACAGATTCTCTGATCATATCCACAGGAGAAGAAGTCATACAGCCCTAGGAGTGGGAGGGAAGATGTGGGGGGGTGGAAGCAGGTCTGATTGCATCTGTGGTGGAAGCAGCAGTATAATATGGTTATATGTGAAGTGCAGAATATTGTTTCTGATAACCTATAAAGTTGGAGTTTGTATTATATTATTTATGTGGGTCAAGAATGACTGCTGACAGGATAAATTTATGAAATTTACCAATCAGTGTCAATGTCTCTGCCTTCACAGACAGTGCTTTCATCTTCCTCATTCTCCTAACATTCCCATCCTCTTCAGTGTCATTCCGCAACCTACCATCATCAGACTCATCCATTGCATTGGATATCAGCACTTCTTAAAACCTTTTGCAATCATTTCTGGTGAGATGTGATGACAAGCTGTTATGATCCACACTGACTAAATACATTTACATTTCTTCATATATAAACTTACTTGAACCAATGATGATTCACAATTTTTTCCACAGATGGTTTTAGTGGTGTTAAGAGTTTTGAAAACGTGTGTTCTGGTTTATTGCAACATGTTTGTGGTCTGATAAGTCTGAGTTCATACCTCTTTTATGGTTTTTAATTTGTGGATTTGTCCACATTAAATTTTTGAGTCTTGCAGTTAAACTTTAATTTTTTAAGAGCAATATTCCTGTTACTACCAATGGACTAGATCTATCCTGAGGAGCTTATCTTAACAAGTTACTGTTTCTGTGGTGCCCAGTGACTGAGAACAGTTTCATCGAAGGGGTCCACCATGTTAGGCACTTCTTTGCATAAGAACAGAAACACAGCCAGCTTCCGAAATATCAATATATCATGCTTCTTTTAAAAATTACAGGATGGAAAAAGTCCCAAAAAACAAGACTATATCAGTTAACTTCAGTTGTGCTCTGTTCTTTTTTTGGCTGTCTTGATCCTTTAAGATGGGACCTTTAAGTTGTCCCAGAAAGATGGTAAGGAATTACCACTGTAAGGTGCTTAATGTCCCAGAAGAGCGCTGATTTCACATTATGATTTGGTGATACAGGCCTTGGTTTGGTTTCATACGGTCCTGTTCAGAGTGACCTGGTTTGGTGTGGTCCAGTTCATTGATTCATATGCATATTTAAGATGACCTTACATACTTAGCACCAAAGTTTAGGAAAAAAATATGGTCTTTAAAACTTATTATTATTATTATTCATATTCCATTCCTTAAGTATGTTAGTCATCTATAAGGGTTGTCTGATAAACAACTGGATGTGTATTGTTGGATTATGTGTAATGTAATGTTAATCATTCTGCATGAACTGTGGGATGCTTCCCTCAACAATAATGGAGCATACGTCAAATAACCTGCTCATCATGCTGTGCAGTGCATAGTTTGCTTATTTATCAACACTGTGGGTACATACAGTCTGCTTATTTATCCAACAACCCATATAATTCCAATTCTAACTATGTGCATTTACAGTAAGTACATTTTGTTGGAACTTATGAATAATAAATGTTATGAAGGTATTAGAAATTAAACAGAACATGAGACAATTCATATGTGTAGCTACAAACCTCAGCAGTATAACAGCCACTGCAAATAATGCAGAGGAGACAATAAAAAATGTTCCAGGGAAAATCAGCAGGGTTGCATTATACACAAATGTGTAGATAGATGAAGCAGCAATGGGTGTCAGTGCCTCTACCACCGAGGTCAATGCAAACACTGCGCCTGTAAACAGTATGCATAAATCCTTCCCATTAATAAGCTATGAAAGGTCTCCTTTCTTTAGTTTCCAAGCTTCAGTGTTGTCAAACAATGTACATTACTTATTTACAACTGTATATAAGGACAGCCCAGTAAGTAGGAGAGCACCAAATACCCTGAAATAATGTGAAATGCTGACTTGTTGCAACAAGGTAATTTTATTGATGTATTCTTAGCTCTACATGTTTCGGGCTTATGCGCCCAAAACATGTAGGGCCAGAAATACATCAATAAAATTACCTTGTTGCATCAAGTTGGCATTTCACATTATTTTATGAGGAAGACGCATGGTCAAACAACCCTCAAGTCACCAAATACCCTCTTTTGCACAGCCAAACCCAAAGGTTGTCTCCACATTTATACACAGGGGGCCTGGATAGCATAGTTGGTATAGTAACTAGGCTATGGGGTGTATAATCCAGGGTTTAATTCCCTGTTGAAGGGATTTTTCTCTTCTGCAATATGTCCAGAACAGCTCTGGAGTCGACACAGTCTCCTTTTCAACACTTTTTTTTTTAAACCCAGGGATAATGGAACTGCAGTATGAAGCTGACTCTTACATACATCCAGTGTCAAGGTTAATGAACGGAACTGTATATTTCTGCTCCCCCACATATGTACTCATGATGTGGACAGGGAAATTATATTTAACTTTTATTTCTACATAAAGTACTATAAGAATACATGGTACAAAATTTTCAGACATGTTTATAAATTCCATCTATGTCTAAAATAATTTGTTAAGCCACTGAACAGTCTTATATAGCATATTTTCAGAGCCACATTAACTCAGAAATATCAAATATCATAACTGCAGATATTATTTACTCTTGTAAAGAACATAAAAAACCTATAGCAAAGACCTGTATTTTACACTTGCACAGCGTCTGTGAGCGTGCACCACCTTGTTTGCACAACAAAAGATTGTCTCCACAAACAGTGTGAGAACTGAAACAACACAGCCAGAGTGATGGTATCAAAAATATTTTGGGTTTCTAGGCCTGTTCCTCAATTGCATAGGATTATGTCTGTACCACCTTTCTGTTTCATAAACCTCCATAAAACAGTGTCACATGACAAGACTGGACTACAGAGTGGATAATCAAGGACATAGATAAGTTGCAAGCAACAGCCAATCCAGTTATCTTGGAATGTATCACTGAAGAATTCCTGCACAATGGTGACAAAATGAGTGGAAATCTCATCTTATTCGCATCAAAAATCAGCCATAAGTGTGACCTGAGGCACACAACATTCCCATAACATGCTCAGTAAGTGGTTGATACTTGAAACAAATACATAGGTTTAATAAAAAATTAATGCCTCCATCTTGATTACATTTGTTGTAATAAGGATATTTTAATAAATGAAACATAAAAATAATTCTCTAAATGAGCCCTTTTATCACCTGTATTTACTTCTCCACATAATCAACATTATTCTCCACACACTTCCTCCAATAAAGGAAAAGTTTCTGAAAGCTGTCATGAAGGAACTCCAACACTTTTTTCTTCATCCAGGTCCTGGCAGCCCTTTCCACCTCTTCAGTGGAATCACACACATGACCACGTAAGTCTTCCTTTTGTTTTTCAAAAAAGGCGGAAACTGCTTGGTACCAAGTCTGCACCATATGGCACATGGGCTAAGATGGTGAGATTCAAATTCTCAATTGCCTCCATGGTGGTCTGTGAGGTGTGAGGCCTTTATTGCATCAAAATATTCTTCTTGTGCTTCCAAACTCTTCTTAAACGCTGTCTCAAAGTTTTGGGCGTTGTAATATAGCACTCTGAGTTGAAACTTCATAAAACTCATCTGTTCCTAATACATGTCATCCCCTTCATCGTTTATCACACAAATCAGCTCTTCCCGCTTTGTCCCAGCGACACACAGTGCTTATATCAACTCAGTCATCACCATAAACAACCTGCATATGGCAGTGAATTCCAAGTGGAGAGACTCACTTAGGAGCATAAATTCAATCAAGGCACTTCGCTTACAGTGCGCTGATGAGTGCGCAGTGCAGGCTTCCATTTCACATACAACAGCAACAAAATCTCTTAACACAGAAACTTGCCACCAAATGAGGTGTAAAAACAGGTGCTGTAGAAAATAACCCAACTTGTGCAGCATCAATGCGGCCATCTGTTGGCCAATATAAAGTTGGTGGCATTACTTTTCATTCAACCCCTGTATGGACTGAACAAGTATGTGGCACACACTTGAGCACATATCATAACATGACAGTGCATAACATTTCTTCAAATTAAACACATTCTCTGTCCTCTAGAAATAAACAGTTGTCACTCAATATACTACATGCCTGGTACAGAAAGTCACTTTCCACGTGCATGTTTGTTTATGAAACATCAAGGAAACGTCAAAGGGTTCATGTCTTTCCTGCCAGTTAGTCAAGGATGCTTCATCGTGTGATCCATAATGTGGATCCATTTCTGATACAATTATAACAGCAGGAACAGGAAAAAAACTGCCATTTGGAAGCAGCAAACAAAGCATGCAGGTACATAAGGAATGAGTCTGTCTGGTCACTTCAAACTGGTGTCATGCTGTTCCTTAATGACACTAGTACTTCTTGTCAGCCAATCAAATTAACTCTAGAATCAAAACTAACTCGCAAGCCTGCAAAGCAACTCATCTACAATCAGTTAAATTTAACATACATTATTTGTAAGACCATATTAACCATCTGAAGTGCCATAGTTAACTGCAGAGGAATGCACAACCTGCTTTAACATTCAGAGGAATTTTCACTTTGCCCACACATTACTGCGCTTTGTATAATTCTCACAGAAAACAGTGATTATTATCTTCAATGTCATTACTTAGATGCCTTTGTACTGTGTAGTGGAAAGATGCATATTTTAAAAGGCAGAACTTGATTTTTAAATATTACTTCAATTAGTTTTGTATTTCAAAGGATTTTGTACCAGGTTCTCTGACACATTATTACAAACAAATGAACTGTGAAGCTATAAGAAAAAAACAGCATTATTCAAAACTCATTCAAAATTAGAATTTATCTGTGATTTAACAGTATCAAAAATCAAAACAAGGCTCTGTAAACAACCAAAGTCTTCACCTGAGAGATGTGATCAATACAGAATCAAAAACTTTACCTATGTCCTCTAATTGCACAGTTTTGGAGATAAGTGAGCGACAGAGTGCACCAGAAACACCTCCCAGGAAACCAACAGCACAGGCTTTGAAAAGAAAATCATAAACTTAGCTAATTGTATTGTCCTGTCTATTTAGAAATGCAAGTATCAGCACATCATAAACAGTACAAAGAGTCTGCTTGAAAGAAGTGAACATATTGGCAATACTGCAAATCTCCTATTCGTCATTTCTGTAGGGACTGCAGGGAAACGCAATATATGTGGGAAAATAACAATTGTGCAAAAGCACTACAAGTCTCTGAAATATGGGTAAACAACAGAAAATAAAAACTACTCCTTTTCCACTTATGCCTAAAACTATGATATGCACAGACAAGTTACCTTAACACATGTGTGCAAATCACTCATTCTTTAAAAAAAAAAACCCAAAAAAACCTAATGTGGAGACCACATCTACTCATAACCTAGCATAATATATCAAATTTTCATGACATTTACTACGGAGCTCTTTACAAAGCACAACTTTTGTGAAAATAGACA
>Ga0209755_10009930_pt1 | contig 10017 bp, 5 predicted proteins | sample TergutCo191P1_FD_187301 | JGI IMG/M metagenome (GOLD analysis project Ga0209755, IMG submission 187301) | Cornitermes sp. P1 segment gut microbial communities from Petit-Saut dam, French Guiana - Co191P1 (SPAdes) (version 2) | ecosystem: Host-associated > Arthropoda: Insects > Digestive system >...
CGAGCCTGTGCGCAATACCTGAGAGAATTCCGTGCTGGACTTTGGTGTCAGCGCCGGTCAATCCCAAAACAGAATACGCCACCTGCTTCATGGAAACCCCGCAGTGGGACAGTGCCCTGCGGACAAAGTCCCTGAGTTCCTTTTCAAACAGGGCATAGGTTCCGGGCTCACTCTCATGGCTCAGGGGCCCCCAGCGATCAAAATGGACAAGGGTTCCGTTCGTGTCAAAAACCGCGAGATGGCTTTTGGTTGCGCCTGTGTCAATGCCGATGACATATTCGCTCATGCATACCCCTCAAGGAAACCGCCGGGCAGGTATTCGGCGTTGGCCTTAAACATGGCATCAAGCACAGAGCGGGCTTTTGGGTAATCGCCAATCAGGGGGTGTACCATCAGGGCGGCAAGCGCGTCTGCCCTGCTCTTGTTCACGACAGCCCGGACAGTGAGTTTTTCGTAAGCCTTGACAGCCTGCATCATCCCCTTGATGTACAGGTTATCCATTGCGGCGATTTTTACCGGCTGTGCGCCGGCGCGGTTCACCAGGCATTTAAGCTCCAGCACATCATCGTCACCCATGAACGGAACAGCGCCCTGGTTTTTTACATTTACCGCATGGTATTCGTTTTTGTCGTTTTCAATTGCGTCTACAAGGGACACGGCAGCGCTTGAATACATGGCCCCGCCGCGCTCGGCAAGCTCTTTGGGTTTGATGCACAGGCCCGGGTCGCTGTACTGCTTCAGCAGGGCATCCTCTATTTCAACGCAGGACTCGCCGCGCGTTTTTTCCGCTTGAAGGCATTTCTGAATCTGCTTTTCCCTTTCATAAAAGTAAGCCAGGTAATACGAAGGTATTGCGGGTATGGCGGCGAGCAGTTCATTGTCAAAAGTCTCCGTTAGGCCGCTGACCCTGTCCGACACCAGGGTATCGATCAATTCCCTGCCATTGACTTTTACCGATGTAATCCAGCTCAGGTGGTTCAAGCCCAGGTATTCATAGTAAAAATCAGCCGTGTTTAACTTTTGGGCAAGCGCAGCGCCCATGTTGATGAAGCAGTTGCACAGGCCGAGCATTTTCACTTTTGTGTGGTTCAGCAGTGCCTCGGCGACAATGCCTGAGGGGTTCGAAAAATTGATCAGCCATGCGTCCGGGCACAATTTTTCAATGCGCCGCGCGATATTGAACATGGCAGGCAGTGTTCGCAGGGCATTCATGAAGCCGCCCGCGCCGGTGGTTTCCTGCCCCAAAAGCCCGTACTCCAGCGGGATTTTCTCGTCCCGGACGCGGGCAGCAAGACCCCCGACGCGTATCTGCGAAAATATATAATCCGCGCCGGAAATGGCTTTGTCCAAATCATCCGTTAGAATAACCCTGGCCGGGGAACCCTTTGCAGCGAACATTCTTTTTGCAAGGCTGCCCACTATCCCCAGTTTTTCCGCATTGATGTCCATCAGGCAGAATGTGCTGAAATTGAGGCTCCCCTGCCTTGATATAAAGCCTTCGATAAGTTCAGGCGTATATGTGCTGCCCGCGCCGATGACGGCAGCCTTTAGCTCGCGCATAAAAGGGACTCCTTAATGCCTTAATAGAAATATACTCCATTAATTATATCATGAAGAAGCATAACAACAGAGTCCCCGGCGGGATTTTATTTTAAAAACGCGGTATAATATATGGGGCGGTGATACATGAATTCAATATGCTTGTATAATGGAACTGTAATGACCGGGTTCGCGTCAATGGAGCACTGCGCGATACTTATTGAAGACGGCATCATTACCGATGTCTTTTCCCAAAAACGGTTTGAAAAAAAACATTTTGATCCCGGAACAAAAATCATCGATGTCAATGATGCGATAATAGCGCCGGGTTTTATAGATACGCATATTCACGGCTTTGGCGGCTGCGGCACCGAAGATGCGTCGTCTGAATCAATCATTGAAATGTCACGGCTCCTCGCCCATTACGGTGTTACTGCCTTTAACCCAACGATCTACCCCGCAGAACAGGAGCCGCTGCTCCGGGCAGTCAGGGAAACAGCGGCAGCAATGGGCAAAGAGGACGGAGCCCGGATCATGGGGCTGCACATGGAGGGCCCCTTTATTTCGCCGGAGCGCCCGGGGGTAATGAAGGCCGGCACACTGCGGCAGGTTGACATAAATTTTATGGAGGAACTCTGGGAAGCATCGGGGGGGCATATTGTCAACATGACCGTAGCCCCTGAACTCAAGGGCATGAGGGAACTCGCCCTGTTCTGCCTTAAAAAGGGAATTGTTCTCCAGGCCGGCCATACAAACGCAAATTATGAAAACATGGTGGAGGGTATGCAGGCAGGCATACTCCACAGCACCCACTTTTTTAACGCCATGAGCAGAATGGATCACAGGAATCCCAATGCCGTGGGGGCGATACTAATCCACCGCGAAATGTCCTGCGAAATCATTGCCGATGGTTTTCACATACACCCCGATCTGTACAAGCTGCTGTCCAGGAATAAATCCTCGGACAGGATCGTGCTGATAACAGACGCCATAAAGCCAACGGAACACACCGAGTCCCCCTGTTCCGCAAATGGCGAGGAGGTAATTTTCAGTAACGGGGTCTTCCTCCGCAAAAGCGACAATGTCATTGCCGGTTCCGCGCTTACCATGATACAGGGTGTCAAAAACCTGGGGAATTTCGGTTTCAGCCTGGAAAACGCCATAAAAGCATCCTCGCACAATCCGGCGCAGATTATGCGCTACAGGAACAAAGGGGCGATTATTCCCGGGTATGACGCGGACATCGTGGTATTCAGCAGGAATTACCGGGTGCTGACGGTAATTGTACAGGGCAGCATCAAAAAGAACCTTCTCGATTAGGGCTCACATGAGGCGCACAATTACACTCCTGCTTGCGTATGCACTTCTATTTTTCACGGCGCTTGGCGCGGATCAAGCATACGCGGACGAAGCGGGCAATTACTCAAATGCCCGGCAACCTTCAACAAGCAAAAGCGCAGACCTGAACATTCATTTCCCTGAATTGGGCAACAGATACACAGGGGACTGCGTGTACATAAATTACGGGAACATTGACATTCTGATTGACGCAGGCTCCCGGATATCTTCTGCAATCACGATAAAAGCCTATATAGACAATTATATCCAGGACAACAAGCTCGAATATGTCATTGCCACGCACGGGCACCGGGATCACATTGCGGGCTTTGTCAGCAGCCCTGCGATAACGGGGATATTTGAATCCTATGAAATAGAAACGCTCATAGACTTTCCCATGACAAATTCCGACTCGTATGTATATCACAATTATGTGGCTGCACGCGGCAAACTGATTGAAAACGGCACTGCCCATTATACCGCGCTGCAATGCTACAGAAATGAAGGCAAAGCCCGGCGTATCCATGATTTGGGGAACGGGGTGAAGCTCGAAATACTCTACAATTACTTTTATGAAAACCCCTCGCATAGCGAAAACAACTATTCGGTGGTAGCAAGAATAATACAGGATGGTATGCAATACCTTTTTACCGGGGATTTGGAAACAGAAGCGGAAGACCTGCTGGTAGATTATTATGAGGCACATTACGGCGGCCTGGGGCACTGCATCCTTTACAAGGCCAGCCACCACGGCTCAAACACTTCAGGCGGCGAAAAGCTCATGGCAGCAATAAGCCCCAAGTACATATGCGTCTGCGCCTGCGCGGGAACCCATGAATACGGTGCACTGCCCCCAAACATCTTCCCCTCCCAGGGTTTCATTGACAGGGCAGCCCCCTACACGGACAGAATCTATATCACGACGCTCATCACAGACTATCAAAATAATAAATTTACTCCGTTCAACGGCAATATTGTTTTCCGGGTTTCCCAGGGCATCGTATCGATAAAATGCAGCAACAATGACCTGAAACTGAAGGATTCCGAATGGTTTCTTGCCAACAGGCAAATGCCCGAAGCCTGGAAAAGCAGAAATTAAAAGTCCGCGTCCCCTGCCTGTGCCTTGCGGGGGCTGATGCGAATACCCACGCCAAAACGCCAGCCTTCAATGGGGGGTAAATCCTCATCATTGAAAAGCCGGTATATGGGGAACCAGGCGCGGATGTCAAAACCCAGAAGGAATTTTTCATTTATAGCAAAATCAACTCCCATGCCCGCGACAGGCATAAACCAGCGCCCCTTACTCCAGAAATACTCGTGTATGGAATCGGTCTGGATTTGGGCATCGGTCTCGGGTTTCCCGCTGAAATCATCGGGGTGCAGGTTTGACGCAAGGGCTATTATGCGTAAATCAGCTGCCGGGCCCCCAAAAGCGCGCAAGTCCACATTATTGCCCAGCGGGAAACGGCCAAGCGCGTGTATTCCTGTCAAAAACCCAAAAACAAACGCGGAACGGTTCTCAATTGCCGCTGGCACAGCCCGGTTCAGCGTATAATTATACGCGTAATGGGTAAAATAAAGGTCTTCGGTAAGTTCCAGCCAGAACATCCCGTTTATTTGAATTGACGCAGCAGCGCCAAAGGAAGGCAAAATAGGCGAAGGATCGCCGTAATTGCCGTTATCTTCCGGAAAATAGAGGATATTTCCCCCTAAAGACCAGCGAAAGCGATCGGCAAAACTGTCCGCTGCCAGGGGAAGCGCACTGAGAAATAAAAAAAGCAGCATAATGGAAAAATTTCTCATAATGCCATTATATCACATAATTCTTAATTGTTCCAGAGAACAAAATATGGTTCCCAATTGTTGCGAATTCGCGGTAATCGGGAATTTTAAAAATATTAGTTGACATATAACTATAAAAATTGTAATGTAATTAAATAAAATTTTACAAAATGAGGTATAAGATGGATGCAAAAACTCGTGCCGATAACCGCTTAAGGCAGCAGCGTTATCGTGAACTTCACAGGGATGAAATCAATGAAAAAAGGCGTGAGCGCTATGAAGAGCGCAAGACAAAGAACCGCTGCCCGCGCTGCGGCGGCAAAGTAACAAAGGGTTATACCCTCTGCGCAGAGTGCTGCGACTATCAGGGCACACTGAACAAGAAATACGCGAAGAAAAAGAAGAAAGAAACAGGGACTGCAAAAACAGGCAAAGCAGCAGCGAAAAAAACCGCAGCCGCAAAAAAGCCAGTTAAAAAAGTCGCGGCTAAAAAGCCGGCAAAGAAAGCCGCTCCAAAAAAAGCAGTAAAAAAACCCGCAAAACGCAAATAAACGGTAATAAAAAAATTTTACCACAGAGTACACAGAGATTAAGGAAGTATTTTTATACAGTCCTAAAAACTCTGTGTCCTCTGTGGTTTTCTATACTCCTAATATCTTCTAAAATTCATGGGATAATCGGGTAATACTTTCTTTGATTTGTCCTTATGAATAAAATTATAATTAAGGCGGTCGGCTGGCTGAAGGGTTTCAGGATTTACGAATTGCCGTTCATATATGCCATTGTAAGGTAAAGTTCGGGTTACCTCAAAGTGGACATGTTTACCACTGGCATTACCAAATGCAGCATCCGGATAATTTGCCAGGAAACTATTGCTTCCGCCAACAACAGTACCTACGGTGAGATTGCTTAATTCATCAGGATTCAAATGCTGATAGCTTATCTTAATGTCACTGCCTATCAATTGCAGATAGACTTTATGATCGTTTATCTCAAAAATATTCCAATACCCTTCAGGAACATAGACATTGGTTCCGTCTGTTACATAATCGACTCCTGTATGGTCCCGTGTAAAGTACACTGAGCCACGTACAGTTGTTGATTCAAGTTTAAGGTCTATTTCCGATTTATTAAAGGCAGATGTTATGCGGGGATTTCCGTCCATTATAGCATTGGCATTAATTCCATCTGCCTTAAAAATTTTATCCTGCTCAATATTTGACATGATCATCTTAATGACATTATCAGACAGATATGATTCCAGAATGGGGCCTACTATTTCTGATCTCACTCCTGCATCCATGTAATTATAGAAGTTAATCGGTGTTTCATAAATCCTGTTCATGGATTCTGCTATTGCACTTTTTGAAGACCCTATGGCACTGTGCAAATTCATTATATCGCTGATATCAATTACTTTACCCATATTAATATCTTTAATATCCATTAAATCAATAATTATTAAAGGACCATCTTCATTATATATTACGCTAGGCCACATTTTTTTCTCACCCAGCCAATACCAGTTTTCAGGATTGTCATCGCTGGTATGCTGCATACCCGCGTTTACCATCATTTGCCGTACTGCGTTCACGCTTTTCTTGTCATTTGGGTTTACATTCAGCAAATATAAAAGTGCGCTTTCAATGGAGGTATCTTTTGACAATGATTTACCGTTTAGTTTCATATCCGCGAAATTCATGATTACATCCCCATATGAATCCCTAAATGTCGCAAACCCGTCATATTCGAGTTTACCGTCCCTGGTGAGTTTCCAGTAGTCATCGCTGGAATCATAGTTGTTTTCTATATAGCTGCCAAACAAGTCAACATCCCCGCCTAAAATCTTATACACAAGAAGATCTTTCATAATATTGGCATCAAGCGTGAAATAGTATTTGTCAGCCCACATTTTATCAGCCATCACTGTATGCGCTGTTACAGCCCTCATTGTTTCCAGGGCATTATCGTCAGTAACGATTCCGTCCCTGTAGGCTTCATGGCCCAGGGTAATTGCCAGGCGCAGCTGATCTTCATTGCTCATTCCCGGATTATACCCGCGCAGATTTATGACACGCTTGCCGTCAATGAGCCTAGTTCTCGCACTGAAATCATCATTGTCGTCTGCCTGGCCATTATTTGCAATAACATTGATAATACCCACTCCATTGAGGATATCATACAGTTGCTTTTTTCCGGCATCCCCGCCATAGCCATATTGCGCCCGCAAAGTAACCTTTGCCTTAAAATCATGGGTATTGGTATAATTGTCGATTTTATTGTTGGCATCCCAGACAAAGCCTCCCTGAATAGCGTGATACACGTTATAGAGGCTTGCATCAACTCCGCCGCTGCCCAGCTTGAGTAATTTACCGTCATTTGAGCCCAAATGAAGTTCCAGCAATCCGTTGTTAAATTTCCCGTTGGTAAACAGGCTCAAATTCAGGATGTTCAGGGTAAATTCCCCATCAGCCATATACTGGATTCCCTGGCCAGCGACTGAGCCTATCAGGTTATTCAGTGTATTCACATCCATTTTATTTTCAGGATTATAACCGAACAATTTTTCATATCCATTTCCGGTATTTACAGTTCTTAAAACATTGGAAGTGATATTTGACGCTGATGCCGATAAAGTGTTGATTACTGTATTTCTCATCCCGCTGGTAAAAATTTCCCTGGAGAAACCCCATTTTTCCTCATGGCTGTAAGTAACGCTGTTCAGGGTAGTCGCGGCAGTTCCGCTTGCCAAAGTCTGGACCCCTGAAATTGCCGCTTTAGCTGCATAGCTGGAAACTGAACTCGCAATACTGCTGAAAGCGCCTGAAATAACGCTTGTTGTAACATTGATTAATGATGTTTTGCCAATATTAAACAATGCTTCGTCTGCGGTTTTATAGCCAACAGCATAGTTTGCTATCTCAAATGTCAAATCATCGGTTGTATTAATGGCTGCCAGCAAAGCCATGTATCCTATTAAACTCGCGCCTCCTGTATACGGAGTCAAAATCGCCGCAACAACCCCCGCCGCGACTGATACTGTTATGTCCACTGTCGTCCTGAGACTGGGAACATCAAGCTGGCTGTCCCTGTCATCCCACATGGGCCTTTCCCAGTGAGGCATTGCCATTTTGCCTGCGCCGATATTGTCAATAACTAACCAGTAATAGTATTCGGACAAAAGCCTTCCTTGCTCACCTTTCCCATAGTCCTTAAACACATCTTTCTTGCCGTTTACTTCACCTTTTATTTTTTTTTGTATGGGTTCATATCCGATATGGAGGCCGAATTTTCCCGGAATTTTAAAATTATCGCTGTTTTCATTCACAAAAATCTCATTGACTATCGATTTTATCCCATCTTGAATATTTTTTACCAAATTATATATCACATATGAATCCATATCAGCCAAATTGTATTTTTTCAGATTCGTTTCCAGATTGATTGGTTCCATAACATAATCCGTATACACGGGAATGGTTTTTCTTTCTGTTACCATTGTTTCAAATAATGTGGAATTTACAATTATGTCCTTAATATAATTTTTCCCGGATTTCCTCCATTGTCCATTAATAATGAACATGTCATCCATGCTGTTACTAAAGTTCATGTTCGCTTCATTTACACTTTGAACTATCTCCAGAATAGCTTTGTCTATCGATGATTGAATATTTGCTGCCAGTTTTCTTGCTTCCAAAGCCGCCAACTCAGCATTTGTTTCCTTTGCCAAATCATTGGCAAGGGACTTTATACTATTGGAATCCCAATTTCCTTTGGCAATTCCCTGCCTTATGTTCACCCCGGACAATATATCCATGCCACTGAATAAATGAAAAATACCGCTGATTCCGGTAATTCCCGGACTGCCCAATAATCCATTAATAATTGAATGGACTTCAGATTCTGCATTATTGGACAATATGCTCAGGGGAACCCGCGTATCCATTATTCGGGACATTCTCTCAGCTTCGGCTCCTATTATATTCAGGAGAGCTTCAGAGGAAGCGGTATAAACAGTACTCTCAACCATTGCAAGCCAATTCTCCTTGTCAAGCAATCCGTCAAGATAGGCATATTCCCATGCCTCGCTGATGAGATTGTACTCTGACTGAAATCTGTCAAACCAAATCTTGTGGGAGTCTTCGAGTTTCTTAAAACCGGAATTCCAGTCCATTCTGCCATACTCGGCGGCAGCGGTAATTAATTGCTGCCATTCCGTATATTTTTTTACCAAATCCTTCCTTTTAATATCCCATTCATGCTGCCTTGCATTTAATTCTGAATTGTGCTTGCTTATTAAAGCTTTATAGTAAAGTTCAATAAATTCAGTAGACAGCGATGAAAATTCCGGTAATTTATTTTGCTCCGTGAATGTAAAATTTTCCAGAATATCCCCAATAAATTTTCCGGCATTATTCAGATACGTCTTGAGTGATGCTGCCTCATGCCCAAATGCATTGGCAGCAGAATGTTCAAGGGCGCTTACAGTTAAATTGCCTTCAATAAATTCATCAATATTTTCATATAAACTTGATGTATTTGAATATTGCTTTTGATAGTCGCTAATGAATACATTTTCAAGGTCACCTTTATTATTTTGCCATGACCTTTTCGCCCACAATGATAATTTGAGTAAAGCATCTTTCGGGCTGGAATAAGTGCCCCCAATATCACTGAGCATCTTAAACCAATCGTTTTTAAGCAACTGTATTTCTTTATTACTGATATTGCCGGTATTTTCCAGTGCTGTCTGAATATCGCCCCAGCTAATTTCACTGTTTTTTGTGCCGTTCAAACCGATTACTGTGTTGCAGGAGTTTAAATATTCTTTTTTATTGTCAATAATCAGGGATAGATTGTTTATTAATTTTATCTCAAAATTTTTTATTTGCTCATTCAATTTTTTTAAGGAGACATTAACTGAATTCGAAATTTTCTTGTCTGTATCGCGCATATCAATATAAATAAATGCAAATATATCCCAGAAATTGGATGCGGCTTTTTTTGCGGATTCATAAAAACTGAACGTAGTAGTATAGGCTTTTTCATATTCCTTATAAGCTGAATACTGGGAAAACATATTGTAATAGCTATTTGAATTACCGGACAGAGTCAGTATCAAGTAAAATTCCAGGTCTGCTTTTTCTGAAGTGCGTAAATTTTCCCATGCCTTTTTTTCTAGTGCAATTAAATTAGATTGATAACCAGAGATTAAATTGCTCAATGAATTAGTGTCGCCATAAGGTGAATATATATATATTAATTTTCCCAGGGACTTGTTCTTTCTTAGGGAATCAGCGATTGATATGCCATTTTTCAGAAATGCAATGTCATTGCTTTTTGTCAACTGCCTTAAAA
>Ga0209755_10009931_pt1 | contig 10015 bp, 11 predicted proteins | sample TergutCo191P1_FD_187301 | JGI IMG/M metagenome (GOLD analysis project Ga0209755, IMG submission 187301) | Cornitermes sp. P1 segment gut microbial communities from Petit-Saut dam, French Guiana - Co191P1 (SPAdes) (version 2) | ecosystem: Host-associated > Arthropoda: Insects > Digestive system...
GCGTGGAAAAATTTCTCACAGAGTTTGAAAACACAGACCCTTACGCAAGAATGGACACGCTAAATTTTCGGCAAGTGGAACAGCACGGCGACGTTTCTCTCGGCTACCGATTTCGTGAAAACGAACAGTCGCAACAACAAATTCAACTCCACGTTTCCTTGCAAACTGCCTCAGAAAACGGGCATTTTGCGACATCGTCGCTAAATTATTCGCTATCGCAAAAAAGCGGTCGAAGTTTTGGTGCATCGGCATTTTTGCACCACGATAGTTTTGAAAACGAACGTCGCACATCGCTTGGAACGACAGCTTTTTTTGGCGATTCGTTTTCCGAAAAGCGCGGCCGTTGGCGCGTAACCGCCTCACAAACCCAAGACCTCAACAACCGAAGTGCATTTGTTGTGAGAGCCTCCGCATCCTATGTTTTCAAGAACAAACACCCCGTTCAAGTGCAATTTTCACAGCGTTTCAGCAAAAATTATTCTGCGATGTTGACTTTGAATTATGGGTATTCTTTTGGGCGGTAAGCATTTTTCATTTCAGCGAATTTTTATGAAACAAGACGAAATAACTGAGCAAATGTTTGAAGGAACGACAGCGATAGATGTCGAAAAACATCAGTTCAAAAACATTAGAGAGGCAAGAATTTGGGCAAAAGAAAATATTACAGGAACTTATCACAACACAGATACAGGAACAGATATTGCTGTATCAAAAACAGCCATTGATAAGTATCTTAGCGAAAGTGCAATATCAAAAAGTGTAAGTTTTGATGCCCACTTGTCGGCGCTACAAACACTTCCGAAACTTATAGAAACGTCTGTATTGACAGAAAGTCAACCAGATAGAGATGAAGACAGAAACATTTTGGAAATACAAAGACTATCAGGTGCTATAAACTACAGCGAGAAAATATATCCTGTAAAAATTACGGTTAAGGCGACACTCCGTGATGGAAATAACGCATATTCATACGAAGTTATTGATATCCAAACTCCAGAAAAAGGAGCGGGAGGCCGAGTAAATGTTTCTGAAGAAACAAATACGGGACCTCCCGATGTTGAACAATTCAAGCCTTGAATTGCACTACAAAGTTACGACTTTTTTTTCAATTTTGCAAATATATTTCGCTATCGTTTGTAAAATCGAATCTAAAAAAATAACACCCAACCTTAACTTCTTGAGCATAAAACTGGGTGTCGTTTTTGTAAATCGTTTGTTTTTAACACGTTAAGTGCGGTTGAAGGGACACAAACCCGTCCTCATAACCGACTAATTATCCATTAGTTATAACATCTCTCTGTCATATGGGAGTACGACAGGGGAGTACTTTTTAGTTTTTGTGTTATTTCGATGAACGTATTTGTGTGTTAATTTCACACCACAAAGATACGACTTTTTTTCCAAATATACAAGGTCTAACCACCCATTTTATCCATATACTCGGAAGCCGTTATGATCGGTATTCCTTGAAACTCTTTCAATGATAGTAAGTCATTGTCTCCACTAATGATAAAATCGACCTTTCCCAAGACTCCACACTCCAGTATCTTGTCATCATCACTATCACGACAAACACCTTGTACAAGTCCCAACAGATTGACACGGTAAGATATTTCCTCAATAGAGTCTATAAAGTGGGTAACTTGACGATGGTCTATACCAAACTTAGGACGAGCCATAACAGAGAACACCTCTTGTAATATCTCATTAGAGACAAACAACATATCTTTCCCATCGACAATCCTCATCATGACCTTTCGGGGGTTACCACCCCAAAAAAACGAGGATATAAAAACATTGGTGTCTAATACAAGTTTCATTTCTCGTTACGATGGGCTTTGATTTCGTTTGTCACATCTGTTTCGGAAAGATTGTTTTTCAAAGCCAAACGGTCACCCTGTGAGAATATGTTCTGCCAGTTCTGTTTCCGAGCCACATACATCTTGGTTGCCTCAAGAATGACATCAACACGAGTGTTTTTATCCTCAACAAAACTGTCTATTTGTTGTAATAAATCTGTTTGAAACGGTATTTGTACGATAGCTACTGACATAACTTTAATCTCCTATGTTGATGTATAATAGAATTGACACCACAAAGATACGAAAAAAATATCAAACACCACAAACTTTTTCTGTAAATTGAACAACAAAGGACAGAGTTTAACCCTGTCCCTTGGTTTGTTCATAGTTGAGTTGACCTCTATTGTCTCACAACCCTTGCCACACGATGACCAATCCGTAGGACATAATTCCCAGGATGGAACGATGACATATCAATCGTGAACACATCACCATACCCACGTCCCGTGAACACACGTCTACCGTTTATATCGAACAGTTCTACAACATTGTCCTGTTCCCATTCGTGGTTAATAATCCGTAGTTCATAGCTTACAGGATTAGGATAAATTTGAATTTGATTGGTTGGAATGAACGGAGCGTTGGATGTTCCTGTACCCTCACAGTCAGCGAGGAGTTGAAATAGTAAGTTAATACTATCACGTAACGTGGTGTTCAATCCTTGTAGGTCAGAGATATTACCGAGTAGGGTTGTTATTCGGTTGTTTCGTGATGTGATAGTATCGTTGAGGTCATTACGTTGGTTGTTACAAGTGGTTAACTGTTGGTGTAATCCTTTGATACTATCGTTTAGTATTCCAATGCTAGTAAGTAGAGAGTTACATGTTGTAAGTTCTTGATGTAGAACATTTATACTGTCAAACAGAAAAGCAACAAGTTCATCTATTGTACTCGGGTCTACAGACCATCTAGCATAAAGAGTAATATCTGATGTTACTATATCAACATTGAAATCCCACACATTAACACCTTCCACATCTCTGTACCAACCACCAAATAAAAAGTATTCACGAATAGGATTTATAGGCCTTTCAACGCTTTCGTTGCGTTTTACTTTTTGAGAGCTTACAGTACTACCTCCTTGTGAATTAAAAACAACTATCCAATAAGGAACTACACTAAGTGTGTAGGTTTTTGTTGTTACCTCGTCTCGTGCGGTTACAATAATATTAAAAACATATCCATCTTCACTGAATGTTTTTGTCCCTGTGCCGTCAATCGTAGCCACTTCATCGTCTGCTTCAGCTGTAATAACAAACGAACTTATACTACTGTGAACGTAAACGGTATAAGTTGTGATTTCTGCATCAAATTCGGGAGACATTGTGCCCTCGGATACAGACAATGATCTCAAATCAGTATTTCCTGCCTCCCTAATATCAAAATATCTCCAAATATCTGCGGTTTGATAATCTACTAATGCCTCTCTTAATACATACAAACGAATCGTTGATATATCTAATCCTTCAAAAACTTGTCCTGTACCAGGCATTATCCCCTGAGCAATTGTCGGTGGTATTGGGCTTAAGGATGTAATTGATGTTAGTCCTGTTTCTGCAAACGCCCCTAGACTAATCCAAGACACTCTGTTGCCAAGAGTTACAGACGTGAGAGCCGTACTACCTTGAAACGCGTTCATATGAATCTGACTCAGGCTATTTGGAATGCGTATGTAAGTGAGACCTGATCTACTGAATACCCCTTCAGCTAAAAACTGTATGTTACTTGGAAGAGTTATTGAAGTTAAACTTGTAGCGTCTGCAAACGCTCCACTCCCTATTGATGTTAGGCTCTCGGGAAGGACTATAGAAGCTAAATTAGTAGACTGAAAGAATGCTATGCTTCCTATTGTTGTTACTCCCTCTGGAATAACAATAGAAGTTATTCCTGTGTTATTAAAGGCACCCATTCCAATAGAAGTTACACTGCTAGGAATCGTTACCGACATGAGCGAGGAAAAAAAACGAAAAGCCTCCGTTCCGATAGATGTCACACCATAGTTGATGATTACAACTCTAATGGTGTAAGTTTCGTTCCCCCATGGTGTGTGTGGATATTGCCAATCTCTCATGTTCCCTATTCCGCTGATCGTTAAAGTGTCGTTATTTAGTGTTGCGGTTACATTGGAAAGGACAGGGCTACCAATATTCCAAGTTTGGGCATTGATGTTCATTGTGGCAAATACCAAGCCACAGATAAGTAAGATTTTTTTCATATTAATTTTGGTTTTGATTTATTACTTTTTCTCCAGTATGAGAGCAATTAAAAGCTCTTTACCATCTTTGATAAGTTCGACTTTTTCCATTTGAAAAATCGTCCATTCTTGAGGAACAATTAGTCCTGTGTGTTTGGTTAAGTCGATTTCTTTACCCCATTCCCTCTTAGAAACGGTGATTACGAAAAGTTTTTTTTCTTTTGTGCTTGTCATGTTTTTATAATTTTAAGGTTTCATTCGGACAATAAAAAAAGCATGGATATACACTCCATACTCTGAGGTCTTAGGAAACCCTGTATTCACGAAACGCCTACCCATGCGACCGCACGGGCATTTGCGACTTGTTCTGTGAATACATTTTGAAATGTCCTAAGTTTCAGAGTATTTGAAACACAGCAAATGCTTTCTATAGTCTTATTATTTTACATATTTTATTGATTTAACCCCACAAAGATACAAAAAATATCTGAATAACGGATACAAAAAAACGGAAACCCTATAAAAGAATTTCCGTTGGAATCTGAAAAGATAACGAACAACTACACTCAACCTGTAACAATAGTCCCACAAGCTACCCCATCCATACTGTTTATCAACAAACCATTCGCCTTGAACATGCACATTATCTTGTATCTTTGCTCTTGGTCAGACGCATTGAAGATTGCCATTTGCTCGGTTGGGAACACGGTAGGAAGCAAGTATACATATCCGCCCATTGGCACCGCCAATATTTCGGAAAAGCCGTCCAAAACCATCGCCTCCCCAACGTGTGGTACATAGTCAACCCATAACGACCCATCCGTTGTGTCCGAAACCCTACGTTTAGAGAATTTCTTTGAGGAGTCCTTGATACGCTTGTTACCTAATCTCCAAACCTTACTGGTCTCTGCAAGCTCAGAGTGTTGGTGTGGATCGTTGTTGAAACTGTCCGAGATCTTAAGCAGTTGTGAAATACGTGTCGTTTTCATGATATTTGAGTTTTAAAATTTATACTATAAAAATATATGATATTGACCTTACCTCATCGTACGTCTGAGGATCTCCTCATGTACACTTCCAAATCCCTTACGGTGTGATATGACCTCGGATACTGTTTGTTTGGACGCTACAAGCGTTCTTTGGTGTAATTCCTCGGATACTGTAGTTGGTTTAGGTGCTTGATGGATAGAGATCCTACCTCTATCTCCCTCATTCTCTTTGATATGTTCCCTCTTTATGGTAGAAACATCCGAATACCGTAATGCCGTAAAACACCCCAAGAGAAATAGGTCCCTAACATTCTCCAGACTTTCAGTAGGTAGTTCAACGGTAAGGGACTAATCACCCTACCATCATCATATACACGACCCTTACTGTTTTCGATGTACTGATTAACGAATCCCCAAAGGTCATTGGTCAGAGGTTTGGTTTTACCCAAAGTCTCATCCATTAAACGAACGATCCCATCCTTTGTTACAGGCGTGTTCTCTGTGATTAGTTGATACTTAGCATTGTCAAAAGCCTTTGAGGTCTCATCTAATGCGTTGTTTATGACGACAGAGTCAAGAAACCCAATATCGGTTTTAACACATTGTTTTTTGTAGTTCCAATACTCGGGTACTATGGTATGACCTACATAGTAGTAATACTTAATACCCTCAATTCTAAAGACTAAACGAATGGATAACTTCTTTTTTGAAGTCTTTGCCCCCTTGAGGTCGAATAACCTCGTAATTTTCTTTCTTTTCATCATGTATAGATTTTTGTTAATAACAACTATCCATACGTTTTCGATCAAACTATCTCAAACTAAAATCCCATGGGGAGTACATTAGGGGAGTACATTTCGCTTTACACTACTTTACATAACCAGACACTATTTGTTAAAAAATCTGTTGTAATTTTTTATGTATCTGACTGTAACCTAACAGACTGTGACTACAAGATATTAAAACTAAGGGAAATAAAAAAAAGTCCCAAAAAGGACTTTAAGTGCGGTTGAAGGGACTCGAACCCCCACGCCTTTCGGCACCAGATCCTAAGTCTGGCACGGCTACCAATTACGCCACAACCGCAAACGGGACTGCAAAGATACGAAAAAAAATCGAACAACGCAAGTATTTAACAAAGTTAAAATCAAAAAATATTTCGTATCTTTGTCAAAAAAAGCAACTAAATTAAACTCAAAATACTTATGGAAACTACTGCAAAAAACGAACAAAATGGCGTTTCTGCGTCTAAAAATGACGCTCGAAACGCCGACCAAAACCAAGGTTTATTTCCTAATGCTTATTGCAAAATTGTTCCAGATGTCTTTGGCGATGTCTCGAAATCCTTGTTTTCAAAACCTACTGTAAATGTGATGAATACCAACGGTGTTGGACAAAAAATCGATGCGGTTTTTCAATACTGGAAAAAAACAAACGAACTCGGTGTGTGGAAAAATTTGGCACAAAATGCGGTTGTGAAAAATCTCGACGACTTGATTTGTTCGGGCGTTACAAACAATATTTTGATTTCGGCAACCATCAATTACAACGCCAATCATATTCCCAAAGAGGTTGTAAATACTATTGTTTCGGGCATCGAAACCTATTTGGAAACTCTGCGTTCGCAACAGATAAACATTCAATTTGGTGGTGTAAAAATTACGGAGATTGGAAATCTTGTGCAGTCTGTAACCCTTGACACAACTGCTGTTGCGAGAATTCGCCAAGGCGATATTATTGCAAACGATCGCATTCAAGATAAGAGCGTAATTATCGGTTTGGCGTCGTGCGAAAACGATGTTTTTTCGCCGTTGCAAACCTACCTTCCAGCGATGAAATCGATTTTGGAAAATTTCCGTCCGTCGATTCACGGTTTGGTGCATTGCGACGATGATGGCGGACAAACAAAATGTTTGAATTTTGTGAACGAAATGCATCTTGTTAAAAACAATCTTTTCCCTACTCCGCCTGCATTTACAGCGATTCAAAGCGAACAAAATTTGGCTTGGGAGGCGATGTATAAATTGCACACGATGGGACATCGTTTTGAGATTTACACCAAAGAAAAAATCGCCAACGATATCATCAAAATTGCCCGCCATTTCAACATCGATGCACAAATCATTGGACACTGCAAAACCGCACCAAGCAAGGCTTTGACGATAACTTCTGCACACGGAACGTTCACATATTAATCTGCCAACAGCGTATGCACCAAATGTTGCGTACATCTCTGAAATCGCACGTTCGGAGCGGTTCAGCGTGGATATTTCCGAGCCGTATATTCGTCAAACGTTTAGAAACCGTTGCGAAATTTTGACGTCGCAAGGCATTCAAAAATTGTCGATTCCGATTGACAAAAAATCCACACGTTTGGGAGCAATAAAAGACGTGAAAATCGACTATGCCGAAAACTGGCAACGTCAGCATTGGCGCAGTCTTCAGGCCTCTTACAGCAATTCGCCGTATTTTTTGTATTATCAAGATGAACTTTTGGTTTTTTATGAAAAACGGTGGGATTTTTTGATAGATTTTAATCACGAGATTTTGAGTTTTATTCTTAAAAAAATTGGGTGCGAGGTACGAGGTGCGAGGTGCGAGGTTTCCTCGAAGCACACCCCGTACCCCGTACCCCGTACCCCGTACCATTTTCCTGTGTATCAACAAGTTTTCAATAACCAAGCGTTTGTCGAAAATATCAGCAGTTTCGACCTCCTTTTCAACTGCGGACCGGAAAGCAAAAAATATCTGCTATGAAAAAAGCAATACTTTTTCTGCTGTTTTTGTGGTCGGTGATGTTGGGAGCAACGATGCTGATTTTCTTGATTGTAGATAAAGTGCGAGGTGTAGAAATAGACATTGTCGAAACATTTTTAGTCAGACTACCTCTCGTGCTAATTCTTATCATAAATCCTCTTTGGACGCTACTTAGCATTTTGCCAAAATTTAGATATTTAGAAAATAACAAACTCGAAAGACCAACATTTAAACACAGCATTTCGTCGGAAATAGTTGTTCCAAAGGATTTTAACTTCAACAATTTGAAAGCAGAAATCGCTGAAAATTGGATAATTTCATTTTCCGATGACACCAATTATGTGTTGAAATTTCGAGAGAAAAAAGGGTTTTGGAAAAGTTATGGTGCAGGTGCTTGGCTCCATTATGATGTTGCTACAAAAACGGTGTATTTAGAGTGTTTTTCAATCTTTTTTCAAACATTGGAAGAGCCACAAAACCTGCAAAAAAACATCGAAAACTGTTTGGAACTGAACGATTTATTTGAACTCACGCTCGCTCGATATGGCGAAGCGTAAAAAAAAATGAGGAGCGAATAGCGACGAATACAGTACTGCGAAAAATGCCGTAGCGGAGCGGAGGTCATATTTTTCGCAAAGCCTTTTTTTGGTTCGTTTTTTTGGGCACAAAAAAATGAACAATCAAAAAAAAATCGTATCTTTGCAAAAGAATATGTCCCAAAAAATTCTAATCATAGACGATGAACGTGCCGTAAGGACAAGCCTTCGCGATATTTTGGAATACGAAAATTATAGCGTTGAAGAAGCCGAAACAGCTGTGCAAGCACTCGAAATTCTGAAAAATACAGTTTTTGATGCGATTTTTTGTGATATCAAAATGCCAAAAATGGATGGCATCGAGTTTCTGGAACGTGCGAAAACACTGACAGATACGCCAATCATAATGATTTCCGGACACGGCACAATTGATACGGCTGTTGATGCGTTGAAAAAAGGCGCCTACGATTTTATCGAAAAACCACCCGACTTGAATCGTCTGCTCGTCAGTGTTCGCAACGCTTTGGAGCGAAAAAATTTGGTTGCAGAAACCAAACTTTTGAAAACAAAAATTCAAAAATCCGACGAAATTATTGGCAGTAGCGACGCAATGAAAACCATTTTGGCTATGGCGGACAAAGTTGCTCCAACCGAGGCACGGGTGCTGATTTGTGGCGAAAATGGTACGGGAAAAGAACTATTGGCACGACGCATTCACAACCAAAGTTTGCGTGCCAATCATCCGTTGATTGAGGTAAATTGTGCAGCGATTCCGTCAGAACTTATTGAAAGCGAACTGTTTGGTCATGAAAAAGGCTCGTTCACCTCTGCGATTAAACAACGCAAAGGGTTTTTCGAGCAAGCCGATGGCGGAACGCTGTTTTTGGATGAGATTGGCGATATGAGCCTTTCCGCGCAGGCTAAGGTTTTGCGGGCACTTCAAGAGAACAAAATTTCGCGTGTGGGTGGCGAAAAGGATATCGCTGTGAATGTGCGTGTGATTACGGCAACCAACAAAGATTTGACCGCCGAAATTGCCGAAGGAAAGTTTCGCGAGGACTTATTTCACCGCATTTCTGTGATTGTTTTGAAACTTCCAAATCTGAATTCTCGCATCAGCGATTTGCCCGAATTGGTGGATCATTTTATCGAAGAAATTTGTAAAAATCAAGGCAAATCCAAAATTTCGATGTCCGAAAAAGCGTTGCAAGAACTCTCGAAACGCACGTGGACAGGGAATATCCGAGAGCTCAGAAATGTGGTCGAACGCTTGGTTATCCTTTGTGACAAAACCATTTCTGATGCGGATGTCAAGCGTTATGCCGGCGGGCTGTAACTACATCCCAGCCCCGTGGCAATTCTTATATTTCTTGCCACTTCCGCACGGACAAGGATCGTTTCTGCCGATTTTTTTCTCGACGTGAACGGGTGCGGTTTTTTGTGGTGCAGATGTTGGATTGCCTAAGTAATCCTCACGAGATGTGCGCATTCGCGAGGTGTCGGTGCGTTGCATATGTGCCTCTCGCATCGAGCCCGGATTTTGTGACGGCAATTTGCCCAAACTCAAAAACGAACAAATGTCTTTGTTGATTTTCATAATCAAGTTTTTGAACAAATTGAACGACTCAAATTTGTAAATCAACAACGGGTCTTTCTGCTCGTAAGCCGCAGTCTGAA
>Ga0209755_10009932_pt1 | contig 10015 bp, 12 predicted proteins | sample TergutCo191P1_FD_187301 | JGI IMG/M metagenome (GOLD analysis project Ga0209755, IMG submission 187301) | Cornitermes sp. P1 segment gut microbial communities from Petit-Saut dam, French Guiana - Co191P1 (SPAdes) (version 2) | ecosystem: Host-associated > Arthropoda: Insects > Digestive system...
TCATTTGCACGGGTTTGAGCGAACGCTGTTGCAAAAATGTAAAAAGCGAAGATGGTTGTTAGGAGTGTTTTTCTCATTGGGTAAAATGGCTATAAGAAAGAATCTATTTTCTTTCACAAAGATACGATTTTTTTTGATATAAAAAAAACGAAACGCTAAGCATTTCGTTTTCCTTTGCAGGGACGAAGGAAGTCAGATTTAAGACTTAATGAATTGTAACGAGGCATAACCTATCTGTCTTTCAGCGGTTTTTTGACTTTGCGATTTAGTGTTGATTTTATCTAAACTAACGTGCTTATAGCAAAAACTGGGTGTGAAACTGGGTGTGGCTTTCCTTTCTGGAGCAAAGAAAAGATACGAATTACTTTTCAATAATTGTAAATTCGGTAAGTATGTTCTGATAGTATCGACCAGAGATATATTCATAAATACTTTCTACCTCCGAACTGTATTTTGCACCTCCGTTGTATTCCTGTGCAATACGCATAACTAAACCCATCACCCAACTATTATAGTATCCCTCTTTGCTTGAAGATATAATTCTATTGTTATCTGCAGCAATCTTTCTGACGGCAAGTTTGACGGAATCCGCGTTGCTGATATACTTATCCGTTGTAATCTGCATTATTCCTAATGTATGCTTTCTTTTTGTTAGAAAAAATCTCGCATATTCAATCCATCTCACAATCTTTGGGCGATTAAAATCTTCACATATCATTATTGAATACGTGAGTGCCTCGTAAAATTCATTGTCAAAATAACCTTTTATGATATGGTCGTATTTTTTCTTAAAAAACTTATAACGAGATGATATGTATCTTGCTTTACGTTTTTCTGTTGACTTGCGAGATATTTGTAACTTGTTAAAGATGCTATATACAAAGACTATTATCAAAATCCAAAATTGATCTAATAAAGCACGTGGATTTGGCAAGATTTGTTCAACTTGTTCAACCAAAGAATAAATCCAAAATGTAAGTCCTACAGAACACCCCCAAAATAAACAGAATGCACCCCAATTAGTCAACGATGTCCGGCTCGTTGCAACTATCCACGCCAAACGTATAAGTCCAAAAAATATGATGATTAAATAACTGTTATTGATTAGTTCTGCATGTCCGGTTTGTTGAAATCCAACAATCAAAAAAACATAAAGAACGACCGGTGCTATAATTTTGAATATAAAATTGAATGCAGGTGCCGTATCGTCTTTAATGATAACAGATATTTGCATATATCCGACGGAAAGAGCCTGTTTCCCTAGCCAATTTACCACAAAGAAAATCACAGCAGCACAAATAAAATGCACTAAAACTGTATTCCAAGTGTATGAATTCAGTAGTTCCGTCATAATAAACTTTCAGATATTAGGTTACCCCAAATTTAATATCTCATTATAAATCAGCCCTGCAAGAAAGTTTGTTCGACTAGTAGGAGTAAAGTCTTGCCCTTGATATCGTTCTACAAATCTACGCGGCCCCATCAACGCAGATTCATTGTAAATATCGTATTTTTCTTCTATGGGCTTATTGGCACAGCGACGATTTAGATTAGGCTCCAAAAGAAGTAGGTTGCCTATCTGAGCATTATCAATACCTTCACTATCTGGTAAAATATGTTCAATCGTAACATCTACATTAACATCTCGTCCGGAAATATATTTTTCAATAAGAACCAACACCAACCTGCAGCGTTCTTTCATTTTTGAATCTCGATACATATTTTCTCCATTTGAAAATCCTATATTTCTAAAGGAATTAGTAAATGATTGTAAAGTTGGTAATTTAGTTTTTAATGATGTAACACACTCATCCAACCTGTCTGCCGAATAATCGTTTTCTATCAAATATGCGTACTTGTGTACAGTGTCGCTCAACTTATTTGAATTTTCTTCGCCAATAATTTTATAACATACAAAAAACCGATATAAAAATTCCAAAAAAGATGTATATGTTCGATCATCTATATTTTCTTTTGCACGTTGATTCATTACGCTTAGCAAGAGCGGGCGAAACAGCTCTACTCTATTGCTTTTGAAAAAAGAGAGAATTTCATATTCAGCCAAATTACCTTCTTCTGGAACAAGTACTTTAAAATAGTGGTCTGATTTTAATCTTATGTCCTCAAGTAATCTATCTACTTCACGCCCTTTGGTCGCAAGCTGTATTGATTTATAAATACTATTGCCCTTTTTCTTATCGTAGCCGTATCTATGTATGGCATAATGTCTCAAGAAAGACTGTATTTTCCCCTTTAAGTTAGTTTCTATTTCTTCCCACATACGCTTCGCATCGTCTCGGCGCTCAGTTGGTTGCAAATACCGTAGAATGTAGTTTTTTAATAATTCATGATCTTCCAAATCCAACCCACGAGCATTCAAAATCTCAAAGATTGTGTAAGAATCCTCCTCTGTTGTGGCAAGAATATTTACGTAGAGAATTCCAACCAGAGCATCGCGTATCTGCTGTAGTTTTTCAGAATTTTCATGGTCTAGTTTTTCTGCAAAAAAAATAAAAGCTTCTATTATATTTTTATCTTTAGGCTTTGAGATTAAGCATTCAACGGCAAAGGCAGAAATACTTTTTTCGGCTAACTCTTCTTGACTAATCTCGCATATACGATTTACCATTCTCGGGAGTGATAGATGGTACTCGGGGAAAACTATTTCTCTAAGTTTTCCCTTGTTGTTTCTTGCAAGTAGATGCTTTAGAGTTCCTTCAAAATGGTCTAATAAATCTCTTTTTTTCATTGCAAACATTATTGCAACCAAAAAAATCGTTAATGTAAGTACCCTTTGTTGTCCATCAATAATGGTATATGTTGACAAGCCATCTTCTTTGCCTTCATCTATTAACACTATACTTCCGATAAAATGAGATAATGCATGCTGATCGGCAACGAGCAATATATCTTCGTAGATATCTGCCCAATGTTGTGCTCCCCAAACGTATCTACGCTGGTTTCTTGGTATGTAGTAGATTGCATCATTTAGCAATTTACTAACTGTCATTTCTTTTGCATCAAACGCCATTTTGTTTTCTTTTTTTTAACCAAAGAGCGAAGGAACTGCTCTTTCCATTGGTTTTCCGTTCCCAACAATGTTCAGTATTGACCAATACCCACGACCGTATTTCTCAGAAATTTGGTCGCAGGCCATTTTTTTTGTAATGCCTCGTTGTTGTAATTTATAAAAGTCAGAAATAATCTTTTCCACTTCCCCATTTGACAGAGGTTTTCCTTTGTTGAACAACTTGTTTTCGGGGACAGATCTTAATTCTGATAACAGTTCGCCCGACTTTGTTTTTTCAATTTCTTGAATTTGGTAATCAAACGCATTTTTATTGATCTCAAAACCGCAAGCTTTCCTTCCTAAGCCAATCGCTACTTTTGCCGTTGAAAAACTTCCCAGAAAAAAATCACAAATCATATCGTTAGGATTACTTGAATACAAAATCATTTTTGTTAAAAGCGACTTTGGCAATTCATTTTTATTTTTGACCTGCCCGGGTTTGTATTCTCTATTGATAACCCAAACATCCTCTCTGTCTTGATAGTTCAAGCTTCCCCCTTTATCGCATTTTTCACTATCTGCAAAAAATGCATTAGTATTGAATGTTGCTTGACTAATAGGCGGTTTCACATAGTACAAGATATGATAATGCGAGGAAATGTATTTTTTTGATGTATAAACACCAAAATTATATTTCCAAATAATATGATTCCTTTCCTCTAGTTTTGTTTCCGCCAAAGCGTTAAGAATATGCCTTAATTGCGAATAACCAGAGACAATATACATACTTCCGCCAGGTTTCAAAACACGCTCTGCTTCCTTAATCCATTTCAGCGAAAATTCGGGATATTCTTTGGCAGGAACCTCAACATAGCCGTCAAGCACATTACTCTCATCTCGATTGTAGTGCTTGTCCAATTTATCACCATTGATACCATACGGCGGATCAGAGATAATTAAATCTACTGAATTATCCTCTAAGTGTTTTTTCGCTCCTTCTATGCAATCCTCGTTGTAATACATATTTACGATTTTTTGAATTTTTCTATCCCTTTAGCGATAGATAAACCACCACAATCCTCCAGCTGTTTTAATCTTTCATAAATTGCTTTCAGTGCAGAAGTTGTTACTGTAGATCCTGTTGATGTGTGTTCGTTTTGATTCCAGTTAAGATCTAAAATCTTAAAAATTTGTTCTGGATACTCTTGTTTTAACATAGTATTTTTTATTTTAATATTCAACACAGCGTTCTCTTAATCTTAAAATCTGACAATATAGTTTTCAAAATTGTCTGTCATTTCCAAATCAAGCATAAATTTTTCTGGGCGTGGCATTCCATTGGAATTTCTGCCTTGTTTCATAATTGACAATAACGGCAAGTCTTCTTTTTTCAAAATGATTAAAACTATTTCTGCTAGCGTTGCTTCTGTTTTTCTATATCGAGATGTCGCTGTGCGATTTTCTCTTTCCAACTCATACTTGGATTTTCCACCCTTCAATTCAGAATGCCATTTCTGGAACGTTCTGTTTTCATCATTATATTTCACATCACACAACGCTATTATTTCGCCGTGAAATCCACTATTTTCAATAGATTCCTGCATTGCACAAACGTCATTCAAAATAACTCTTGTGTCGTCTGACTTTATTGCTTTGGCTTTCATGTCCCAATTTATCGCACCTTTCATATCAAAGCACGTATTGTTGTACGCATCGCCCGGAAATTCAAATTTATCTTGTAAAATTTGCTTTACTTTGTATTCGAAGTAAAACGCCCACCACTCCATTTGTCGCCAGTTGTAATTGGCTTCTTTGAGTTCAAGAATACTCGCCTTGCCGTCCCAAAACATTGGAAGTGCAAGTAAATCCTTTTTCAGAATTTCAATGTCTTTTGTGTAAATTGCCATGATCTAACCTTGTTATTTAGTTGTCAATATGAACTGCCTAACACCCTGAAGCATCAACGATATTTCCTCTGCTTTATAGTCCGAATATTTACCATGTGCCGCAAAATTGCGAATGCCCAACCAAGCTGTAATCTGCTTCTGATATGCCGTTGAGTAAATACCTGCTTTTGCCAAGTCTGAGTTCATTAAGTCGGCTTTTTTAGCGACTAAATTTCCCTTGCCATTCTGCATCTCAATATCAATACCATTAGAAATACAAATCTCTCTTAGATGAACTTCTAATGTAGATCCAACTAAAACTGCCGCAGGGTCTTTATACCCTTCACTCAAAAGATGTTCTGCCATCTCTAAGTAGTCAGAGAAAACTTCAGACTGAATGATTTCACCAAAAGATTTTAGATAGTCATTTTGCAAATCACTCTTTAATGCGGTAATAGTGCCAATAACAGCTTTAAGCTTTGGACCCTCCCAAGTACCTGTTCGTTTTAAAGTTGCTTCGATATCTTTATAGTATTCCGACTTATTGCCAACAATTCGAGCAACTGCTGCTTTAGATTTTGTCAGGGCACTTGTAATCTCCTCAGTTGTAGTATTCCCAGACAAGTCGCTTTGTTGAGCCTTTGACTTAATCCTGCTGTAGTCCGTCAATATTTCGTCAAGCTGTCGAATGAAAAAATCTTTATTCATTTTTATTTAGATATTATACTACAAAGATACAACATTTTTCTGACATTTACAAAATAAGTTTTCAACAAGAAATTACCTCTCGTCCATCAATTCAAAATAAACCATCTGCACTTTTTTGTTGAGCTCTTCCCGGCTCATCAATATCTGTCCATCAAAAATGGTTGGATTCTCTATGGACTTCTTGTAATCTGCGACTTGTTTTTGGATTTTTTCGTAGGTTGTCATAGTTGTAATCTTTATAGTGAATTAAATTTGCTTATGGCATCAGCCTTGATACTATCAGCAATATCAATATAAGGCTTCATCGCTTTGTAGTCGCTGTGTCCCGTCAGTTTCATTACTACGTGTGGCGGTACATTCTCGCTTAAAAGAAAACAGATAAATGTTCGTCGTCCGCAATGAGTACCGATTAGTTTGTGCTTTGGCATTACTGTGTCTATTCGCTCGTTCCCTTTGTAAGTGGTCTCTCTAACCATCTCGTTAAGCCCTGCCAACTCTGCCAATTCTTTCAAATAACGATTCATCGGTTGATTGGAAATAACCGGCAATGCTTTGTCATTTTCAAACGGTGTTTCTTTGTACTTGTCAAGTATCGCCCGGCTATGGTCGTTCAGTTCAATAATAAGACTGTCGGCAGTTTTAACGGTCGTAACTTCGATATGGTTTTTCTTTACATCGCTACGTTTTAGATTGAAAACATCGGAATACCGTAAGCCCGTGAAACATTGAAACAAAAACACGTCTCGCACTCGGTCAAGATACTGCTTTGTCGCAGGAATCTTGTAGTTTCGGAGTTTGTCAAGTTCCTCTCTCGTCAGAAATATCACTTTCTTTGGCGTGGTTTTTAACTTCGGTTTCCAATCAAGTACGGATACCGATAAATACCCTTGCTTGACTGCCCAACGTAAAAAGCACTTGAATTCTTTGATTTGCTTCTCTATCGTGATGTTTCGCAACTTTACGATGTCCTGCAAATGACACACATATTTCACAAACCACTTATCGTTTAATTTTTCAAATTTTGTGTTTGCATCAAAATTTTTGATGTGATTTTTTATCGCTGCAAACTTAGCGAAAGTAGCCGATCGCCAATTGTTGGCTTTGCCGATTTCCCTTGTGTATTCGTCAAAGGCAGAAAAGAATTGCGATTTAGACGATACCTTTTTGTCTGTTTCGCCAAGCATTTTCGTTTTTTGTTCAAATTCGGAGCGTAACTGTGCCGGAGTTGGCATTGTATTTTTCACTTCAAATTCTTTGAAAACACTTTGTATTACGGCTCTGCAATGAAGTAGGTCATCATTGATTTCTGCCGACGAAAATTTGAGTTTATTGGTACAGCCGTTTCTGACTTGTTGCGTTTCCGTGTTCCATTTTTTCTCGTCAATGCGGTGTCCCGTGCTGAAATCAACACGGTTGCCTGCATATATCACACGCATACGGATTGGCAAATTTTCTGAAATAGCGACTCCGTCTTTTTTTCGGAGTTCGAGCGAAAAAATGATGTTTCGTTTGATATTCATAATATGAAATTTTAATTGGTTTTTATCTGCCTATTTTCATTCCTTTTCTCTTCTCAACAGTCTTTACAACCTTTTGAATATTGCGATTAGTCTCGGCTTCTGTTAGTGATGGTTTGGTTGTAGGATTAAACCATTTTTTGATCCGTTTGTTCCACATAATCCAGACAGTCCCAGCAAGCCGTTTTATGATATTTCTACTAGGGCTGTCGCTATTTATAGTGTCCCAACAACCACCCTCAATTTTTATTTCAGCACCGAAATCCGCCTTCAATCTGTCCCAATCATTTAATTTATGAGCCTTTCCGTCAGCATCAACAATCTCTTTCGGCACATCAATAGATTTCGCCGCATCTTCAATATGCTTGGCAATCTCAAACGTGTTTACATATTTTTCCGCAAGTGTGGCAACGATTTGTTTAGCCTCTTCCGATTGCTTAATAATTTCCAATGCTTCAGCCTTTTCCTCGTTTAACTCACTCATCTCCTGCAACTGCTCAACGAATTGTTGCTCTTGTGCCTGTAATTTGAATTCCTTTGCCTCTAACCGTTGCCGTTTCGAACCGTGTTCGCCACGTTGCATTTGAAGTACGTGAGCCGTCAGCGTTTGAATTTCCGACATGTGCTCCTCGTTCAAATCTAACCGCTTTCCAGTTCTGCGATCAATCCATTCGCAAACGATATGAGCGTGCAAGTTAGGTTTCCATTCTGGATTCAGTTGTCCGTCTTTAAGTCTGGATTTGATATGTGTTCGCTTGTGATGCCCTTCGTCTTTGTGCGTGGCAATCTGAAACACTTTTATACCGAATTTACCCTCTAATTCATTCGCTAATTGCTTCAAATCGTCAAGGGTAGTATCTGACTTGATATTAACGACGGCTTCACGCACAGGGACGGCTTTTGCCTGCATCTTTCGCCCAGTTTTTTCCTTGACGATACTCGCTAATTCTTTGAGCGTTTCACGCACACTACGCCTTTCCCAAATCTCGTTAAGATGGGTAAGTTCAGGGCGAACGTAAGAAAGGTTAGATTGGTTGCCGAGCCGCTTGTTATGATTCTCAGCATTCGGCTTAATTGGTTTGAAATTGATAGATGATTTTGCTTGCATAATTTTATATTTTTAAGGGTTTATATTTTTCTTTTCAAAGCCAAGCAGACGGTCAAAAATCGGATTGAAATCCGATTTTGACATCGAGCCGACAGGCTCGAAATCTTTCCGTCTGTAGGGCGGAAAGCACACAGACTACAACGTAGTCTTAGTGTGCTATTACTTTCTAAAACCTCTGCGAGATTTCTAAAGTATTTTGCATCTTCCTTTCCTAATCCAACAGCACAAATCCAGCCCTGCATCTGTTGCTTCTTGGAAAAGAAAAGTGTTTTGTTTTCGAGGGCTACCATTAACTAATCTTTTTTGATTTGCGTTTTTTCGCTAATTCAAGTGCCATATCAGCATCAACGACTATTTTTCTGCCTACGCGAGAAATCGCAGCATCGATCACGCCAGAGCGTTGAATTTTCCACGCAGTTGCCATCGAGCAACCGAATAATTGTGCAATGCCGTTGATTCCTCTGACCAGATTTTTTTCTTTCGATAGCACTACCTGCGACGGCTGTGTTTGCGATGATTGCAGAGCGAGGAACTCGGCACCTGTCATCTGCCAAAGTGGCTTTTCTCTAAGTGTTTGTAAATTTTCCATAGTATTGATTTTTTAAGTTGTAAATTATTTATTTTGTCATTTCAGATTTTTTTCGTACCTTTGTGCGACTTATTAGAAGAAAAACACTGCAAAATTTTCCACAAATCACGCCACAAAGATATGGAAAATTTTCCACAAATCAAAATTTGTGTGGAAAATTGCGAACATTTTCAATGTGGATTATCAACAAATTCCTGAAAACAAACACAATATGGAATTAAAAAAAAGACTACTCGAATTTATCCAAAAAAAAGGCATAAAAATAGCGGCTTTTGAAAGAGAAACAGGGCTTTCTGAAGGGTATGTTCATAAAATGAAATCGCTCGGCTCAGATATATTGCTTAAGATTGAAGAAGAATATCCAGATATAAATTTAGATTGGCTGATTACAGGTAATGGAGAAATGTTTCTAACTTCTATAGAAAATAGAATCCATGAATATATAGAATATAGGGATGCTGGAGACGAAATAACAAGTTCGGTAGAGCATGATGAGGTAGCCAAGCAAATTGAATTAGAGAAAGCAGTTCGCACCTCAAAGGACAAGTTAGCAAGCCCTGAATATAATTTAGCAGAATGGGCACTAACAAAATATCCTGAGCTCAACAAAGAATGGTTATTGACAGGCAAAGGGCAAATATTGAGAGCCCAAACAATAGATAGTGTAGAGAGCAGATTTCAAGAATACTTGGAACGTAGCGGAGAGAGCAAAGAAGACGCTCTTGAAATCTCACTTCAAATACGTGATTACTCACAACATCAGTCGTATTTTTCAAAAAACAGTGTGTATAACACGGCGGAGAGAAGATATGTAGAAAGAGTGCTAAGATTGTATCCCGATATCAGTAAAGAATGGTTAATGCACGGAGAGGGTGAGATGTTTAAGGCTGCCGAAAGTACAATCATAGTTCACAACAAAGATATTGCCATTACTCCTTTGGATAGAGAGTTGTCTGGCGGAGCAGATTTTATCATAAAAGTTAATGACTCAAAGCTTCAGCCAAAGTATAAAAAAGGCGACACCGTCGCCTGTAAGGAAATCACCAAATGGTAAAAAAATAACACCCAACCATAATAGTTGGGTGTGAAACTGGGTGCAATCTTTGTAATTTATTGATTTTTAACACCATTTGCAGGGACGGAGGGATTCGAACCCCCACCAACGGTTTTGGAGACCGCGATTCTACCCTTAAACTA
>Ga0209755_10009933_pt1 | contig 10015 bp, 13 predicted proteins | sample TergutCo191P1_FD_187301 | JGI IMG/M metagenome (GOLD analysis project Ga0209755, IMG submission 187301) | Cornitermes sp. P1 segment gut microbial communities from Petit-Saut dam, French Guiana - Co191P1 (SPAdes) (version 2) | ecosystem: Host-associated > Arthropoda: Insects > Digestive system...
ATCCCATTCAGGTGATAAAGGCTAAATACAGACCTGGTAATTGTTCACACATGGTTCCAGAATAACTGTTATTTCTTGTAGGAACTCCCACATTTTTATAATTTACAATGAAATCACTAAAAATATTCACCATTTGATTTTTGGAGCCACTTACACATTTACAGGTTCTCTTCTGCCTGCAGTTAGTGTTCATTATAGCATCAGGTTTTCATGTTGTAATTAAAGTCTCATCATACAGGATTACCACTGAAACATTTTTATTTTGAAAGTTTGTTTTGAACTCTTCATGCTCTACAGGTTGTATTTATACGAAAACTGTTGTGTTCCTTGCTTGACAGTTGCCTGTCACTTTACATGTGGAGAACACTGTTGATGTTATTTTCAGGTTTGTGAGCTGCATGTTGCAGGGTACAAGTTTTCTGTGCTCAACAATGCTTTTTTGATTCACCGTGGACTGAAGACTGCTATGTCATTTCATCAGACCAAAGACTTGGATCAAGAAAGAAATCGTTTGCTGTTTCGACAATTTAAAATTGAATTGAGAGAAAAATATCCAGAATCATCTCGGAGATGCTACTGATACATGTGCTGTGGTCACAGCTGTCTGGGGCATATGCATATGTTGAAATGTCCTCTTCAAAGTGATTGAGTCAATAGAACTTCAATTCTCCTGTTGTATTACACTCATTCAGGTTTAATTTCTGTGTATGCGTAATATTTTTTTAAAATTTCCTAAGCTCACTTCTAAGTTTATTGTCTTGATGACAATAGGGTATGTATGGAGACATGTCTGTCTGTGCATGTTTCTCTTAAGAAATACTGATGTATGTTTTAAGTTGCTATAGACAAGGCAGAGAGAAATGAATACTAGTCATCATATGAAAATATGAATAGTGTTATGTACATTATCCTTTATTAATTACTTCCAGCTTGACATACACCACAGCTAGTGTGTGGTTTACAGAAGCAACCTGAAGGATGCACAGCATGGCAGTTTATTCCCCTGTGATGTCCGTTTTTATATTGTAGACTGCACATATTACAGGTCAGTATGTTCATGAAATGAATAAATGTGAAGAATAAAATGAGACAAATGAGTGGGATATGCATTCATTTGGTAAGATTTGCTGTCACATATCGTTAAACATAAACTATAAAAGTTACAACTCTTTATTAATACAATAAAATGTTTCATGCTTTATATGTCTTCACATATTTATTGACATGTGACAATATTATACAATGGGAAGGCTATGTAAGTTTTGATGAAGATTTACTGTATTTCATATATTAGCTGTACTTCATTGATGTTTTGAACACAGCCATATTTAAATGAAATGTATTTAGGCATAAACTGTTTTAACAAATAAGTTGAAAAAATGAATGATGAAATGCTCTTTAAAAATGTGTATGAATGTGGACTGGATTAAACTGGCTGTCAATAGGGCCAATAATGTCATCTTGTCAACATGGACGTGATCCTTTAGGGTCCATAAAAAGCAGGAAATTTGACTACCTAGATGATTATGTACATGTTATGAAAAGAAATATACGTGTATGTAGAGTGGGAATAGAAAAAAAGACAAAGCATTCTCCACCTGCGATTAAATTTACCAATGTCCACTATAATTGTTCAGAAAGTATAGTGTTCATACATGCTGTTCACATTATACACAGGATGTTTCCACAGTGTAGAATATGAGGATCTCCATGACCCACACAGATTTAGTTCATACACATCAATTTAGTTCATCCGAGTCTGAGGAATCTTTTTCTTTCCGAACAGTGAAGTCATATGTTTTCCACCACTCTGCAAACTGTAGCACTTTCTTTCGCTGCAAGTCAAAATTCTCCTGACGCTGCTTACGCCACACACTGTGATCCAACTCCAACATACCACCAATTATTTCCTGCAAGGAACCATGTGTTGGTAGAAAAATTACATCTTGTTTCTATATTCCACCAGTGGTCAACAACAACGTTAGTATTACCATCACACTGTCATTCACACTTTCCCAGATCCCAGGTTGTCTTTCCCCCCTCTCAGGTCTATGTTCCCCATTACTCTGTTGACCATTCACAGATTAGGATCTAACAAAGCTGTAATGTACAGTAGTGTTTAGACTTGCTTAGCTGATGCTGAGGCCTGCAGATGTCTGTGCACATAGCTGGTTGCTTTGAAGTGACTATCTGTTTGTGTACAGATCTTTATGAACATCCAAAATCCTTCAACAATAAACTTGTTGCTGTGCACTCCTCTGCAACATACCACTGCCCATATGTTACACCCTCCCATGACTGTCCTAACGTTGCTTTCACTGCTTCCCCTCCTCAATCTACTTGCAGTTCCATAGAAATGCTATGCATGTTTTTTTAAAGACTCAACATGCCTGTTATAGCCACATTAATTATTCAGTGTATAACCATATATATCATGCAGTTATCACCAATGAAGTAACTGATGAGCATTTTTTGAAGCAAAAGGCAGAAATTAAATCTCCTACATCCAATCTTGTAATGCTGTTAATCCCTGAAGTACATTTTCAAAATGAGTACAGCTGAACCTAATTTAACTCTATAAAGTAATGATTAAATTCTAAAATAATGGTACTTAAGACAAACCTGTGCAAAATTTTTGGAAAACATCTTTTCATCTTCTATGACATGGGCAAAACCGGAATCAAGCCCAAAATCAACTGCAAAATAAGGCAACCCTTTTGGTACAGCTCGGCGAACATCCTTCCCACTCAAGTCCACAAGCTTCTTATTTGTTGCCCATTCTGTCTCACACTCTAGAATTGCTTTCTGTAAAATTAAAAATATACAAAAAAATGTGTGTCTGTTTGCCATCTGTGCTGTACTAGTAAGAAAAACAACATGCAACAAAGAGGGAGAAAATAGGAGAGTGGATAAAACTGCCATTAGAAGCTTCACCACAGATTAAGGCTATCAAATGGGACAAGAGTAACAGGACATGTAACAGGTACAGCAGAGAACTTACAAATATTAATATCATCTGAAAAAGAGGAGACTTCTTTAGAGGGCTAAACTCAGCTGGGAGGGCAATATTAAAATTGATACAAGGATACGGTTTTGAAGGTAGATCCAATGAGACTGGCTATTTCCAAAGAGCCCACCAGAGTCAGTTCTGTGTCTTCCATTTACACCTAAAGACTGAGAAAGATTCAGTCTGAAATGATATCCTTCCTTGGCCTGAGATTGTGGACAATGTCCAAATCAAAAGTCACGTCTCTTATGATACATCACTGTTGGAACCCTGTAACGTGTCTCACTTAACACTTCAGTCTTATCTGCCATGATAATTTTGATTCTTCTGTCCCTTATAGGACTTGTGCAACAAAGGAGAGAGTGGATATATTTATAATATCAGTTGGTAAACTGCATGCTTCTGTGTTCTGAAGTTCTGTATTTGTGTTTATATGATTGCACACTAAGGTCTGATTCTTTACCACAAACATTTTAATTGTTATAAGAATAGAGCATATGTTCACCATCTTCATAAGAACTTTTCACTGTAAAGTGGTTTCTAGCCTGCACTTGTGTAAACAAATAATTACGTTTTCTGCCATATTCAGGTGTTAACTCAGTGTTACAGACCCCAGTCTGAAAGTCACTTGGGGGTAAGAGAATCATTGGTGAGATCTATCTCATCCATTACCTGTGTATTAGAAATCTAAAGAACACAGCAGTTGATGGAGAATGTTATTGGGCACTTGGTGCCACATGACAATTGTTTTCTCATGAGGAGGATTCCAATATAAATGTCCTGGTATAAAGACGTCCTCTTTTTTCTATCTTACCTTAAGTAGGCTAAGGGCTTCCTCAAAGAACCCTCTACTTAAAGGGGAATTACTCAACTTCAGCAGACAGAAGAAGCCAGTTAGGAGTAGTGACATGGCTGCAAATAGGGCACTGTGATTTCAAAGGTTGCCTATTTACACTGGCTGGTAGACAGTCCTGGGTGTGATAGGTGCAGACACTTTAAATGGCCTCACATTAAGATTTAAGCACCTGGGCCATCATTTTTTGGAACCAGTTGACTTTGCTGACATTTCCATCAGCAAGTTACTGCACTATGTTCAAAGTGTGGGACTGCTGAATGCTTAAGCAACAGGTTGCACAAAGATGGCGAATGGTCGAGGTACAGGGCTGCTGTGGTGTCTGCCCTAATTTCATCTATTCTATTCTTTTATCTCACCTTGAAGTAAATTGGAGCCAGATCACCACTCTCCCGAGGTACAGGTACACACTCCATCAACATGTGTGGAAATTTCCAGAGATGCATGGCAGTCTCAAAGAAGACTACATCCAGATCCAGCTTTTCTCGAAACATGGACGTGAGGGTCTTTCTGAATGTCTGAAATACACATCATGTGTTACAGAACTGATTAAAAACATAAGAAATGAAAACATGAATCAGCAGATAGGAGCTTGTGGCCATTTGCTTCAACTCCCCCCAAAATTCTTTTCATGGTTTACCAGAGGGACAAGTTGAGGAGTAGGCAGAGGATAAGGAGGAGGAAATATTGTTCACAGTAAAATATGAGGAGCAGAAGTCAAACAGAGAAAAGGTATTTTGTGGGGGGGGGACATTATCTTCTGTCATTCTGTAATGTATCTAGAACAAATGCATTGTTGTCCCTCTATATGCTGCTGCTGATGATGATGACGGTAATAATAATAATAATAATAATAATAATAATAATAATAATAATGGCCCAAGGGGTATGGGAGAGGTAGCACCTTTGTATGGGGTTGACTCTGCACTGGTCCTCCTCACCAACACAGGTGTGCAACAGGGCAACTTGAGGCACAGGCCATCCACTTCTTTGCACACAAGACTGTGCCTAGTGAATGACTACACCCGACAAGAGGTGGGCCCGTTTAAACGGAACACAGTGGATCTAGAGGAGTAAACCTCAAAAAACAAAAAATCCATGAGTGTAAGGTGCAAACAACCATGCCAAAGGACTCCAGAAGCATCTGAGGTGGAAGGTTAGAAGCCATGAATGGTGAACTCTGGGCACCTGGCAGACCCAGTTTCACAAGGCCTTATTGTGGCAAACTGGGCTCTGCTGCAATGGACCCTATCATCCCTAGCTACTCATGGAACAGCGATGAAGAAACAGAGCAATCAACAAAATCCAAAAAACACAAATGAACAGCAGCTATTCTTGGAGACCAGGAATGGAAACATTAGGAGTAGCAGGAAACTGAGTACTCCTAAGGCTGAGGAAGGTTACTGCAATGAGGCAACTCAAAGCGGACCACCCACTCACAGTCAAAGCCACCAAGCCCAAAATACAGTGGAACATATAGAGGTAAAACAAAGAAGGACTTGGACAAAAGAGGAAATAAGAGAAGTGATATGGTGCTATATGTATTGCAGACAGCATTTTACCGAAAATTACAAGAAAATGTACAAAATATGAAGCCAATGTAACCCAGAATGCAGACTGTACATGGACGCCAAGAAACTAATGACCAGAAAAATTATATAATGAAACAAAAAAAGATAATGGAGATGGAAGTCGAGGAAATAAAGAGGGAACTGCAAGAAAGTCAGAGAAGTCACCTACAAGAAAGCGAAGAAGAAAAGCTAGAACACTCGGGTACCATAAGGGATAGTGAACAGAAGCCGAACGCAGCATCTACAATAGAAGAAGAAACTGAAATTCATCAACAAAGGAATCAGATTTACAAATTGAAAGAAAAACTTGAAAGAATGTATTATCAGGTGACACAAATAGAAATTGAGAAGAGACCAAGATTACAGAAAATGCAAAATATGTTTAAAATAAAGACAATAATGAAAACAGCTAATGAAGCAATGGAAGAAATACTAGACAGAAAAGATCTAAATATCACTCAGTTAAACCACCTCATTTTTGCAGCAGCAATGGTTATTACAGAAGAAATAAATGAAACAGGAGAGTATAAATTAGAAACACAGAGATCAAAAACACCCCTGTGGGTTAGATGCATATAGGGGAGCATAAATTATATCAGAAAGGAACTGTCAATGTTGGTGGAAATAAAAAGAGATAACAGAAAGGCACAGAACATAAAAAGAACCAGATTACTTAAGATATATATCATAGAGAAGAAAGAAGTTTTGGATCAACTGACTGAAGAGCTTAAACAAAAGGTTTCAGCTAAGACACAACGATTATCTAGATACAGGAAAAGGCAAAACCAGTATTACCAAAATAAGCTGTTTAGAACAGACTGTAAGAAATTTTATAACTGTCTCAGGCAGACATATTTAAATGTGAAAAATGTACCAGACAAAGAGGAAGTGGAGAACTTCTGGCGAGAAATATATGGGAAAGAAGTTCAACATAATGGAGAGGTGCACTGGATTAAAAACCAGCACCAACAAAATCCAAGCATGGAATGGAGCCCAGTATGTGAAAAAGACGTTGCAGAGGCACTAAGAACAACGCTAAACTGGAATGCCCCTGGAAGAGACCATATAGCAAATTTTTGGCTTAAGCAGCTTACAGCAACACACAAGCATAGAGCTGCACTATTTAACAAATTAATTGAAGAAGATCAAATACCGAAGTGGTTAACGGCAGGAGTAACATTCCTTATACCAAAAAAAATGAGAATACTGAAAATCCAAAGAATTACAAACCTGTGACCTGTCTGCCTACAATATTAAATACTCATTACATCTATCATAAGCAGGCGTATGCAAAAATATATGGATGATGAAAATCTGATGCCAAAAGAAAGGGTGCAGCAAGTGGATCAAAAGGATGAAAAGATAGCTGCTAATTTCAAAATCAATACTACAAGAATATTAACGCAGGAAAAATTTGTGTATGGCATGAATTGATTATCAGAAAGCTTTCGACAAGGTGCCACACAACTGGATAATCAAATCCCTAGAGTTAACTGGGATCAATAATAAAGTTATATCATTCACCAAGAAGGTCATGATCTACTGGAGAACACGCCTACAGACAGAAAATAAGCTAGCAGAAACAGACAACATAAAAATACAATGTGGAATATTTCAAGGAGACTCACTATCACCACTGCTATTTTGCATCTGCTTAATCCCTCTCACTGAACAACTGAATAGGTTGAACACAGGATATGAAGAGCACACAACAAAGACAAAAATATCACACCTACTTTACATGGATGATTTGAAGCTGATCACTAAATCAGAGGAAAAGCTCCAAAAACAGATACAAACAGTTAAAGCCTACAGTGGTGATACCCATATGGAATTTGGAATTGAAAAATGTGCCAAGATTGCATTTAAGAGAGACAAACTAGCTCACTCGCAATATTTAGTGATCGACATCAACAGAGAAATACAAGAGCTAGAACAGGGAAAAATGTACAACTACCTCGGGATTGAGGAAAGTAAAGGCATACAACATCAACAAATGAAAGAAAGATTGAAACAGGAATACAGCAAATTAACTGGAGAACTGAAGAAATAATAAAAAAAATATTGACAAGGAAACTAGAAAAATGCTAACAATGTATAAAATGCATCATCCAAAAGTTGACATAGACAACCTATATTTAAAGAAGAAAGGAGGGATAGGACTGGTACAAATCAAAGTGGCATATAAAGCAGAAATAATTAATCTTGCAGAATACCTTAACACAAATTATAAAGAAGACCAGTTTGTAAATATTGTTAAAAGCTATGAAAGCACTCAACCAAATATGAACTCAATATTTAAGACAGCAGCAAAGATTACAGAAGAATTAAGTCAACCAAATGAAAAGAGTGACGCAAAACACGATGGAATTCAACACACAAGGGCAAGATTGGGAAAGTCTCTAAAGAAAAAATGAAAAACAAAGTAATGCATGGGCAGTACATTAGAAATATAAACAGACAGCTTATTAGTGAAGAAGACACATTCCTCTGGCTATCAAAGGGAGACCTAAAAGCAGAAACTGAAAGTGAAATAGTGGCAGCACAAGACCAAGCGTGACAAACAAAATATTACGCAACAAAAATATTGAACACAGAGACAGATAGCAAATGCATATGTTGCCAACAATTTCATGAGACAATAGACCACATATTATCAGCATGTCCAATACTGGCAAAAGAACAGTGCATAAAACAACATGATAGAGTGAGTGCACAACTACACTTCAACATATGCAAGGAAACAGAGGTACAATTGGACAAAAAACACTGGTATTAGCATGTACCAAAATCAGTAGAAACAAGTCAAGGAGGCAAGGTAACCATATTGTGGAATCAACAAGTACAAACTTACAGAACCATCCCCAACAACAAACTAGACATCATAATCCGTGATAATGAAAAGTGAACATGTATGTTAATAGACAATGAAATTTCAGGAGACAGAAATGTGATTAAAAAAGAAGCCGAGAAGATTCTAAAATATAAGGACCTTACAATAGAAATAGAGCATATGTGGAATGTAATTGATACCAGTAATAATAGGGGTGACTGGGACTATTTAAAGTCATTCAGAAAATATGTGAGCAACATACCAGGAAACCATGAAGTCAAGGAACTACAGAAAACAGCCATATTGGGCACCGCACACATACTTCAGAAAGTACTAATGTAAAAGTACAATAGATTCAACACTGGAACTAGCGATATAAGCACCACAAATAGTAACAACAGAATAGCTGCAACACTGTATTCCCTAGGGACATAGTTTGTTTCAGGAATATAAGTATAAATACCCTGCATAAAGGAGATGATGATAATGATAATAGGAAGAAAAGAGAAAGAAAGCAAGAGAGATGAACAAATTTCAGGTCTCAAAATATAAGTGAGAACTTCAGTAAAATATGAATGTACCAGCATTTCACTCCATACATCTTCATCCAGCTGTGTAGCACATGGTGTATGGTACATTGGCACAATCAGACAGTGGCCCTCTGTCAGTGACTGGTATGGGGGCAAACAAAGGTACACCTGAAATTAAAGAACACAGTTATAATTAACCACCTAAGCCTTAAATGTAGCCTTGTAATTCACACACCTTCAGGGTTTTAAACATTGATCCATTTTGTCTGTACAATAATTTCATTCTGTAATTTCAAATCATATAAAGAAAACTTAAGTTTGTTTATGCTTAACAGAAGACAGTGTGCACAGTGTAACTGCTTGTTACAAAAATGCTCACATTAAGTAGTGACTTTAAACTTTCGTACGATAAACTCGTAACTCTATGGATCAGAATTCTTCCTGATAAGCTGAAAGTTGCCAAAATTCTCAGAAATTAACTGAATTTCTTGTCTTGTGTTTTCTTAAAAGTTGGTTGCAACAGCCAAACAGCCAGGAACATTCAGAACACCATATGCTAAGAATGCCCATCAAATCTCTACACTCTGGTACAGATTGAAACTTTCCAGTCTTGCTTTATATGTGACCTATTACTAAAAAAGAAATTCATTATCTTGAGAGGAAAAATACATTAACGCTTAGTACTTATTTTGTATTAAACCAATTGCACCACATTTATACAAGAATCTTCTTCTGCTATCTGTGGTGTGTTCCAGTTCATAACTCTGAAGCCCTGGGTCTTTTTACATAGGAGTCCATTATTTGACTTCTGCCCACATAACACATAACATGCAGACAACATTTATTCTGCCAGACAATACAGAAAATAATATCTAGGCAATATGGTGAAAATGTACCAATACAAATTAACCTGAAGTTCTCAAAATACCTCAGTTTTTTTTTTAAATAGTGTAGCTACACAAAATTCCACATATGCTGCTAAAAATGTAAATGTCCATGAAAAACTCCGAACAAACATGCCTTAGTTTTTTTAATGAGCAGAGGGTTAAATACAGTTGTTTTAATTGCAATTATATGACAAGGTATTAGGAGATCTGTTAATAATCAATTCAGAACAGTAAATAGTAGTCCTTGTCTTTAGTTTATTACATTTGTTAAGCCAAATAAGTTTGTACCTACCTTGCTTCCGATAGCCACAATGAGATGTTTCAACATTTTTTT
>Ga0209755_10009934_pt1 | contig 10015 bp, 8 predicted proteins | sample TergutCo191P1_FD_187301 | JGI IMG/M metagenome (GOLD analysis project Ga0209755, IMG submission 187301) | Cornitermes sp. P1 segment gut microbial communities from Petit-Saut dam, French Guiana - Co191P1 (SPAdes) (version 2) | ecosystem: Host-associated > Arthropoda: Insects > Digestive system >...
AAAATTAAAATCATAGTCTAAATACATTAATACAGTGAGCAGTATCATTAATACATCCAGGTAATATCTTACAATTATCATAACAATATAATATAATTTTTATTTTTATTATTATTGTTATTGTTATTACCATGAATTAATCACAATGATATGTATAAAATTTGTCCAATGTGTAAAATGCTTTCTCATATATATTGTCTTGCCTGATTCCCCGTCAAATGGTTTAATGCTCCCTTTCCCTGTACTGTCTCGTCCCTGTCTCATGTTTTTTGTAATCTTCTGTTTTCTATGAAACATAGATTCATGTTTGGTGGGAATTTATATAATGGACGAGAATCAATGCTGCATATCTGTTGTGCTGTGCGTGATGTATTTGTTTTGTTTCTCTGCCAGCATTTGAAAAGACATCCGGAAGATATGCACAATCATATGGAAATGTCAAAGAAACGAAAGGAAGTAGCAGAGGATAGTTATGAAAACAGTGTAAATAAAGTGAGTAGTTTTAGTAAAATTAGTTTGATGTTAGGTTATATTATGTGTTTGCAGTCCTTGGTGTGAACAGTAGGTCTGCCCAGATTGTAAATGTGAGTTTTACATTTAGTGCATCAAAGAGAATCCTGTTTTGCACTGATGCAAGGGTAAGTAGTATAAACGGTTAAAAAGTGACAAAGAGAATGTTGTTGTAGGTGTAGGTTTAGTTCAACTGCAGTTTGCATTTTTGTAGAATATAATTGTTGGCATGATCATGAGAGTAAAATTTGTTTTGATGACACAAAACTTGGAACTTGCAAGTCATTTGGTGTTTGAATAAACAAATTGGAGAGCACAATATTTTATGTAAGGGGGGGGGGATATAGTAATGGAAGTTAATTGCATTTGCAAGTAATTTGAGATTTGCAAATGGTATGCACCATGGGCAAGAGTAGAGCTGCTGGTGGATTATTGTATGTCCTATTCAACTTCCCAAAAGAATTGCATGATATCAGGAGTGCAGCAAGTTTGAAGTGAAGTTATGAAAGGGTGTTAGTGGTACCAATAAAGGAAGGAGCCAGGCCTGTAGATATTACAGTAGCCATTGATAGGACTTCAGAGTGTAGAGGACATGCTAGTTTGAACGGTGTAGGGTGAGAAACAAGTACTTACATTGGAAAGTTATTGATGTTGTGTTGTAAAATGTGTGCAAATGCAAGGTACAATGAACACATAAAATAATATTGTGAAAGTGATGTGTGCAGCATAAATATTAAGGTTGTACTGATGGCATGGAAACAGCAGAAGCAGTAGTCAATTTTGCACATTCTCTTGATATGCATAGAGCAAAGCATGTTAAATACGTGGGAGATGGGAACAGCCAAATGGTCATGAATATAGTAGGGTTAAGGCTGTTTGGGAGAAACTGAGTTTGAATGCATAGGCATATTGAGAACAGAATGGGGACCTGTCTTCACATTTTGCAAAAATGTCCGTAGTAGGTAAAAAGGTTAAAAAATGTAAGGCAATCTCTGGACAGGCCCTGAGGGTTCCAGGTTGTTGAGGCTCCCAGATTTAAAGACAGTCGGCACATGAAGGTGGTAAGGTTGTCGGCCCTACGCGCCGGCCGCCTTTACCCCCAAGAAATATTCCTGGTACTCATTTTTATTAAACCCCAGGGCCATAGTGGGACCAGACACTTTATTTCAATGGAGAATCCCAGTGACACCAACGGGAATCAAACCCACGACCGTCTGGCTTGTAGCACAGTGTCTCACCAACTGCACCACCGTGTGCCCCATTGTGTTTAGTGGATGACTTGAGAATTTAAGTCTTCTGTAATATGATGCTGTGTTATTGGGTGAGTGGTTCCCAACAATTTGAAAGAGTATGGTGCCAGTAAAACGTCAGGACCCAATTACCTGACCCTACATCACATAACAGAAGACTTGAATCCTCAGCAAATGCGCTGTGAAAGCCACAAATCTAATGATAAAAATGGATTGCAGGCAGAGGGAGACTGAATGATAAGGAAATAATTAATTTGCAAAATTATTATGACAAAGAAATTAGGAGAAAGAGAGAAAGACAGCAGGCTGATTATATGAAAAGAAAGATAAAGCATGCTAATGACCCAGAGGATTTTGAATAAAGAGTAGGGATGTTATGAGGTCAGTGCCACAGTGTGTCAACCCTACATTTCATTTCCTAAAACTTAATTTTTTGACACAAAATGTTACTGTGTGTTATTACTGTGGTACTTCTACAGTGCATTTGAATAATATTTAAGAAGTTACTGGAAACAATTTTAAGTTCTCAGGTCACTAAACCAGGGATCTGTGTATTTTGTGTGTGTGTGTGCGTATGTGTGCGTGTGTGTGTGTGTGAAGTATGTGCAAAAATATTTATTCCAAGAAAAAAAATTTTATATGTATATCTGCTTATATTAGCTTGAGAGTGTGGAAGTGTGCTAACAAATAGTGCATGTGCTTTCTGGCGAAATTTTGTAGTCATTTTACAGTATGAGCTGTTTTTGAAGTGAAGGTACAATACATGAATATCGCATATTTACTGTTGTCAGCGTGGAAGGTAAAACCTCCCCTTAAACGAAATCCACAGTAAAGTCTGGACAGGTAAACATATGTCTAATTCATTTTCTATTCAGAGTAGTCTGAGAGAAAGAAGATTTTATATTGCCATTGTTTTTCAACTTTTCTCAAGGACAGCTGGTGAACCTATGGGACGCATGCCCAAAATGACATTCTTTGGCATGCAGCATTCATCGCTGCCCAGTTATTTTCATTTAACTGACTGGCATCTCTATGTTGTGAAGAACATGTGTACATATACAAATATATGGCTGCAAAGAGATTGTATATGAATTACCATTGCTACCAAATAAAACTGCAAGTGTAAAATTTTTACATGAATGGGGAGCAGGGAAGTGTTGGCTGCATATTTATTATTGGGGCCCCTATCTGTCAGTGAATGGGCGACTATGTGACATGGGACAAAATGTTTTACAATCTTCATTTCAAACAGGAAGCAGTAGCAGCCACAGTTACTTCCACATTTTTTTTCCTTATCACATTCCTTGATGATACCTTTATTAGAAACATATTATAGTATGCATTATTTATATAATTATAATATTTATTAATAATAACACAGTAATTAATATTAATTTATGGAAGACTTCAAGACCTTATATTGCTCTTCAAAATCCCCATGGGCATGTGAAAGAATGTCTTCAAAGCTTTTGCACAATTTGGGCACCCACCCTCAAAAGGTTCCCAAGCCTTGCTCTAGGATATGCCATTAGGAATGTCAAAAAAAAACTCAAAGTGAATGGCACACAGCAACTTCTGGTCTATGCTGATGATGCTTATTGCGCGAGGGAATACATGGACACTAAACAAGAAGACAGTTTTGTTAGTCTTTGTTGCGGTGGTTAATCTAGAAGTAAATGTTGGGAATTTGAAGTATAGATGTCCATGTCCTGTCTGAGTGTAGAAAAAATCACAACATGAATAGAGCTAATGAATTATCTGAAAACGTGATGAAGTTCAAATATTTTTGAATGACACCAACAGAATTAAATTGCAATAAGGAAGAAATTAAGAGCAAGTTAAATTCCGGGAATGCTTGTTATCACTGACTTGATAAACTTTTGTCTTATCATTTGCTATCTAAACACATGAATATTTATGTATACACAACCACAACATATTTTTGTTTTTTTAGATAAGTGTGATACTTGATCTGTTTTACTGAGGAAAGAACGTAGGCTGAGGGTGTTTGAGAATAGGGTGATGAGAAAGATATTTGGGTTTGAGAGGCAGCAAGGAATTGGAGACTGGAGAAATTTGCATCATGAGGAGTTCCATGATTGGTACTCCTCCCCAAATATTATTCGTGTGATCAAATAAAGAAGAATGCCATGGGCAGGGCATGTGGCACACATGGGATTGAAGAGAAATATATACAAGGTTTTGGTGAGGAAAACTGTGGCAAAAACCACTTGAAAGGCATAAGCATAGCTGGAGGAATAATATTAAATTAAATTTTAAAGAAATAAGAAAGGAGGGTGGGAATGGATTGATCTGGCTCAGGATAGCGATTATTGGTGGGCTGTTGTGAACAAGGTAATGAATGTTTGGATTCCATAAAATGTGAGGACTTTCTGTAATATCTGACAAACTAGTAGCTTCTTTGGAAGGACTTTGCGTCGTGGAGTGATTTAGAAACTACTGTTTTAGAAGGTCTCGGGAATGCAGCCAATATCTGCATCTTACTAGAGAGAGGCTGCTGCTGTGTTAGGCTTGTATCTCAACATCTGGTGCTAACAATTGCCTTCAATATTGCGGACTGCAGTACATGCCTCACAAGGCATGTAATTTGACATAAGCTTCTATGGAATAGGCAAACTGTAATCTGAAGGCTCTGCATCTGATATCTTAATTTATAATCTCGACACAGATTCAGACGTCATCCAAGGAAGTGACTTGGATAGATGTAAGATAAAAATTCGCAGACACGTTGGCTTGTGTGGAATACAGATGCACCGTAGCGAGGGCTTATTGGTAGCGAAAGATCAGCTTTGTATTCTGTTTCATGCACTTCCGAACCAACTGAATGGCTTCCATTCATTAGTCTTAGTGGGAATGTCGTACTTGGAAGTTTATCGCAGCACGTTATGTATTATTTGTAGAAATATTTGTGACATGATTTGATCCATTTTACCAGCATTATCTTGAACATTGTTAATTGAATTGTGTTTGAAATAAACGACGGTTTGGGTTTCTCCTATTACCGTCTTCAGTAAGCGGCTGCCATTACACAGACATATTTTATGTGTTTTTATTGTGATTATACGATGTGAGGCCTATCGAACACAAGGCTAGTACACTAACCAATTTTGACCCCAACAACCAAAGGGAACAGTACGACAAAAAAGAAAAAAGGCCTATACAAAACATCTGTCTGTATATCAACAACCCTTTACCAGATGACGGTATTAGAGCCAACTTCCAAAACATCGCTTATATCAAATAAATACTAGACAGTGGACAATTCTCAACAGTAATCGTAATAGTTTGCATTGCCTTGTAATCTTTCACCTTTATTAAGATCCAAATAAAAACCTACACACCAAAAGGCAGAAGGAACCAGGGAATACCACTGAAAAGACTTCTGGGTGGGTGACCGGAACTGGTCAACAAATGACCCAGCTACATGACGACGAAGACGATGACGACGACGACGATGACGACGACGACGATGACGACGACGACGATGACGACGACGACGATGACGACGAAGACGATGATGATTAAGATCCAACTAAATACACTTATTAGGTAATATAAACCTTGTTGTCATATATTACCTTCAAAGCGTTTCAGCTCAGATGAGGGCATCACAAGGGAGACAAAATACAAAGCATTATATACAAAGTAAAAGCAGAAGACATACTGGTATGGGGTGTCATTCTGAAGTTGGCACTGGTTGAACTATAAGGACCTAATCCCAATGCAAAAAACATAAAATATATGTATATAATATACAGTTTTCGTTCAGCATTAATCTCGGCATGTGTACCGCTCTCCGTGTGATAATGAAATGTGTATTTCCCCTCGTATTTTGTATCCCAGCCGAAACTCGAGCTGTGCGGGACAAGTTGGAGATAATATAAATGATGAGATGTACCTAGCCTAGTAAGTATATTGAGCTGGATTATAATAAACAATACCTAACGGTGTTGGTGATTGTAAGCATTTTGTAATCCAGCATAATGTCATTACTAATTTGTAAACGGAAATATCAAAAACTTTTTTGAATATGATCAGTGTCTACACTTCGTAACGAAGCTGCGGTCCCCTACGGGGGGCTCTTACTGATTTAGAACTGTCACGAAACTCTCGCGGACTCCAGTTAGATGCACAGTACACTACACGATTCTTCTATCGTAATGCTTTCGTCGGCTTATGAGATGCACCCTATTAAAAAAAACGAAGACTTATTTGCAGATTGGTGACTGTATAACCGTTACGTATGTTGTGTGAAGTGTAACTGTGGAAAAATCTAAAGTGCTTTGGTTTTTGTGTGCGTTCTCAAAAACAGCGAAAAGCGCTGATTAGCATTGCTATGCCTGTCGGTCTGTCTGTCTTTCCACATGTATCCTCGCGGTTCCCACTGAATGGATTTTCGTAAAATCTACGAAAATCTGTCGAGAAACTCCAAATTTGGTTAAAATCGGACTACGATATCTGGCACCGTACATACTGACAGCAGTACGTACATACTGACAGCAATACGTACATACTATTCACAGCAGTGCGTACATACTGACAGCAGTACGTATATACTGACAGCAATACGTACATACTATTCACAGCAGTGCGTACATACTGACAGCAGTACGTACATACTGACAGCAGTACGTACATACTATTGACAGCAGCACCTTCGGTTTATATTTTTGCATCGATAGGAGTGCAAAGGGAACCCATACAAGCGTTTCCATGACAGTACTCAGTGGTTTTATATTATTGACAGCTATGTGTAGGTTTAACAACAATATAAAGGGTAAGCATTGTTACGTTTTCATAACAACACTAGGCACTCAAGTGCGCCACAATGTTACGTTATAGTACATTGCCTGCCTTGTTTCAGTCTGTTTTGTTGAGTGTGTTGGTCATCGCAAAGATCTATTGCAAATTAAGCCAAAGTCCAGCCCATTAACTAATCATACAGCGCTGCTTTCCGTGGTGTTGACAGAACAGGCACTTTTGTCTTGGATACAGTGGGAGCTGTGTAAATGGGAATCAGGTTGCAGCGGAGATAAAAGTTGCGTACATATTTGCACACTATACAGTTTTGTGCCTTCTTTGCCTTCGATACATAAAGTAAATACATTTCGGCCATTGTGCATTTTTCACATACCAAATTAAGGGTAATGTATATAGCACACTTAATGTCGACTGTCCTTGTTAGGGACATCCCACATGCTGCATATAAACCAGATAAAGAATTACTTTAGGCGACACAGTATTTTCGTTAGAAATCTGATGTTGAATAAAGCAGTCTCTTGTTTTTTTAATATCTTTAGGCACTTGTCAATTGTAACCTGCACTTTATTGTAGTGGATAGCCTCATAATCATGTTGTATAATATGGCTCCTCTAAATGTCCAAGTTTTGAGCGGTGAAATATGTGTACTTGGCAGGGACAGCGTGGCTTTAATCCTCCCAGAAATTTTGATAAAAATTAAAAAAATGTCTGAATGACAGGTGTCGTTAGGAGATAGCACATTCTTTAAAAGAATATGACTGAAATAATTTTAGATTTAAATACTCGCGACGGACTCGTAAGTGCTGCTGAAGAAAAGAAGAAGAAAAAGAAGAAGGGGAAGAATAAGAATAAGAATAAGAAGAAGAAGAAGAAGAAGAAGGAGGAGGAGGAGAAGAAAGAGGAGGAGGAGAAGGAGGAGGAGGAGGAGGAGAAGGAGGAGGAGGAGCAGGAGGAGGAAAACAAGACGAAGAAGGAGAAGAAGAAGAAGAAGAAGAAAGTGGACTGTGCCCTACCCAGACATTTCGCAGTTTGTCCAGCACAGCTAGGACGAGTGGTGGTATAGCGAGCTAGGACGCGGGCCGGACTGCAGGCAATGCCTTCCACAGAGTGTGTGAAGGACTTCGTATATATGCTTAACTTTTCTAGCGTTTCAAATGCTGGAATTTTTATAACCATTTTTGCCTAACTGCCTACCTGTTTTCAAAGCCATATTTGTGACTGTTTTAATTTTAATATAAACATGAAGAAGAACAAAGTGAAATATTTGCAGAGCATCAATTTTTCGCAATTAGCTCTCGCCGAAACCACTGAGATTAGGAATTTAGTTTGTCTAACACCAGATTTAGTTATTAGTCAGTCGTCATTAAACAGAATACAAACTTATGTGAGAAAATGTATCCCTGCTATACATGATAAAAAAAGAGGCATGCGGTGACGCATTTGGTTGAGGCTGTGCGCTACAAGTCGGAAGGTCGCGGGTTCGATTCCTAATGATGTCATTGAATTTTTTATTGACATCCTCCCGGCTGGGCTATGGGCCTGGGTTCGACTCAGCCTGTAACACGAATGAGTAACAGGAATATTTCCTGGTGGGTAAAGGCGGCCGGTGCTTAGGGCTGACAACCGTACCACCTTCATTTATCGATTTTCTTGAAATCTGGGAGCATCATCTTCCTGAAACCCTCAGGTTCTGTCCAGGCCTGTACATGGTTTGCTTTACCTTTTGTATAGGCAAAGCATAATTGGTTCAGTGGCTGTGCTGAAAGAAATGCTCTGTTTGGCCTTCTCGTTAGTCATATAATAACCCTAGCCCCAGCAACCATAAGACAGTCTCACGAACCGCCACTGATGTTTGGCGAGTATCATCTTCCTGTCGACTTTAATTAACCTTTTGGCGCCGGATTTTTTTTAAAATTTTAGCACACCCTGTATATAAAATGTGAATAATACAGGAACCAAATACGTTAGAATTATGAAATAAACTGCATTTCGAGGAGAAAAAAACGAAGAGTGTATACCATGTTTAAAATATTCAGTACCTATATATGTTGAATAAATATATAAAATGAAACGTTTAGAGGTTAGCGGTGCGGTACGACCACTATAGTGGTCGTTAGGCGTCAAAGGGTTAAAATCTACCAGTTATAAAGTCGTGACCTTAACTCGCGGACAATATTCGAGGCCCTACAAGACTGTTCCGCGAGCCAGAATAACAAGAGGCCATACAGCCCACTCACCTTCGCCATGCACCAGCTGTCTCACACTGATAGAAATCCACTTCTTATGCAGTACCCTGTACTTTTACAGCGCCTGTATTGTGCCAGCAGCTGCAAGGTTGATTCTGATCGCAGTGGACGAATTCGCTAATAGGAGAGTATACAGCGGTCTTCCTCAATAAATCGTCATTTGCTTCCATCCGGTACAATCGACATGTATCCAAGAGGAACAGAGAGCTGCGGCCAATAGCAGCTATCCTTCCCGTCAACACTACAATGTGCATCTATTGTATATTCTTTGCACAACGTGCGATAAAAATTGATTATAGGGATTGTTATGTCTGTCTGTTCGTCCGTTTGGAAGTTTACACGTTTTAATTCGAGAATCTGTCGACCGATTTTGACGAAATTTGAAGTATACGTGACAGTCGATATTAAGTGGGCACAGTACGAAGTGGATTACATAGTCCTTGTAGCTGCAGGAATTGCCTTAAGAACAGTGACGGTATCACCGTACTTTTACATTACTGTAAATGTAAATGTAAAATTGTCTTAGGGTGCACCATGCTGGCGCATGGAGAATGGGAGACTGGACACATAGCGACACTCATTCTTATCCTGGATTGGAGTGGTCAGCTTTACGCCTCTGCCGCTTTACCCCACGGGAATAAGCTTCCATTACCCATTGAATAGGAAGCTTTAGAGGAGAAAACAGTTTGTGATCTGAGGTTTGGCCACGATGAACCTGATGTTGTGGCTCTTTTGGATTATGACGCGGTGAAATATTGTAGGAATGATACGACATTTCGGGATGTCTTTTCGATCTCATCCTTAGGCATTACGCCGCGGCATAACCCCGAAGAGCTACAACATGAGAAAAAATTTCTTAACCCCTCCGGAAATCGAACCACTATTTCTCGGTTGTCCAGCGCGTAGCCTAGCCACTATACCGACTACAGTGGGCTCGGTCAACTCATAGCTCGCTGTCAACCGGTTGCCCGCGACACGGTGTTGTGTTGCTAACTGCAACACGCGAAACGAGGCAACATATTGTAAACATTTCTTTGCCTGATAGATCGTCGAAGCGGTTGTGAAAACTTGTGACTCATTAGTTGAATAAAGATAGACCAGCTTGATGTCACTTGCTTTATTATTTCACTATTTACTGCTCAACATGTTTCGAATGTTAGTACATCCATCTTCAGGAGCTTGCGACTTACTGTGGATTTATTTCATGTGTTGTATTGCTCTGGTTCG
>Ga0209755_10009935_pt1 | contig 10015 bp, 8 predicted proteins | sample TergutCo191P1_FD_187301 | JGI IMG/M metagenome (GOLD analysis project Ga0209755, IMG submission 187301) | Cornitermes sp. P1 segment gut microbial communities from Petit-Saut dam, French Guiana - Co191P1 (SPAdes) (version 2) | ecosystem: Host-associated > Arthropoda: Insects > Digestive system >...
TAATACATCGTGTATCGTAGCATTCTATTGCTGGAGCTTTTCTTATACACCCTATAACAAAGCAGTCCCCCCAACTTTCCGTCTTATAAAGTTGCTGTACAACTTCTGGAATCTACAGTGGGAGAGATTTAAAGGACCTTCCCACTTTTGGTATGCACATCAGATCCTGGGTGATATCCGAATAAAATTCCATCGATTATCTTATGTCGTCTCGGAATGTAGAGGGCAGTCTGACTCAGCGTTATACTGGCGCAGCTTTCTCGCTTACAAGAAATGCGTTTTTGTCAAATAGTTCTGCAAATTATCTCAGTATGTTTCCACAGTAAGATTTTCAGACAGTGTCTTATGGCCTTCTATTGCACCATACAGTGCTATATTATCCTAGACACAGGAAGATGGTTTCAACTCATAACTGTAATAAATATTAACATTATCAAGCTGCTGCCAATCTTACAGCAGTTTGAAAAAAAAAAAAGATGTGGTTGTTTCCATACGATTTGTCTATATCGCAAGAATTTTTGTCCTATTTCTCCGATGGAAATTTGCTTCTAGATACGACGATTGCTTGACTGTACTCTCCATTTTATATACCTCTCGCAACGAGCCCCTGGAGCCTCTTGATTTTTGCTGTCTCTGCAAATGGCCTAATATTGGTAAGAGAATAATGTTTTTTCCCTGCTTGAGATATAATTCTGGCCGTCTTAGTGACATATATATTCCGGCTAACCTTACCCAAAATTCTGGGCGGAAAGACTATTACATTTTGCTAAAATGTTTTCTTGTACTTCATGTAAGGGGTAAACAAATTTTCCAAAATTATAGAATCCATTCAAATATTTTAGATGCCAGAAGGTTGACATGAAGCAATTTTTGTAATGAGAGCACAAAAATATTAGACCTCAGCGTACAAAATGTAGTATAACGGGCGATGTGGCGCCAGTGATGTGTGCACATCTGCTGTATTCCACAACACAGCACATGAGTTTCCTTTTCACTTTTCCGTAACATGAGCGGAACAGGTTACACTTTACTGAATGTGCCATGCTACTCACATGCTTGGCAGTCATAGTGTGGTAACACGCTTACTGTTTCGATTTTCCTCTATTTTTACGCAGGGCTTTTGAATGTGTTTTTCGAAGTTTTAAATAATATTTTTTTAATTACTCTAGGCATTTAAAGTTCCTCAAAAATATGCTGTTAAAATACAGTCAAACACAGCTTATTTAAAAGGAAGGTTAATGTGTTCCCCATTCTGTGGATAAATGAGATGCATTAAGTTCATTAAAAGAAGCAACCAGTGCACTTGGATTTACAGATGTAATTTTATTACATAATAATCACAGACATGTTCTGGACAACCATGTGGCCTTCTTCAGGTTCGTTAACAGTAAAACAAATATAATGTTTTGAAATCACTCCACAGTTCATAATTATATGATTTTTAACTATGGAGTGATTTCAAAAAATTATGAATGAATTAGTATTCTTGTTCTCACCACCCTGAAGATGGTGACATGAGCGGCCGAAACACGTCGGTACTTTCTATGTAATAAAATCACGTTCATAAATCCAAGTGCGATTGTTGGTCCTTGTAATAAATTTTATACACTAGCAGGTTTTAACTAATTCTTAAATTCTCCCATGATGCACGGTCTCTATCACCCACACGTGTCTGCTTACTCTAATCTGTAATTAAATTACGACAAAATATGACCACAAAAATTTTCTTAATAACTGTAACGAGATGACAGAGAGAAAGGTCCTATATACGTTCCATAACAACCCAGTGAACTGCTAAGATTATATAGTGTCTGTGGTACAATGACGACATGAGAATATGGAGCATTTGTGTAGTGATACTGAAAGGGGAAAATGAAGTAGTGTTTCGTTGCACTTTGTGTACCACAGATCTCATATTTGGTTGACCTAACAGTGAACCCGATACTTCTGTGTAAGGGACCAACGACTAACCGCCTGAAACAGTCGCGTTAAATTTTGGAATAGGAATGTAAAAATTAGTTCTAGAAGTTAGTTTTATTTTAGGATCCCAGGACTCTTGTGACATAAGTAATATTCCGTCTGTGTTCTGTGCATTCAATATTTTAGAGTAATATTATCAACTTTATATGAAGAAATATGAGATGGAATAGATTTACAATACGTGTAGGGTAACTAAGGGGTACGTAAAAACTTTTAAATTGTGAAACTGGAATGTCAGACAACTGGCGTGGCCTTGGCATGGATGGCAAGCTGATATTAAAATTGACATTAACAGGAGTAATTTTTTTCTGTCTTGTAATTGATTTGTGCGAGCTCAGAATATGTATCCGTGGCAAAATATTCGGAATACTGTAATCTCTCATTGACCTCTTGACTCCAGAATTTGCTTAGAGGAAATTAGACATACAAAAAAAATCTCAATAAGGACTGGAATTTTTGGCCTTACAGCGACTTTTATTTTTAGGTGCAGATGGTGAATGCAGGCACTAAGGAACATTGCTGTGATTACGATAGCTGAAATCTTTAAAATACCACTTAAAGCTTCATCAACTCTAAGAGCTGTACGTAAAAATGTCGGAAGGTATGGTAGTTTTGAAAGATGAATTTGACGGGTTAATTAAAGTTGTGGCTTATTTTACGGCGATACTCAAGAACATACTGTTCGCCACTTGCACACGGGATCTTCCGATTTTAAACAGAAGTGTTAAGTATTAAACGTGGGAATTTGGTATATCACAGACTTGTTTTGAAGCGGGGTTGGGTGGCGGGGGAGGGGGTTTGAGGTTGGTTCATTGCCGAGGAAACATTGTGAGGTGAGAAAGGCATGTTTGGAGGTTAACAGCCTGAAGTTTATTCGCAATGCGACGTTTGGAATACAAAGATACAGAGTTAGTGCTTATCGCGTGCCTAAGTTGCGCTGCGTTGTTGGAGAGTGCAGCGAGTTTTGACGCATACTGTACTGGAGGTGGAAAGTATCGGTAAAGTATCTGATTGCTTACCACATGTAAGTGAAAGTTTACAATCAAGGTGGGTATCAATATGAATGCTGCGAAGAAATGTTTCTACACACAACAACGCGCACCTCTCTTGTGACCCGGGTTTTCTGTAGAAAAGAGCAAGAAATTAAAATGGAATGACGCAGTGACGACAAAAGCGGTTCGTGATATAGGCATGAATTTTGGAAATACACCTATTGAATTTAAACAGCCTGTTTCGAGTTCTTTTTCCATGCAATTTAAAACAAAGAACTGTTCCTGTTATGCACATCAGCCGTGCACAGTGTTTAAGGAATAACACAACAGTAAATTCTAGGTTCGAATTCCGATCCAGGTACGTATATATGCAAATCAGCGTTCATGTCTGTCGTTTACCGGCAGAGGCCTTGCGATATTTAGAACCCCCTTTAAAAGAATCTCATCAAATATCAGGATTTAAAACTGCCTCTGAACAGACCAACAGGCCTACTCCCTGAAACAAAGCTGCTGATAAACTGGGAAATAGTTATTGAACCCCTTCAGTATATAATATTTGATGTGTACTGATACGTTACGAATTCTGAATGTGCTCGCCGCAGCAGAATACAAAAGCCGGTTTTGGTTTATGTACTAAAAGTAAGCCATTTACAGAAACATTTTAGAGTCTTGAATAGCTTCATCGGTATAGCGACTCACGACGGACTGGACCATTCGGGCTTCGAACCCCGGTGGGGGAAATTTTTACAATCTCAACACCTGTTCAGACCGACCATAGGGACAAACAATCTCCTATAAAATCGGTTTCAGAATCTTTCTTGGGGGTAAAATTGACGTGGATTAGAACTGACTGCCTACCCCCACCTGGCGCTGAGAATAAAATTAAGTAGAGCTATAGACCTATTCCGCCTTTGTGTCTGAATGGAATGTTATGGGAATACCATTACCTTTACCCAAAGATATTTTATAAACTATAATCCGAAATTAAGTTGCGCTTTGTCACTAAAGTTTGCGGAAGGTGGAGAAGATCTTCAGGTATATCACTTTCCGACTAACGTAATTTCAGTTTAGGCAACTTCAGACTCACACATTTTCGGAAAAGTTAAAAAAATTTTAATAATAACATTTTTTTAAAAGCGCGCCGAATTCTTCATTTGGGAATGAAAAAGCAAAGACACGAATATGACGGAAGTATATTACTGGGCGATAACACAAGCGGCGGGGCGGTCGTGCTGCGACCGATCAGAGTGCATTGTGTCGGAGTGTGGATTTCAACTGGACTTTCTGGTGTACAGTTAAACATACGTATACTTTCTGGTGTACAGTTGACCATACGTATACTCAATTCCGATGTCTGCGAATTTCGACGTATGCCGCATCTTCCGGAACCTGTTACGTCAGTCGAAGAGTGTCTGTGTTAAAACAAGTAGGTGAGAAATATTGAGTAACAAGCAGTGAACACCTGAGAAGGGACGATCCTGTAGACTGTAGGATGAATGCAATATGGAGAGATACTTATACTGCAAGAAACATGACCCGTGAAACATTAAAGAAGCACTTGGTGATTGAAAGTGATTTTGAACATCAAAATGGTGGGGAGAACAACCGGAGAAAGGAAGTAAAAGGAACGTGGAAAAAGAGCACGAGTGGGAGACTAACACTTCTTTCCTTGAATAGAAAGATAATTGATTATTAAAATTAATTTTAAATGAATTGATTCGCGAGAAAGTGAACTACGTAGAATTATTTGGCTTAGGTTGTTGTTCAATGGTGACTCATGTGGCCACGATAATTAACTTCCAGGTTTCACGTCGAATTACTCCTTCAGCTTCTGAAGACGGGTCTTTATCGAATTTATTCATCAAAATTATTAGGTAAGTAGATACGCACTGGGAGAATTCTAACCTCCTCATATTCCTATTTTCACCACAAAATAACACACAAGCAGTGTGCGTATAATGGAACATTGAGGCGCGTTCGTGCAATCATTGTTACGGTGGAAAAGCAATACGTGTTACATAGTTCTGAACGTGTGTTTGTAGCATTTGGTATCTAGCATGCAACGCGCATGCTCAGTATTATTTTGTCATCTATGGCTTTTCGAACTGTAAAATGCTTTTCCACACTAGCCCACAAACGGCACAACTTTCGAAAAAAGTTACTGAGTATGCAATGCGAATTTTGATATTCTCTACAGTTTTGTCCGAAACATTTCTCATTCTAAGAGAAATGAGCGGGATATGATCAAAAATGTGTGTTGATCTTCATGCACAGTTACCGCTAAACTTGTCTGATTTTAACTGAAATTTAATTTGCTTAACGTATCTTCAAAAAATACACAAATATAACATTTCTTGAAATTTCGAACAGTGGGAGTCGAGTTCTTCCATACGGACAGAAGGACAGACAGACGGAGACACACACACATGACGAAGCTAATACTCATTTTTCTGAATGTTGAGAACGTACCTACGAAACCCCTCAAGACATAGCCATGTCGGTATGACTTTCTTTACATATGCAGTTGAGGAAATTCCACTTCCCGAATTTAGCGGAAGTTGAAAGTTAGTTTTAAAGCCGTGAATTTTTAACGTCTAAGAAATAAGGATCAAATATTTCTATGTTGTTGACTTCAGGGCCTGCCCCATATATATATGATCACGTAACTGAAAAACACAATTTAAATTATAACTTCATAAATTCAAATTTTATTTGTCTCTGTATTCTTGAGAAATGAAGTACATGGTTCAGTAACAACCTGTCATTGCGTCATAGTTGTGGGCAAGTTGTTTTACTTTCTTTTCCTTTCTTACTGAGAGGAAGAGAAGATGCGCCTGCTGTTTGCAGATGGAGAAATAATATTCCTTCCTTACTCTCTGTATTTAGGGGTGACCACAATACTAACTTGATTTATTTGTAGAAATGATCCTAAATATGTGACACTAATAGCACAGCCAAGTGCTAAATATTATGTTTAGGTTTTAAAGTATGTCTTGAGGTTATTTATTTACGTGGTCTTGATAGTGGGAGTCAGGATGTGTAGGGGAAGAACCACTATCCAATGAGAAATGAAAAGGTAGTGGGAGAAAACGCGGACTTTCATCCAGCGCCACTACTTCGTGTTTGGAAGGTGCCGCTTTTGAAATTCTGTCCCGTGTCATTTCCTTCCTGATTTACCAATCAACATTCCCTCAATTATTTTAAGTAGCGTAAAAAGAAGAGCCTGGTGAATGAACGTAGTTACTACTGAGCAATAAATTAGACAAAATAATTAAATTTCAACAAATTTTACTTGGCGATGGAATGAAAGTAAATTCTTTTATATATTGACATGTTTAAAGTATAGACTGGATGCAGCAAAAGTGAGAGTGAAGCTTCTGAGCATCCCTGGTTCAAACCTACTGACCTTTACGCCTTCGAATTTCCTTCTTCAGTGAATGTCACTTGTTGTGCGGTTGAGAGGACCCCAGGAGTCATGGTTCGAATAAGCTCAAAAAACAAAACAAAACAAAATAAAGGAAACGCTTGCTCTTATAGTCACAGATGGATGTAGTCAAGCTTAAATGAGTGCACGTAACTCTTTTCTCAAACCAACCATAGCAAATATACAATGCTGGACTTTATTTCATTGTTTGTTAATTTGGTCATCATTGTTTTAGGGAACTGCAATTTAAAATCCATCGTGTTCTGTAGGCTAGAATAAAGGAAGTCTGTTTTTCAGAAATTAACTGCTAAAATATAGACAGCGACCACAGAACAAAAGTAAATTCAGTTATATCATGCAGATTTCGAACAACCAATAAAGGAAATACTAGCTGTCAAATTCTCAACACTGTTTTTGAAGTTTCGAGTTTTCTGGTACCTTTTTGGGGGTTATAGTTCCCGATGTTTCGACGGTATTTAGTGACTTCGTCTTCAGAACAAAGCTGTGCTCGTATCTATATAAAATACCCAGAATTCGCCGCGCGACTGTGTTTATTCTTGTACATCTTCGCTCTGAATACGAATGCATTTCAGTCGTTCGAAAGGTCGAGAGCTAAATCCCCAGGGATGCAGCGTAGCAGCCCACAAGACCTGAACCTTCAGCAAAGGGAAATCCTATACAGAAGGGCATATAGCTGTACCTTAGGCCAAGCATACAAGGAACTTAGCTGATTTTGAATGAACTAGGCGGATTTACACCAAAAACTTTTGACGTGTTTATCTGACATGTATGTAGTGGTCATTATAAAAACTGGATAGAACCAATAAAACGAATGGGATAGTGCTTTTATTTTATTCTTCCTTATCAATTACTTCATGTAGCTTTAGTCTGTTGGCATTGATTGTGACGAATATTTCTGTACATTTACGAAGTTTTGAGAATCTCCTGACATACTTTTAGTGTAAATGTATTAACTGTATTATCTGTACATTAACCTAGAAAATGTGAATTCTAATTTGGGGAGTCTTACTGATGACAGTGTTGTAATTAAGCAACTGTGAAACATTATCATTCCTATCTTTGAAGACAGCAAGTCCTTGCAGGAACGTGTATACATACAGTTCTACCTGATCCACCTAGCGTGAAACGTAAAACGTGGGTCTCTTAAGAAATTTTTGCATTTTATGGAGCCCGAGTTTTTATGGCCTCCCTTATAAAGATTCACTGTTGATCATTTTCTGTACCAAGTTGAAACGAGTACACACACATACAAAAGTCCACTATTTTAATGAGGTTCGTTAGAGCATTATCCTTCCCTCTTTTTTATTTTGTCTCCCAGAATGTTGAAATCTGTCCGAAGACTTTCGGCAATCGTGTTGGCAGTCACTAGTAATGGCATGTAGGAGATACATCCAGTGATACATCTCCTATTTAAGCTCAGTCACAAATGATTGGGTATGTTATCCTTCCCTCTAAGATATCACCTCTCGAGTTAAGTCATCAACTTCTATTAGCAAACTTTTGTTTGCATTTCTTGTCTCACACCCATCCTGCTTACACAGCCTTAACTTTTGTCCGTGATTTGGTGACATTAAAAATTTAAATAATCCTTCGGAAACATAAATATACCAAAACACTTTCAAGTGCGTTTAGTTTTCTTTTGTTTGTAGGTATAATTAAGTATCATTATACTAGTCGTTCAAGCAGTTGACAGCCTTGCAAACCATTTTATCAATGCACAAAGCGGACCTTGCCCAATGACAGTTTTTCAAATTAATGTAACCGTGAGTACATTTGAATGTTAACGGATCCACTGAGTTAATCACTAGGTGGATACCTTCGGCGTTAGCCTGCTGAACACAATCTGAAAGAAGGGGAATGTAAGGGTTGAAGAATTGCGTGTCTCAGTAAGTCACGATGATCTCTTTTTGTGTTGCGAAAGGTTCGTCATTCCTACTGACCTTTCCATACACCGTTATTAAGTTACGCTCTCTCACCTTGAAACGTTCGTCTGGTTTTGACTCGGAACACTTAACAACACATGCTGACAAGCCGTCACAGTCACGTGCTGCATTTATTTTCCCATGAGTATTATTCTGGGTCTGACTAGCGCTTTGGACATTATTTTCAATCTTTGTTTTTTATATCACACCGTTTAAAGAAGCTGAATATGTTTTATTCTTCAGGTGGGAAAAGAAAGAGAAGGATTCTGTCATGTTTTTCCCATCTGAAAGAGCTAGTCTCTTTCACTGCACCATTGTTTGGCTTATGATGTCTCAGTCCATGTAATGATTACTAATGATACACAACTATCCTCAGGCTACGCATTTTCATTATCTTAATGTTATACATACCGTGCATTATGTACATGATTATCTACATTTTCGTCAGCCTGACGTTGAAATGATCGGGTAGAAACCTGGAGCAGTTCTATAAGAACAAAATTATTATTATTATTATTATTATTTTATTATTATTATAAAACATTTGTGTTACACCGTATTCTGTGTTACAGTAATAATTTATTAAACACAACGGTTTATCTTATATCAACACAATACGCCATTCTCTAAGATTCATGATGTCTGAAAATGTAATGCTGTGTCTGCGGTAAATACTGCAAGCTGGAAGAATCGCTGTGCCTTGTACTCATGGACAAACAATCCACGAAGCGTTATAGTTCGATGGAACACAATTTCTTTTGTACTGGTATTTGAAACTCCAGATTACATTATTTTCACGAGGCTTGAAAGTACTTTTTCATTTCCGTATGCCTTTGTTTCCCAGTTGTACTGAACAGATGACAAGAGTTTTTTTTTAACGGAAGTGATTTTCACTTCGCTCGACAGTTGACATGTCTAGCGAAGCAGTAGACTACAGTAGTGATTTCATTTCCGAAGAAGCAGCGGGTGAACGAGGACCTACATTATGGACACAGAACTGAGTGCTGAAGGGATCTGAAGAATGTGTAATGACGGAATATTTGTGGCGGCCACTGCCCTCCTATTGTTCAGAAGAGTTTCCCATAATTCCGCTACTTAATACGTTACGTCATAATGACTTCTACCGCTTACTTTGACCAGGAAGTTTACTCTTAATTTCAAGGACATTAGCACATCGTCAAGTGCTTAAGCTCCACACTTGTCCCGTCCAGACGCTCACAACCTTTCTTTTCCGATAACCGCAGTCCTGTCATGGCCACCAGGCAACTTCCTCGTACAATGGTGTACTTTGGAAAGTACAGTTATATCTGTCGTAGGTAAATTTCGTATATTTATGCTTTCTCTTTGTACATGCTTAGAACTAAAAACGACTCTGTATACAAAGTGGCTTCCTAGTTAATACCTAGATCTTGCGTTTGCATAAACTGTGTGTACTGTAAAGTATTAGAATGTAACATAGAATTTCATGTACAGAGCGATGTTGATTTGGGTATGCAAATGAAAGGTATATATATGTGTGTGTGTGTGTGTGTGTGTGTGTGCGTGTGCGCGCGGGCGCTCGCTTGCGTTTGTGTGTCATGTTCGGTTATTTGACGGCGCCGCTTCAACTTTATATGTTACATTATGTCCACTAAAATGGGAAGATATGTATGAATGATCAGTGGGAGAGGTTTAGG
>Ga0209755_10009936_pt1 | contig 10014 bp, 2 predicted proteins | sample TergutCo191P1_FD_187301 | JGI IMG/M metagenome (GOLD analysis project Ga0209755, IMG submission 187301) | Cornitermes sp. P1 segment gut microbial communities from Petit-Saut dam, French Guiana - Co191P1 (SPAdes) (version 2) | ecosystem: Host-associated > Arthropoda: Insects > Digestive system >...
CGCTTGTTTGGAAACGGGCGTGAGTTATTTGGATACAGCGAATTACGAGCCGATTGACGAAGCGAAATTCGAATACAGTTGGCAGTGGGCGTATCAAGACCGTTACAAAGAAAAAGGCATCACGGCAATTCTTGGATGTGGCTTTGACCCGGGCGTAACGGGCGTTTTCGTGGCTCACGCGGTTAAGCATCATTTCAGCGAAATTCATTATTTGGATATCGTGGATTGCAACGCTGGCGACCACGGCAAAGCGTTTGCGACGAATTTCAACCCGGAAATCAACATTCGTGAGGTTACACAACCCGGAAAATATTGGGAAAACGGGCAATGGATTGAAACGAAACCGCACGAAATTCATCAGCCGATTACCTATCCGAATATTGGGCCGAAAGAATCGTATTTGATTTATCACGAAGAACTTGAATCGTTGGTAAAAAATTACCCAACGCTAAAACGTGCCCGTTTTTGGATGACGTTTGGTCAAGAATACTTGACACATTTGCGTGTGATTCAAAACATTGGAATGGCAGGTATCGAGCCAATTATGTACGAAGGCAAAGAGATTGTGCCAATTCAGTTTTTGAAGGCTGTTTTGCCAAATCCGGGTGATTTGGGCGAAAATTACAAAGGATGGACGTCGATTGGCTGTCGTATCAAGGGATTGGACAAACAAGGCAAGGAAAAAACCTACTATATCTACAACAATTGTAGCCACGAAGTTGCTTACAAAGAAACTGGCACACAAGGTGTTAGTTACACAACTGGCGTTCCTGCGATGATTGGTGCAATGATGTATTTGAAAGGTCTTTGGAAAAAGCCTGGCGTTTTGAATGTCGAAGAGTTTGACCCAGACCCGTTTATGGCAGAACTTGGCAAGTGGGGACTCCCCTACGTTGAGTTGCATGATGTGGATTTGGAGTTTTGACACATCGCAACGCAAAACCATGAATTTTCGGCGACGAAAATCGTGGCCACACATCAGCCCTATCAAAAACCAAACCACGCGCACTGCCGTCTGCCAACTGAGTGGACGACCAGTAACGCGAAGACGGAACCAAGAGATAGTTTGAAAATCCCGTAAATCGTGCACCGCCCCAAACTCCTCCGATTAGAGGTGTAGGCGTAGTCCCCGCAGTATCCATAGGCATATACTGTCCTGCATTACCGTGTGGCGTTCGTTCGCCTGGATTAGCTGGAGGGATAAGCCCAAAGTTTTGGTGTAAATTCAAAAAATCTGTGGCCGTAGGCACACGCCAAGGATACGGACAAAGCTGATGCCCAAATCGAATCACAGCACACCACGAGAAAAAGTCGCCCGTAACCGCATTTTCATTTCGACCCACGCGGGACGTGTGTAGCGATTGGCGACAATCTGCGTTGAAAGTATTTCCTGCGCCAGCACCGCTGAACTGGTTGTTATTTGTTTCATTGCCTTTGGCACAAGCTTCTGCAAACACTGCTCCCGACCATATTTGGTTTGGTCTGTCGCCTGTTCCCACAATTTCTATTGCTCCGACTCCAATGTCGGTATTCCCTATCGTCCCCCAACTTATTTCGCCCAAACCGCTTGAACCCCAGCCCGGTATCGCCAAATTGCAACCGTCCATTGGTAGCGTTACAGTTATCGTTCCAGATTGCGACGTTGGTGCACAGAGATTTTCAGCATCAACGGTTGTTAGTGTAAATCCGAATCCGCCCAATAATGTTGGAATTCCGCTGATTATGATTGGTGTTGCGGTTAGCGAAGACACTGTAATTCCAGGTGGCGGTGTGACTGAATCCGCTGTGCCTGTCCATCTTATCGTAACTTCGGTTGCACTTCCGCCACGTGCATAAGTGATTGGTGTCATTGCTGTGTTGATAACAACCGTTTGATGGTTTGTCGTTGGCACACTGGTCAGCGTTAGGGTATGTGGTTGGCTAACTGTAATTGGATTAGCACTTTGCGTTCCCCAACAACCTTCTGGCGATTTTGCACGGAAAAAGTATGTTGCACTGGTCGTTACGGTTTGTGGTGTTGTTCCAAGGTCTGTGCGTGTTCCCATCGATTCTCTGTATTGCCAATAAATTGTTCCTCTTTCTCCGCCCGATGCGGTGAGAATCGTTGAACCACACAGCCGTTCTGATGTCACAGTGATTTCTCCTGGTATTTCATAAACGGTTATTGAGCCCGAATATGTGACATACGGACATGTTCCGCCTGCTGGAGTTGTGGTGATGGTAAACGTGTAAATTCCGGGTGTTGCCGATAGCGAAACAACTCCAGAAATCGCTGTTGCTGTTGCGATTATGCCTTGCGGTGCGGTTTCTATGTCTTCAGGTCCCGACCATGTGATTGTTCGGCCAGTTGCTCCTCCCGAAATGTTGAAATTTATGGTATTTATCGCTTCGCCTTGGCACACGGGTTGATTGGCATAACCACCTGAACGCGTAATCACGTGTCGCGGAACAACGGTTGCCGTTACATATCTTCTTGGTACTGAGACACAACCTTCATTGAACGCTTCAATCCAGTAGGTTGTTGTTGCTGTGATGGTTGGCGTTGTCCAGAGTTCTCCCGATGCGGTAGTGTCCAGCGCTGTTCCGCCTGTTTGAGACGAAAACCAATGAATGCTTGCTGTTGCTGGATATACCGTTGCTGAAAGTTCTGCCGTGTCTGGTCCGCAAATGGTATCTAACAAAAGTTCTGTGATTCTTGGCACTTCAAACACATTCACTCTTACAGCATGGCTCCATTCGGGCGGACAAATGTTGTTGTATTTTATGATTTTTACACGATACCAAAAGGCCGAAGCAACTGTATTTGGTACGGTGTAGGCGCTTGCTGTTGCACCTGCGATGTTCGTGAAATTCGCATCAACACTGTCGAGCGAGCGTTGCCACTGATACGTGTGTCCGGTAACGGATGTTGCGGTAACATTCAGATTAACAGCGGCTTCTCCGACGCAAATGGAATTTCCAACAGGATGTGATACAATGTATTGCGGATTTACAACGGTAATCGTTTTGTAAAAATTTGCTCGGCAATGTGCGTTTTCTACTGTAAGTCTAAATGTTGTTAAACCTCTTGGAAAATAATCACTTAATGTGTCTAATGTAAGAATTCGCGAGGTTGCCCAAGGAATATATACCGTGTCTGTAGTTCCTGCGATGCCGTCCGTAATTAGGACAGCCCATTGAAATGTTGAATCGGCATCCAAATCTGTAAATTCTGGCGAAATCACGATATATTCGCCCGGAAATGGGTTGCAAATCGTTGTATATGGCGTTACAGCCATTGTTCCAACCAATTTAGGGACACGTTCCACACTCTCAACAATCACATTGGCGCTGCTCACACAACCGTGGCTATTTCTAACAAAAATCGTGTGTTGGCCGTGCGTCAAATTTTCAAATGTTCGGATTGTACCAAAAGTTATGCTATCTATCGAGTATTCCATGTCTGGGATTTCGGCAATTGTGATGGCTCCGCCTGGATTAAATCCGTAGCAATCGGGATTTGATGTAATAGATTCTGCAGCAGGCGTTTCTGGCAATTCGTGAACATTAACAATTATCACATTTGAAGCGGTATCTCCACAAACATTGAGATGATTTCTGCGAAAATATAGCCTTGGTGTCAGTGTCAGCGCTTCTGCTTGAAAATTAGGCGATGTTGCCGTTGGAATATACGAATAATAATCAAAATTGTCGGTTGAATATTGCCAAATATACGATGAAGTTGCTGGGTCTCCGCCAGTTCCATAACTAACAGAAATAAATTGGATAGGAATTTCACCGTAGCAAATGTTGAGCGGAGAATTGCCTTCCGCAGGAGCAATCACGCCAGGCAAAACAGCACCAAAAACAATCAATGTTCCGCTTACCGTTGCTGGCAAACAAAATTCGGAATGGTCAACAGATGTGATTGTGTATGTGAATGTTCCGCTAATTGTTGGGGTTCCGCTGATGGTCGGTGTGATGAGCGAATCAAACAATTTTCCTGTCGGTTGTGTAATTATGTGATTTTCAGCATTTCTCCACTCAATTCGCGCGGTATCTGCGCCTGTCAACGTGTATCTGATGAGGTTCAGCATGGGTGCGTTTACACAAATTTCTCGATAGGTTTCAGAACCTAAAAATGTTAGCGTTGCGCAATTTACCACAGTAATTGCAACTTCTCGAAAACAAATTCCCATTGGGTAGGTGTAGCGAATGACCGTCGTTCCGGGCGATACGCCAGTGACTAATCCTGCGGTATCAACTGTGGCGATAGTTGGATTTAGCGATATCCATAAGCCATCTGTTGGCGAACTTTCAAGTTGGGTCGTAAATCCGACACCAACACCCAAATCTCCTGTAATATCGGCTGGTATTGGCGAAACGGTTATCGGTGTTGTCGTTCGCGAACAACGGTTTTCGAGCGTGTAAGTCAAGTAAAAAGTTCCGACAGAAATACCAAAAAATTCTCCAGAAACCGTGTCAACACTGGCGATAGCGCTATTGCTTGATGTCCATCGTCCACCGCTTGGAAATCCGATTGCTCTTGATGTATCGGCTTGGCAAAGTTCTTTGATGTACGACAAACCGGTCACTGGCGACAATACTTCGAGTTCGAATCTTGCAGCACAATGTCCGAGTTGATATGTGACGATGGCGTGTCCGGCTAAAAGTCCTGTGAGTTGTGTGAAATCAGCGTTAAATTCCGCCAAATGCGACGGTTCAATCGACCAGATTCCACCGGCAGGATTTCCCGGATTTAGTGTTACCGAATCGCCAACACACACGCTCATTGGGAGCATCGTGTCGGGTTGTGGATGCACATAAACCGTTAGAGATGCTACGCAACCTGTAACTGGATGTGTGTACTGAATGATGGTTTGGCCTGTCGCTGTAGGCAATGCCGTAATTAGACCTGTTGCAGCATTGATGGTTGCTGAAGGTCCAGAAGCCTCCCAAGTTCCGCCAATCGGACTCGCCAAAAAAGTTCTAACTTCACGCTGACAAAAATTCGTGTCGCCCGTTATCGTTGGTACAGAAAGCACTTCAAGGTCGAAAGAGGTTCGACAACCGTTGGTTGCCGTAAAAATTACGGTTGTTGTGCCTGTGAAAATCCCGGTAACCGTGAGCGAATTATCTGTAAATGTGACAAATTCTAAATGGTCCAGCACATCTTCGTGCCACGTTCCACCGCCAGCAGTTGTGTTATTCAAAACAAGGCTTTGCCCCAAACAAATCCTGTTGGTATCTGCTGTAATCGAATCTGGTAGCTGCAATACAGTAACCGTAACTTCTATACAAGCCGTTTGAATGCCATCAACCTCGCCTCTCACACAAAAAGTTGTTGTTATGTCTGGACGCACCCAAAATGTTGGGAAATTCAGACGGCTTGTATCACGTGCTATTCCATCTGAATACAAGACCCATACGCCCGAATTTCGGATGACGCCCGTCAAGCGTAAAAGTGTTGAATCGCCCAAACAAATGTACGGATTATCCGCTATTAAATCTCCGCCATCAATAATTGGTGGAACGATGTTAGTGTTTGTCGAAGTAGCGGTAACAGGCTCAGCATGACAACCGTTAAGTTGATAATTAACCGTAAACTGCAAATCGCCAGTGTCGGGCATTATTGCCGTCAAAACTGCACCTGTTGTTGGCAACGTATCGTTCCAAAGAAATGTTCCTCCGGGTGGATTGGCAGTTGCTGTAAATGTAACTGTTTCACCTTCGTAAGTCGATGTTGGACTTACCACAACCGTAACGGTTGGCACTGGATTTACCGTGATGTGAAATGTGTCAACAACCACACAAAAATTGGGCAATGTAACTGCAACCGTAAACATTTGGGACCTTTCAGGTTGCTTTGTAATCGTTCGTGTTGTTGCTCCAGTGCTCCAGAGATGACTTACTCCAAACTTAGCAGATTCCAAAACAACTTGTTGTCCCGAACAAATCGTATCAAACCAAGACTCCGAACGAAATTCGTCGCAATCATCAAACCGCATATTTCCGGTAACGGTATTGCTTCCAAACAAAATTTCAAAACCATCTTCGCCAGCCACCGCAAAACCGTCGAGCCCTGCCCTATTGTTGGCGATAACCGAGTTAAAAATTTCAGCATTGCCTTCGGCAAAAATCCCACCGCCGTAGTGTTTCGCGATATTATTCAAAATATAACTGTATTCGATGCGCGAACCTGAACCCATCCAAATGCCGCCACCACTCATGCGTTGGGGCGTGTTTGCAACGCCATTTTGCACGGTAACACCACTCAAAACAGCCAAAACGCCCAAATGTATCACCGCAAATTGCTGGTTAGCATCAATAATCGTCGGATTTTTAGCAAAATTTCGCTCAGAGAGCAAATGTTCTGTACCCGCAAAACCACCAAAAAGCCTTACAGTCGGTGGGATTTCGAGCATTGCCGAAAGATGATAAATTCCGGCTTGCACCCAGATTTCTTGACCGCTTGTTGCTATCTGAACGGCATGTTCCAAAGTTGTTGCGTTCGTCCAACTTGTACCGTCTGCATCGCCTGTTGCGACAGGGCTTACGCGGATTTGGGCGGTAGCGGTTAGCAGTGAGAGGGTTAGGAGTATTGATAGTGTTGCTTTCATTATCTAAATGGATTTCTGTTATATGGATGGGTTGCTCGATTCCAAACGGGCATAAAATAACTGATAAAAATTTCGTGTGAACCGCGTTGGAATGGACGAATAACGCCAAAATTCATGTCGAACGAATAGCCAATGCGCAGTCCATCAACAATTTCGGCCGTTGCCAAAAGCGAAACGGCGGATTGTCCAGTCATAAAACTCGCACCAAACGAAAAGCGGTTGAGATAAACCAAATCCACGCCAACACTGACGGTCAGAGGCATCGCGTATTTGTATCGCATCATCATTCGCGGTCGAATGTCCCATTGTTGGTCTAACTGAAAATTATAACCGCCCATCAAGAAAAATTGTCGGCGAATGCGAGATTGGTAGCGTCGTTCCACGATTTCTCTCGTGTCAGCGATGGTATCCATTCGGGTCACTTCGTCAAATCTTGGAGTTGTTAAATGCCTGACTGAAAGCCCGATATAAAAATCCGACGTTTGGAAATAAGCACCCAAATTCATATCAAAACGGTTGGTCACCCAGCGCTCGTTTCCGCCATAGCCGGGGTCGTTATCGTCTTTCACAAACGTCACCATGCTCCAATCCGTAACCGAATTGAGCAATCCGGCTTGAACGCCAAAACTCAAAAAACTCGTGTAACTCAGCGGAATTCTGTACGCATAGGTCACATTGACCAAATTAATGAATTGCGGGCCGTAAGTTTCACGTTGAAAGATGAATCCGAGTGCATTACGTTGGTCGATAAACGGTGCGTGCATATTAAATCCAATCAGCGTTGGCGAGTTTGGAATGCCCGTCCAAAGCCGTCTTAGGCTCAAATTTGCTGAAAATAAATCGTGTGCTCCAGCAATCCCAGGATTGTAAATCAACTGATTACTTGCGTATTGCGCCATTGGCGTGGCCGTCTGCGACTTGGCTGCGCTTGCGAGCATTAGGGCGATGATTATGATATATGTTCTCATTTCTCTTTTTTTTTGTTGTTATTGTCATTCCCGCGAAGGCGGGAATCTCCTTACTATTGACCGTTCCCTTCGCTGGGGGATTCCCGCCTTCGCGGGAATGACGGTCTGTGTGCTATCGTCCCGGCGACAGACGAACAATAATCCATCCCACCATCGGCGGATAGCCATCTGCCTGAACCACATAATAATATGTTCCATCAGGCACAAATTGTCCTCTGCGGTTTTTTCCGCCCCAAACGCGGTCGCTGTTGTTATAATTTTCGATGGTGATGATTTTTTCGCCATAACTGTTGATAATCGTCACTGTATTAATTGGGAAAAGTTCAATGTATTGAATATACACAAAATCGTTCAAACCATCGTTATTCGGTGTCAAAAGTATCGATGGCATAACACGCTCAAACTGACAGCGCAACGTGATTATCTGTTCGATGACGCTATCTCTGGAATCTCTCACAACCAACCTGTATACTCCTGATTGTGCATGCATTAAATCTGGCTGTGCAAACGAATGGAAAGATTCATCCGAGAAGCGTGTCCATTCAAATTCGTATGGAGGCTCGCCACCTGTAACCGTTACGTGGATATTGCCATTGTCGCAATTTCGGTTGGTTGCCATACGCGTTCGATACGTCAAAACCATTGGTTCTATAGGAATACAGGATTCCACGTACAACGTAATATCTTTTCGAACTTCGCAATGCTCGGTAATCAAAACGCCTGTAAATGTTTGTGTTTCATTCAAAATTATCGGCATAAACACACGCTCATCACCGATAAACCATTGACTTGCCGCTGGAACCGTTGCGATATGCACCGATGTTCCTGCACAAATCGGGTCGTGGTCAAGGATTTGAAAATCAGGCATTGGCTCAACATTCAGCGTCAAATCAATATGGATATCGCCACAAATCTCATCCCAAGCGTGCGCGCGAAACACATCATTTTCTGTTGCTGTAATTAGCGGATTATCCAGCGTATCATTGTCGGAAAGGCGCACCCAAACAACCAACGACGGGTCGATATTGGTTTGCAAATGCACCAAATCACCTTCACAAACGGTCAACGTATATTGCCCAAATTCCACAAAATCGCCCAAAAGTAGCGTTAAATCCGGCGGATTTACTGTAATTGCGACATCTTTACGAACCGTGCAACCCGTTACAAAATCAATATATTCCGCTGTGTAAATCGTTATTGTTCCCATCGGCGGTGTGATGGAAATATTTCCACTTCCCAACGGATTATTATCGGCATCAAACCAAGCATCTGCGGGCGGAACAGAGAACAGCGGAACGGCTGTTCCTCGGCAAAATATACCATCCGCTCGAACAATAAATTCAACGTCATGAACGGAAATCACAAGCGTATCCGAATAACAGATATTTCCACTTTCGTTGATTCCAACCAACACAAAATGTGTTTTTTCCGTCGGTCGAACAAGCGTTCCACTTGGAATTTCGTCCGTCGTTCCGGCAATCACCCAATGTGCAGTAACCGTTGCTCGTTCAATCAGTAATCGCAAAGGTTCACCACTGCAAATTGTTGTATCTCTGTGCATACTAACCACTTGACAATCGAAATTTTCCACAAAAATAAACACAGGAACACTAACCGTATCCATACAAACGCCATTGGTTGCCACCGCAAAAAATTTCATCGGCTCTGTAATGTTAGTGATAGTCAGATTTGTAACAAGCGTTTCTTTATCATTTTCAAGCCAAACAACCGTTCCGACAGACTCGATAACATAAAGCGTAACACTTCCGCCCGAAGCAACCGTTGTATCGCTCATCGCGACAAGCATTGGACGTAAATCCACATCCAAACGCACAATATCCGATGTATCGTTGCAACACGCACCAAAAACAATCACCCGATAATCTCCGGTATCAGCCATCGAAACATCAGAAATGACAAGGGTTTGCGAAGTTTCGCCCACTAAATTTTCGCCGTTGCGTTGCCATTGAAAACTCAGCGTTCCCGCCTCGCCTGTGGCTTCAACACGCAGTTCGACCGAACTTCCCTCGCACACACGACCAACCAAAAACGGCTGAACCGTTATTTCCGTAGGCAAAACGTAATGTTCAAACGCACCAATATCTAAATTTTCACACGAAATTCGCGGATTAAAATCCAAATCCACCGTATCGTGAGCGTTTAGTTCCAAATGATTTCCGCGTTCAAACACCAAACTTGTTCCATCAATGCGAAAATCACTGCTGAACGGCGTAATCAATAAATGGATATTATCGCCCATCGGCAAGACCGAATCCGACGCCGAAAATCTAACCTGAACACCTTCTGAAACAGGCGCTGCATCAGGGTTTTCGAAGATTATCGTGTTAGTCACTTGCGAATTCGCTCCCAAACGAAGTGCGGATTGCGAATGTGCAAAATGAGTTGCTAAAATCAGAAGTAAGCTGAGGAATGTTCTTTTCATACGC